>Ga0209344_10000475_pt1 | contig 69803 bp, 60 predicted proteins | sample Cruoilmetagenom6_FD_187293 | JGI IMG/M metagenome (GOLD analysis project Ga0209344, IMG submission 187293) | Oil polluted marine microbial communities from Coal Oil Point, Santa Barbara, California, USA - Santa Barbara Oil Seep Sample 6 (SPAdes)... | ecosystem: Environmental > Aquatic > Marine... | reverse complement strand
ACTGCTGGAACCCATCGGAAACGTTCCACCAGCAGAACGAGAAAGGACGTATTATCGTCAACTGGAAGAGTCGGGTGAAGCTGCCTGACTCAAACAAACCGGTCTCCGGAATAACCGGGGCGGTTCACGTTCAGGGGGCAGGTTTGCCTTGGTTGGTAGCAGTGGAAGAGGGTGCTGTGGTGGGCTATGCCTACGCTACCAAATGGAAAGAGAGAAGCGCCTATCGCTTTTCAGTCGAAGTCAGCGTCTACCTTTCCAACCAGTCTCACGGTAGGGGCTTGGGTGCAAAACTGTACGAAACACTCTTTTCCACGCTCAAAGAGGGCGGGATTCATGCGGTGATGGGCGGCATAACGCTTCCCAACCTTGCCAGCGTTGCACTGCATGAAAAAATGGGCATGAAAAAAGTGGCCCATTTTGAAAAGGTAGGGTTTAAGTTCGATCAGTGGCACGACGTTGGCTACTGGCAGTTAAGTTTGGATAACGAATGATCACTCACCACGAATAACCAGCATCGAATAATAGTTTAGACAAAATAACTATATTTTTTCTCATTTCTAAAACTTTGTTTATTATTAATATCAACCTTTTAGCTTAATGTTTGATGGCGGGAGATATTTATTTAGCACGCTATTGATTTGTTAAGTCTTTGATTGTTGCTAAACCAGAGCCATCGTCACTCTCAGCAGGGTCAATTAATAAACTGACCTGGATCAAGAGTTTAAAATTATATTTTTTAACGACCTAAAAGATGGGTTACTGCTGCCGATAGTTTAGGACACTTCCTCATAATACGCACTTTGCTTGCTTGTTATAGGGTGAGACCTTCCCTACGGCTGGATTCATTCATTATCGACTGATCCTGTATACAAGAGAAAAAGATGAATAACCTATTGAAAAACCTAACTGTTAAGGCAAGCTTAACGGCTGTTTTGGGCTTGTTTACAGCTTTGATCCTTCTTGTCGCGGCGTTGGGCTACCAATCCAGTAGTCTTGGAGCAAGTTCGATAGATGAACTTAATCGTATTAATGTTCAGCAACTGAACGCGCTTAACCGTGCCCAAGTAAATATCGCTGATACCCAGCTGTTTTTCCTAAATCACCTCGACGCATTGAACGAAGGGGAGCAGGCGTTGGCAGAAGCCCATCTAGAAAAAGCAGGACAAATGCTGCAAAGGGCTCAGCAGCAGTTTGAAGCATTTGCATCGGCACCAAAGTCTGAGCAAGGAAAACCCTTTGCAGATGCGATAGAAACCGCCTTTACTCAACTTGTGTCCCGTGGTTTAGAACCACAATACGAGGCCCTACTGAATAATAATGAAAGTGCCTTTCGTACAGCCAAACGTGAAGGTGACCAGTTGAACCTAGCCTATATTCAGGCGAATGTAGCCTTCAACGACTATGCCAGCACACGTGGTCAAAATTTGATGGCCGATTACCAATCGACCATGACAACATCTGGTTATGTAGGATTGGCTGCACTGATTCTGGTTTTCCTTTGTGTCGCTTTCGTTCGAATGGGCATGATGCGAGTTGTCATTCGTCCTATTGAGGAAGCCGTCCATCATTTTGAGCGCATTGCCCAAGGTGACTTGTCGCATAAAATCGCAGATCGGGGACGGAACGAAATTGGCCAGCTGTTCGCGGCTATGAAATATATGCAGACAGGTCTTTCAAAAACTGTCTCATCCGTGCGGGATAGCAGTGGTTCCATCCATATTGGTTCGAGAGAAATTTCCGGAGGCAATGCTGATCTCTCATCGCGTACAGAGCAACAGGCCGCTTCACTACAAGAGACAGCTGCCAGCATGGAACAGCTCACGGCAACCGTGAAGCAAAACTCAGATAATGCGCGGCAGGGCAGCACTCTAGCGAGTGACGCGTCTACAACGGCAGCACGTGGTGGGGAAGCCGTAGGTCAAGTGGTTGCGACAATGCACGGTATAGCGGAAAGCTCTAAAAAGATTAGCGACATCATCGGTGTGATCGATTCGATTGCCTTTCAGACTAATATTCTGGCACTTAATGCATCTGTTGAGGCTGCCCGTGCTGGGGAGCAGGGTCGAGGCTTTGCCGTTGTGGCGACAGAAGTGCGCAATCTTGCGAGCCGTAGCGCCGATGCAGCCAAGGAGATTAGAGCATTAATTGAAACATCAGCGGGCCAGGTTCAGCAGGGCTCTAATCTTGTGGAAGGGGCTGGCCGAACAATGGAAGAGATAATGGCTTCCGTGAAGCGTGTTGCCGATATTATGGATGAAATCTCCGCTGCTTCCTCGGAGCAAAGTGACGGTATCGAACAGGTCAATCAAGCGGTCTCGCAGATGGATGAGGTAACCCAGCAGAACGCAGCCCTCGTACAAGAAGCTGCTACAGCTGCTGCTTCACTCGAAGAGCAGGCCGCCCAACTAGAATTAGCTGTGGCAACCTTCAAATTGGCTGAGGGGGAGCGTCGAAGTGCTCTTCCAATTGGTAATTCTGTGCCAAAGGCTGTTGCCTCTATAAAACAGGTTCGGCCTGCAAGTGGAAGGGTTGCTAGATCCAGCGTAGCAGAAGATGAATGGGAGGAGTTCTGATTAAACGCTTATTTCAGGCTTTAGTCATTGTTCTACCGTGATGTGAACCCGGTCGCTGTGACCGGGTTTCGCCTTATAAAAAACGGGACACCTAGAAGAGTGGATCCATGGTGATCATCGTGAAGTAGCGTTTAATACAAACACACGTGTTTTAAGATCAAATTTTTTATGAATGACAGCTGCTAGCTCAACGAGTAACTTTCCTCCATATTAACATCGGGACAGATGATACCTTGCTGACTTGCAAACGTTAGCTACCATATTAGCGATAGCCGCTAAGCGAGAGGATTGCACCAATGACAGGGACTAATAAACCATCAACGACAGCATTGTTGAGCGATAACCGGGTAAAGGTGCTCTTGGTCATCGCGATTATCGCGGTGGTCTGGGCTATTGTGGCGCATACCATTGCTGGGTCGCGGGAAGACAGTATGGAAGCGCTCGAAGCGCAGCTGGCTGCAACTGAGCGAGAGCATCAGCAGATTCAGGCGGAGATGTCTGAAGTTGAAGCCGCGGAGCTGGACTTGGCAACACTGCAGCAGAGAATGAGCGGCCTTGAGGTTGAGCAAGCCGAAGCTGAAGCCGCCCTTGCTTCAACGCGCGCAGATATCGCCAATGCTGAAGAAGATTTGACCGCTTTACGGGGCGAGCGTGAAACCCGCGAAGAAGAAGTGGAGACTCTCAATGAGCAGCTCGAAGACCGGAAGAGCAGCCTTGAAGAGCTGAATGAGATCTACGCCGAGGTAGAAAAAGAGAAAGAAGAAGCTGAAGCCGCCCGCGATGCCGCTCAACAGTCTCGTCAAGACGCCGAAGACGCTCGCAGCGAGGCTGAAGCAGATCTTGAAGCGCTCAACACAGAGATTGAAGAAGCCGAAGCCGCCAGCGATACCGCGCAACAGGCTCGTCAAGAGGCAGAAGATGCCCGCAGTCAGGTTGAAGCTGACCTTGAAGCGCTAAATACTCAGATAGAAGAGGCCAATAACCAACTTTCAGCGGTCGGTGAGCAGGTAAGTGAGTTAGAAACAACGCGTGATGCACTCACCGTTGAAATCACTTCCCTCGAAGTGATGCGCGACGAAGCGCAAACGCCTGAGTGATTTACAGCCTTAACCAATAATACCTCGCAGCGAAGAACTCTAGACGTGTCTCCCCGTTACTTTAACGGGGAGGTTCTAGACGATATCTACTGCTCCGCCAAGGAGTGGTAGGTTCGCTAGAGCTTCATACCGAGTTGGATTATGTCCGCCTATTTGTGGCCTACGATTACGACCGGTACCTTGGGCTGGGTAGCGTTGATGAACGCGACGAGCGCCACGCCTGCGAAGCACTTTACACTCTACTGCACGTTTCTTAATCCAGGCGACACCATCCGATGCATCGGCGATTTCTATTACCTGTTTTTCTCTTGGGGCTGATGGCCTCTTTGGCTGGCTGCGGGGAAACGCCCACTGGGCGCTCCCAATTGGCGTTAGTACCGAACGCGTTAATGGCTGACATGGGGGAAGACGCTTTTAATCAGCTACGCAATAGCCAGCCGATCAATCGCGATACGCAGGCTAATCAATTGGTGCAGTGCGTGGCCGAAAAAGTGGTGGCTGGCGCTGAGGCGAGCTACCCAGGTCTCGCTTTCCCTGAACGCTGGGAAGTGGTGGTGTTTGAGGATGCTTCCCCCAATGCGTTTGCTCTGCCGGGGGGACGCATCGGGGTGCACAGCGGGCTACTGCGAGTGGCTGAGACGCCAGCCCAGCTAGCGGCGGTGATTGGGCACGAGGTGGGGCATGTGTTGGCGGATCATGGCAATGAGCGGCTTACCCAGCAGCTTGGCATTAAAGCCGTGTTATTGGTGGTGGGGTTATTAGGGGAAGAGGAATTTGGCAACCAGCAATTGATGCAGGCCTTGGGTATTGGTGCCCAGTTGGGTATTAGCCTGCCTTTCAGCCGCACCCATGAGGAGGAAGCCGATTTGATGGGCTTGGAAATTATGGCCCGCGCGGGGTTTGACCCGCAGCAGAGCGTGGCCCTGTGGCGCAACATGGCTGCTAGCGGTGGTGGTCAGCCCCCTGAATTTCTTTCTACGCATCCTGCCCATGAATCGCGTATTCGGGCATTACAACAAGGGCTGGAAAAAGCCACGGCCAGCTATCGTGCGGTTACGCCTGCTGAATGTTGAGGTGAGTGGTATCGCGTTATTGATAAAATAAGAAAAATTGCCACGTGGCGTCGGGAGTGTGGGGCTGTGCCATTACAGAAACAACAGTATCAGGTGCATAGGTTAACCGGGCAGTTTTGCGATACCAGCCGTGAGTTGATGTATCGCCGCTCTATCCAGGAAAGCGTGCGGCTTGAATTTAGCTTTGCTGTGAGCGTTGCGGCATGTGTCTTTGGCATGTTCGCGATTGCGGATTACTACCTGCTGGGCCTTACCAGGGAGTTCTATCTGCTGCTTACCATGCGAATAGTGGTGGTGGGCATTTGCCTGTTGGTGGCACTCGTTGTGCGGCGCTGGGGTGGCAATGATTATCGTGCTTGGTTGCACGCCTTACCGCTGTGGGTATTTGCCACGGGCATTATATTGATTGTCTCCCTACGACCCGAAAGCCTCCCCACTCAAATCACCGCGGTGGTGGTGGCTACCATGGCGTTTTATCTTCTGATTCCCAATCCGTTAACAGTCGTGACAGCGGCCAGCCTCTATTTGAATATTGGTTTTTTAGTGTCTGCGGTGCTGTTCGCAAGTCTTGCCCCGATAGCGACGCTACTGGTCGCACTGTTGCTGATTATGGGAAGCGTTGTAGGTTTTTTCGCCCTGCTGCGCTTGGAATGCCTGCAGCGTAAGCAATATGCACTGCTTCAAGAAGAGCGAGAGAATAACCACCAATTACACAAAGAGATCGCGCACCGAAAATCACTGGAAGAACAGCTGAGGGTAGTCGCTGAGCAGGACGCGCTAACCAGCCTGAATAATCGCGGCCATTTTATAAAACTGGCTAAGGATCTGTTGCAGCACTCGCAATCCCACAAGGTGCCATTTAGCCTGTTTATGATCGATGTGGATCACTTCAAACACATTAACGACACCTGGGGGCATAGCCACGGGGATTGGGTGCTAACCAAAATTGCTGAAGTCTGTGCAGAGTCGCTGCGCCCAACGGATGTGATAGGACGTTTTGGTGGTGAAGAGTTTGTCGTCGCCCTCCCTGACACCAGCTCGGGCGATGCGCAACTGGTCGCAGAGCGTTTGAAAAAGAAGGTAGCTGAGCTTTCATTAACAGAAGAGATGGGCAAGCTGCGCCCAAGCGTCACCGTTGGCGTGGCGGCTACCGATTCAGAGAAAGCCGATCTGGAGTCTTTAATTAAACGAGCGGACGAGATGCTTTATGTTGGCAAGCGTGGGGGGAGGAACCAAGTCGTCGTCTGCAGCGATGTTGTCGAAGCACCAGCTTCACCCGTTGGCAACAAGTAGCGCTTTCCTATGCCCCCATCACTGTTGCTAATGCTCGCCGACACCCTTCTAATTCTCCACGTGCTGTTTGTGGCCTTCGTGGTGTTAGGTCTGGTCACAATTTACGCAGGTTATTTCTTCAACTGGCGGTGGGTTCGCAATAGAACCTTCCGCATCGTACATCTTTGCGCCATTGGCTATGTGGTGGTTCAGGCTTGGCTCGGGGTGGTTTGTCCATTAACTACCTGGGAAATGGCGCTGAGAGCAGAGGCGGACGCCGCTACCTATTCGGGCTCATTTATTCAGTACTGGCTGCATAGCCTGCTCTATTTTACTTTGCCTGAGTGGGTGTTTGTGATGGTTTACACACTATTCGGTGGCTTGGTGTTGGCCAGTTGGTTTGTGGTGAAGCCTTGTCAGCACTCTCGCTAGAAGATGGGCGTGTACTAAACTTTGTGTATCACACTGTGCTTGGGAGCGAACCCATGCGGCACCTATACCTAATGCGGCATGCCAAGGCTAAACAGCCCAGTGGCGATATGACCGACCATCAACGGCCGTTGCGAAAGCGTGGTAAACGTCAGGCAGCGGCGATGGCGCATGTGCTTCAGCACTGGCAAGCGTTAGAAGGGAGGATTTACGTCAGTACAGCGGCTCGCACGCGGGAAACCTTCGATGAGATCGCAGGCCAACTACCTGATCATACCCTGGTCAATCAGGTTCACTTTGATGAAAACCTTTATACGTTCGATGGTGGCGGGCTGCAGGCCTGGGTCGAATCGTTGCCAAACGAAGCCGAAAGAGTCCTGGTGATTGGGCATAACCCGGCGCTGCATGATCTGGCTCGTTGGCTCGACCAGACAGCGCCGCATTCGCTGCCCACCGGGAGCGTTCTGCATTTCACGCTGTCCGGTTCTTCTTGGAAAAGCGCGGGGCATAACGGAGCCAAACTGGCAGGGTGCCTGACCCCGGAAATGGCCAGCTATCCGCTTTTTCAGCGCCTTGCCCCCCAACCACCCAAAAGCAATAACGACACCGCCAGCCGCATTCGTGACATGCTGGAGCACCTGTATCAGATGATCCGTGCCTTGGAAGCTGGTGTTATCGCAGGTGTTGACCCTGAGTTCCTGCACCAGTACCGGGTCAATCTGCGTCGTAGCCGGGCAGTGGGTGAATCCGTGCGCACCATTACCCGAGTGCCTGGCCTGAAAAAGATGCTTAAGCGGCTCAAGCAACGTGCCCAGGCTACCAGTGACCTGCGTGATATTGATGTGTTTCTGGAGGATATGTTCAAGACGCCTCCACCGCTAACTTCTGGTAGTCGCCAGGGATTGATGCAGTGGCTGCTGGCTTGCCAGCGGGAGCGCCACCAGGCACTGTGTCAGCAGTTAAATGCACCGGCATATGCTGAGGAGATGGAGGCATGGCAGCACTTTATCGCTTCCGATGACGTTGGTAAGGGGCTTTCGAAACTTACGCCAAAGCGTATACGTAGGGTACTGAATGAGCGTATCGCACGCCACGATGAAGACCTGGCGGCACTCTCGCTGGATACCCATGACACCGGGTTCCATGAACTGCGGAAGGGCGTGAAGCGGATTCGTTACCTGGCTGATCTGAATCCAGAGACCCCTGAGCCGTTTCTGTCCCAATTGAAGCACCGCCAGCGCCTGCTCGGGGAGTATCAAGACCTGTGTTCCCGTCAGGCCTGGCTGGATGCCTTTGGCGCAAGCCCCGATAACGACCCGCAGCAACAGCAGGAGTGTGTTCAGTGGCGCGATTCGTTAGAGAAGCCGAAGCTGGTGCTGCGCAAAGAAGTATTGGCGTTGGAAGCTCTGGCCAACGTGTCCCAGTAACAACGTAATCAGATAGCCTTGCCGCCAATCGTTACGCGATATATGATTCGTATATGCTTCATATTCGTTTCATATATTGGGTGGTGTGATGGGTATCGTAAAAATCAATGATCAGTTGCATGAAGACATCCGCAAAGCCAGTTCTGTGATGGTGCGTTCTATCAATGCCCAGGCTGAGTACTGGATAAAGGTGGGCATGCTTGCCGAGGCCAATCCAGGCATGACCTTCTCTGACATCATGCGTGAGCAAATGAAGCAAGCTGACGTTGAAGTAAGGAAGGTGGTCGGTGAGTGAGCTGACGCTAAAAAGCGAGGAGGAGTTGCGTTTGATGCGGGAAGCCGGACGGCTACTCGGATTGGTGTTCAGTCATCTCGACCAACGGATAGCGCCCGGCGTATCCACCATGGCTATTAACGATTGGGCCGAGCGTTATATCGTCGATCAATTGCAGGCTCGCCCGGCCAGTAAGGGGCAATACGATTACCAGTACGTATTGAATGCCTCAGTCAACCACGTGGTGTGCCATGGCATTCCATCCGACAAGCAAATACTCAAAATAGGCGATATCGTCAATGTCGATATTACCCTGGAGAAAGACGGCTTTATTGCTGACTCCAGCAAGATGTATCTAATCGGCGATGTGACTCCCTATGCCAAACGGTTGGTGGATAAAACCTACGAGGCTCTATGGCAAGGGATACAAGCGGTTAAGCCCGGTGCCACGTTGGGTGATGTAGGCTACGCAATTCAGCAATATGCCGAAAAGTACGGCTACTCTGTTGTACGTGAGTATTGCGGCCATGGAATAGGCCGAGAAATGCATGAAGAGCCCCAGGTTTTGCATTACGGAAAGAAAGGCAGGGGCTTGGTTTTAAAAGAAGGGATGGTTTTTACCATCGAGCCCATGATTAATCAGGGCAGGGCCAAAATAAAAACCAAGCGGGACGGCTGGACAGTAGTGACCAGTGACAAGAAACTGTCTGCTCAGTGGGAGCATACGATTGCCGTCACATCCTCCGGTTTCGAAGTATTAACGCTGCGTGATGAAGAGCGTACCCCAACTGATATTAACGAATAACAATCGTACTCCCTCCTTCTTAGTTTAAGCGCTTTATTTGTTTAAGAACCGTAGTCTGAAATTCATCTGGCGAAGCATCTCAGGTGCGTTAAGCTGAAATGATAGGCGCTGTATAGACAGTCATGTTTTCAATCACATGGAGTCTATGTAAGGCACCTCATCATATCGCTTAACAGCTAAACGAAAAGGATGTCTACGATGGCGAAAAAACCGACAGGTAACGGAAACACGCCAGAGGGTGAGCCACTCTCCACCGTTTCATGCGGAATCGAACAACTGTTATTGGCAGCCTTAGAGCGGGGCGGTAGCTGCCTTGAAACTGGGCGTTTCCTGATCAGTTACCGTGAAGGAAGAGTTGAAGAGGGGATCAGAGCGCTAAAGGCCCAAAAATTTCGGGTCGCTGATGCGCGGGATTTCACCGATCAAGCCGTTAGCCTGGAAGATGCCGGAGATGCTGAGGCAATGGTATTTCCGGAGCTTGGAGTGGCACTGGTAGGCGGCGATGCCCTACAGCAGCATGGCATGAGTGCGCTGGGTAAGGTCACTGCGGATAGTCCCATCGAAATTATTGAGCCAGAGTATTTCGCCTTTTCTGAAAATTCTGAATATCTACGGGGTTTTTTGCGGGCAGCCAGCACCATCGCCCGTGATCTGGGCGTTGAGCTGGATGAGGGCGAAGAGAACCTTGAAGAGGACGCCCTTCGGCCAACTTGGGGGCTAAACCGCTGTAAGGTGCCGCAAAGTAGCTGGAGCGGTGCGGGTATAAAAGTTGCCGTGCTGGATACCGGGATGGATCTAGGTCACCCGGATTTTGAGGGAAGGGAGCTCGTAACCCGCTCATTCGTCGGGGAGCCGGTTCAGGATATCAACGGGCACGGAACACACTGTATCGGCACGGCCTGTGGCCCCCAATCACCCGGCGGCAACACGCCCCGTTACGGGGTCGCGTATGAAGCGCAGGTCTTCGTCGGCAAGGTACTGACCAACTCGGGCAGCAGTACCGGGGCGGGCGTGCTCGCTGGTCTGAACTGGGCCATCGCCAACCGCTGTGAGGTGATCTCGATGTCGCTTGGCAGCCAGAGCCCTGTACAGGCTGCTTACACCCATGCTGGTGAAGCGGCACTGCGTAATGGGTGCCTCGTTATCGCTGCGGCGGGTAATTCAGCAACTAATACAGGGGCGCCTGCTAACTCGCCTACCGTAATATCGGTGGCATCTCTCGATACGAACCTGCAGCCCTCCAGCTTTTCCAATCATGGCAAGATCGAGATTGCCGCGCCTGGGCGCGATATCTTCTCCTCGTGGCCCCGGCCCACTCGCCATAAGACGATCAGTGGCACCAGCATGGCGGCGCCACATGTGGCAGGCTGCGCGGCACTGTGGGCGCAGTCGGATGCCTCATTGCGGGGAAGGAAACTATGGGAGCAGCTGGTGGCTTCGGTGCAAGAGCTGCCGTTGCCTGAATCCGACGTGGGAGCAGGGTTGGTGCAGGCGCCCTAATGTTAGACGACGCGCTGGGCAGGCGCTCCTTTCTGGCCGCCCAGTGCTCTTACTATGGAGATATGCCAGATGCCAACGGTAGCGCTATGGTTGATCACTATTTCCAGCGATCAACCGATAAATGAGATGGCCACGCGCCTCAGCGCTGAAGGGTTAACCATCCAGGAGGTGCTGGAGGAGATCGGCTGTATTACCGGCTCGGCTGACGATGCCACGGCGGAACGGCTGAAAAAGATCAAAGGCGTAGTGGATATAGCGCCTGACATGCAGATCGATATGGGGCCACCGGGCTCTGAGGAGACTTGGTAAGCTTGGTAAATATTTCACTGGGCTTGATGATGCTATGGTTTTAGTGGAGATGTGATATGGCAACCCCCGCAAAGAACACTGTTTGCCTTTGGTACGATGGTGGTGCAAAAGAAGCAGCGCGCTTTTACGCTGATACCTTTCCTGATTCGTTTGTCAGTGCGGTTCATCACGCACCGGGAGACTTTCCATCGGGTAAGCAGGGGGATGTATTGACCGTCGAGTTTACCGTGATGGGCATTCCGTGCCTTGGGCTCAACGGCGGGCCTGGGGTTACGCACAATGAGTCGTTCTCTTTTCAGGTTTCAACGCATGACCAAGCCGAAACGGATCGCTATTGGAATGCCATTGTTAGCAATGGTGGCGAGGAAAGCGCCTGTGGCTGGTGCAAGGATAAATGGGGAATATCGTGGCAGATAACGCCTGCTGTGCTGATTAACGCCGTTACCAACCCTGACCCTGCCGTCGCAAAGCGCGCATTCGACGCGATGATGCAGATGAGAAAAATCAACATCGCGGACATCGAGGCGGCGCTTAACGGTTGAGATAGGGTGAGTAATACTGTTTTAAACGTTATTCGGCCGCTTAATTTTGGCCATTGTTGTACTTGCTCCTGCCAATTGTTTGTTCAAACTCATAAAGCATCTAACACATCAAAGTGATCGCAGTTAGCTATATCCACTAACTCGACTTGGATATGGCTAGTCTTTAATGCTGCGACAAAATCGTGCGCTTGTTGGCGAAAAGTGGGCGGATCATTTTCGGCGATCACCACTTGGCATGGGGGTAGTTTGCTCGAATCGGCAAATATAGGACTTAACGCAAGCGCTTGGGTTGGGGTGAGCTCCAGCGCTTCGTTAACGTAGGTATCCACCAATGGCGTTAGGTCATAAACGCCGCTCACCAGTATCAATTTATCAATGGGTATATCATCACTGGCGGCTACCCAGTAAGCCAGCTGGGCACCGGCGCTATGGCCGCCTAATACAATCGACCACACGCCACCGTTATCCGCGAGGGCGTTGCATGCCGCCGCAATCCCCTCAAGGCACTGGTTCACCATGGTGTTAATGGACGTTTCCGGTGCTAAGCCGTAACCCAGTGAGGTGAAGGCCATGCCTCGGGCCAGATAGCGTTCAGCCAGAAAGTCCGTTGCGGTGTTATCCAGCGCCTGCCAGTAGCCGCCGTGAATGAATAGCATCAATGGCCAGGGGCCCGCGGTACTTTCCGGAACAAACAGGTTGAGGCGGGCCGCCGGATCTTTACCGTAGCGCAGGGTAATCGGCTGGTGGCGTGCCACCAGGTCGATACCTAAAGCTGCCTGGCGCCTTAAAGTGGCTTCATAATCCCGAGCGAAATAGCTCGGCGAGTAGGCGAGATTCAGGGGTGTTTCAGTCATCACGTACCTCTATTAGGTAACGGCACCACGCACATGAAACTGCGGATCCTGGTACTCACCGCTTTCCATTACCTCACGGAAGTGCTGGGCGGCCTGCCAAACATCTTCAAAACTGAGGTATAGCGGGGTAAAACCAAAACGCATTAAGCCGGGCTCCCGGTAGTCGCCGATTACACCTCGGGCAATCAAGGCTTGAACGATAGCGTAGCCGTTTTGACTATCCACCAGTGATACCTGGCTGCCGCGCTCACTGGCTGATGGGGTTATATCGTCAATATTATGAGTGGTAAAAATATCGCTTAAACACTCTCGAAACAGGTCGCTCATTGCCAGACTTTTTGCTCTCAGCGCCTGCATGTCCACCTCGCTCCATAGGGCGAGTGAGGCTTCCAGAGCGGCGTAGGCCAGTGCCGAATGGGTGCCAGTGCGAAAGCGGGAAATATCTCCCGCTGGGGTGTAGTCCGCTTCAAAAGCGAAGGGCGATGCATGGCCGTGCCAGCCGGAAAGCGGCTGCCAACCTTTGTCTTGGTGATTGCTATGCACGTATAAAAAAGCTGGTGCGCCAGGGCCGCCGTTAAGGTACTTGTACGTACAGCCTACGGCGTAGCGAGCGCCGCAGCCGTTTAGATCAATGGGCAGTGCGCCTGCGGAATGGGCCAAATCCCAGATGACTTCCGCGCCGTGGTCGTGCACCAGTTTCGTGGTGGTGGCCATATCGCGTAATTTGCCAGTACGGTAGTTAACCTGACTCAGTACCACCACGGCTACACCGTCGAGGTGTTCGGCCAAGTTGCCTCCTTCGGGGAGGAAGCGGTGTTCGGCGCCACTCACCCGGCAATAGCCTTGGGCGATGTAGCCATCGGTCGGAAAGTTGCCGCCTTCGCTAAGAACCGCCTGGCGACCCTCCTTGCCTTGGCCGAGGATATATCCCAGCAGCTTGAAGATATTTAGCGTGATATTGTCAGTGACGCTTACCTCACCGCGTTGCGCACCAATCACCGGGGCTAGTAGATTGCCCAATCGTTCCGGAGCATCGAACCAGCCCTGATTCCAGCCTTTGATCAACTGATCGCGCCATTGATCCAGAGTCTCATCGACCGCCTGTTTGGCGGCCTTCGGTTGAGCGCCCAGTGAGTTCCCATCAAGATAGAGCACGCCTTCGGGCAGGGCGAAATGGCTTTTAAAGTCTGCCAATGGGTCTTGGCGGTCACGCTCACGAACACTATCCAGGCTTACAGGCATATGGCTGCTCCGAAAAATTGTATGTCGCTGTTTTGAATATCATGACGGTAGTTAAACTGGGTGCGCAGTAGTGCGCCAAGTGCTTATATCGTCGTCCGAACACTCCACAGTTCCGGGAAGAACTGAAGATCCAGCGCTTTGACCAGATAATTCACCCCAGCCGTACCCCCAGTGCCGCGTCTATAACCAATGATACGTTCGACTGTTTTCATATGGCTGAATCGCCAGCGCTGAAAGTTGAATTCGACATCCACCAGTTTTTCAGCAAGCTCGTATAGATCCCAGTGCTGTTCGCTGTTGCGGTAGATTTCCGTCCAGACCGCTTCCACCTCGCTACTGGCGGTGTAGGGGATACTCCAATCGCGTTGGGTTTTGCTTTCCGGAATGCTGAAACCGCGTTTGGCAAGCAGCTGCAGCACGATATCGTAAAGACTGGGCGAGTGGAGGGATTCCTGAAGTTTTTGGTAGTGTTTGGGCTTTGATCGGTGGGCTTCGATTAGCTTGGCGTTCTTGTTACCCAACAGGAATTCCATTTCCCGATATTGATAGGACTGAAACCCAGAGCTTTGGCCAAGACTGTCTCGGAAGCTGGCATAGTCGGCGGGGGTCATGGTGACCAGCACTTCCCAGGCCTTGATAAGCTGTTCCTGAATTCTGGAAACCCGCGATAGCATCTTGAAAGCAGGGCGCAGGTTATCTTCTTGAATATGCGCTGCGGCGCCATGAGCTTCGTGAAGGCACAGTTTGATCCATAGCTCCGATACTTGATGGATAACGATAAAGAGTAATTCATCGTGTTCATCAGAAGCCGGATTTTGGCAAGCAAGCAAGGGTTCCAGATCCAGGTACTGGCCGTAGCTAATATCCTGATCCCAATGAATGGCTTCATTATCGACGCTGTTTTCTTCAGGAGTCGTCATTTTATTCTGCCTTGGTGGCTGTGCGATGTGTGGTTGTTGTCGTTTGTTTGAAAGCCTGTTCTTTAGGCTCACCTAAGTCCCAGAGTATACCGGCGGCGAGCTTCAAGCCCTGCTCGATAATCGTTTCGAGCAGGTGTTCATCTGGGGCGTGCTGATTGCACGATGCATAGGAGTGAGGCAACCATACCGTGGGAAGGTTGAGTACATCTGAAAAACAGTGGTTGGGGATTGTCCCGCCCAGGTTGGGCAGGATATGCACGGCCTGACCCAAGCTGTTCTCTGCCGACTGGGCCACAAAGGAAACCCAAGGGTGGCTGGGTTCAAGCCGGGTGGCGGCGTAGCCACCCATAAACTGAATTTGAATACCCTCAAAGCCATGGGCGTTAAGATGCTGGCGCAGGTTCTTTTCCACCGCTTGCCAATCGGTGCCTTTGACGAAGCGAAGCTGCAAAATGGCTTCTGCACTTTCAGGAATGGCGCCAACCGGCTTGTCGGTTCTCCCTGCGCTCAAACCCAGAATTTCCAAAGTATTGGCGCCATATAGGCGCTCGCCGTCGGTTAGTTGGTTTTCACCCCAGGCAGGATTGATGGCAGGGTCATTGTCGCCGCCGCCCACCGGAAGATTGCGCACCAATTGGGCTACTTCGTCAGGAATTGCGGGTGCTTTAAGAAAGTCGACCAGAATTTTCCCCTCGCTGGAGAGTAGCGTACTAAGCGCGTTACACAGCACTACAGCGGGGTTGGTGATGATGCCACCCCAGTTGCCGGAATGTCGGCCGCCATTGCCAGTGTTCAAAGCAAGTTTGAGCTGAACAACGCCCCGAGAGCCGAGAAACAGGGTGGGCATGTCATGGCGGATTCGAGGGCCGTCAGATGCCAAGAAAAGATCGGACTTAAGCGCTTCTTTATAAGTTTTGCAGGTTTCTTCTAACCCAGGAGAGCCTATTTCCTCGCTCATCTCAAAGAGGATCTTGACGTTATAGCCAAGTTGACCCTTGCGGGCTTTGATAACGGCCTCCAGCGCTGTCAGGTTGATGCTGTGTTGGCCTTTGTTATCAGCTGTGCCGCGCCCATAAACGCGGCCATCAACAAACGTCAGTTCCCAGGGGGCGATGCCGTCAGACCATTTATCTTCTTGCCCATCGGTAACATCTCCATGGCCGTAAAGCAGCAGTGTAGAAAGCGTGGGATCTTCAATACGTTGGCTGATCAATAAAGGTGGGTGATCGGATTTAGGGTTTTCGATCACTTGGTTGTCGAAGCCTAATTTAGAGAGGTGCGGGACTATTTCTTCCGTTAAGTAGTCACGTAGCGTATCGCTGTGTTCAGGCTCTTGGCTAACCGTTCTAAGGCCGACGCGCCTTGCCAGCGTCTGGTAAAAGTTGCCACTAGAGAGTTCGTTGCTCGCCAGTTGAAGAGTGAGTTCACGCCCTGAAAGCTGCGTTGTATCCATTGCCTGCCTTTTTTATTGACCGTTATGGTGTTTGGAGATAGCTATGGTGTTTGGAGATAGTAGGAAGAAAGTCGTTAGAAAAAGAGTAGTCCTTGCCTATGTTTGCAACCATCATTAATATTTCAAATAATCTTTCTAATTATAAGAAACCAGGCGCAATCAAGTGGCGCAGGTAACTCGCTCAAACTTGTTGTTGGGCAAAAAGAGGCCGCTATGCAGGAACTCAATTTACGTTACTTTCAAAGCGTCGCTAAAACGGGCTCTCTGTCGGCCGCGGCGGAAGAACTGCACGTTGCGGTTTCAGCGGTGAGTCGCCAAATTACCAATTTGGAACAACGGCTGGCTATCAAGCTGTTTAACCGACAGCCGCGCGGGATGCAGTTAACGGAGGCGGGCAGGGTGCTGCAGGCCTATGCATTGCGTAATCAGCTGGAAGTCAGCAGTGTGATTGCGGAAATGCAGGACGTAATGACGCGGCAAATGCGCAAAATTACCGTGGCATGCCCGGATGGTATGGCCTGGCACTTCCTTCCCAGCGTTATATCCAGCTTTATTGTTCAATGTCCTGATACCCGATTTGATCTACACGTGGTCGAGTCAACCCGGGCCTCTGAGCTGGTGAAAGAGGGCGAGGCCGATATTGCCTTAACCTTTAGCCTCTCACCGGATATCGGCGTGAAGGTGATCTCAAGCCATAATGCTGCGATCAGTGCGCTGATGGCTAAGAGTCATCCTCTTGCAAGTAAAGATGTCCTACAGGTAAAAGATTTAAGCCACTACCCATTAACCATGTCGCTAAATGGCTCGACCATGCGCTACTTATTTGATGTGGCGTGTAGTTTGTCGGGTATAAAAGTGCTTCCTAGCTTCTCGTGTGATTCCCTGGGGGCAACCTACACCATGGTATGCGAGCACCCTAATATGATTGGGCTGTGTAGCGCCGTGGCCGTCAGCGGTAAGACTCAACAAGAGGGCCTTGTACTGAAGCCGATTCAAGAGTCTCAACTCTCCCTTCGCAGTCTTCAGGTGCAAGTGATGGCCGAGCGTCATTTGCCTGCCCACTTGGAAGCGTTTGTCGAGTTTCTGGAGAAGCAATTGGTAGTCGCGGCTCAGTAAAGCCGCGTACTTGTGACATGGTCGATTGAACCATCATTCACGAACACGCGGGTTTCTGTCATCAATCCGTGGGCTTAAAACGGGCCGTAATTGATGCTGACGGCAATAGCGACAAATACTCCGCCAACCACTACCCAGATCATTACCAGCGGTAGTACAAATTTAAACCACTCTACGTAGGAGATACGTGCAATGGCCAAGCAGGCCATCAGCGTGCCCGAAAGGGGGGTGATAATGTTCGTCACCGCATCACCCAGTTTAAAGGTGATAAAGGTAGACTGACGGGTCACCTCTAGCATATCGCCAATCGGCACCATAATTGGCATTACAATGGCCGCTTGGCCTGTACCCGAGGTGATAATTCCGTTAAACGTCAAGTTGAACAGGTACAGCAACTGCATCGCCATTATTTGGCCGTGGCCATCTAAAGAGCTGGCAACGCTATGCACAATCGTATCGATCAGTTGGGCTTGCTTGAGTAGCACGATAACCGCCGCTGCAACGCCCACTACCAGTGCGCCATACATCACTTCGCTTGCGCCTCTCATCAGCCGCTTTACGAAGTCATTAGGGTTGATTCTGCATAGAATGGCCGTAACGACGCCGAGTATAAGAAAGATGGCGGAAAGTTCGGTAATACCCCAGCCCAGGTTGAAGCCTCCATAGAGAAAAAAGCCAATAAAGCCGACAAATAAGCCCAGCACCAGCTTGTGGGAAAGCGTGAACGTCGAGGGCTCCTCAAGAGGAGTGTTTGCGTCATTACTCGTAAAGGTGTGTTGCCCCATAAAGCTATTTGTGGGGTTGTCTTTTACTTTGGCGGCGTAGCGACAGATATAAGCGGTGGTAATGGCCAGGAATGTAATGAAGATAACGCCGCGATAAACAAAACCTGAAAACAGCGGTAGCTCGGCAAGCGTTTGCCCCGTAACGGTCACCACGGGGTCGAATACGCCGCCAGCAAAGCCCGCATAGGCACCCAGGAAAATCATGGCCATGCCTACGATGGGATCCAGGTTCAGCGACCGGGCAAGCAAAAGCCCAATGGGTATAAAAGCAATCGCTAAATTTGGCGCAATGCCTACAGAGGAAAGTACCGCAAAGGTGGTGCAGAAAACCAAAATAAGGATGTTCTGTTTGCCCTTGGCAAGATTAATCAGGCGGTGTATGCCTGAGCTAATAGCGCCCGTTGATTCGATAACTTTAAGCACACCGCCAACCACCAAAATCAAAAAGATAATGCTCGATGCGCCCACCAGCCCTTTATGAATGGCAGTGAACAGATCCAAAAAGCCCAGCGGCTCCGCGCTTATATAGCGAAAGCTATCGGTATCTACCTGGGTGAGCCCATTATTGATGACCCTCTCGTAGCTACCGGCGGGGATAATATAAGAAGCCAGTACAATCAGGATCATGAAGCCGAATAAGATGACGAATACGTCCGGCATCGGCAGTTTCTTGCGCTCTATGTTATCGGAGCTACGTTCATGTGAACGGGCTTTTGTTGACATTATCATCTCCGCTGTAAGAAGTTATTTTTAAATTTAGTGAGGTTCTTTCCGCAGCGTTAATGTCACTTTTCGAAGGAAGCAGCTGCCATTGGCAGTGGAAAATAGACGGATTGTCATCTCTATAAAGACCTTTGTTATTGATAAAGCTCACCCATACATGCATTGGCAAGTAGTGCCATGCGTTAGGGGGTTAACGGGAAAACTGGGCGTGGTCTCATCTTGCGGTATCTTACTGATGATGCCTTGCTATTCTTATTTAAATTCAAGCTAGCAAGGAACGTACTGGCAAACAATTGTGGATTTCTCAAACGTTGTTTCTATTTTTGGTAAGGGAGCTTGCAGCTGTGGTGATGTCAGCGACTGGACGTCCTCAAAGGGTAAATGAACTGCTGCCGACGTTAGCCACTTTGAAACAGGGCATTACTGATAAATTATCGTGAGTGGGTGCGATGATGAAGGTAGGGTACCCGCAATCTATCTTGATTGGTGGCAAAACAGCCTATTTAAATAAGGAAGATTTAGTGCAGGCATCGCGAAGGTTTTGGGTACGACTTTAGATTCATGGACGTTGGTTGTTCCCAGATATCTTTGGAATTTACCCTGGCATGCAGGCAAAGTCTCTTTCGATTGCAAGTATGATGAGAAAGCCGGTCTGTATAGCCATTATCGTATGGAAACGGCGTCTAAATGGGCTGAAGCTTCCGTTGAGCTTGCGCAATCATCTGAGTCAAATTTTAACTTTCCTGGGTTTCCCGATACTGAATCAGCATTGGTTTATCTTACCCATCCGCTTGCCGGTTTTTACTATCGACGCGACGGCAAATTAGGTAGCTATCGTGTTTGGCATAAAGAGTTGGCGGTGCAGCCTGCTACGTTAAAATCCGCTCAATTTAAATTACTATCTGACCTGGGTATTGTTCATGCAGCTGAGCAAAGCTCCCCGTACAGCGTATTAATTGTGCCTATCAACGAGTTCACCATATATTTGCCGCCTGCCGTAATCGGCTGATTTTTCTCCTTGCATGTATCTATTAAACGTTGTGACTGAGAGCGTTTCCCATTTGACGTGCGTGTGGGTTTTTTTTAAGCTCAAGCTAATAAACCGGTTAGTCTATATAAGGCTGCCCTAGCTCTAGGCTGCGAAGCCGACCTGAATTTCTCCAAGGAGTGGAAGTGAAAACACTTTTCTTTGTAAAGCTAACGTCGTTAGTGGTTGGTATTGCCTTGCTAGTCGCTTCTGTATTTCTATTGCTTAATACAAGAGACTTTCTTTCAGAGGCCGTTATCACCGAAGGTACGGTGCTTGAGCTGGTTGAGTCTCGCTCAAGTGATTCGATCACTTATCGCCCTTTGGTTCAATTTCAAAATGAGAGCGGACAGGTGGTGAATTTTGCATCATCAACAAGTAGCAATCCGCCGAGCTACTCACCAGGACAGCAGGTGGAGGTTTTATACCAGCCCGGCGAGCGAAATAGCCCTAGAATCAATAGCTTTTTCTCACTATGGGGCGCAGAGTCGATTCTTGCCGGTATCGGCATCGTGTTCTTGCTGGCAGGCGTTATTCTTATGTTCGTGCCTGAGTTTAGGCATCGCAAAGGCGAATCTTTAAAGCAAAATGGTGTGCCTATCGATACCCACTACCAGGGGGTAGAGTTAAATACACGCTTCTCAGTGAATGGCAGGCATCCATTCCAGGTAATAACTCAATGGCAAAATCCTGCAACCTCTGAAGTGCATGTGTTTAAAAGCAATAATATTTGGTTTGATCCATCGAGCTACATTCATACTGACACGATTACAGTGTTTTGTGAGAAAGATGATCTTAGTGAGTACTATGTCGACATTTCCTTTCTCCCTAAGCTTGCAAAGTGATGTGTTAACGCCTGATATTGAACAGGTGTGCTATTTTTTTCACTGGCTAGCTTTTCAAGGACTAGCTTTTCATAGACCGGCTTTTACTGACGAATACCTACTATAAGGAAGAACCATAGTGCTCACTATCATCATCACCGTAGCGATCATCGCCGTTATCGCGTTTTACGTCATCGGTATCTACAACCGACTCGTTTCGTTAAAAAATCGCTTTGAGAACGCCTTTGCACAAATTGAAGTGCAACTTAAGCGTCGGCATGACCTGATTCCTAACCTCGTTGAAACTGCCAAAGGCTATCTCAGTCATGAGCGGGAAACGCTGCAGTCCGTGATCGAGGCTCGTAATACAGCCGCCGCTGGGCTAAAAGCGGCTGCGGCAAACCCAGGTAGTGCCAAAGCCATGGCAGACCTTGGGGGCGCAGAGGGCGCTCTGACACAGGCGATGGGGCGGCTCAATGTAGTCATGGAAGCCTATCCGGATTTAAAAGCCTCGCAAAATATGCAGCAATTGTCAGAAGAGCTAACCAGCACTGAAAACAAGGTGGCCTTTGCGCGGCAGTCATTTAATGATGCGGTGATGCACTACAACACCTATCGCCAGAGCTTCCCGCCGGTAGCAGTGGCTGGCATGTTCGGCCATGGACAGGATGCCTCGTTGTTAGAGTTTGAAGACAGCGCCCAGATTCAAGTGGCGCCGACGGTGTCGTTCTAAGCTCAGGGAAAACGCGACATGGATTTCTTTACCGCTCAGGATCACGCCCGGCGTAAAACCGGGCGTCTGGTTGTTTTGATGATACTGGCAGTACTCGCCCTGATTGTTGTTACCACGTTGGTAATTGCCATTGCGCTGCATCTAATGGGGGAGCAATCCGCTACACAAACCAATCTTTCTGCTCAGGGGATGTGGTCGGCACTCTCGATTGAACTGGTCACTGGCGTTGCTATTGCGGTGTTGGCCGTCGTGGTGCTGGGCGGTTTATTCAAACGCAGTCAACTACGGCGAGGTGGCCGGGTAGTGGCAGAAGCCCTAGGTGGACGCGAAATCAACCTTAATACCCGCGATGCCGATGAGCGACGCATTCTGAATGTGGTCGAAGAGATGGCGATTGCCTCTGGTACGCCAGTGCCCTCGGTTTATGTGCTTGAGGAGGAGAGTATCAATGCCTTCGCCGCCGGTTATCAAACCAACGATGCGGTGATCGGGATAACTCGCGGCACGATCCGCAACCTTACAAGGGATGAACTGCAGGGCGTCGTAGCTCACGAGTTTAGCCATATTCTGCATGGTGACATGCGGCTAAATATGCGCCTGATCAGCATACTGCATGGCATCCTAATCATTGGCTTATTGGGCGGTACACTGCTGCGTAGTATGCGCTTTCGGCGGGTCGGCGGTGGAAAACGCGACAACTCAGGCGCTGTCGTTTTAGCGCTGGGGGCGGCGCTAATGCTGATCGGTTACGCAGGTACCTTTTTTGGTAACTTGATCAAGTCGGCGGTCAGTCGGCAGCGTGAATATCTGGCGGATGCCTCTGCGGTGCAGTTTACCCGTAACCCTAAGGGGATTGGTAATGCGCTGGTTAAAATCGGCTCGCACAGCCAGGGTTCTCAACTGCAAGCGACACAGGCGGCGGAATTCAGCCACCTGTTCTTTGGTCAAGGCGTGCGGCAGGGCTTTAGCCAAATGATGGCCACCCATCCGCCACTTAAAGATCGTATCAAGCGGGTCATGCCGGACTGGAATGGCCGCTTCGAAGCCACTGTCAATGGCCATCAGAACTGGCCCACCCAGCAAACCGAGAATCACGCACCTGAAATTGAAGGCAACGGTGAGCGTTCTGAAGCGGAGCCCAGATTCGGCTCGGGAACAGCGACGGGAACGGGGGTAATGGCGGCTGTGTTAACCGGTGCCTCTGCTCAAACTGCCATTAACACCATGGGCCAGCCTGACCAGCGCCATCTTCACCAGGCTAGAGCGACACTAGATGCGCTGCCTGAGCGGATTAAAATCGCCGCCCATGAGCCCCATGCTGCTCGCGCTTTGATCTATTCACTGCTACTCAGCCAGGATAAGACAATGCGTAAGCATCAGCTTAAGGCGTTGCATCAAGTTGCACTGCCAGATGTTTACCGAGCGCTGATGGATTATGGCCCTGAAATGTTGAGGCTGGATGTACAGTTACGCTTGCCACTGATTGAACTGGCGCTGCCAGCGTTACGCTCGCTCTCGATGGAGCAGGCCCAGCATTTTCGCCTCTGTATGGAAAGGCTGATCGAGGCGGATGGTCAGGTCAGTCTGTTGGAGTGGACGCTATATCAGTTGGTGTTGAATAACATCAGCAAGCAAGGCAGTGGGCCTGCACACCTCAAGATAAACGACCTGCAGCGGGAGTGTCAGATGCTACTGACGGTGCTTGCCACCGCCGGGCAAGATGACCCGGTTGAGATAAGCGCCGCACTCAACGCCGCTGAGAGTGAGTTGCCGTTCTCATTGAGGGTCACTGACGATATAAGTGATATGCGTGCGCTTAGTCTGGCCGTTGAGCGTTTGCGGCGTTTAAAGCCTTTGCATAAGCCTGCGCTGTTGCAAGCGATGGCGCGCTGTATAGAGCACAGCGGACGTATTTTGCCTGCCGAAGCCGAGCTGTTCCGTGCTATGGCCGATATTCTCGATTGCCCCATGCCGCCACTGTTATCAGATGAGGCATAGCCAACAATTCGCGCTACAGGGGAACCTCAACCATGGATGAAACGGAATCTTTAAATCGAGCCATCCAAGAGGAGGTCGCGCTGTTTCCCTATGATGCGGCTTGGCCAACTCTATTTAAGCAGGAGCGAGACAGGCTGCTAGATTTATTTCCAGATGAGTTCCTAGCCATTGAGCACATCGGAAGTACCGCTGTACCTGGTCTATCGGCCAAGCCAATCATCGATATCCTGGCAGGCGTAGAGTCAATGCACCGGGCTGATGACTTACTGGAGCCGTTGTGCCGTGCCAAATATGCGACATCAATGGAGTACAACGCTTCTTTGGTTGGGCGGCGTTGGTTAATGCGATGGGCTGAAGGACGTAGGACGCATCATCTGCATCTTATGGTGTATGACGGTGAAGAGTGGCATCGGCGATTGGCTTTTCGCAATAGATTGCGCGTTGATACTGAACTGGCGCAGCGGTATGAGAAAAAGAAGCGCCTGTGGGCGGCGGAGTTCTCGTCAGACCGAGAAGCCTATACGGCGGCGAAAGGGGACTTTATTAACAAGGCGTTGAAAGATAGCGTTTTTAACAGCTAAATAGTTAAGGAAAATGACGGTGTTGGATTACTCGCTGTTTCACTGGATGACGTTTCTATCTGCTGCCGTGCTTTTGAACCTATCGCCGGGGCCAGATATTGCCTACATATTGGGGCAAACATTACGTAGTGGGCGACGGCAAGGGTTTGCCGCCATGTTTGGGATTTGGACAGGAGCAGCGCTGCATGTAGTAATGGCCACAGTTGGTCTTTCGGCTATTTTAGCCACCTCCGCATTGGCGTTTTCAATTGTGAAGTGGGTAGGGGCTGCTTATCTAATTTGGCTTGGCGTTAAAATGTTACTGTCTCGAGGGGATCAGTTTGTCGCTGCAGAAAAGCCGGGCAACAAGGACCTCTCTGCTGTTTATTGGCAGGGCATGCTGGTATCAGCGCTAAACCCCAAAGTCGCTATCTTCTTCCTGGCTTTCCTGCCGCAATTTATTGTGGAAGGCGCTGGCCCAGCCGAGGCACAGCTTTTATTGCATGGCAGCCTGATTATTGCGGTCGCCGCTGTCATAGAGCCCCCTCTGGTAATCGCGGGGGCGAAACTGGGGGCTTTTCTAAAGAGAAAACCGCGCGTTGGTGTATGGATGGATAGAGGCCTAGGGGCACTGTTTGTGGCTTTAGGCGCACGGCTGGCGGCTAGTGCTAGGTAGATACGCAAGGTACGGATTTCCTGAGTCAGCGATTTCCGTACCTTAAATGCGGATTGTTCACATAGCCTCTAGGCTGGTTCGGGAATCGAAGCGTCCCGAAACGCCACCTGCAATTCATTAACCAGCGCTTCGACTTTATCTACTGCCTCGGCAACGGACGCGGCCAGTAACTCACCGCCTACTTCCTGGCCTTCGATCGCAATGGAATGAAAGCGGGTAATACCGATAAAACCAAGCGCTGTGGCCAGATTTGGCTCCAAGTGATTCATATGTGCCATCTCTCCACCGGGGTCAAAGCCTATGCCGCCTCTGGCTGTAAGAATAATCGCATGCCTTGGCCGATCATCCAGTTTTGGAATGTAAGGATCGGTCGGGTTGCTCTCATCAATATCCACTGTTCGGCCGGCGCGCACTACTTGGTCGACCCACGCCTTGAGGGCGGCAGGCATACCGAAGTTGTATAGCGGTGTTCCGATTACCACAATATCAGCAGCAATTAACTCATCAACTAGCTGATTGCTTTCTGCAAGCGCGTCCTTCATCCAGGGTTCTAGATTAAACTCGGGTGTGAAAGCAGACGCAATCCAGTCGTGGTTGATAATCGACGGCGGGTTTTGACCTATATCGCGATAGGTAACCGTGTCTTGCGGCCGGCCTGATTGCCACTGGCTGACAAACTGATAAGTCAGATGGCGGCTATGCGAACCGTGGTTATCTGTCCCAGCAATGCCGGGGCGGGCGCTAGCATCTATATGCAGGATGTGTGTCATGGTGGCCTCCTAATCTAAGTTGAACTCATCTATGATTAACAACAGGCTTAGCTTAGGCTGTGCCTTTCAGCCTGAACAAACGATCTTTTCTTGCCGCTATAGATGAGCAAAACTCATTCATGAACCATCGACGATTACCCTCACTTTCGTCACTTCGCGCTTTTGAAGCGGCTGCCCGCCATGAAAGCGCCAAGCAGGCCGCACAGGAACTGTCGGTGACTGCCACGGCCATTAGCCACCAAGTCCGAGGACTCGAAGAGGCGCTGGGCGTTTCGCTGTTTTTGCGTAAACCCCGTCAATTGGAGCTAACACCTCAGGGCCGGGAGCTACAGCAGGTTTTGGAAACAGCCTTTGATAGCATCAGCAGTGTCGTCGAGCGGCTAAGCGCTGTACCTGTTCGCCAAACCGTTACACTCTCTACAACGCCAGCTGTTGCGGTACGCTGGTTGCTGCCCTGGGTGTGTATTCTACGTGACTCTCATCCGGGTATTGATCTACGTATTCATGCTTCTCATGAGCCGGTAGCGCTGGACGGGGTAACGGCAGACATTGCCATTCGCTATGGCGATGGCCGCTGGCCGGGGCTAATGGCTGAGAAACTGTTTGATAACACCTTCATCCCTACCTGCAGTCCTCAACTTGGATTGCATGAGGTAAACCAGCTAAGGTCACACTCACTGATTCACTTTCACCCGCAGGAATCCGTAACTGCACCTATAAACTGGGCTTCATGGCAAAGGCAAGCCAAGGTGCCTGGGTTAGACGTGAGTGCCGGGTTGGTCTTTTCTGATGAGACCCACGCTATTTCGGCTGCCGTCGGGGAGCAGGGGGTAGCACTAATGAGCCGCCAGTTGATTCAGGATGAGTTGGAAGAGGGGCGTTTGGTACAGCCCTTTGGCCCGGAGTTCGAAGGCAAACCGTTCTTTCTGGTCTACCCAGAAAGTCGACGGCATGATCCGACAATTCTGGCTATACGAGATTGGGTGTTGGCAGTGCCAGGCGGGCTATGTACGTTATCTCATTAACAAAACGTAAATAGATTTATACCGTTATCTTATGTGTCATCATGGACTGGGTGATTCTTGTGCCCCTAGCCAGCTCATGTTGGCAAAATAGTGATCAAAGCAAGGAAAGCTGTCCAGTCGTGGCCAGCGGTTACTATTAATTAGCCACCTACAGGAACGATTCAATGGAAGTGATCAGCGATATCATCGTCTCCGAGTTTTCGGATTTTAATGACTTGAGCGAATTTGTTGTTGTGGTAGTTCGGTTATTGATAGCGGCCCTCCTGGGTGGGCTACTTGGTCTCGAACGTGAACAGAGCGGTAAACCTGCCGGTATACGCACCCATATGCTGGTGTGTATGGGCGCGGCGTTATTTATCTTAATCCCTCAACAAGCCGGTATTTCAGACTCGGAGATGAGCCGGGTTATTCAAGGCGTCATTGCGGGTATTGGTTTTCTTTGCGCCGGTACCATTATGACCGGCAATGATAAACAAGGTGCTACAGGGCTAACCACAGCGGCAGGTATTTGGTTTACGGCTGCCATTGGCATAGCCGTTGGATTGGGGCGCGAGCAAACAGCGGTGTTGTGCACGCTTCTGGCCTGGATAGTGCTTTATGTGGTGCCTTTCTTTTCACGTTCAATTAGTAAGAAAAAACCAGTACGTTCAGAAACAGGGGAAGATAATCCGAGAATTTGATGAGATCCGAACTGCAAAGCACTCATTGGCTCGGCTGAGTGAAGCGTTCGATTTACTGGGAGAGTAGTCTTTTCGGCGACAGTTATGCGGCCAAGTGGAAGCCGCTCATTTTTGGTTGGATGTTTTCCTTCTTCCCCCACTGCTTTTTGTCTTGCTATAACTCTTTCTTGTCTTACTCGTACGCTTTGCCGGGCCGCCGGCCTCACCCTGGGCGGTTTGCAGGCTCTGCCTGAGCTTGGCCGCATCACTGTGAGTGAGCAAGCCGCGTAAATCATCCAATAGCGCCTGCTGAAACGCGCCTGGGTCGTCCTGCTGTTCGGAAATCGCTCGCAGGCGCTGCTCCCAAAGCGCGGTGCGTTCAGGCGTGCTTACGGCGCTGGGCAGGGCGGCGATTAGTGCGCTTCCCAGCTTGGTGGCACGCAGGGCTTTTTGCTGGCGTACTAAGTAGCCGCGCTGTACCAGGGTTTCGATAATGCCGGCGCGGGTGGCTTCGGTGCCCAGGCCATCGGTGTCGCGCAGGGTGCGGCGTACCTCCGGGTCGTCCACGTAGCGGCCGATGTTCATCATGGCCTTGATAAGGCTGGCGTCGGTGAAAGGCTCCGGCGGTCGGGTTTCTTTCTCTTCAACGCCTGCGCCGAGTGCCTGGCAGGGCTCGCCTTGGGTCAGCGGCGGCAGCGGTGGGGTTTCATCGCGGGTAGTAAATAGCGGTTTCCAGCCGGGGTCGAGAATGCTTTGCCCGCGGGCGCGGAAGGCTTCATTAAGCAGCGTAAACTCGGCTTTGACTTCGAAGGTGCGCAGCGGGCGGTAGAACTGGGCCATGACGTTGCGTACGATCAACCGAAACACATGGCCTTCGGTAGCGGAGAGCTGGCTGAAATCAGCGGGCTTGCCGGTAGGGGCGATCGCGTGGTGGGCGCCGACCTGTTTATCGTTCCATGCCTTTGAGCGCAGCGTGAAGTCTGCGCCATTCAGCCACTGCTGAAGCCCTTCATCGTTTTGGCACGCACTGCTTAGGTTTCGCTGGGCAAGCTGAAGGTGTTCTTCGGGCAAGTAGCGGCAATCTGAGCGCGGGTAGGTAATCAGCTTGTGGCGCTCATAAAGCCGCTGGCAAATATCCAGCACCATCTGCGCGGAAAGCCCATGACGGCGTGCGGCGTCTACCTGAAGGGCCGATAGCGAGTAGGGCAGCGGGGGCGCCTGGCGTTTTTCCTGCTGGTCGAGCTTGGTGAGTTGCCCTGAAGCGCCGGGCAACTGCGCCGCGAGGGCGTCGGCGGGGCTGCGGTCAATCAAACGGCCTTGGTCATCGAGAGGTTGGTGCTCTTTGGGAGCCCACCAAGCCCGCAATTGACCCTGGGCAACCTTGAGATCCACCCACAGCGGATAAAACGGATGTGGCACAAAGTCACGAATGGCGTTATCGCGGCGCACGATTAATCCTAGTACCGGGGTCTGCACGCGGCCGATAGAAAGCACGCCGTCGTGGCCTGCTTGTCGGCCGGTAAGTGTCCAGGCGCGGGTTAGGTTAATGCCGTACAGCCAGTCCGCGCGGGAGCGGGCCTGGGCCGCCTGGAACAGTGGCTGGTAGTCGGCGTTGGAGCGAAGCTTGGCAAGCGCCCGGCTTACTGCAGGCTTGTTCAAGTCACTGATTAACAGCCGCTGTACCGGGCCGCGATACTTCATGTACTCGATGACTTCCTGCACTAGCAACTGGCCCTCCCGGTCGGGGTCGCCGGCGTGAACCACATCCGTTGCTTGTTTGATCAGCTTGCGAATCACTGCCAGTTGGCCCCGCGCTTTGGGGCGCGGCATCAGTTTCCACTGCTGCGGCACAATGGGTAGACGGTCAAGTCGCCACTGTTTATCTGCGGGGTCGTAGGCTTCCGGCGGCGCTTGCTCTAATAAGTGCCCAAGGCACCAAGTGACCGTGGTATCGCCACACACCATCGCGCCATCCTGGCGTTTGCTATAGCCCGGTAACGCCTCGGCAATGGCTTGGGCGAGGCTGGGTTTTTCGGCAATTATCAGGCGCATAGCAGCGAAGCCTTCATCGTATCCTTTGATGTGCCTATGGTAGCAGACACATTGATCTATATAGAGCAAGGAGTTGTAGGGGGATGTATAGTGATGCTAAATATTTCCAAAGATTTTTAGATGTATATATCTTGTATAAATAGTTAGGCTTAGTTAAGTGGCGAGTTGAGTAACCAGGAGATACAGCAAATGCGTGATCGAGGCAGAACACGGCGTTTAATGGGATTGGGCGCACGCACCGGTGGGGCGTTGCTGAAAACTCGCTTAGGCGGCCAAGCGGATTGGCGTGCCCTGGGCGAAGCGCTGTTTGAGGGGCTTTCAGAGCTAAAAGGCCCGGCCATGAAGCTGGCTCAAATTATGTCCCAGTGGGATGATCTGCTGCCTCCCGATCTCGCCGAGGAGCTTGCCCGCTTGCAGCGGCAGGCCGAACCCATGCCCTGGCCACGTATTCATGAAGCGCTGATTCAGCAATATGGCGACATTGACCACTATTTTAGCGAAGTCGAGGAGCGCCCCTTTGCCAGCGCCTCCATGGGGCAGGTTCACCGCGCGACCACCCACGAGGGCGAAACGGTGGTGCTCAAGGTTCAGTATCCTGGCCTTGCTGAAGTGTTGGAGAGCGATTTAATCCAGGTGCGGCGCATTATGCGTTTAGGCCGCTGGTTTAAAGTACCCCAGGCGCGCTTGGACGCCCTGTTTGAAGAGCTCGCCGAGAGCCTGCGTGGGGAACTGGATTACCACGCCGAAGCCGATGCCCTGGCCCGCTATCGTGAGCGCTATAAGGATGATCCGCGGCTTGTGATTCCCGAGCCTTTGCCAGCGCTCTCTGGCCCCCATGTGCTGGCGATGCGCTATGTGGAAGGGACGCCATTGCGCGAATTAACCGATGCAGATGACGCGACGCGCCAGGGTATTGCCCAAACGCTGGCCGATTGGATTACCCAAGAGCTGTTTACTTACGGCGAACTACACGCAGACCCCCATGCGGGAAATTTCGCTGCTGATGGTCAGGGACGGCTGGTGATTTACGATTTAGGTGCGGTGATTGCCGTGCCAGATGCGCGCTTGAAAGCAATGATGCAACTGCTTGATGCCACGTTGAAACATGATGCGATGGGCATGGACGAAGCCTTGATGCAGATGGGCGGACGCCAGGGGCAGGGGGCGCCGCTAGCACTGTATCGAGAGTCCGCCGAATGTATCGCGCCACTGTTTGAGCCGGGGGAGCAGGATTTCAGCGATGTTAGGGTGCACCGCCGCTTACGCGAGCTAACCCCTAAGGTGTGGGCGGCGATGGATCGCCTGCAGCCCCCTGCAGATACGCTGCTGCTCTCCCGGGCGCTGAACGGCCACTACTGGAATTTAGTGCGCTTAGGGGCGCGGTTGGATATGCATGAGCGAACCCGACCATTGCTTGAGTGGGCATAAACGAGTAATTGCCTAACTAAGAGGCTTTAGCCAAAACACCATTGGCTTATGGCTTTCCGTTTGCTCGCCAATATCTCGCCAAGCGAAGGTGGTGGCTAGCTCGCCGTGGCGCTGGTAGCCATGGGCGTTCCAGAAACCGTGAAGCGATTGGTAGTCGGCAGGCTTAGAGGGATGATCAACTGGCCGCTCTACCGCACAGAAAGCCGCTAAATCAAACCCCCCTCGTTCGGCGTGGGCTTCTCGCTCGGCCAAAAAGCGTTTACCCGTTCCGCTGCCGCGGTAGCTGTGAAGTAACACGGATTCTCCATAATAGAAGACGCGCTCGGGCTTGATGCCGTTGGTCTCAAACGGCTGGCGGAATTCGTCGACTTCATCCTGAAGAGGCTGTCCGGTGGCGGCCCCTACCAGTTCTTCTCCGTCGAAGGCCAGGACGAACAAGCTATTCGGGTTCTCTGCATAGCGACCTAAATAATCCGCTTCGTAGCTGAGTTCGCCATCGTAGAGGTAGGGGAAATCGCGAAATACCCGAATGCGAAGGCGGGCAAGCGCTGGCAAATGGGGGGATATCGCCTGACCTTGGCAGAGAATAACTGTCAGTTCGCTCATTGCATCGCTCCAGCCGATTCAAACGCTGCATGGTTCGCTTAAATCGCTGTACTTTAGCAAGCCCCTACGGTTGTCGCCAATCCTCTCTGCGGGAACCCTAAGGGTCATGCTAAACTATGCCGCTTTTAACACAGTGGAGACGGCAATGCTGGCGGTATGGGTCGATCAGCTGCTGGGATTTGCCTCCGGGGCACTCTCGGCAATCAGGCAACAAGAACACTATCCGGATTTTATGACCTGGGTGCGCGCCAAAGGCGCGGATTCCTTTGAAGGCGATGTGGCTATGGCCCAGGCGCTGGCGCCGGTGCTATGGTCGCAAACCCCGCTGGAGAGGCTCGACTTTGCCTGTGAGCCTCTCGCCACGCCGGGTCGTAATGAACCTTGCTGGTGCGACTCCGGGCGCAAATTCAAACAGTGCTGCTACCAGGTTGAGTTTCCTACCGAGATTCCCGATCAGATGATGTGGATGCTCTCGCTACGCGAATGGAAGGGCGCCACCCTGAAGGCCGCACTGGAAAGCCAACAGGCACCGGCTCAAGCGCTCCTGGAAGCCGGGCTGATTGCCGCTGAAAGTGGCCAGACGGGCCGCGCTATGCAAATCCTTGAATCGCTGTTCGATGGCAGCGATTGGTCACGGCTGCCCGAACAGGCCGAACCCGCCTTTGAAATCCTGCTGGATATTTACCAAGAGCGCGGCTTTAGCCGTAAACGCGCCGACCTGCTTGACGATGTGATGGAGCGGGGGCCGCTGTTTCTACGCGGCGTGGCCCTTGAGCGGCTGTGTTTGATGCACCTGGATAACGATGACCTGGACAGTGCCCGTGGTGCCTTTGTAAAGGCCCAGCAGGCGCTGCCTGATTCGCCCACGTTGGCCTACATAGAGGCTATGCTGTTACTGCATGAAGGGCACGAACAGGAAGCCAAAGAGCGCGCCAACTTCTGGTATCGCCGCTTGGTTCGCCAGGGTGAGCTGGATGAAGATCAGTTGGATTTTTTAGCCGCGTTGGCGGATAACCCCGGCGCGACGCTTGCTGACCAGCTGCTCAGCGCGGAAGAGGATCTTGCCACGCCGCTGGTGTCTCTTCAGGCACTGCTGGCCGCGCTGCCCACAGCCCCCAAAATCGATGTAAGCGCCGACCCTGAAAGCGGGCGTTTGCTTTATAACACCAGTGCTCGTGAAGCGACCCTGTTTGCCGCTTGGCATGAGCAGTTTCAGGTGCTGGTGGATGAAGACGTAGCGCTGGGCTTCCGTGATGACCCCTGGGGCAACGCCATCGAGTGGATGTCGGCACTCTGTGCGCATCCCGAGTGGTTGGACGCCCCACAGGTAGTGCAAGACTTAACCTTGGCGCTCACCAGCCGCTTTGGCAGCCTGCCGTGGATGGCCCCAACCCTGCTGGAGCCACTGGCGCTGCGCCTCTCGCGCTGGTTGGAACAAGCCCGCGCCGAAGGCGACGGCAACCTTTGCTGGGACGATGCCAACAACGCCATGTTGCTACGCACGGGGCTAGCGTTGGTGGTCGGTATGGAGCGCGGGGCGCGACAGCACTCCAGGGAGCTCGCCGAGGAGCTACTGCTGATTGACCAGGAGGATAGCCTGGGCCTGCGCGAGCTGGTGCTCGATCAACTGCTGCGTGATGATCGTAACGAGGAAGCGTTGGCACTTGCGGAAGAGAGCGACGACGACGGCTCGCTGGTGCTCGGGCTGCTGATGGGCAAAACCCTGGCGCTTTATCGATTAGAGCAGCATGAAGCGGCAGAAGCGGCGCTAGGCGATGTGCTTGGCCATAACCGCTACGCTTTAGAGCTGATTTGTGCCGAAAATCCTCGGCCCTCCATGCCTCACCCGGATGGCCAGGTTGACCCCGGCACCCGGGCCGAAGCATGGCAGTACCGCACCTTGATGCGCGATCAGTGGCGCACTACACCAGGGGCATTGGACTGGTTGGAAGCCCACCGCTAGTCTAAACCTTCACCCGGCTAATCCTTCAAGCCCTCCCCCAAGCCTGATCAAGCAGGCTTGGGGGTGGGCACTAATTGTTTGTCTCGGCTGATCCAGATCGCCAATACAATCGCAGGTATGCCTAGCAGTGTGGCGATGACAAAAAAGCTAGGGTAGCCCTGAGCTGTGACTACCAGCCCGCCAAAACCGCTTAAAAATTTCCCTGGCAGTGTCATTAATGACGAGAACAGCGCGTACTGCGTGGCGGTGTAGGCGCGGGATGTAAGACTGGAGAGAAAGGCGATAAACACCGCGCTGGCTAAGCCGTTGGCAAGGTTATCGCCGATAATCGTGACCACCAGCATGGGCAGCTGGTTACCCACCACGGCAAGCACCGCAAACAGCAAGTTTGTTACCATTACCAACCCCGCGCCGAAGATCAGCAGCGGGCCGATGCCGTAGCGGGCCACGAAAAGCCCGCCTAACATCCCGCCGGTAATGCTCATCGCAATGCCAAATATATTGGTCACGTTGGCAATCTCTGCCAGCGAAAAGCCCAGGTCGATATACAGCGGGTTGGCCATGGAGGCCATGGCTAAATCGCTGATTCTAAATACGGCAATAAATACCAAAATCCACAGCGCTTTCACCCCATAGCGGCTAAAGAAATCGGTAAATGGGCAGACCAGCGCGCCAATGCTCCAGGCACCCAGGCGGCGTAACAGTTTGGGTTTGCCCCGGCTGGCGCGAATAAACGCCCGCACCTTAGGTTCGTGGATAAGTTGAATAGAGAGGGAGGCGCGCTTTGGCTCAGGGCGTAGCAGCACGGTAAGTACGCCAATGCTCATCAGCGCCGCCATGCTCATATACGCCACATCCCAAGAGGCCGACGCTGCGATATACAGCGCGCCGGCACCGGCGGCAAGTAAGCCACCGCGATAGCCAATAATATAGGTCGAGGCCATGGCGGCCTGAACATTGTCGTCGGCGGACTCAATACGATAGGCGTCGATAGCGATATCTTGCGTCGCTGAGCCAAACGCTACAAGCAGTGCAAAGAGAGCCACCCAGCCGAGATTACCCACCGGGCTCAAACCGGCTAGCCCCACTAACCCTGCAACGATCAACCCCTGGGCTAACAGCATCCAGCCGCGACGCTGACCGAATGCACGGGTCAATATCGGGAGCGCTAAACGATCCACCACGGGCGCCCAGAAAAACTTGATCGAGTAGAGCATGCCAATCCAGGCAAAAAAGCCAATTGCAGCTACCTCTACGCCGTCGCTGCGCAGCCAGGCGGAGAGTGTTGAAAACACCAGCAAAAAGGGCAGGCCTGCGGAAAACCCCAAAAACAGCATGGTGATAACGGGCGCACGAAAATAAACAGCCAGCGCAGCAAGCCAACTGCGTTGGGGGGTGGGGCTTAACATTAAACGCTACTCCTGATGGAAAGACGCTGGCAACGGCCAAGTGATAAACTGAAGCAGTGTTTCTATTACAAAGTTCTATCACAAAGTTCTATCACAAAGTTCTATCACAAAACCGACAGCTTACCGGAGAGGAGTTTTTCATGTCGATTACGGCGCATCAGGTAGTTACCTTGCACTATGTTCTTAGCGACGTGCTCAACGATGGCAGCAAGCAGGTATTGGACGACTCCCAGGCGCGCAATAAGCCGTTAGAGTACTTGCATGGTCACGACAATATCGTGCCAGGGTTGGAAAGGGCACTAGCAGGCCAAACAGCTGGCGCCGAGCTAAGCGTTCAGCTAATGCCCGCGGATGCCTACGGTGTGCGCAACGAGGCCCTGGTGCAAGAAGTCAGCCGCGGCTCTTTTGGTAACGCTGAGTTGGAGCCAGGCAGCCGCTTTCAAACCGAAGGTGAAGCCGGGCCGCAAATTGTCACGGTACTCGAAGTCGATGGCGACCGCGTCACCGTCGATACCAACCACCCCCTGGCCGGGCGCACGCTGAACTATAAAGTGACCATTTTAGACGTACGCGAAGCTACCCGTGCAGAGTTAGCCAAAGGCCACCCGTTACCGCCAGGTACCGAGCACAGCAAAGTCGAAGATCGCAAGGTGCTCTAGCAGCCTGTCGGACTTAACATTGATCTACTGCGAATCCCGGTATTTTGGCCAACTTTATTCGATCGATTTTGTTAAATAGCGCGCTATTCGCCTCAATCGATCGATAAATTTGGCTCAAAATCCGTGCTTCTCGCTACGATCGGCCAAGCCCGACAGGCTGCTAGGGCTCATCACGCCCAAAAATTGATCGGTATCAATTTCCTGTTTAACTGCCTTCTCCCGCCTGCCGTAACTTGACCCAGGTCAGCATTCTTCCGCCATTGAGTGATTAGTATGAACGCATACATCACGGCGGGAGGATTCACCATGTATTGGGATGACACAATTATCTTCGGCTTAGCCACCGTCGCGTTAGTAATCGCATTTATGGTGGGTTGGGTGGGCTTCGTGATTCGCGATCATCTTCGTAAAGGTGGACGCAAGAAGTAGCTTTCCCGGTTCATGTAAACCTTGTCAGGGGAGGGGGTTTGCTAACGTAGTAAGCCTCCTGTTGCCAGCCCATAATGGGCTGGCTTTTTTTTAAATATCATAATCGACTGGGTTGAAAGCACGTAGCGTGCGTTTAAGAGCAATGTAAAGCTTGCTCTGGTAAAGTTCTTTAAAAGAATGAACACACCAGGAAGCTTTGCCATGAACGTAGTTGCCTTACACCGCAGCCCATGGGGGCGTGTACGTGATCGATTGGCGTGCGCATTAATTGTCGTGGGCATAACACTTCCCGCGACTGCCTTTGCCCAGGCATTGAATATGATCAACGGAGATGTCACTCAAAAGGTCGCTTTAAGTGACTTGCACGCCATGTCCGATACGACGTTTACGCTCTATGACCCCTATCAGGGGCGTGAAGTAGAGATGCAGGGCGTAGAGTTTCGCGCCTTTCTGATTGAACAGTTTGGCGAAGTACCCCCGGCGCTTCACTTTACCGCCTGGGATGACTACGAGGTTACCCTAGAAGGGTGGGATGACCCTAACTGGTACCTAGTTAGCTCTGAGGATGGCGATCCGCTCACCATCCGTACGCGAGGCCCTGTGCGGCTAGTAGAGCGTGACTATGGTGATCGCGACGTAGAAAACCTGCGTGAGTTTAACGACTGGATCTGGATGATTCGTAGCATAGAGGCGAAGTGGTGACATCCAAACCCAAGCTAGCTGCGCAGCCAACGATGCAACCACGGCCTTTAGCTCGCCAGCATCGCTACATTACGTGGTTGTCGCTGAGCTTGATGAGCTTTTTGGCGCTTATGGTGCTGATAGTTTATGAATCGCGCTGGGTCTATCCCGAAATACAGGCGTACTTTAGCCAAACGGGGAGCCTTACAGGCCAGCAGCTCTCTACTCGGGCACGCGTCTACCTACAAGATGCCCAGTCCGAGCTGTTGAGCGATCAGCCAGAGCAAGAGGCGCTGGAGGCTGCCACCATGGATATTGACTTGGCTTACGGTTTAGCCGATATGCATATATATCGGCGTGAATATGCCTGTGCCGAGCCTAGTTTGACGGAGTTAGATCGGCTGGCGGCTTTGTTAGCGGCGCGCGACATTGACCGTATCGCGGCGGCGATGGCGTTGTTCGCACCGATTCAATGTTTAACCCACATTGAGATGGATCAGCTTGATCGCCGGGGGGCGGCGATTAATGATTTTTCAGAAAGTACCCGTCAGCATAGCCTAGTGCTGACTTACTCCAGTTTATTGATCTTTGTCATGGGGTTGTTGTTTTGGTGGCTTCACGAGCGCCAGTTGCGGCGCACTGATCGCGCCACCCAGGAGACCTTCGAGTGGATGCAGCGTGCCATGCGCGACCCGCTCACCGGGATAGGCAATCGCAGCGCTTTGCACCAGGATGTGTTGGCGAAGCAGCATCAATCGTTGGGACTGATTCTGGTCGATATCGACTTCTTTAAACAGTACAACGATGCCTACGGGCACCCGCAAGGCGATACTCTCTTGCGTCAGTTGGCTGCATTGATTGGTAAAACGCTGAATGATAAAGCGCAGCTCTACCGCTTGGGAGGCGATGAGTTCGCGGCACTACTCCATTGCCCAGACATTGATACGCTAAAGAGCTACTGCCATCAGTTAATTGAAGGGCTGCGTGAAGCTGACTTTATGCATCCCGCCCATCCGGATAAAAAAGGCGTGACGTTAAGCGTAGGCGGCAGCTGTTTTGTGGCCGATGAAGCAACGTTTCCCTACGCTTACGAAGCCGCTGACAAAGCACTCTACCGGGTAAAAACGATGGGTCGTGACGGCTGGCAGGTTACTGAAGACGCATAACGTCTGCGTACATGGGGGCTAGTCTGCCCAGCAGTTCATTACGCGCGCCAAGGGCAATACCCTCCTCCTGCATAGCCGCATCGAGATGTTCCACCAAGCGATTAAAGTGCACGTCTGTTAGCCCCATATGTTGATGAGCACGATCCATCGGCGGGCCTTCATAGCGGCAGGGGCCATCGCTTACATCGCATAGCTGGCTGGCCAGGGATTTAGCAAATAAATCGATATTGGTGTTAGCAAAAAACACCACTACTTCTGGGTCATCGGCAATTCGGTATAAGAGGTTCTCCACTACCGTATCGATAGTGTCCTGCCCGCCAAGCCGTTCGTAAAGCGTTGTCGATTGAGTGGCTGACTGATGAGTACAGCCTGCGAGTGAAAACGCCACCGCCATAAAGGTAAGCGCTATTAAACAACGGCGTGTACGGTAGTGTTTGCGTGGAAAGCTCATAGCGCCCCGCTTAAAAAGCTGCTTGAAGTGAAAGATAGCCGCCGCGTTGAGAGGGTAGGCCGGCAATATCGCCTAAGTCTAACCAGGCGCCTGTGAGTGATACGTGCTTATTGAAGAAATAGGCGCTGTAGAGACTTTGCCAATCATCCTCTTCAGCCACGCTTAGGTTATCGGGTTTCTGGCGATACTCCGCGCCGACAACCCATTGTGGGGTAATAAAAACGCCCACGCTCCCCTCAGCCATCCACGAGCGGCCACCCTGATCACCGCCGAAGCCGATTAGGCCGCCCTGGTTGGCATCGGTATTGCGCAGGGTGGCGTTGAGCAGCACATTGCGCCCGGCAACAGCGCTAAACAGCAGCTTGCTGGCGCTGAGATAAACATCGGTACCGCTTGTCTCATCGGCGCCGAGGGCGGTGGGAATGGTGCCATCAACCAGTCGTTTATGCTGCATCCCAACACTCCAAATACCCCAAGGGTGATAGAGCACATCGCCGAGCAAGCGCACCTTGGCACCGTAAATATCCTGGCCTAGTTCGCCACCCAGGGTATCTAGGTCAAGCGTTTGACGCGCTACTGAGAGTTCAACACGGTCATAAACATTCAGGCTAGCGCCGGTCACCGTTAGCCGATAATCGTCCACCCAGGCGCGGGTAGCGGCGGCAGTGACGCCAATTTCCTGTTCGCTGGCGGTGCTGGTCAGCACTGCCCAAGGCGATAAACCGCCCCCTGCAGCTCCTTCAATGGCACTTACCCCACCGGTACCTACAATACGGCTACCGGCAGAGGAGGGTGCAGCGGCAAGCGCTAAACAGACCGCGATGCAGGGTGCAAGGTAGCCGGAAAGGGAGTGCCGAAAGGAGGCGGTTGGCGGCGAAAACATAGATTGAAATAACATCATGGCTTTCTCTGGAACGACTTAAGTATGGAAGACATCGGGTGGGGCAATGACAGCGGCGTAAAATTATCCAGCCAAGCGGGAAGTTCATCCGCTGGCATCGGTTTAGCAATCCAGTACCCCTGTAAATAGTCACAGCCAAGCTTGCTTAACAGCTCGGCGCTGGCGCGATTCTCAACGCCTTCGGCGACTAAGCGCAGTCCTAAACTATGGCCCATTTCGATGGTCGAGCTGACAATGGTTAAGTCATCTTTTTGGGAGTCAATCGCCAGCACGAAAGACTTATCGATCTTGAGTTCATCCACGGGTAGACGTTTGATTTGCGCGAGGGAAGAGTAGCCAGTGCCGTAATCATCTATCGCAATACGCAGCCCTAGTTGGTTGAGCTCCATCAACGTGGCCATAGCGGCATCAACATCCTGCATAACGGCACTTTCAGTGACCTCGATACTCAGGCGGGCAGGGGCAAGGCGATAGCGTTCAAGTAGGCTGGCCAAATAAGTAGCTAGTTGGCGATCCATGACATCACTGGCGGAGAGATTAACCGCTACGGATAAATGATAACCACGTTGCTGCCAGGTATGAAGCTGAGCGCAGACATTGGCCAACATCCAGTGGCTAAGCATGCTGATACTTCCCGAGCGCTCGGCCAGGCTAATAAACTCATCGGGGGGTACAAAACCTAATGAGGGGTGGCGCCAGCGCATCAACGCTTCGCACTGATCGACACGGCCGTTACGGCTGTCTACTTTGGGTTGGTAGGCCATCCACAGTTCACCGTTGCCCACCGCATCCTGTAAATCCCGAATCAGGGTGAGCTGGCGTAAATGATGCTCATCCTGACCTTCCAGGTAGCGCTGGTGGTGGTGTCGGTGACGGCGTGCCATATCCAGTGCTATATCGGATCGCCGCAGCAGCAGTTGTGGGCTGTCGCCATGGTCGGGGTAGTTGGTTTCCCCTGCTGAAAGTGAGGGTGTGATGGGTGATTTATCAAGATCGATAGGGTGGTGCAGCGTAGTGAACAGTCGGGTACGCCAGGCAAAGTCGCTTCTTGACTGCTTGGCGAGCAGTAGTAGCTCATCACCATCAATCCGGTAGGCAGTACTCTCCGAGCCATCAAAGTGCTGCAAGCGTTTGGCCAGGGTGACCAGCACGTGATCCCCCAGCGCATAGCCGAAGGTGTCATTAATGTCGCGAAAGTTGTTAATCGCCAGGCGCAGAAGGGTAAACGGCTCGCCGCGTTTGATCAAAAGGCTGATATCTTCCTGGGCGCTGATGCGATTGGGCAGGTCGGTAAGTAAGTCGTGACGGGACTGATGATGAAGAGTGGACTCACGCTGAGCGATACCCTCCTGCATGGCCAGTAGTGTCGACGCTAAAAGCCCGGTTTCGCTTCGCTCTGTACCGATCGGTAACTCAGTGAAACGCTCTCCGCGCCCAATGCGCTGAGCCGCCTTCGCCAGTTCCATTAGCGGTTTGCTCATGCTCCGCGCGCTCCACATGGCTATGAGCACGGTAAACAGCAGAATCAGGGCAATGATCCCCAGCAGTTGCCACTGCAGCGAGCGGTAAGCGCCAAGCAACTCGTTGCGGGAGAGTTGTAACAATGCGTAGGTCTGGTTGAGGTCATCGGAATAGAGCTGAGTCGCGTAGGTCAGGTACTCGGCATCCGGCGTCATCTGGCTGTGTAAGGCATATTCGCCTTCGATTAGCTCATCGTCACGCCCGCTCATTAACTTCTGGGCCAGTTGCTCGGGATGAGAGCTGGCAAGATAGCTGATCTCGCCGTTATCGCGATAGTTGACTACGCTAATGTCCAACCCCGTTAGTGCATTAATCTCTTCCGTGACCGCTTCATTGATTAAAAAGCCCATACCCACCCAGCCAATCAGGTTGGGGGCACGCACTGGCAGCAGGGCAAACTCGTACGGCTGCCCTTCGGCGATGACGACGCTAACAGCTTCCCCTTCTTGGCTAGCCCGATCAAACAGCTGTGGGAAAGGCATTGGGCTATTTTGCGCGTGATGGCTGCTTGCCAAAATACGTCCGTCCAGGCCGCTAAGTAACACTATATCCGCCTTGGCTCGATCACCGTGGTTGGCCAATACGGAGTAGAGCGTTTCGGTGTCCTGGGTGGAAACGGCGCTTTTAAAACCGAAGTCATCGGCGAGGATGGCGACGTTATTAACTAACTGCTCACCACGTGTGTCCAGCAGTTGATCCAATACATTGGCACCCACTTCTAAACGTTGGGAGCCTTTTGCAACGACGTCGTTTTGGGTCGCACGAAGAAACGCCAAACCGGTGGCGAGCTGCGAGACAATCACCACTGTCAGTAGTACGAGCATCAGGCGCGTTCTAAAGCGCATAGCAACCTCACTAAGTGGCTGATCGCCATCTCCTGAACACTGATAGGGGCTTAAGTGGCATCTTTGAATCGCTGCTGAAGGGGAGAGAGGGTTGGCGCTGGGGGTGGCAGCGCATTGAGTTTCAAGCTGACGTTTAGTTGGTCGTTATCGGTAATGACGCCTTCCCACCAGACTTGCTGGCTGTCATCAAGCAGCGGGTGCCAAACGCGCACACGATGCTCACCTGATGGCAGCTCAGGCAGGGTAAGTACGCCTTCGGCGCCCGTTTTCGCCGAGTAGGGGGCGTCGCTAACAACAATAAAAGCCTGCATGTGATCGTGAATATTGCATCCTAAAACGACAATGCCGGATTGGTCGAAGTGAACCGGTGGCGGCGTTTCTTGCAGGTAGAGATTTAAATCAAAGGTTTTGGCCGGTGAAAAAGAGTAGACGTGATGACGGGTTGTGTCTTGGTTGGGAAATGCCACATGGCTGCCGGTAGGAACGGTTAGTACTTTGGGGTGGAAGGCTGCATCACGCTGAAAGATGCTCTCTTCTTGGGGAGGGTTGCTCGCCTCCGAAGTATAGTAAATCTCAACCACTGCGTTCTCAAGCGGTTGGCCATCAGCACTGCTTATGGTTATTTGCGCAGCGTTAACGTTGGGGGCAAGCAGGGTGATTACTGCCAGTGCCAATAGCGGGGCTGCGTATGCATTGATAAACCCGCTAAAAGGGCGACGTCGTAGTGTTGGCTTTGGCATTGAGGTTGGTATCCCGCATTAAGCTGGCAAAGTGTTTACCATAATAGTGAATGGATTGTGCAAGAAAGTCATGCGTTTGGCTTAACGATAAGCCAACACTATTGCTTTTACTTTTACTAAATGCGGGCGTTGGCGACCAGGTTAGCTGGTACCGATGAGATAGGATGCGAGGCGTTTAGGGCAATGTTGGCTGGCGCCAGGTATCCCGCCAGGCGCGCATGACCCGCTCCGGGTACCAGGTTTCTCCCAGGCTGCCATTGTAGCGGGCTAGCGCGCGGGTAAAGTCGCCGTTCTCGATAGCGAGGTAATGCGCCAAAATGGTACATCCATAGCGCAAGTTGCGCGGCGGATAGGTTAAGTCATCAATCGGCAGCCCAAGTTCGCTGACCCAAAACGGCATGATTTGCATCAAGCCAACGGCGCCTGCTGAGGAGATAGCCTCGGCTTTAAAGGCGCTCTCCACCTGAATCAAAGCTAACACTAATTCTGGTGGTAAGCCTGCCAGCCTGGCCTCTTGGTAGATACGCGTGAGCAGTGTCTGGCGCTGTACGGCATCATCAATAAAACGCGCTAGCGGCGTGTCCATACGCTCACGCCACTGACGCGCTGCCCACTGCTGTTGAGCCGTTTGATGCTGCTGATTGGCAGACTCAAGGGTAGGGCGCAGGGTTTGAGGCAGCGGCTGAGCCGCTACTGGGCTTGTCGCTACAAGCCCGGCGCCGCTCAGCAAGACTCCGCAAAGCGTTGCTACCTTAACTGCTCGCTTTCTCACGCAAAAAGTCGATGATTTGATCAGCAGGCACCATGGTGGCTTCGCTATCTCGGCGACCTTTATACTCCAGCTCACCGTTGTCCAGGCCGCGGTCGCCGATCACCAGGCGATGAGGAACGCCCATCAGTTCCAAATCGGCAAACTTAACGCCGGGCCGGGTGTCGCGGTCATCCAGCAAGACGTCTAAGCCAGCGGCGGTGAGCGCTTGGTAAAGACGTTCAGACTCTTCGCGAACACGCTGGGATTTGTGTGCATTCATCGGCACCAGTGCCACCTGGAAGGGGGCAATAGCGTTGGGCCAGATAATGCCGGATTCGTCGTGGTTCTGCTCAATGGCGGCGGCGACCACGCGGGTCACGCCGATGCCGTAGCAACCCATCCAAGGATGGCTGGTTTTGCCGTTGTCGCCCAGCACGTTGGCGTTCATCGCCTGGGAGTACTTTTGGCCAAGCTGGAATACGTGACCCACCTCGATGCCACGTTTGATAGAGAGCGTGCCTTGGCCATCCGGCGAGGGGTCGCCTTCCACCACATTGCGCAGGTCGGCCACCTCGGGCAGGGCAACGTCACGCTCCCAGTTAATGCCGAAGTAGTGTTTGCCTTCAATATTGGCACCTGCGCCAAAGTCGCTCATCAGGGCAACGCTGCGGTCGGCAATAATGGGCATATCAAGGTTCACAGGGCCAAGCGAGCCAAAGCCAGCACCAGCGGCTGCGCGAATTTCCTCTTCGCTGCCCATGGTCAGGGGGGCCGCCACTTGGGGAAGGTTCTCTGCTTTGACCTCGTTCAGCTCATGATCGCCGCGCACCAATAGGGCAATCAAGCCACCCTCGGCGGCACGTACGATTAGAGTCTTGACCGTTTTCTCGATCGGCAGATCAAACTGCTCAACCAGGGCGGCAATGGTCTTGGCGTTAGGCGTATCTACCAGGCGCATCTCTTGGGTAGGTGCTTCGCGCTGTATGTTGCTGCCCAGGGGAGCAGGCAAGGCTTCGGCCTTTTCCATGTTTGCGGCGTAGTCGGAAGAGTTGGAAAAGACGATGTCGTCTTCGCCAGACTCGGCCAGCACGTGGAATTCGTGAGAGCCGGTACCGCCGATGGAGCCGTTGTCGGCGATGACCGGGCGGAAGTCGAGGCCTAGGCGCGTAAAGATGCGCGTGTAGGCATCGTACATATCCTGGTAGGTCTGCTTAAGCGAGTCTTCATCCAGGTGGAAGGAGTAAGCGTCCTTCATGATGAACTCACGGGAGCGCATTACCCCAAAACGTGGGCGGATCTCATCCCGGAACTTGGTCTGAATCTGGTAGAAGTTGACCGGCAGTTGCTTATAGCTGGCAATCTCCTTGCGTACCAGATCGGTAATCACTTCTTCGTGGGTCGGGCCGACGCAGTAGTCGCGGTCATGGCGATCTTTGAGGCGTAGCAGCTCAGGGCCATACTGCTCCCAACGGCCAGACTCCTGCCAAAGCTCAGCGGGCTGCACGGCGGGCATTAGTACCTCTTGAGCACCGGCACGGTTCATCTCTTCGCGCACTATGGCTTCCACTTTGCGCAGTGTGCGCAGGCCAAGAGGCAGCCAAGTGTAAAGCCCCGATGTCAAACGGCGAATCATTCCGGCACGAAGCATTAGCTGGTGGCTAATGACTTCGGCGTCAGCCGGGGTTTCTTTGAGTGTGGCAATCAGTAATTGGCTGGCGCGCATGGGCGTGAGCATTCCTTAGGTTTTGAAAACAGGTTTTTGAAAACTGGATTCTTGAAAAAGTGCTTGGAAGCGTTGAATGGGGACATTGTACGGTCTAGCGGTTAAAGCGGCAAAATAGTGCTTATGTTCAAATGATCTATGCTTTTGGATGGTTGTGCTAAACTGATCGAGTTTTGTGGCGCGATAGTCGGCAAAAAAACGCAAGCGCAATACGCTATATCGACTATCGTTACTTTTTTGTTTGAGGGAACCTTCATGCATCAAGCAGTTCGTCGCTGGTTGACTGGCGCCGTGGTTGGCGTTTCCATCGTGTCGTTGAGTGGTTGTGGTACGCTTTTTCACCCTGAGCGTAAAGGGCAATTGAGCGGTGATATTGACCCGGTAATTGCTGTCGCCAATGGGGTCGGTTTGCTGTTTTTTATTGTACCCGGAGTGATTGCCTACGCCGTGGATTTCTCTAATGGCACCATCTATTTGCCGGGTCGCAACAGCGCCTCAGTAGATGTTCACCACTTAGACGACGCTATGGACGTGGCTTCTCTGGAAAAATTGCTGTCTGAAACAGCCGGTCAGCCGGTGAGCTTAGAGAGCGAGTTGGTCATGATTGAAGAGATGAGCAACTTGGATGAAGCGCTGGCGATGGTGCGCATGTCGGGCGTGTTAGACCAAGAGAAACTCTCAGCGATGTAACGTTCGCTATTGATCGTTAAAACCCAGCCAGGCATTACACCTGGCTGGGTTTTTTCATGTGGTACAAGTGTTAAGCATACTGGGCAGGGTTAGGTACGCTGGGAAAGCGCGGCGGATGCGCTTCCATGTAGGCATGGCAGGCGCGCAGAACGCGAGCATCATCATATTTGCCTCCTGCTAGCTGAAAGCCTACCGGCAATCCTTTATCGGTAAATCCGCAGGGCACCGAGGCGGCGGGCTGCTGGCTAAGGTTAAAAGGATAGCTAAAGGGCGCCCACTCCTCCCAGTCCCGCATGTCGCTGCCGGGGGGGACTTCCTGATTTATTTCAAACGGCGGTATCGCCACCGAGGGTGTCATTAGCAGGTGGTACTCTTGGTTAAAGTGTTCCAGGCGCTGGGTTAACTCTGCGCGGTCTGCCAAGGCACGGAACAGCTCAACGGCTTTCCAGGGTTCGGCCTCACGGGCATTGGCCACCATGCCGGGATCCAGCAGCGTACGCTGGTGATCATCCATTTGTGACCACTGCTCTAAAGAGGCGGTAAACCAAAGCTTGCGGAAGGTATCCAGCGGTGACGAAAAGCCGGGATGTACTTCGACGATTTCAGCGCCCAACGCCTCCAGTCTGCCGGCTGCTTCTCGCACGCGCTCGGCAACCTGTGGATCTACCTTGGCGTAGCCAAGATCAGCCGAGTAGCCAATCCGTAGTCCGGTTAAACCTTTATCCAAATCCATCCCCCAGCACTCAGGCTGCCCGCGGGTGGCGTAAGGGTCACGGTAGTCGTAGCGGCCCATCACATTGAGCATGCTGACCGCATCCCGCACGGTGCGCGTTAACGGCCCCAGGTGCGATAGGCTGGGCTCTTTAGCCGGTGGCCATTGGGGCGTCCAGCCAAATGTGGGTTTGAAGCCAAAAACACCAGTGAACGCCGCGGGGATGCGTATGGAGCCGCCGGAGTCGCCGCCCTGGTGCAGCACGCCCATATTGAGCGCTGCAGCTGCGGCGGCCCCGCCGGAAGAGCCGCCGGGGGTTAAGCGCGTATCCCAGGGGTTAGCCGTGGCGCCAAAAACGCGGTTATCGGTCACCGCTTTCCAGCCAAACTCGGGGGTGTTGGTTTTACCTAGAAGGATAGCGCCCGCTTCACGCAGCATGCGCGCGGGGGGCGCGTCGGTGTCGCATAGCGCTTCAGAAGAGGTTAACGATCCTTCTCGGCAGGGCATGCCCGCCACTTGGGTTAGGTCTTTAATTGATACCGGAACCCCATCGATAGGGCTTAGCGGCTTGCCTTGCCCCCAGCGCCGTGCCGAGGCCTTGGCCGCCGATTCTGCACCTTCAGCATCTACATACACATAGGCGTTAACGTCTGGGGTGAAGCGCTCGATTCGCTCAAGGGCGGCACGAGTCGCTTCTAGCGGGGAGGCCTCTCGGCTTTCAAACAAGTGAGCTAGGGTCTGGGCATCTAAACTGCCGAGATCGGTATCGCTCATTGCACACTCCTTACGTAGGCTGGGGCTTGGGTAAAGGAGTTTAAGCGTAGGCAAGCATTACCGGGCGTGCAAAAACCGCTGCATCGTAGGCTGACTCTTTGTATCCACTGTTCAGAAGGCTTGCGCGCGTAGCCAAGCTATTTCATCGGCCCATATCTCGGGTTCTATAGTCTCCAGGATCATGGGAATAGCGTTTATCCGTGGTTCCTGCATGATAGCGGTAAAGGCGGGCAGGCCGATGTTGCCTTTGCCCAGGCTATGGTGGCGATCCACGCGGCTGGCAAGGTTGCTTTTGGCATCGTTTAAATGCATGCCACGCAGATACTCAAAGCCCACAACGCTGCCTAGCTCATCGAGCGTTGATTGGGTGGCCTCGGTCGTGCGTAAATCATAGCCCGCCGCAAAGGCGTGGCAGGTGTCAATGCACACTCCCACGCGAGTTTTGTCGTCCACGTGGGCAATGATTTCGGCCAAATGTTCAAAGCGCCAGCCCAGGTTAGTGCCTTGGCCAGCGGTATTTTCAATCACCGCCGTAACGCCCTGGGTATGCGTTAGCGCTTCGTTAACGGATTCAGCAATACGCTTTAAGCAGTCGCTTTCACTGATTTTGTTCAAATGGCTGCCAGGGTGGAAATTAAGTAGCGTCAGTCCCAGCTGCTCGCAGCGCTGCATCTCGTCCAGAAAGGCATCTCGGGATTTGCGTAGGCCTTCCTGATCGGGGTGGCCGAGGTTAATCAGATAGCTGTCGTGGGGCAAAATCTGTTCAGGGGCAAAATTATGCTCGGAGCAGGCGTCGCGAAAGGCTTGAATGGCCTCATCGGTGAGCGGTTTACCTTTCCATTGACGCTGATTTTTGGTGAATAGCGCAAACGCATCCGCACCAATTTCCACCGCTCGCTGCACGGCTTGGTCTGCGCCGCCAGCGGCGCTCACGTGGGCTCCTAAGTACTTCACGGTGGACTCCTTGTCAGTGTTTGAACGTATCACGCGTTACTGGTCAATGGCTGTCTAAAAAACGTTTGAACGCGGCGGGTTCATCGGTGATGACACTGCCGATACCCCACTCCCAGCGGCTATGGAAAGCGCTGGGGTCATTGGCGGTATAGCACAATATTTGATAGCCATCGCGCTGTATAGCGTCGGCTTGGGCGCGCTTCAAACGCGGCCAGTGGGGGTGCACGCTAAACGCCTCAATGGCCTCGCACTGCTCACGCCAGCTTTTGGGCACGCTTCCGAACAGTACGCCCAGAGCAAGCCGCTCTTTGCTGGCAAATTGACGGCAGTGGCCAAGAGCGGCGGCATTGAAGGAGGAGATTATCAAGCGTTCGGGGGGGAGGGTGTCGAGCATCTCCGGTAGCACGCGTTCCACCAGCGCGATGGGGTCGCGGCCTTTATTGACCTTGATTTCCATATTGACGCCCATTTCCAGCTCGTTAAGCAGTGCCAACATTTCGCTGAGGCTAGGCATCTTCTCACCTGCAAAACGATCGTCAAACCACCCCCCGGCATCCAGGGTTTGCGCCTTGGCCCAGCTCATGGAAGCGAGTCCGCCCCGTCCGTTTGAGCAGCGTGCGACATCGCCGTCGTGCCAGATCACTGGGGTGCCATCACCTAGTAGCTGCACATCCAGCTCTACCCATGTGGCTCCCGCTTCATGGGCGGCGCGCACCGCCGCGAGGGTGTTTTCAGGGGCAGCGGCGGAGTAGCCGCGGTGAGCAATCAGCGCAGGGAGTTGAATAGCGGGATACGTCATGACAAATCTCTAAGCCTTAGACGATAAAGAAGCGCTAATACTAGCATGGGCGCATGACAGCAGGATTGCATTGCCTTGCGTTCTAATGGGTAAAAATACGCTAGCGTGCTAGCTTGATTTAAACGCCGCGACGCGCTTGTATAGCAGCACCTGTTGCCATGCTTAGCATTATTCAGAGATGGCGTCTCAACCGAATAATTAGCAAATTACACAAGAAGGAGTCCTAATGTCTCAGCGTATTCAGTTTGCCCGCACCGGCGGTTCTGAGGTACTTGAACTGGTCGACGTTACCCCAGCTGAACCTGGTCAGGGTGAAGTGCGTGTTGCTAATAAAGCCGTTGGCCTTAATTTTATAGACATCTATTTTCGTATCGGGCTCTATCCAGCCCCTTCCATGCCTTCTGGCCTAGGCACCGAAGGTGCAGGCGTGGTCGATGCGGTTGGCGAAGGGGTCACACATCTTAACGTTGGCGATCGCGTGGCCTATGCCCAAGGCCCGTTGGGCGCCTATGCAGAGCTGCATGTGCTGCCAGCAGCTAAAGTGGTCAAACTCCCCGACTTCGTTGATTTCGAAGCCGCAGCGGCGAGTATGCTCAAGGGCCTTACCGTGCAGTATCTGCTGCGCCAAACCTATGAACTACAAGGTGGCGAAACCATTCTGTTTCACGCCGCAGCGGGCGGGGTAGGTTCGATTGCCTGCCAGTGGGCGAAGTCGTTAGGCGTTAAGCTGATCGGCACAGTCAGTTCTCAGGAAAAAGCGGATCTAGCCATGGCCAACGGCGCCTGGGCGACGATTAATTACAGCGAAGAGAACGTGGTGGATCGCGTACGCGAGCTTACCAACGGCGACATGTGCGATGTGGTGTACGATTCGGTGGGTAAAGACACCTGGGAAATGTCACTGGATTGCCTAAAGCCCCGTGGGCTGATGGTCAGCTTTGGCAACGCCTCTGGCCCGGTGGAGGGCGTCAATATCGGTATCCTTAACCAGAAGGGCGCGCTTTACGTGACCCGTCCCAGCCTCAATGGCTACGCCGACACCCGCGAGCGTTTGGAGAAGATGTGCGAAGAGTTTTTCGCCATGATTGAAAGCGGTAAGGTCAAGATCGATATCGCCAACCGCTACCCACTTGCCGAAGCGGGCAAAGCACAAGACGCGCTACAAAGCCGCAAAACTACCGGGTCTACTGTTTTGTTGCCGTAGCGTGTTTTTTTAGCCCGTTTTACCCTTCATTACACTATCGCTATGAAGCTCGGCTTTGCCGAGCTTTTTTACCTTTTGGCTAAGTGTTTATAGGCTTGGTATATGCAGGGTCTATACCTCTGTATAGTAAACGTCTAATGTGCAGAAAAAATAGCCATGTTAGAGCGTGGCGTGCATCGATCGCGTGGTGAACTTTCAAATGCCTGCAAGGGAGTGGGAAAAGGATGTCGGCTGAGGACATAAGTGTTGAGGGCTCAAGCGCTGAGGGCTCCGGTATTGAAAACGTTAATATTGAAGCATTGGATCTTGGCGGGTTAACGCTTACACCTAGCACACTGGTGTTTATCGTACTTGGGCTAACGCTCGCTGCGTTTATCTGGGGCCGCTTTCGCTATGACTTAGTGGCGCTGGCGGCGTTGCTGGGTTCGGTCATGCTGGGGCTTGTGCCGGCCGAAAGCGCTTTTGCCGGTTTTGGCCACCCGGCGGTGATTACCGTAGCCGCTGTATTGGTGCTTAGCCGAGGGTTTGAGCGCTCGGGCGTGGTGGATATTATTGCCAATCAAGTGCTCAAGGTGGGGGAGAACCTGTTGCTCCAACTCCTGGTGCTGGTGGGTACCATTGTTTTGTTGTCGGGCATTATGAATAACGTGGGCGCCCTGGCACTGCTACTACCGGTAGCTATGCGGCTTGCCCGCGAACACAACACCTCGCCTTCCTTACTGCTTATGCCCCTGGCGTTCGGCTCTTTACTCGGCGGCCTGACAACGTTAATTGGCACCCCACCCAATATCATTATTTCCAGTTATCGCCGAGAGGTGACGGACGAAGCATTTAGTATGTTTAGCTTCTCGCCTGTCGGCATCGTAGTTGCGCTGGCGGGTCTGGCCTTTATTGTTCTGGTGGGCTGGCGCTTGACGCCCAAGCGTAGCGGCCAAGCCTCTACGGATGAAATGTTCGATACCGCCAACTATTTAGTCGAATTGAAAGTAGGCGAAGAGTCGAAAGCTAAAGGCTTAACGCTACAGCAGTTGCGCGACGAGTTGGACGAAACCATTCCCGTGTTAGCAGTGGTGCGCGATGACAACCGCCGGGCGGGGTATAACTTCCACGGCGCCTTGGAAGAGGGAGATATTCTGCTATTAGAAGCAGGGCCTGATGAGCTCCAAATGCTGGAAGACAAAGTGGGGCTTAGCGCGATTGCTGAGCTGGATGAAGAGGCCGAAGCAGATTCAGAAGAGGAAGACGCTGAGCATCCAGCCAGCGACAAAGAGGCAGATAAGGCTAAACAGAAAGATGCTGCCCAGGATCAACAGCGCGTGGATACCGAAGGCCTGCAGTTGATCGAGGCCGTGGTGCGCAATGACTCTATGATGATTAACCGCAGCGTGCGAGAGCTACGTTTAAACCATCAGTTTGGGCTGCACTTGGTGGCCGTCGCCCGGGATGGCGGGCGTTTGAAGCAGCGGTTGCGGGATATCCGCTTTAAGAACGGCGACGTTTTGCTGTTGCAGGGCAGTGAAAATGAAATCTCTGACAGCTTGGCCTCGCTGGGCTGCCTACCCTTGGCTAGCCGAGAGTTGCACCTGGGGCAGCCGCGCAAGCTTGCCGTTTCGATTGCCATTTTTGCTTTGGCGATTATGGCCATGCTGTTTGACCTACTCCCGGCCGCAGTGGCCATGAGCACTGCAGCACTGATTTCGCTGCTGATTGGCGTGTTACCGTTACGCGAAGGGTATCAAGCCATTGATGGCCCGGTGATCGTGCTGCTAGCGGCGATGATACCCGTGGGGGAAGCATTAGAAACCAGCGGTGGTGCGGATTTGATTGCTAACGCGCTGCTCAGCTTTGGCAGCGACTGGCCGGTGGTCGTCACTATGGTGGGTCTGTTTTTACTCTCTATGCTGCTATCCAACGTGGTCAACAATGCCGCTGCTGCGCTGCTGATGGCACCGATTGCGGTGAGCTTAGCCAATGGCTTTGATGTGTCTCTCGACCCGTTCTTGATGGTGGTGGCTGTCAGCGCTTCCTGTGCGTTTTTAACCCCTATTGGTCACCAATCCAATACGCTGGTGTTAGGGCCTGGCGGCTACCGCTTTGGCGACTATTGGAAACTGGGCCTGCCGCTTTCGCTGGTGGTACTGATTGTGGCCATGCCCATGATTCTTTTGGTGTGGCCGCTGTGATATGAAATAAACGCTCGGTCTGTCGGTTTGGCACCTGCCGAATTGTTCGAAGAGTGCTATTAGATTTCGAAAATTTTGCTAAATTATGTTCAGATATCAATAAAAATCGAACAGGCCGGGCTTATGAATCAACAATTTCGTCAGGATGCCATTGTCGAGCTGGTTCGTCAGCACGGCTATATGAGTATCGAGCAGCTCACCGATCATTTTGCCGTGACGCCACAAACCATCCGTCGTGATTTGAACACCCTGGCGGATGAAGGTCGTGTTCGGCGGGTGCATGGCGGGGTGGGAATAGAGTCGAGTACGGTGAATACTGCCTACAGCACGCGCAAGACGCTCCATCTGGAAGAGAAGGAGCGCATTGCGCGCTGTCTAGCCCAGCATATCCCTAACCACTCCTCACTGTTTATTAATATTGGCACCAGCAACGAAGTGATTGCTCAGGCGCTGCTAGAGCACCAGGGCCTTGAGATCATTACCAATAATCTTAACGTGGCCGCCATACTGCAGCATAAAGAGGATTTTACCGTCATTATCGCCGGTGGTCAGGTGCGCTCCAGGGACGGCGGCATCATCGGTGAAGCCACTATCGACTTCATCAATCAGTTCAAAGTGGACTACGGCATTATCGGCATCAGTGGTATCGATGAAGATGGCTCACTGCTGGAATTTGACTATCAGGAAGTGCGCGTTGCTCAGGCGATTATCGCCAATTCGCGGCGCATCTATTTGGCGGCGGACTACTCTAAGTTTCATCGTAATCCGGTCGTACGGCAAGGTAATCTGGAACAGCTGGATGCGCTATTTACGGATCGCAAACCCCCAGAAGCGATTCAGCGTTTGCTGACGCAACACGATGTGGCGCTCTACATTGCATAATGAGGTAGTTTCAGCCTTGAGCATTTTGGGCGGCTAGAGTAGCCTTGGATGATAATAAAACGAAAGTAAATATACAAAATCGAAAGACAATACAACAAAGCGAACTCGATATGTCCTCTTTTATACTCGCCATTGATCAAGGTACCACCAGCTCCCGCGCCATTCTGTTTGACCGCCAAGGGCAGGTGGCCGCTGTTGCCCAGCAAGAATTCGCTCAGCACTTTCCCCACGACGGCTGGATTGAGCACAACCCTGAAGACATTTGGGAAACAGTCGTGGCCACCTGCCGGGACGTAATGCGCAACGCTGATATCTCCGCTGACCAAATCGATGGTATCGGTATTACCAATCAGCGGGAAACCACTATTCTGTGGGATCGGAAAACGGGCAAACCACTCTATAACGCCATCGTTTGGCAGGATCGCCGCACCTCGGATCTGTGTCAGTCGCTGCGCGATAAAGGGCACACCGATGTCGTCCAAGCTAAAACAGGCCTGTTGATTGACCCCTACTTTTCAGCCACCAAGCTTGGTTGGATACTGGATAACGTTGAGGGCGCTCGGGAGCGCGCTGAGCAGGGTGAGCTGGCGTTTGGAACGGTAGATAGTTTCTTAATCTGGCGGCTTACCGGTGGCCAGCAGCATGTGACCGATGCCACCAATGCTTCACGCACGGCGCTGTTTAATATCCATACCCAGGAGTGGGATGAAGAGCTGCTGACGCTGTTTAATATTCCCGCCAATTTATTGCCCGAAGTAAAAGACTCTAGCGATGATTTTGGCACCACCGAAGCGCACTGGCTGGGCGCCTCACTGCCGATTGCTGGGGTAGCAGGGGATCAACAGGCGGCGCTGGTGGGGCAGGCGTGCTTTCAACCGGGAATGGGTAAAAGCACCTACGGCACCGGCTGTTTTATGATTGTGAATACCGGAGAAACGCCGTCGCTGTCGCGCAATCGTCTATTGACCACCATTGGCTACCGGCTTAACGGCAAGCCAACCTACGCCATGGAGGGCAGTATTTTCGTGGCGGGGGCAACGGTGCAGTGGTTGCGTGACGGCTTGAACCTGTTTGCCGACGCATCAGAGACTGAAGCCTTGGCCCAGGAGACCCGCAGCGGCCACAGCGTTTATCTGGTACCCGCCTTTACCGGCTTGGGCGCTCCACACTGGGATCCCAAAGCGCGTGGCGCTATTTTTGGGTTAACCCGGGATACGGGCATCGCCGAAATAGTCGCCGCTGGCTTGCAGGCGGTGTGCTATCAAACCCGCGATTTGCAGCACTGTATGAACGACGACATGGAGGCCCCTCCGGGCACTCTTCGCGTCGACGGCGGCATGGTAAAGAACAGCTGGGTGATGCAGTTTCTTGCCGATATGCTGGGTGTCCAGGTAGATCGTCCCACCATTCTGGAAACTACCGCCCTGGGAGCGGCTTACTTGGCTGGGCTGCGTCTAGGCTGGTATCAAACTCTGGAAGAGATCGAGCAGCTGTGGCGCTGCGAGAAGAGCTTTCTGCCTGAGATGGAGGAGTCCACCCGCGAGGAGCTCTATCAGGGATGGTTGGATGCCGTTTCGCGTGTGCGCTCTAGCTAGATAAGGATTAGTAGCCGACGTTTAATTACTATTTTGATTTAACCACGCTAAAGCCCCCTCATTTAGATGAGGGGGCTTTTTTGTTTAATCTCTGAATATGTTAAACCACAGATGAAGAAGTAGGCGGCAGCGCAGTATCGCGGTTCTGCTCAAAATAGTGGTTAAAACGCTCGTCAGCGTCGTCGCCAAATAGCACGCGGCACGCCTCTTTTAAGCCTGTGGATTGGCGCAGTTGCTCGTGAGGTACCACTAGAGAGACTTTGGCACGACGGCGCAGGAAATCCTCAAGCTGGGTGATCATCTCATGGTCGCGGGCATGCTCGATCTCACAGCGAATGTACTCAGTGCCTTCAATTAAAATTTCGCCCTGAGCGGGATCCTGACGAATTTTCTCAAGCATCTGGATAGCCTGGTCGGCATAGCGCCGCCACAACCGAGTAGAGAGCAACTCCGATGACGTAGAGGCGGTCATGGCATCCAGGTTCATACGCTTTGCTTGATCCATAAACTGCTGTTTCACGGGTTTCGGCGGTTCCCCATACCACTGAAAGTCTGGGTCTGACAGGGAAACGCCCAGGCGGCTCATCTCTTCGGCAATTTCATCGCCCACGTTCAAACAATCGGTAAGCTTGCCGCCAAAGATGCTGATATGGGAACTCTCAGCATTGGTATCGACTACGTGTTTGCGAGAGAGCTGTAAAAAATCGCGATCATTGCCCTGATTGTCTTTGATGGCTAACGGTCGTACGCCGCAGCGCGTTGAGATAATGTCGTCCTGGGTGAGCGGTTTATCTAAAGTGAGTCGCTTATTGATATTTTCCAGCACGAAGGCGATATCGTCAGCGGTAACGTCTACCTCAGGGTGCTCCATATGGGTATCGGTAGTGCCGATACAGGTGCGATTACCCATGGGTATGACAAAAAACAGCCTGCCATCGTCGGCAAAAAATGCCAGCACCCGCTGAGAGTCGGTTAGCTGCGGAACGATGAGGTGAATGCCCTTGGAGTAGAGGTGATGATGGGTGGTTTTCTGACCGGTCAGCTCGTTATGCTGATCTACCCAGGGGCCTGCGGCGTTGATCAGCACTTTGGCACGGATGTCGAAGGTGTTGCCATCCATCACGTTGCGTGCTTTGGTCACCCATAGGTCGCCGTCACGCTCAGCGCCGAGGGACTCTACGTAGTTGGCGGCAATTGCCCCGTAGTTAAGCGCATGGCGCACAAAGTTGAAAACAAACCGTGCGTCGTTGTCGTGGAGGTAGGCGTCGGAGTATTCGAAGCCTCCTACAGCGCCCTCAACATCAATAATGGGCTCTTGCTGCTTAATCTTGTTCGGCGAGAGCAGGCGCGGCAGTTTGGTAAAGCCGTTGCCCATCAGCCAGTAAAGCCAGGTGCCCGCCCACAGGTAGCGTGGTGAGTGGCGGAAACCTTTCGAAATAGTGGTCAGGAAACGAATCTCCTGCACGGTGGAGGGGTAACTCTTTATTAAGTGATTGCGGCTTTTGCACAGTTTGCGAACCAGCGCAAAATCCTTGCTTTCCATGTACTTAATGCCTCCCCATACTAAGTTGGAGGAGTGCATGCTGGTGCTGCCAGCGAAGTCGCCGCGATCAATCAACGCGACTTTGGCTCCTTTACCTGCCAGCGCCGCCGCAGTGGCCGCGCCATTAATGCCGCCCCCGATAATCAGGGCATCAAAGGTCTCGGTAGGTAATTTTTCGATATTTCGATTTCGCAGTTTCATAGCGGATCCAATTAACAAATAAATAGCCCTATTGCAGTGGGTGTTTTCTCTTGTGCTATGGCCTGCCGCCAATGAAACCCTTGCAGGGCGGGCGGCTGCCCACCCTGCAAGCGTTACGCGTGGTTACTCTTGGCGCGTACCGGCTGCCATCCAGGCTTCCATCATTTCGTCATAAGGAACGGTGGTGCCTTGGGGCATTTCATTATCTAGCTTGGGTTTGGGTGAGCCTTCTTGATCCAACCAGTATTGCGGATCCTGCTCTTCGTTGAGCACGGGCGCATAGCTGTCGAAGACGTTGGCCCGAGCCAGGCGGTTCATCGTGCTGTCCATATCCGCCGCCAGTTTATCGAGACCTTCCTGAGGCGTGACTTCACCACTCATGACGGGTGCCAGGTTTTGCCACCACAGCGGAGCCATACGCGGGTAGTCAGGCACGTTGGTACCGGTAGGCGTCCAGTTCGACTCGTTGGGGCTGCGGTAGAACTCCACCAGGCCACCCAGCTTGGGCGCCATCTCGGTCATCTGCTCAGAGAAGATGTCGGATTCACGAATCGGCGTTAGACCGTGCATGAGCTTTTCCAGCGACACCGTTTTAGACACGGTGAACTGGCCGAACAGCCACGCCGCGGTGCGACGATCTTCTGGCGTTGAATCGAAGAACGTCCATGCGCCCACATCCTGATAACCCACCTTCATGCCTTCTTCCCAGTACGGGCCAGTAGGCGAAGGTGCCATGCGCCAAAGCGGGTTGCCCTCATCATCAGTCACCGCGACCGCAGGATCGGTCATGTCGGCAGTAAAGGCGGTATACCAGAAAATCTGCTGGGCGATGTGCCCCTGCGCAGGTACTGGGCCCGCTTCACCAAAGGTCATCCCCTGCGCTTCGGGTGGGGCGAAGTCACGTAGCCAATCGACGGCTTTTTGCATGGCAAACACCGAGGCCGGTGAGTTAGTTGCACCACCGCGACTAACACTTGCACCAACTGGCTGGCTATCTTCATTAACGCGAATACCCCAGTCATCTACTGGGTTGCCGGAAGGAACGCCAGGGCTGCCCATGCCTGCCATGGAGAGCCAGGAGTCGTGGAAACGCCAGCCCAGTGACGGATCACGGCGGCCGTAATCCATATGGCCATATACCTTGGTTCCGTCTATTTCACCCACGTGCTCGGTGAAGAACTCGGCAATGTCTTGATAAGCTGTCCAGTTGGTGGGCACGCCTAAGTCATAGCCGTAAATATCGCGGAATTGTTCCTGAAGGTCTTCACGCTGGAACCAGTCATAGCGGAACCAGTAAAGGTTCGCGAATTGCTGGGTAGGTAGTTGATAGAGGCTGCCATCAGGCCCGGTGCCGTACTGCAGCCCAATGAAGTCGTCTAAATCCAGTGTGGGCAACGTATAGTCCGCCCACTCGTTCTCCATGGCTTCCGACAGGTTGATGGTGGTGCCATAACGAATATGCGTGCCGATAGCGTCGGTGTCATTTACGAAACCGTCGTAGATGCTGTTGCCCGACTGCATCTGGTTCTGCATGGTGTCCACCACATCACCTTCACCGATGATGTTGTGGGTCAGGTTAATGCCGGTCAGCTCGCTGAAGGCTTCCGCGAGCACTTCACTTTCATAGACGTGAGTGGTTAAACCTTCGGCGACGGTCTGGATGTCCATACCGCGAAAAGGTTCTGCTGCCTTGGCAAACCATAACAGCTCTTCGATCTGCTCTTCACGACTTAGTGTCGAGTTCTGAAAGTGCTCGTCGACCAAGCGTTCAGCAATGGCGCGGGCGTCCTGTTCCTGTGCTGACAGTGTACCCGATGCCAGTAACAAGCCGGCGGCGAGGGTTGTCAGCTTGAACTTAGTCAGTCTGGACTTGTTGTAGTGCTTTTGCATATTGACCTCGTTTTGTTGTGTTCTTCCTTGATGGCTTGGCCGTCCTTGATACCGATTAAACGCTGATGGCATTTCCCAAGGGCTAGTCCCAAGAGCTAGTCCCAAGGGCTATCCCCAGCGCATTAAAACCAGCAGCCATAGGGCTGATACCGCTAGTGCTATCCAAATGGAGAGTGACGTAAAGCCGATCACGCCCAAATGGATAAAGGCGGCGGAGAGCAGACCGATAAACAGCCGATCCCCGCGAGTGGTGGCAATGGGTAGAAACCCTTTGCGCTCAATAGTGGGCGACATAATCTCCCATATCGTCATGCCTGCCAGCATGGCCGCAATTGATGAAAAGAATATGGCGGTGGGCACAGTCCATACCATCCAAGACATAGCGAGATCTCCTCAGGTACGGCCCAGGGCAAAGCCCTTGGCGATATGGTTACGAACGAAGTAGACCACCAGAATGCCGGGGATAATGGTGAGCACCCCTGCAGCGGCCAGGGTGCCCCAGTCAATCCCCGAAGCAGTCGATGTGCGTGTCATGATCATGCCAATGGGCTGGGCATCAGTGGCTGTCAACGTGCGGGCCAGCAACAGCTCTACCCAGGAGAACATGAACAGGAAGAACAGTGTGACGCCAATGCCTGAGCGGATCATGGGGATAAAAATCTTGACGAAGAAGCGCGGAAAGCTATAGCCATCGATGTAGGCGGTTTCGTCGATCTCCTTAGGCACGCTGCTCATAAAGCCTTCCAAAATCCAGATAGCGAGGGGGATATTGAACAGGCAGTGAGCCAGCGCGACGGCGATATGGGTATCGAACAGGCCAACCGAGTAGTAGAGCTGGAAGTAAGGCAGCAGAAATACTGCAGGCGGGGCCATTAGGTTCGTCAGTAGCCAGAAAAACAGATGCTTGTCGCCAATAAAGGTGTAGCGGCTGAAGGCGTAAGCGGCCGGTAGCGCCACGCAGATGGTAATCAGCATGTTCATCGCCACATAGATTATCGAGTTGACGTAACCCATGTACCAACTTGAGTTGGTGAAAATGCCGATGTAGTTGTCAAAGGTGAGGTTCTGGGGCCACATCGTCATGGAGCCCAGAATTTCGCTATTGGTCTGGAGCGACATATTGATCAGCCAGTAAATGGGCAGAATCATTAGCGCGAGATAAAGACCAAGCAGGAGACGTGAACGCCAGTGCGCACGGGCAGTACGGTTACGCCGCTTGGCCGGTGAAACCTTGCTAAAAATGGTGTTGTACTTTTCACCGCGCTGAGTGTTTTCGAGTTGATAGCTCATGTTAGGCACCTCCGTGCGGCGGTTTGTCTTTCTGCATATTCATAATGGTGGTGTAGAACACCCAGCTCACCAGCAGAATGACCAGGAAGTAGATCAGCGAGAAAGCTGCAGAAGGGCCTAAATCCTGTTGGCCGACAGCCATAGTGGTTAGCGATTGACTTAAGAAAGTGGTGGCGCTGCCCGGCCCGCCGCCCGTCAGTACAAAGGGTTCGGCATAGATCATAAAAGAGTGCATAAAGCGCAGCAGCACGGCGATGACCAGCACGTTGGTTAGCTTGGGGAGCTGAATGTAGCGGAACACCGCCCACTTAGAGGCACGGTCAATACGTGCAGCCTGGTAGTAGGCTTCAGGAATCGAGCGGAGACCGCTATAGCACAGCATGGCCACCAGCGGCGTCCAGTGCCACACGTCCATTAAAATGATGGTTACCCAGGCGTCGCCGGCATTGCGGGTAATGTTGTATTCGATGCCCAGTTCGCGAAGCCCCCAGCCCATTAGGCCGATATCGCCACGGGTAAAGATTTGCCAGATACTGCCCACTACGTTCCAGGGAATCAGCAACGGAAGAGTAATCAGGATTAGCACCGCCGAGGCTTGCCAACCTCGTTTGGGCATAATGAGTGCGATGCCAATCCCAAGTGGAATCTGAATGGCGAGAATAATCAGCGAGAACGAAATTTGGCGCAGAAACGCTGCCTGTAGCGCGTCGTCGTTGAGTATGCTTTTAAACCACTCGGTGCCAGTAAAAAAGCTCGCATTGGGGCCAAGCACGTCCTGTACCGAGTAGTTGACCACGGTCATGAGTGGAATGATGGCCGAGAACGCCACCAATACCAGCATGGGGAGCACCAGTAGCCAGGCTCTGTTATTGGGTACTTTGTTATTCATGGCCAGCCTCCACCAGGTATTCATCGATATACAGCGCAACGTGCGCCTCGTCGAAGTGCGCAAACGCCGCTTCACTGACCGGCGGATGGCCTTCAGGTAGGCGTGCCTTAAACGTTTGTTCGTTGAGTTTGAAGGTCAGCAGGGAGTAGGTGCCCAGATCTTGCACGCTGGTCACCTGAATCGGCACGCTATTGGTCACTTCGCTTGAGGAAATGGCGATAAACTCGGGGCGTATGCCCAGCTTAATGTTGTTAGAGTTAGCGTTGGCGACTGCGTGTTTCATCTGCTCGCTAACCGGCAGTGGCTGTGTGCCGAACATTACCTGATCGTCGCGATATTCCACGGCCATAAAATTCATGCCCGGGCTGCCAATAAAGTAACCCACAAAGGTATGCGCAGGGCGCTCGAACAGCTCACGTGGGGTGCCGAATTGCACCACCTGGCCCTCATACATCACGGCAATTTTATCCGCGAAAGTAGAGGCCTCGAGCTGATCGTGGGTCACGTAGATCATGGTGATATTGAAGCGCTCGTGAATCTCCTTGAGTTTGCGGCGCAGTTTCCACTTTAGCTGCGGGTCGATAACGGTGAGCGGCTCATCAAACAGAATCGCCGTTACGTCATCGCGCACCAGCCCACGGCCCATGGAAACCTTCTGCTTCTCGTCGGCGGTCAGGTTTTTGGCTTTACGATCCAGCAAAGGGGTCAGCTCAAGAATATCGGCGACTTCGAGCACCTTGGGTTTCACCCGGTACTCGGGGGTATTCATGTTGCGCAGGGGAAAGGCAAGATTATCGAACACCGTCATGGTGTCGTAGATCACCGGAAACTGGAACACCTGGGCAATATTGCGCTCTTCAGGGGGCAGTTCATTGACCCGCTGGCCGTCGAAAAGTACGTCGCCCTCTGAAGGTTCAAGCAGGCCCGAAATAATGTTCAGTAGGGTCGATTTACCGCACCCTGATGGGCCCAATAGGGCATAGGCGCCGCCCTGGTGCCATACGTGATCCATCTGTCGGATGGCGTAATCCGCCGCACCTTGGGGCGTTTTTTCGTAGGAGTGCGCCAAGCCTTTTAGTGTGATCTCAGCCATGGGCAGCTCCTCCCTGACGCGCAGGAATATGTATCGTGTGACCCTGTTTGTCGAAGGCGTAAAGTTGATGAATGGGGAAGTACACTTTCAGGGGTTCATTAACACTAAACTGTTGAATGCCCGCTAAGTGCAGCACTAAGGGGAAGCGTTCGTGGCGTACATGTAGGAAGGTTTCAGAGCCGCTAATTTCCGCTACGTCCACATGGACATCCAGGGCCAGGTCATCGGCCTGCTGGGGTTGTAGAGTAAGATGCGAAGCTCGCACGCCAAAGTCGTAATCACCCGGTTCAAGACGCTTTAGCTCGTCATCACAGGGAAAGTGAAGCGTTTGGTCGAAGGTGATCTCGCTGTCGGTCAATTGGCCGGGAACGATATTGATTGGGGGTTCGGAGAACATTTCTGCGCTAAAGCGGCCATTGGGCTCGCGATAGACCTGCTCGGTAGGGCCGTATTGGAGAAGCCTGCCTTCGTGAAGTACCGCCGTGTTACCGCCCAGCGCCAACGCTTCATTGGGCTCGGTGGTGGCGTATACCGCAATACAGTTGCGCGCTTTAAACAGGTCACGCAACTCATCGCGTAGCTCTTCGCGGAGCTTGTAATCCAGATTGACCAGCGGCTCATCAAACAGAATTAAGTCGGCATCTTTGATCAGTGCGCGACCCATGGCGGTACGCTGCTGCTGGCCGCCGGAGAGTTCCTGAGGGTAGCGTTTTAGCAGATGTTCGATATGCAGCATCTCAGCAATTTCGCCAACCCGCTTATCAATTTCGCTTTTTGGCTGCTTGGCCAGTTTAAGCGGGGACGCAATGTTGTCGTAAACGGTGAGGCTGGGGTAGTTGATAAACTGCTGGTACACCATGGAGACGTTGCGTTTACGCACAGAGACGTTCGTGACGTCTTTGCCATCCATAATAATTTTGCCCCGAGTAGGCGGTTCAAGCCCTGCCATTAGGCGCATCAAGGTGGTTTTTCCAGCAAGCGTTCGCCCAAGCAGCACGTTGAAGGAGCCTGGCTCAAGGGCTAGATCAACTCCACTGATATGCGGCACACCGTTAACGATGTGATCGATATTTTGTAAATGTAAGGACATGCCGATCTCGCTAGCGTCATTGTTATTGGAAATAGCGGTTGGAGAGCGCTATTTAAATGCGACTTTATAGGACTAGTCGCTTTCGTTTACGAAAGGCTAGTTGATCGTTTGCGAACTTGCAACGCGTTTTTGATTCATCGGACTACGCATTTAGGCGTAGAAAGTGAACACAAAAAAACCGACCCCTGGCACGCAGGAGTCGGCTATTTACAGGTAATACATTGAAAATAGGGTGTTACTTAATGTTTTCCTCGGCCTGCTTCGGCGCTGGCGAAGGTTTTCCGTTGTGATCGATCAAGGTGGACTTATTCTTGGCAAAGGCATCGTAGGCGAAATCGTCTACGGTGAGCATTTCCAATACTTCGGTCTCGAAGGTGCGCATAAACTCCGCTTCCTCAGCACTGATCAGGCCTTTTTCCAGGCCAGCCTCAACGCGTGCTTCCGGATGTAGAGCTGTCTGCGGTAGCTCGCCTTTGGCATAGGCCTTGTTAACCGTCCGGTAAATCGCCTCGGCGCGGTCATAATCGACCAGCAAGGCGTTGTAGCGTGCCAGCGGGTTGCGCTGTTCGCCGTCGTCTGCGTCCCAGGTGTTTTCCAGCAGTTTGGTGCGTAGAGAACTGTGAGTAGACACACGCTTAGCGATATCGCGAGCCAGATCGTCGTGGGGTTTGTTCCAGCGGCGGCCGGTGGGCATCACTACGGCGTTGAGCGTTTTGCCCAGCGCACGGTTGGGTAAATTATCAAAAATCTCCACAAACGCCTGCTCGGCACGCTGTAGCAAGAAACGGCAGCTGTAGTGCAGCAGCGCCTCTTCGCCTTCGACCTTGCTGCCTGCTTGCCACTGCTTGAGAACCATGGAGGCGAGATAGAGGTTAGACAGCACGTCCCCCAGCCGCGCGGAGATCATTTCGCGTTTCTTAAGTGCTGAACCCAGACTCGCCATGGCGGCGTCGGCACACAGGCCAAAGCCAGCGGAGAGACGGGCAATATCCTGGGCATAGGCGGCGGCGGGGCCATCGAAGGGTACGCTGGCTTTGCCGATGCCAAAGCCTAAAGTAAAGGCCCGCGCCGCGTTACCAAAGATTAAGCCCGCGTGGCCGAAGAAGGCTTTATCAAACGCCTTGATATCGTTGGCGTCTTTCGCCGCCAGCTCGTCCAGCACGTAGGGATGGCAGCGGATAGCACCCTGACCAAAGATCATCAGGTTGCGGGTCATGATGTTGGCGCCTTCCACGGTGATTGCCACCGGGTTGGCGCTGTAGCCGATACCCAGGTAGTTGCGTGGGCCGAGGGTAACCGCCTTGCCGCCGTGAACGTCCATGGCGTCGCTAAGCAGTACGCGCTGGAACTCGGTCAGCTGGCTTTTCAGGATCGCCGAGGGTACGGCGGGCTTTTCGCCGTGATCGATCATATTGGCGGTTTGATACACGGTGGCCTGGGAGATATACGCCAGCGCCGCCATGCGGGCGAGGGGCTCTTGTACACCTTCCATCTCGGCTACCGGTACATTGAACTGGCGACGAACGCGGGTGAAACCGCCGCTCCAGCCTAGGGCGTAGCGTGCGGTGCCGGTCGCGCCTGACGGCAGCGTGATACAACGGCCGATAGACAGACACTCGACCAGCATCCGCCAGCCTTGGCCGATCATGTCAGGGCCACCAATGATGGTATCCAGCGGTACAAAGACATCTTTACCAATGATCGGGCCGTTCATAAACGGGCTGCCGATGGGGTGGTGGCGGCGGCCAATTTCCATGCCGTCGGTATCGCGTGGGATCAACGCCAGGGTAATGCCGCGATCTTCTTCGTCACCGAGCAATTTTTCCGGGTCAAACAGACGGAATGCAAGGCCGACCACAGTGGCGATAGGCGCTAGGGTGATCCAGCGTTTTTCGAAGTTAAGGCGCAGGCCAAGCACTTCTTCGCCGTTAATGGTTTGCTTGCACACTACGCCGGTATCGGGCAGCGAAGTGGCGTCAGAACCTGCGCGGGGGCCGGTGAGGCCAAAGCAGGGGATCTCACGGCCATCGGATAGGCGCGGCAGGTAGTGGTCTTTCTGTTCTTGGGTGCCGTATTTAAGCAGCAACTCGCCAGGGCCTAGAGAGTTAGGCACGCCCACGGTCACCATCAGGGTTTCATTGGCGGAGAGCTTCTGCAATACCATGGACTGCGCTTTAGCTGAGAAGCCAAGGCCGCCGTACTCCTTCGGAATAATCATGCCGAAGAAGCCTTCTGCTTTCAGGAAGTCCCACAGCTGCTGGGGCAAGTCGGCGCGCTCTTGGGCGATATCCCAGGCGTTACACATGCCAGCGGCTTTGGCGCATTGATTGGCCAAGAAGGCTTTTTCATCGTCGCGCAGGCCGTCGTCTTTAAAGGCGAGCAGCTTTTCCCACTGGGGTTTGCCTGAAAATAGCTCGCCGTCCCAAGAGACGCTACCTGCTTCCAGGGCCGTGCGCTCGGTGGCGGAAACTTTGGGGGCGACTTTTTTAAAGGTGGCGAATAGGCGCGGCGTGAGCCACTTGCGACGCAGCGCTGGCAGGCCGGCTACTGCCACGGCCGCTGCGCCAATCAGCAGCAGTACGCCAATGACTTCCGCGTCAAACAGCAGGCCAACAAGGCCCAATACGCCAAGCACCGCTAGTGCAGCTGGGGCACCTGCTTCGCGACGCATTACGACGAGCAAGCCAGCAATGGCGAGCACGATAAGGAGTAGGGTGAGCATAAAGTCTCTCTCTGTTGTTGGCCTTTATTGCTGGCCAGCTGTTATTAGATAAATCTGAGTCAAGAGCGGCAATAAAACCGTCAATCGAACACTTGTTTGAATATTGGCAGATGAAAGCCGCCTCGTGCAAGTATTTAGCCATGTTTAACGCTGCAAATGCGTTGTGCCCATCAAAAAAAAACGCCATGGCGATAGGCCATGGCGTTTGGAGTAAAAAACCGACTAAATGTTCAGGCGCGTTTGGCCGGTGCGCCGTTGGCGACGTAATAGTCAACGCTGGCGCGGGGGAGCGGCTGGTGACCTTTGATACGGTCGGCGATTTTTTCGGCCAGCATAATGGTGGGTGCGTTCAGGTTGCCGGTGGGAATCACCGGGAATAGTGAAGCATCTACGACGCGAAGGCCTTCAATCCCATGGACGCGACCCTGGCCGTCGGTGACGGCCATTTCACCCTCGCCCATGCGGCAGCTACCGCAAGGGTGGTAGGCGGTTTCGGCGTGCTGTTTTACAAAGGCGTCGAGTTCGTCATCCGACTGCACGTCGGGGCCTGGCGCTATCTCGCGACCGCGGTATTTATCAAACGCTGGCTGGGCGATGATATCGCGGGTGAGGCGAATGGCGTCGCGGAATTCCTGCCAATCTTTCTCTTTGGCCATGTAGTTGAACAGGATGCTAGGCGCCGCGTGTGGATCCTTTGACGTCAGTCGGATGCGCCCGCGGCTTTCTGAGCGCATAGAGCCAACGTGGGCCTGGAAGCCATGGGCCTGTACCGCGCTTTTGCCGTTGTAGCTAATGGCAATGGGCAGGAAGTGGTATTGCAGATTGGGCCACTCCTCTTCATCGCGGCTGCGGATAAAACCACAGGATTCAAACTGGTTGCTGGCGCCTACGCCGGTGCCCTTAAACAGCCATTCGGCGCCAATTTTGGGCTGGTTGTACCACTTAAGCGCGGGGTAGAGCGAAATAGGTTCTTTACACTCGTACTGGATGTACATCTCCAGGTGGTCCTGGAGGTTTTCACCTACGCCGGGCAGAGCGTGTACCGTCTCGATACCCAGCTCCTTCAGCAGTTCAGGGTTGCCGATGCCTGAGCGCTGAAGAATTTGCGGAGAAGCGATGGCCCCACCGCACAGGAGTACTTCGCGGCGGGCGTAGGCCTGCTGTTTTTCGCCTTTCTGCTCATAGCGCGCACCCACTGCACGTTTACCTTCAAACTCAATAACGTCGGTAACGGCGTGGGTTTCGATGGTGAGGTTGTGGCGCTGTTTGGCGGTATCCAGGTAGCCTCGGGCCGTTGATGCACGGCGGCCTTTGGGCGTAACGAAGCGATCCATAGGGCCGAAGCCCTCTTGCTGGTAGCCGTTAACGTCTTCGGTTTCCGGGTAGCCAGCCTGCTTACCGGATTCAATAAAGGTGCGGTATAGCGGGTTATTATCCGCCTTGGGCGTGGTCACGCTGACCGGGCCGTCGCCGCCGTGGTAGCTGTTGGGCCCAATGTCGCGGGCTTCGCACTTTTTGAAGTAAGGCAGGCAGCTTAGGTAGTCCCAATCTTCAAGGCCGGGCTGCTTGGCCCAGTTGTCATAATCGAGTGCGTTACCGCGGATATAGCACATGCCGTTAATCAGCGAGGAGCCGCCCAGCCCTTTGCCACGACCACACTCCATGCGGCGACCATCCATATGCGGCTCGGGGTCGGTTTCAAACGCCCAGTTGTAGCGCTTGCCCTGTAGTGGGTAAGCCAAGGCGGCGGGCATTTGGGTGCGGAAATCGAAACGATAGTCCGGCCCGCCCGCTTCTAACAGCAGTACGCTGACGCTGCTGTCTTCGGTGAGGCGGGTAGCGAGCACATTACCCGCCGAGCCTGCGCCGATAATGATGTAATCAAATTCGCGTGGTTGAGACATCAGTGCTTCCCTCATCAAGATGGTAATGAGTTGGCATAGGTAGGCATGACACGAAAACGCTGTGAACCCATCCATGGGCGCTCGGCTTTTTCATCTGACCGCAATGGATGGCGGGAATGCCGGAATTGCATGGAGCTCTTTCCGGCCCTGAAAAAGACGTTTCGCTTTCATGCCTACCTGTGCCGCAGTGTTTAGAGTGTTAATTCAGGGATTAAAACACTGACTCAAACGGCCCCATCTCGATTTGTACCGACTTGGTCTGGGTGTAGTGATTGAGCGTCTCAACACCATTTTCGCGACCAATACCTGACTCTTTATAGCCGCCTACTGGCATCTCCGAGGGTGACTCGCCCCAGGTGTTTATCCAGCAAATACCCGCTTCTAACTGGTGAATCACTCGGTGGGCGCGGTTCAGGCTTTCGCTGAAGACACCGGCGGCAAGGCCGTAGGTAGTGTCATTGGCGCGGCGAATGACTTCTGCTTCGTCATCAAAGGCGAGTACCGACATCACTGGGCCAAAGATCTCTTCGCGCACGATACGCATCTCATCAGTGCAGTCGGTGAACACGGTGGGGGCGGCCCAGGCGCCATCGGCAAAGCTACCAGTGTTCCAGTCGTCGCCACCCACGAGCAGACGGGCGCCTTGCTCTTTGCCCAGGGCAATATAGGAGAGCACTTTCTCCTGATGCTCAAAGCTGACCAGGGGGCCAAAGTTGACGCTGGGATCCATTGGGTCGCCTGCTTTGATGCGCTTAACGCGCTCTACCAGCTTGGCTTCAAAGGCCTCTTTAACGCTGCGTTCAACAAATACCCGTGTGCCGTTGGTGCAGATTTGGCCGCTGGAGTAAAAGTTGGCCATCATGGCGGCATCAGCAGCGCGATCAAGATCGGCATCTGCAAAGACCAACAGCGGAGATTTGCCGCCCAGTTCCATGGTGACGTCTTTGAGCGTCGAGCTTGCGGCGGCGGCCATGACTTTTTTGCCGGTGCCGGCTTCGCCAGTGAACGAGACTTTGGCGATGCCCGGATGTTCGGTAAGCATGGCGCCCACGCGGCCGTCGCCCTGCACCACGTTAAAGACGCCGTTGGGCAGGCCTGCCTCGGTGAAGATTTCCGCCAGTTTCATCACGGTGAGCGGGGTTACTTCGCTGGGCTTGAATACCACGGCGTTGCCTGCCGCCAGCGCCGGTGCGGCTTTCCAGCAAGCAATTTGGATCGGGTAGTTCCAGGCGCCAATGGCGCCAATGACACCCAGCGGTTCGCGGCGGGTGTAGACAAAGGAGCTATCGCGCAGGGGAATCTGGCTACCTTCGATAGCCGGTGCCAAGCCTGCGTAATACTCCAGCGCATCTGCACCGGTAACGATATCGACACTGGCTGTTTCGCTGATCGGCTTGCCGGTATTGCGGGTTTCAAGCTTGGCAAGCTCGTCGTTGCGCTCTCTTAACAGCGCGACGGCGCGCAGCATGATACGTGAACGCTCCATGCCGCTCATCGCGGCCCACTGGCGTTGGCCGCGCTGGGCTGCAGCAACCGCGCTGTCAACATCCGCTTGGCTGGCTTGGCCGATAGTGGCCAGCAGGCTGCCATCGAAGGGGTTGGTAACGGTAAAAGTATCGCCTGAAGTGGCGTTTACCTGGCGACCATCAATATAAAGTGGCTGTACGTCTTGAGCGGCCATGTAGGTCTCCTCCAGTAAGGTAATAAAATTAGCTGTAAGTGTTGGATGCGGCCTTTGGGCATCCATAGTGAGCAAAAAGTTGATCGAGATAGGTGTGAGCAAGAAAGCGTGCTTCTGCAGCATCGAGGCCTTCGGGCGTTAGCGCGCCGCGCAGCCATAGGCCATCAATCATGGCGGCTAAGCCGCGTGCTGCGTTGCGGGCTTCTGCACGGGGCATAACACGTCGGAACTGGTGACATAAATTGCTGTAAAGCCGGCGATCATTGACGTTTTGCAGCCGCTGCAGCATAGGCTTATGCATGCTGCTGGCCCAGAACGCTAACCATGTCTTGGCGGCGGGGCCGGTGACCTGAGTGCGGTCAAAGTTACCCTCAATAATGGCACCGATATAGGCGCGGGGAGAGTCGTCTTCCAACGCATTGCGACGCACCGCAACGGCTCCAGACAGGTCGGTCAGGATTTGCCGCATCGTCGCTTCCAGCAAGCCATCTTTACCGCCAAAGTAGTGGCTGATGATGCCTGCTGAAACGCCCGCATGGCGGGCAATGCGCATCACGGTAGTTTCGGCTAAGCCGACCTCATCAATGGCTGCCATGGTCGCGTTGATTAACTGCTGGCGGCGTATCGGTTCCATTCCCACCTTTGGCACGACGTTCTCCTAATTCGTTGAATGCCTATCAGGGTCGTTGCTTGAAACCCGAGCGTAGACATGATTACCTAACAATGATGGCATTTTTTTATTGAACGTTCAATCAATAAAAAGACGCCGATGATTTCTACGCACTGCGACCACGGCAGTAACTGAGTGTTCGTATCCATGTTTTGGCAATACGTTTTGGCAACACGTATTGGCAATCAGCTTATAAAAGGGGACAACGATGATGAGCAGAACTTCTTCACGCTATGCAGGTGTTTTATTGCTGGCAGCGGGTCTGCCCGCGGCAGCCTATGCAAACGAGTGCAGCAGCGTGCGCTTTGCCGAAGTGGGCTGGACGGATATTACCGCTACTACTGCGCTCGCTAGCGAAGTCCTCGAAGGGCTTGGCTATGAGCCAAGCGTCGATACCGTTTCCGTTCCGATTGCCTATGCCGGTATGCGTAACAATGATTTCGATGTTTTCCTGGGTAACTGGATGCCTTCGATGGCCTCGATTAGTGATCCCTATATCGAGCGCGGTGAAGTTGAGCGCTTGGCAACCAACCTGGAAGGGGCAAAGTACACCCTGGCGGTTCCCCAATATGTTTACGATGCGGGTGTAACCTCGGTTAACGATTTAGCGGAACATGCGGAGCAGTTCGAGCGTAGCGTGCACGGCATCGAAGCGGGTAACGACGGCAACGAGTTAATTGAGCAGATGATCGATGACGATGCGTATGGGTTAGGCGATTGGCAGGTGATCGATTCCAGCGAAGCGGGAATGCTTGCGGAACTGCGCGCCCGGGTGCCCAATGAACAGTGGATGGTGTTTTTGGGCTGGGAGCCACACCCCATGAACTCTAACTTCGATATGGCTTATCTTTCTGATGCCGACGACTATTTTGGCCCAGATTTAGGCGGCGCCACCGTGCACACCAATACCCGTGCGGGATTTGTGGATGAGTGCCCGAACGTGGGTGCCTTGCTGCGCAATATGACCTTTACGCTGGAGATGGAAAATCAGCTAATGAGCGCGATCATGGATGATGGCGAAGACCCCCGTGATGCGGCGCGTGACT
>Ga0209344_10000474_pt1 | contig 69850 bp, 54 predicted proteins | sample Cruoilmetagenom6_FD_187293 | JGI IMG/M metagenome (GOLD analysis project Ga0209344, IMG submission 187293) | Oil polluted marine microbial communities from Coal Oil Point, Santa Barbara, California, USA - Santa Barbara Oil Seep Sample 6 (SPAdes)... | ecosystem: Environmental > Aquatic > Marine... | reverse complement strand
CTCTGCTGGTCATCGAGGCGGCGGAGGATCTCGCCGATTGACCCGAGTTGAGACTCAATTTGATCAACGATTTCTTTGTCCTCGACGATGCGGATGACTCTCGGGGACGACCGGGATTCGAGCCCGCCGATGTCCGTCGCTGTCGCCCGGACTTCGATCCGCTGGCCCGGCGTCAGGCCGATCGACTGGATGTCCAGTGTGGCGGATATGGACTGGGCCATGGAACCGTCTGGGTCTGTTGAAGTGAACTGGTGGCTGGTGCTTGATGATGAATCAAACTGGTCACCGATGATTGAGGCTTCTTCGAGCCCGAGGTCGTCGGTGGTTTGGGCGGCGATCTCAATAGTGGCCCGCTGGCCGACCATCAGATCATTGTTAGGCATGGTGATGATCGCTTCGGGTGGTGCATCGGCGACAACCCGAACGAACACATCGATTGATGCGCGGGGCGAGAGCCCGTATTGATCGAGCGGGGTTGTTGTGACAGTTGAACTTTCATTGAGAACCCGGTCGATCTTGATGGTGTTGGACGATTGCGAATCGTCGCCCAGCGTATGGACCGGGGAGTCGAACTCCCATTGAATAGACACCGATGATCCCGCGAGGACCGGACCAACAGAGAGCTCCGCAGGATTGATAATCTGCTCGCCCTGTACAAACCGTGATTTCGAAGAATCCAATCGCTCGGCGTACGAAGGCAGCGAAACAACGGCGGCCGCACGGCGGAGCTTTGGTGGATGTACAATCGAGACGCGGTTGATATTGCTCCGGTCATCACGGGTTTCGATCCGGTATTCGAGGGATGCCCCGTCAGGAATGGACTGGGCCGAGAGCGTATGGATGGGGATGAGTTGTTCGTAGCGATGTTGTTTGTTCGATACTTCACCCTGTGGATTGAGGACCAATGTGGTCCAGCGGATGATTGGAGTGTTGTCCGAGTCGAGCAACCGCCATCGGACTTTGGCGATGGGGTCATCGGTCGATGGGCCGATGAGTGCCGATGCGATGAAGGCGCGGTCCGAAGGATGGTGCGGCTCGATCTCTGGCATGGTGATCCCGAATCGGACTGGCCACTGGACATCAGTCCAAGGGGTGACGATCCGGCGGACACCGATGGTGAACAGGTTCGGACGGTTGACCACAAGTACAAAGAGCAGCGAGAGGCCAAGCAGAATCGAGCCGACCTCATAGAGCGGGCCTGATCGAAGTGTTGCTGTGGCGGTGTCTTTTGTGACTCGGCGAGAGGAGCGAGATTCGATCGCGGCTACCAGTGATTGTTCAATCGGGTCACAAGCCTCAGCGGCTGGAAGATCAACGAGCGCGGCCAGAGTCGGTGCGGGCTGAGTTAGATTGAGGGCCATGTCGCTTGGGTTGGGCAATACCCGTCGGGCACTGAGAACCCACCGGCGATAGAGCCAAACAGTGGCCCATACAACAACCCCAAGCACAATCCAACGGGCTGCGGGATTGAGCTGGCTCATCATGTCCATGGCGACACTCAATGTCAGGATCCCGAATCCGCATCCGACCCAGCGGAGCACACTCCGCAACAACAAGCGGCGACGGACCCGTGCGATCGTATCGTCGAGCGTTTGATGCGCCTGTTTGCTTTGGGGGGAGGATGGGGCGTTGAGTGTGGTCATAGGTCTGTTGTGTGCGTTCCTAATTATGCGAGCCTTAGAGATCTGCGTCCGATCCATTCAATACTGAGTAAGAGTATGAGAACTATTAAAATGATCGGCCGATCCCACAACGGCGTGGTTTGAGGCGGGAGCGTGGTAATCCGTGTCCGGTTGGGGAGAATGGACGGCAGTTTTGCGAGTTCGCCAGATGCCAGTATATGACCATTAGTGCGTTCGCTGAGCAGGGCGAGTGCTTGGTGATCGGTGTTTGGATTGTTGGATTCTTCCCAAGCTGCACGGACGCGGATCGTTTGGGTGATCGGATCGGTTCCGATGAGTGGGTGGGCGATGCTCATTGAGTACACGCCCGGTTCGTTGGGTGTCCAGAGGCCTGACCGACGGGACCCGCCGCCGGAGAGTGTGAGCTGAGATCCAGGCTCGCTTGTCGAAAGTGGTTTGATCATTGCGTCGATCCGCTGGGGAAGTGAGTCGATGATCGAATTGTCGAACAGTTCAAGCGTTACCCGCACATCGGTCCCGGGTGCTAAGTGTTTGGGAGAGATCGTGAGCCCGGCGGGTGAGGCGCGGCGGGCGATGGTCCCCCGGGCCAGTGTTCTGATCATCGGGAGCCAGAACCGCTCGGGGAGGTCTTCGCCGCGGCCGTAACGCCAACGCCAGATTTCATCGGTACCGACATAGCCGATCTGCCCGCCGCCATAGCGCATGGTGGTGACGAGTGCTCGCGTTTGCTGTCCATCCAACTCCTGTGCATGAGCGAGAGTGGCAACCCCCGGCTTGAGATCGCCTGCCCCGATCGAATGAGTCCAGCGAAGAATCGTCCATCCGGAGCTCGGGTTATCTACAGCAGTTGTGGAGCCATCTTCCTTGGAGAGAAGCCCCGCGCGGTTTGCGTGCTGGGTCATCGACATCACAACGGGGGTGTTGCGTGCGTAGTTGTTGGAAATAGAATCAGATTTTCCGGTCTGCATCGGGAGCAGCGTAGCAAGCTGGGAACCGGTCCATGCATCGGGAGTGGCACCCTCGCCCGCGATCCAGAGCAATCCGCAGCCACGGGTCTCGATGTGGGCTTTGAGCGAGGTGAGTTGTGATTCAGAAAAGAGTTCCGGGCGGACATCACCCAAGATCACCACATCAAATGGCTCCCAGGCATCGAGCGAATCAGGTACCGGTCCGCTCAAAGGCTGGCCTTCTTCGATAAACCGGCGGTCTGAAGCGAGAAGCATCGTCGTTGCGTTGATGGTGTCTTCGCGCATGAGAATGTTCTTGAGGTAACGGTATTCCCAGCGGGGGTGGCCATCTATATAAAGGACGCGCATAGGCTCTGATACCACGCTGAGTTCGATGGATTGTTCATTGTTGTCAATGACCAGATCGGTGGATGCCCCCTGAGGCGTCATCCGTACGATCAAGTTTTTGGTGCCCGGTTCGGTAAAGGTATGGGACAGATCCGCATCAATGCCCGGCTGCTGACCAACGAACTGGGTGGTCGAAGTGAGGGCTTGTCCGGTGGATTGGTCAATGAGTTCAATCAGTATCTCATCACCATTGTTGTAGCCGTCAGTATTCCCCAGCACCCTAAGCGGTACGCGGTCCTTGGCGAATACCGCGCGTGGTGATTCGATGAGCCTGATCGATGCGTCATGCACCGGATCGCTTGATCCGATCGGGACACTGATGACCCGGACGCCTGAACTGAGGAGCGATTCGATCAGGGCAGGGGAAGGCTCGTCGTGGGACTGGCCATCGGAGAACAGGACAATTCCGGAGATGGGGCTGGTGCCGGCGCTGGTGAGTGCGGACTGGATCGAGCCACTCAGTGATGTGGGTGCGCTGTCAGCGATGACCGATGGATCAGTATTCGGGAGGCCGACGACTTTGGTTGTACGGCTGGCGAAGGTGTATACATCGAGCGAAGATTCTTTGGCAAGCTCTTCGAAGGTGCCCGAGTTTTCATCGAGCATCTCACTGAGTTGTGCGCCTCGGGTTGTCAGGGATCCATCGGCAGCAAATTCGGGCATATTCATCGAGCCCGATGCATCAAGGAGCACAATCACGCGGTCTGGTTCAATAAGGATCCGCTGTCGTTCGATCTGAGGCCCCAACGCCAAAACCAATAAGAACACAACCACACACCAGCGGATTGCCCCAAGAACTGTTCGCACCCAGTTTGATCCAGAGAGCCCGTGGTAGCTCAGCCATACGACCAGCCCGATGGCGAGTAGGACCATTGCCCATACCCAGATCGGCATCGGTGTTGAGAATCCGAGTCCGGAATCTTGACCACCAAATGTGCCGCTATCAAACCCAAAGAGCAAATCAAGGAGCGTGTTCATGAAGCCCCCTTAGACCGACTCGATTGAAGGGGCAGGGTGGCTTTGAAGGGTTGGGAGCCGACCGCTTTGTACGAGCATCTGCGCGCCAGAAGGAGTTCGAATATGCCCAGAATTGTTGCGATCGCGAACAAGATCAATGCGATCGAACGCCCCGACCCAGAGCTCTGTTCCAAGCTATTTGATGAAAGATCCGTGACATTGCTTAGTTCCTGAATCTCTGCATTTGGCAAATGCCGTGCGATCGCGGCGTGTGGAGATTCAAGCACCGATTCATCGACGGCCGAGAGCGAGGCGTCTGGATTGACAACCACCGCACGCTGTGCAGTACCCTGCTGATCAGTCTGCACATACGCGCCAGCAAATCGAGGGTCCGGATAGTCAGCAGCTTCACCGATGAGCGGTTCAAGAGAGTTAAACTCTAATCCACTGGCTGGTTGTCCCGCGAGGCGCGAATCTGGAGCAATGGTTTGGGCGAGGAGTGAACGCAAGAGCTCGTGGGTCAATGCAACGAACAATGGGCGAGCAGGGAGATCGGTCCAGCGTGCATCAAATGCGACCCCCCAAATGACCACCGTGCCAGCTGCCCGGTCGGCATTCCGGTTGGTTTCGTTGTGGGTGGAAATCAATGCCAGTGGTTGATTGTCCGAATCCTCGATGAGCACAGCGGATCTCGGCCCAGATTCAAGGGCGAGCTTGCGGGTCAGCGTCACCGATGAAGCGAGGTCGGGGTATTCATCGCGTATGCCATCGAGCAGTGCGGATTTCGAAGCGAGTTCATTGGCTAGGCTGATCGGTGGATCAAAGCTCCGAGACTGGACCGTGCCGGTAATTAATCCGGGCGAAATTTCGTTCAGGTGTGCGGTCCAGTCCAGTACACCGGGTGAGGCATCTGGGGTCATGATAATCGGCATGCCCGCTGCGTTGAGCCTGGCGATCCGTTCCCAGCCCTGTTCGTTTAGAGCCGAGGGTGAGAGGATGAACAGGATATCAAGCGTGGGATCAATGCGGTCACTGGCAGCGCTCGCATTGATCTGCTGGACTGACATCAAGCCTTCGTTGGCTCCCAATACCGCACGTACCCATCGTGACGGTCGGATCCCTGAGTCGGTATCCCGCGAGAATGAATCAACGATCCCGACCCCGATGTGCTGGCGGATTGGTAATCCGACAAGGCGGGTGTTGTCTCGCGGATTGGAATCGGTGTTTGGCACTGAAACCCGGAGGAGTGCGGAGCCGCCACGGATCGGATTGAGTGATGTTGAGTCCAGCGGGACGCTCTGAGTGAGCAGCTCTTGGCCGGCGGCCCACTCGAGCTGAACTGATACCAGCTGTGAGTCGGTCTGGGCATTGGCGATAACAAGCTGTGTTGATTGAGCAGTTGAAATCTCGGAGCGTTGTATGGTTATACGCACGCCCTGGATTTCGTCGTCTGACTGCAGGTTTCCATTGCTGTCACTCTGAACATCGCTCTTGCGGGTGACCATCGGACGGAGCGGCTGGGCATCGAGGATCGCGATGTTATTTTCAACAGTTGCGGGCGGTGTATCGAGGAGGATGGATTCGATTCCCCGGAGCTGTTGCTGGTCGTGCTGGCTGTCCCTGTCCCATCCGCCGTGACTGAGCATGAGGACAGTCTGCGTGATGGACTCGCCTACGAGCCCTTCAAGAGTATCTGAGACAAGATCGAGGGAGCCGTTGAGATCACGGTCTGCGTCGGTCGATTCGACACCCTCGATGCGCGAGCGGATCAATCCGAGCTCGCTTGTTGCGGGGATCGCTACGCCCGTTGCGGGGGCGGCGGTGGTAATGAGGGCGGCGCGGTCGCCCCTCGCGGGATCAAGCGAGCTCAGGAGATCGAGCGCCCGTTGCTTCTGGTATTGGATTGAAGGTTGACCGTTCACTAGAGCCGTTGCGGAGTGGATCGGGTTGTCCAGCACGATGACTACTGTGCGTGGACGCTGATCGGTTGCTCCGGATCCAAGGACCAATGCTCCTACCCCTCCAGCGATCATCGCGACGATTGCGCATCGCAACAGCAGTAGGATCAGTTGTTCGATCGTGATGAGCCGGCGGCGTTTGCGGTAGGCCTGCTCAAGGAACCGCATCGCTCCCCATGAAATCGGGCGGTGTTTGCGCCGCAGCAGGTGCACCAAAATCGGGATCGAGATACAGAGCAATCCAGCGAACAGCAATCCGGGATGGAGGACGGACAATCCCATCATTGCCATCATCGCATTGCACTCCGGAGTTTGGACAGGGTCGAGTTGCGACGCGCGACAAACGACGCGAGCGTCGGCCCGAGCCATTCGTGGGTGGAGATGATGTGGTGATCAAACCCGAACGAGCGGATATCGTGGGCGATGGTCTCGTTGTGCTCGTTGAAGGCCTTGAGGTAGTCCTCGCGGAGGGCACGCGGATCGATCCGGATCGTTGGCTCAAACTCCAATCCCTCAAACGCGGCCCGGTCCTCAAACTCAAATGTCCGCTCCGCCCGGTCGAGCACCTGAAGCACGATCACATCGTGCCCCCGGTGTTTGCATTTGGCCATCGCGGATTTGAGGTCCGCAGGATCCATGAAGCAATCTGAGATCAGAGCGATCATGCATCGGTTGTTGAGTTTGCCCATCGCTTGGTCCATCACGCGGACAATGTCCGTTTCTTGCTCAACGGGATGAGTTGCGAGGGCGTCGACAATTGGCTTCCATCCGGAGTTTCGCGCTGTGCGTGGGACCATCGCTCGGATCTCGTCGGCGAACACCATCAATCCCGCCCGGTCGCCCTGATGAAGGGTGATGTGGGCCAGAGCCGCGGCGGTCGCGGTTGCGTGGTCGTATTTGGACCAGTTGACCCGCCCGTCGGGAGCCTGAGCGGTGGCTGACCCTGAGGCATCAGAAAATAGTCTCGACCCGAACCGCATCGACCCAGAAGAATCGACCATGATGACAAGGTCGAGGTTCGTTTCTTGTTGGTACTGCTTGACTTGCAGCTTGTCAGAGCGTGCGTAGACTTTCCAGTCTAGGTGTCGGATGTCGTCTCCGGCTACATATGGGCGATGGTGTGCAAACTCGACACTGACGCCTGTGTAGGGGGATCGGTGCTGCCCAGATCGGACCCCCTCGACGATCATTTTGGCTCTCAGTTCCATCGAGGTGAGCCGGGCGAGGGTCTGGGGGTGGAGGTATAGATGCGGATCGAAGCGATCGGTAGGTTGGATGGGGTTGCTAGGGCTTTCGGTCGGCTGAGGCATCATCTATAGGGTACCACACCGACCGTCATCGGGTTGCCATTTGAGCGGTGAATCAGTCATCGACACGGGTGTTTTGGACGGACTGATTCACCGAGATCGTCATATCAGGCAGTTCGCCACCTGAGTAGTTCATCTCGTTCTTCAGGAGTGTGTTTATCGTAAGTGAATCAAATAGCCCATCATGAATATTGAACTCTGCAGAACCAGACATAGAAGATTCAACGACCGTGAGGACGTCAGCGAGATCCTCGCCGTAATCGATGGTCATGGTTCCGTCGATGGAAATTTCCGCGATTCGTTTGTCTCGCTTGCCTGTGATTGCATCGAGGGTGAGTTCAAAATTCATGGTAATCTGGATGTCTCCGGTTGGGATATCAAATGTCCGGTTCCAATGATCACCGATTTCTACAGGTTTAGTTGGTAGTAGCTTGTAGTTGGCTTCATTCATCGCGATGATTGTGTCTTCGTCTGTGAAGGTGATCATCATGTCGAGCATCGCGGGGTCTTTCATATCCAGAACACGATCATGGATGTCATCGATATTGGGGACATCCAGAATCGTCCCTGTTTTATCGAGATGGAGTTGGATCTGGATCCCTTTGAGTGCCGCGAGTGATGCGATGGTTGGATTGGACAGTTTGCTGACATCGGCTGGGTTTTCTGAGTCGTAGGACATGTCCAAGCCGGCGCCGGTCATTTCAAAGACGACAGATTTGGTTGTGTTCCCGATGACCAGTGTTCCGTCATCTCTGGTTTCAATATGCTCAGTGACGATGCGGTTAGTGGAAACCGTAGTGGTCGTCGCAGTCATGCCAGGGGATACCTGTGACTGATTCATAGTTTGGATCATATCAAAGGTGGCGGGTGTGTCGAGATCGAAGCGGTACACGAGATCAACAGGCTTGGCCAACGCTGATAGGCTCATTACTGCAATGGTAAGGATTGATTTTATCATGACTCAGAACTCCTCGGTTCATAATGGTTATTCGATCAGATTGAGTATAAAGGCAGACTGCCCATCAACATGATACTATCGTCGGACCATGGCAACTATCCAAGACAGAGTCCCCGCTTCAAATATCAAACGCATCGCTGTCCTGACAGGCGGAGGGGACTGTCCCGGGCTCAATGCCGTCATCCGAGCCGTCACCAAGGACGCGATCAACCACGGGATCGAGGTCTACGGGATCGAGGACGGCTTCCTCGGGCTGGTTGAGGACCGCATCAGACCGCTCACTATTGATGATGTGTCCAACATCCTGACCATGGGCGGCACCATCATCGGGTCCAACAATCGGTCCAATCCCCAGAACTTCCCGATTGGCAAAGACAAAGACGGCAACACGATCTTCAAAGACCTCACCGATGTCTGCGTCACCCACCTTCAGATCAAAAAAATCGAGGCACTCATCGTCATCGGGGGTGACGGGACCATGTCCATCGCCAAACAGATTACCGATAAAGGTTTCAACTGCATCGGGATCCCCAAAACAATCGACAACGATCTCCACGGCACCGACATCACCTTCGGATTCCAAACAGCAGTGCACATCGCGACCGAGGCGCTCGATCGTGTGCATTCGACGGCCGCGAGTCATCACCGCGTGATGGTCGTCGAGCTCATGGGCCGCAACGCGGGGTGGATCACGCTCCATGCGGGGCTGGCGAGCGGGTCGGACATTATCTTGATCCCGGAGATCGAGTTTGATCTCGACAAGATCACCGAGTACTGCCTCTGGAGATCCCAGCGTGGCAAGCGGTTCACGATCATCGCTGTTTCTGAGGGCGCCAAGCCCAAGGGCGGCGAGCAAGTTGTCGATCGGCTCGTTGAGAACTCGCCCGAAGCGATCCGTCTCGGTGGTGTTGCCAAATGGCTTGCGGGCGAGATCGAAGAACGCACCGAGATTGAATCTCGGTATGTTGTGCTGGGTCACGTCCAGCGCGGCGGCACGCCCACAGCCGGCGACCGGGTATTGGCGACGCAGTTCGGGCACCACGCGATGGAGCTTCTGAAGATGGGCAAGACCAACCGCTTGGTTGTCATGCAGGGCGGGGAGCTTGGCGATGTTGAGATTACCAGTGCTGCGGATAAGCAGCGGCTGGTTCCCAAGGATCACCCCCTGATCGCCGCGGCCCGGAGCGTGTATACCAGCTTTGGGGATTGATTGCATAGAATCGTTCATGAAGAAACGGCGTCGCCCGATTATTGTTCAAGCAACCATAGAACCGGGCGGGGCGCAGATTACAGGCGAGAACGGAGGGAGTGATCTCCCCGTGGGCATGATCGTCCCTTGGAACTGCTTGGACAGCAATCCAGCATTTCGTTGGGTCTACGACTTTGATGGTGAGAGAATGGAGATTGATGGATCTCAAGTAGTTCTCAGATTTAGATCGATTTGGAAATCGCAATCGAAGTCAACCCAGCGGCTTATTAAGCAATACAAGAGTGAATGGTACCGCAATCCAGAGAATGAGTTTGAGATTGATACCTTGCCAGAAGGGTTTAAGATCCCAGCATTCCAGAATGCTTGCATTGAGTTGTGCTATGGAGCAATGATTATTTTCATTGGTGCAAAGGGCTTCATCCCGGCACTGAAACAACCAAACCCAATTGCTTGGACAGTTGGTCATTGGGTGGTTCTTGGTGTTATAATCCTTGGAATTGTTTTGGTCATGAGTGGCCTCGTGCGGTACTTCAGGATGCTCAGATCATCATGGATAATGTCACTTCGTCACGATGGCGTCAGAGTACGCATTCATGAGCAAGAGCGTTTGATCCCGTGGTCGAAAGTCAAAATGCTCAGGCGGCAGATGGTTCTTCAACCGCTGTTGATTGATGAGCAAGAAACTGCCTATGTCTTGCCGACAACCGACATCCGGAGCATTCTTAGTGGTCGATTGAGCGGGCCACAGCCCAGATTGTTTACAAGCGGCTTTTTTGTGATTTTTTTCACGGCTCTGATGAGCGGGCCATGCGTTCTGTGGTTTTATCAGTATCTACAGATTCCGCTAACCCTGAATTGGACCGCTGTGAGTGGAGTTGGATTGATTTTTTGTGGAATCTTGGTGCTGCAGTACTATGTGGAACTGAAAGAGTTCCGAGAGTCGAATGAAAGCATGGATCATGAGATCCCAATGACACCGTAAGGAGTCTTCCCATGCGATCAACAGGAATCTCATATCTGCTCTGGTGTCTCAGCTTTGTCGGATTCTGCGGCATCCACCGCTTCTACAACGGCAAATGGATCACCGGGCTCATCTGGTTCTTCACCTTCGGGTTCTTATTCATCGGGCAGCTCATTGATCTGGTCCTGATCCCCGCGATGACCGCGCGGGCGAACCATCGTGAGCACATTCGTTTTGCCCGCATGCAGAATCGTGATTGCCGGTGCCGGCCTGCATATTTCTAAGAATCAGAACGGTGGCACATCGGGGTCGTCGTCGAAGCTGACGTTATTGCCCGACCCATCACGGAAGTTGACTTCGGGACCGGTCTTGGCGCCGGGAGCGAATGAGTGCTGTGGCACCTGAGAATCAGGCCCGTCGAAGCCGCCATTGGGGGCGTGGGCAGTGGCGTGTCCGCCTGGGGACTGATTGAAGTCGGGCATCGTGCTGGTGACATTGAAACCCTGCGAGCCATTCGCTGAGTGCATCGGGTCCCAGTTCTTGAACCGAACGATATTCGAATCCCAGACGAGCTTGACGGTGCCGGTCGGTCCGTTACGCTGCTTGGCGATGATGAGCTCGGTCATGTTGAGTTTTTCGCGGTTATCCTCGTCGAACTCAGGGTTCGTCGGGTCCCATGAAGGCTCGCCGCGGTGGTAGTACGACTCGCGGTGGAGGAGCGAGACGATGTCCGCATCCTGCTCGATCGAGCCCGATTCGCGGAGATCGCTCATGCGCGGGCGGTTCCCCTCGCGGGATTCGGTGCCGCGGTTGAGCTGCGCCAAACAGATGATGGGGAGCTTGAGTTCGCGGGCGAGTGCCTTGATCGAGCGAGAGATTTCCGAGACCTCGACCTGACGCGATTCGCGAGCGGCTCCCGGCGAAGTCAGCAACTGAAGATAGTCAATGATGATGCACCGGATGTCGTGGCGCTGTTTCATCCGGCGTGCTTTGGCCCGCATCGCAAGCACAGTCATGCCTGGGGTGTCATCGATGATGAGCTTGGCCTCAGACAACTCTCCGGCGCACTGCTGGAGTTTGATGAAATCGTCATCGGTAACCTGACCGGTGCGGAGCTTTGATGCGTCAACGCCAGAGCGAGCGCTCAGCAGACGCTGGGTCAGTGCGTTGCGGGACATTTCCAGAGAGAACACGCCCACAGCGACCGGCACCGCGTTGGGGCGTTTGTGCCAAGGGGTTGATCCGCCGAAGGCGACTTGTTCGGCGATGTTGAGCGCGATCGCGGTTTTACCCATCGACGGACGGGCCGCGAGGATCATGAGTTCTTCGGGGTGGAGCCCGCCTGAGAGTTGTTCGTCGAGGTAGTCGAACCCGGTGGGGATGCCTGTCACAATGTTGCCCGACATCGCGGATTCGACCCGGTCCATTTCCTGCATCAGCAGTTCGGTCATGGTCTCGGGGTCGGCGTTGATGTCCTCGGACGCGATATCAAAGATCCGTTTTTCCGCTTGGTCGATGACATCCTTAGCCGCGTCGGGTGTGCCGCCGCCTTGGGTGTAGGCTTCATACATGATCTCGCCTGCAGCATCGATCAGTTTGCGGAGCCGGGCACTATCAGAGACGAGCTTGGCGTAGTACGGCGCATTGGCCGCGCTTGGGACAGCTTCTGCGAGTTCCATCAGATACGATGAGCCGCCGACTTGGTCAAAGACACCCTTGGCCCGCAATCCTTCGGCAAGCTGGACCATATCACCGGTCTGGTGGGCTTCGAAGGTTTCGAGCAGGCAGGAGAAGATGGTGCCGTGGGCTTCTTTGTAGAACTGGTCTGGTTTGGAAACGATCCCGACGATTTCCGTCAACACCATCGGATCCAGCAAGATCGAACCCAGCAGCGACCGCTCGGCGTCGATGTGGTGGGGGGGGGTCCGGTCGAATAGCTCGGAGGCATCAACTGTGGGCTTGCGTTTGTCGACCCAAGGTTTGGATTTGAAGGTATTTTCACTCACAAGGTCATCGTAGTGCAACGAGCGAGCGGAGGTGGAGTGAACTCAACAACCGACAGCTTGACCCCCGCTTTTTTGACTCTACTGGACACATTTGGGGATAAGATTCACCATGAGCAGCGAACAATTTGAGTCCAACCCTGAGTCCAACCCGGTCCATTTCTATGACGAGGGCGAACGGCTCCCCGATCAGCTCCCGGATTCACCATTCCCGATCTTCGAGCAGTGGTTCGATCAGGCATGGGCCGAGCGGTTGACCCCGAACGCCAACTCCATGACCATCTCAACCCTCCACGACGACGGGATGCCGGATGCAAGGGTGGTTCTCTGCAAACTCATCGACCCCGATCCGGGTTCGGTGGTGTTCTACACCAACTATAACGGGGCCAAAGGGAGGCAGCTCGACGCCATTCCGTTCGTCTCGGCGAGCTTCCACTGGGATTATTATGAACGCCAGGTCCGTGTCCGGGGCCCGGTGGTCAAGACCACCGAAGCCGAGTCCGATGCGTACTTCGCGTCCCGCGCGCTTGAATCCCGGCTCGGGTCATGGATCAGCGATCAATCCCAGCCCATCGAATCGCGTGACGCATTGATGGAAAAAGTAGCCGGGGTGATGGAGAAGCTGGGGCTTGATGCCGCGGCTCTGATGAGCGGCGAGGAAATCGTGATCCCAAGACCCCCGCACTGGGGTGGGTACCGGATCCATGCGCAATCGGTCGAACTCTGGGCCGGAGGTGTCGGGCGGATCCACGACCGGGCGCGTTGGAACCGCGAACTAACTAAAGCTGGCGACGGATACACCTACGGCCCATGGTCATCGACCCGTTTGCAACCCTGATAGATTACGGGATCATCACGCGAACGAGGGCGCGTTTCATACGCCACCATGTTTTTTCGTCGATCGGCTGGCCGGTCTTGGTATCGAGCCGCGCCTGGGCGAGTCGCTCGGCGTGTTTCCAGTATCCACCCAACACACCCCACGCCCAGTAGAGCGAACGGTCAGGGTCGTAGATATTGGTTGGCTCGCTGGTGAGCCCGTTGAGCTCGACGATCCCGAAGCCTTCGCCCTTGCGGAGCTGGTCGAGTGATTCGCAGCGGATATCAAAGCGTCCGATGTCGAAGCCGCCGCCGCCGTCTGCATTAAAGCGGTCTGCGATGGAGCCGATCTTGGCCGAGAGTTCAGGGGTGATCAGGTGCTCGCCATCGGTGAACATCGCGCCCTGGGCGTGGTTTCCCGCGAACCCGAGCGGGAGTTCTTCGCCCTCGTCGAGGATCCAGTCAAGCCGGTCCCTGAATCGCTCGATGAAAATCGCTGCCTGGGCTCTGTAGCGTTTGTGCATGAGGATCAGCCTGCGGATCGAATGCTTCCCGTCACCGATGAGCACCGGGAAGTGCTTGATGGTGATCGCGTAGATGAACCCAGATGGTCCGGTGTAGTCCGAATCGGTAATCGATTCAACATACCGAACCCAGAGCACCCCGAGTTCCAGCGGCCCGGGGTGATACTTCTGCATCACAAACGGCTCTTGGCTCTCCCGGCAGTAATCAATCACGCCGTCCTTGGTCATATGAAGACGGACCGCGCGTCCCTTCTCGCCCTTGTCGGGTTTGCAGATCACGGGAAGCCCGTCGAGTGCGTCGTCGTTGTCAATCGCTTTGGTGGCGGTTTGGACTTTGGTTTCAGTGTCGCCGTCGATCAGCACGCAGTGCAGCACGGCTTCGTCATCAGAAGATCCGTCGCCGAGTTTGATGTTGAGATCAATTTTTGATTCGTCTTGCACACCCGCGTCGTCGGAGTAGCCCGGATTCACCGCGGTCATCTTCCCGAGCCCCTTCCCGGAGAAAACCCGCCCGAGCCCCCAGCACAGGACCGGTATGTACACAAAGAAGGTCGGCCAGTATTCATGGTTGAAGGTCCGGTCGATCGTCGCGCGGATCCGCTGGCGCCCGCTCCAGGTGATCACCAGCCGCACCGCATGGAGTGCGCACAGCAGGAGCCAACTCCCGCCAGCCAGCCCAATAAAACCGATCTGCTCGGTGAGTGCAACAGTCCAACCCCCGCCGATCAGTCCCATGATGACCGCGGGGAGCACAAAGGCGATCCCACGGATCCAACGCAAAATGCCGAACGGTCGATCCAGCGGGTTGGTCCCGAAGATGAGCCACCATGTCCGTCCGACGAGCAAGCCGAGGATCGCAACGCCGAAATCGATCCGCATCATCACGGTCATGATCATGACGGCCACCATCCCGACATGCGGGAGCCGGCGGATCAGCACGATGATGCCGAGGAGTTGTGCCCACCATGGGATGGTCAGGATTCGATCGCCCACCCAGTGCAGAGCCGCATTTGCACCGGTGCGTTCCGGGATCGGAGCAAGATTTAGGTAATCGGTTTGGGGGGCGACATCGGGTTGTTCGTGGCGATTAAAGAAGGCATTGAGATACCCTGCTGTCTGCTCGGTCTGCATGAATGGCAAGAAGTGCGATGCATCGAGCATGACCAATCGCGAAGTTGGCATGATCTCATGATGTCTTTCTGCGGCTCGTGCCGCAACCAGCGGATCGTGCCTTCCTTGTAGGATCAGCGTGGGGGTGGTGATTTTGGGCATGATCTGGGAAAGCTGTCGCTGATCCGAGTCCCAAAAACTCCACAGCCAATCGATCCGCTGCTCTCGCGTTCCCAGCATCCCGAAGTGGGGGATCAGGTCGGGGGCAAACCCAAGCCCTCCGAGCCCCACCGCGTATTTGACATGCTCAAAGAAGTACGACCCGCTACCCTCGGTTTCTTGGGCTCCGACCGAGGCGAGCATGGTCAGCGATGCGACCCGATCGGGATACAGATCGGCCATCCGGATTGCGACCCCTCCTCCATTGGACCAACCAACGAGGTGCACTCGGTCCGCGCCCATCTGATCGAGATACGCAAACATGTAGCGTGCCTGAACCCGATACGAGATATCAGGCCCAAGGTCAGACTCACCAAACCCGACTAGATCCGGGGCATAGATCAGCCGGTCTGCGCCCAGTACAGGGCCGAGCCGATTGAAGTTTCTGCCACTACCTGGGGCCCCGTGCATGAGTAAAACCGGGAGCTTGGTAGTTTTTGTTTCGGGCTCCCATCCTCGATAGATGACATCCAGTGAAAGGCCTTCGATCGCTTTGCCTTGATGATCCAGTGTTGAGATCTGAGCAATCCGCCGATTACTCTCAGGCTCTACAGGACCCGTGGTGTCAACGGCCAAGGGGTGAAATACATACGATACAACCAGCAGCACAACATACAGGCCGAACCCGATGCGTGCGGTCTTCCGGATTGGTCGTCGGTCTTTATGCATCAGGTGTTGATTGGTCTTCGCTCACTGAGAGTTTCATCGGGACAAACTTCCGCTTCCTGATCTCGGCTGTTCCGAGCTGCCCGCACGCGGCCATGGTGTCACGCCCCTTGGTCCGTCGCCGGTTGACGAACACGCCGTGAGAAACCAGCCGCTCCACAAACGCATCGACTTGGTCTTCTGTAGGTGCTGGCCATGGAGAATCGCGTCTTGGGTTATAGGGGATGACATTGAGCAGGCCGCCGTGGCCCTTTGCTTTGTCGCGAGTGGGGTCTTTGAGGAATGGCTTCATCCACCCAGCGAGTTCATCGGCGTGCTCTAGCTTGCTATTGACACCCGGGATGAGGACATATTCGATCATGATCTTCCGCCCGCCGCGGACCGTTCTGAGTTCCATGAGAATGTCTTGAAGCTCCTGCATATTCCATCTTTTGTTGATCGGCATCAACTTTGAGCGGACCTCGTCGTTGGACGCATTGAGCGAAAGCGCGAGCCCGAGCCGTTTCCAGCCGGGCTTTTGGACCTGCTCTTTGATTCGTTTGAGGCCATCGACTCGCCCGACAGTCGAGATCGTGATGTTGGCCATCGGGATGCTCGCGCCGGTGCGGTCAGTAAGGCATTCGATCGCTTTGAGGACTTCGTCGAGGTTGTCCATCGGCTCGCCCATGCCCATAAAGACGATGTTGTCAATCTCGATGTTCTCGATGAATCGTGCCGCCCACCACTGGGCGACGATTTCGCTCGCGGAGAGCGAGCGGATCAATCCCATCTGGGCCGTCTCGCAGAAGTCGCATCCGAGTGCACACCCGACCTGCGAAGACACGCACAGCGTGTGGGTCTTGCGTCCGGACCGCCCGATCATCGGGATGATGACGGATTCGATGTCGTCGAAGTCGATCCCGCGATCGACCAGTTTGTGATCCGGGTTCGGAAGTCGCTGAACAAACTTGACGGTGATGCCCTCGTGAACGGGCTCCTCTTGGCGTGTCACAATCTCGGGCATGGTGATCTTGGCGGGGGCGGAACTTGCCTTGCCATCACGGAAGACGGCTTGGTACGCCTCTTTGGCTCGCCCCGTTCCGACGCCTTGCTCGGTGCACGCGTCAACAAACGCTTGGAGCGTCATCCCCATTGGGGAGATCGGCGTGATTTCATCAGCGAGAGCCATAGGTAGTAAGGATAGACGGCCAGTAGAAAGACAGACATAAAAAAACCCGCTGAATGGTTCAGTGGGTTTGGGTTGGAATCAGGGTCGATTACTCGTCTTCGGCGTCTGCGACCATCTGATCGAGCATCGTGCCGATCAGTGCGACGGTCTCGCCGCTGGTGCCACCGCCCTGGCCGTTGTTGACCATCACGCGTGGCGTGATCTCGATGCTGTTCTCGCCGATGACACGGAGCACCTCGATCATCGCGGCGTTGGCCCGACCGATCTGGTCGGCGATCATCTTGTACGCATTCGCCTGGGCGGTCGCTTCGATCTCGACCGACTCGGCCTGGGCCATGGCTTCGATGATCCGTTTCTCCTTGTCCTGCTCTGCGATCTTTACTTCGTAGGACGCGGTCGCGAGTCGTTTTTCTTCCTCGGCTTCCTGCTGGGTCTTGGACAACTCCTTCTGCTGGACAGCAGCTTTCTGCTGTTCCTGGAAGGTGACCTGTTCCTGGACCGCGATCTCTCGATCACGTTGTGTATTGAGGAGCTCGCCAAGGGTTTCCTCGTCGCCGACATCACCGATGCGGACGCCTGTGATAGTGACGCCCATGCGGGCCATGTCTTTGGAGATCATTGCGAGCGACTGGGATTCCTGAGTTGAGCGTTGGTTTACATAGTCGAGTGCTTTCACGCCCTCGGCGTTGTTGCGGAAGATCGCGCGAACCGTCGAGTTGAGCTTGGCAAGCAGAGGGCCGGTGTCGGCTCCAAGCTTGGCGACCACAATCGGAGCGTTTTGGGGTTCGATCTTGTACTCGACACGAACATCAACAGGGAAGGTGAAGCCGTCGCTGGTGCGGACGGTGATCTCCCGTTGTTCGTTGGTGTTCATTCTGCTAGCGGACATTCCAGCATTGGAATTTCCGCCTTGAACTGAGTATCCACTTTCTCCTGCGGTAAACCTGATGATCGTTTCGCGTGTCGAGATGATCGAAACTGAGTAGGCCTTGGTGTTGACCGGGTATTTGCCGGGCTGGAGAACTGCTGCAAGGATGCCCTTCTCGCCTGAGTTAGCGAGGATGACGGGTTCGTCATCATCGACAACATTGGTCGAGAGCGTGGGCTCGCTACCGAAGTTACTCTTAAGGACCGCGACCGCAGCAGGCGGGACCTCGGTGGTGTCCACCATGTTCACCGTAAAGAGTTCAGGATTGAGACGGTATTTACCCGGGGTCAGAATATTGGACTGCGGTCCCTTGCGGCCATTGCCTCCGGTCAGGAAGAACTTCGGATCCTCAACCATCTTCTTGAACTCGGCGTTGGTGACTTCCGGCGCAAAGACCTGGCCCGGATCCAGCGGCAAGCCGTCGCGTGATTCAACCAGGCCGATTTTGTCGGCCGGGATATCAATCAGCGGGCGCGTATCGACATCGAAAATCACTGGCCATAACCACAGGTGCCAGCCCGGTGCGAGCACATCAGCCTGGGGACCCATCTCGCCGTTGGTCGCCAGGATCATGCCCGGGGTCATCGAGGGTCCGAGCGCGTTCCTTTTGACAATGCCCACAGAGTTGGACCCGACATAGCGGACAGAGGACATCGCGACCCCTGCGACCAGCACCAGCAGGGCGATTGCAATAATCCCGCCGCGGGCGCTCTTGTTGGGGACCCGGAAGGCGGAAGTAGCGATCATCCCCGCAAGGATGATCCCGATCAGTAAGAAGGCACTTGACATCGTCGTTCTCCATCACCCGATGCGCTCGTCAATGGGCGCGAATGGGGGTTTCCTGTATGGTACCAGTGATGGAGCCCAAAGCGCACAAAGGGCGCTCCTGACGACTACGATCCACACCAGTCGTTAAGCGGTTAGCCCTATGTATTGGGATTAACGCCTACTGGCTTTCATTAAGAAGACTCCCGAACGAGGTAAGTCATGTCCTGGTTGAAGATTAAAGACGCATTTACAGCCGATCCCGGCATCGAACTCACCATCAAAGGTTGGGTCCGCACCAAACGCGACTCTAAAGCCGACGGCGGGCTTTCGTTCGTTGCTGTCAACGACGGGACCTGCTTCGACCCGATTCAGGTCGTCGCTCGTCATGACTTGTCCAACTACGAAGAAATCGCCAAGCTCAACACCGGATGCTCCGTCGAGGTTGACGGCGTGCTGGTCGAATCCCAAGGCAAAGGCCAGAGCGTTGAGATCCAGGCGACGGCTGTTCGTGTGATCGGGTGGGTCGAAGATCCCGAGACCTATCCCGCATCCAACAAACGCCACTCGTTCGAGTACCTCCGCGAGATCGCCCACCTCCGCACCCGCACCAACACTTTCGGCTCCGTCGCCCGCGTCCGGCACGCACTCTCGCAATCCATCCACCGCTTTATGGACGAGCAAGATTTTTACTGGGTCCATACCCCGATCATCACGGGTTCGGACTGCGAAGGGGCCGGCGAGATGTTCCGTGTGTCCACGCTCGACTTTATGAACATCCCCAAGACCGACGACGGGCAGGTTGATTTCAGCAAGGATTTCTTTGGCAAGGAATCCCACCTCACCGTTTCTGGTCAGCTCAATGTCGAAACCTATTGCAGCTCACTGAGCCGCGTGTATACCTTTGGGCCAACCTTTAGAGCTGAAAACTCAAACACCACCCGCCACCTTGCTGAGTTCTGGATGATCGAACCCGAGCTCGCGTTCGCCGATCTTCATGACAATGTCGAGCTCGCGTCTGGCATGCTCCGCGCGTGCGCTAACGACCTGCTCGACAAGAGGATGGACGACCTGGAGTTCTTCAACCTCCGCATCGAGAAGGGGATCATTGATCGATTGAAGATGATTGCTGAAACCGAAGTCAAAACGATCACCTACACCGAAGCGATCAAGATCCTCGAAGGGTGCAACGAGAAGTTCGAGTACGATGTCAAGTGGGGCAGCGACATGCAGTCCGAGCACGAGCGTTACCTGACCGAGAAACACTTCAAGCAGCCTGTCGCGGTGATCAACTATCCTAAGGACATCAAGGCCTTCTATATGCGTCTCAATGACGAGGGCACCGATGGGGCGCCGGGCCAGACGGTCGCCGCAGTCGATATCCTTGTGCCGGGTGTCGGCGAGATGGTTGGCGGCTCGCAGCGCGAAGAGCGACTCGATGTCCTCGACGGCCGCATCGAGGAGATGGGCCTGGATATCAACGACTACTGGTGGTACCGCGATCTCCGCAAGTACGGCACCGTCCCCCACGCGGGCTACGGGCTCGGGTTCGAACGCCTCGTCCAGTTCTGCACCGGAATGCAGAATATCCGCGATGTGATCCCATTCCCACGCGCCCCGCGTCAGGCCGAGTTCTAATGCCGGTTCTGTTGTGGGTCATTATTGCAATGGTTGCGCCTGCAATTGGCGGGAAGCACAGCGAAGAGCGTGTGTCTGATGTGCTTGATAAAATGCAAGAAGCGGTGCTGGGTGACGACGCTGGCGCATACATGGCTGAGGTTTACTCGTTCGACGAGATCTTTGTTACAGAACAACGCGCGTGGTTTGCGGATCTGACCCGCAACCCGGTCAAGGACTTTCGTATAGAAAAAAAGAGCGAGTTACGCCCTGGATTCAACTACACCCTAGCGACGATGGATCTCCAGTTTGTTTGGACGCTTGAAGCGGATGAGATCGAAAGGTCAATTCAGTATCAGGCAGTATTCAAACCAATGGGTGTCGACCTTGATGGGCCCTGGAAATTTGCTGGAAAACAATGGATGAATGGATGTCTTCGTGATGATAATGGGCTCCGTGTTCTAGCGGATCGTCAACACAAAGAACTGGCCGCCAGTGTTCTAGAGGTCGTCCCCGGCATTCAAAGATCCATTGAAAATAACCTGAAGCTCACGCTCTCCGAGCCCCTAGCAATCAAAATCTATCCGACCGTTCAAGAACTCCAATACTCGATTGCCCCCGGCTACATCAATATGCTCTCCGGCTGGAATGAACCCGGCGAGTCCATCAAAATCCTTGGGCGTGATTCGGTTTCCGCAGAGCGGATATCCTCGCTCCTCGCTCATGAGATCGGACACGCGGTGAGCTTTGAGTTTGGGCCCGAGATTACCAACGCCCCTTGGTGGTCGCTCGAAGGTATTTCTGAGCTTGTCGCCGACGAGTACCGTTCAGCATCCGCCGAGAGCAGAGAGATCAGCATCGCTAAGCAGGTGGCTCGCGGTGATCGTCGCAGCTGGGAACAGCTCAGTGACTTCAAGGGCGAGGCCGTGAATCATTCGATGTATGTGTACGCCCAAGGCTGGTCGATGGTCCGCCACATTACCCAGCGGTACGGCAAGCGTGCACGCAATCACTGGTTCGCAGCGATGGGTCACGGCGCAAGCGTTCAAGAGGCAACACAGAAGGTACTCAATGTTTCGTTCGAAGATCTGGATCGCGAATGGGAATCAGAGATGATTATCATCGCTGAGCAAGCCGAGGAAACACCCTAGTCAAGGTTTCACGGGGATCAGTGGGGCGACGATCAAAGATTCGTCAGCATTGATGACACGCGACGGGGCGGTCTCAGGGTGTGGCACATTTGGTGTTCTAAACATCAACAGGTACACCCAAAGCACAACAGCAAGGAACCCGGTCCACAACGCGATGTATCCCAACGCGTTTCGTACCTCGGGCGATTGCTTCGCAAGAGGTTTGGAAATCAGGATTGTCAATCTCGCACCAATTGGTGTCGCATGCGTCATGGTTGCAACAAGAATGGATCCCAGTGTAAAGGCCAGGGCGTCCATTGTCTTGCCCTTGAGGGGATCGATCTTGTCGATCTTCGGACGGGCAACCTCGACCGAACGTTCAAACCACGCCGGTACAGAGAGGCCTTCGCTTTCATGGAGTTCTTCGAGTTTTTCGATCTCAGCCTGAGCATCCTGTTCTTGAGGTGCGGCTTCTTGTGCTTCAGGGCTGTCTCCGTCAGCTGGATCAGTCGCTGTGGGCTCAACGGCTGTTGCCGGCACAGGCTCTGCAGTGGTAGCGGCTGGAGGAGATTCCGTCGTCACTGAGAGCTCGTCTGCATTTTCTATTTGTTCATCAGAACCCAAAAGGTCATCAACAGCATCGCCAAGAATATCAGTTTCATCCGGGGATTCAGCCGCCGGCGCATCTTGTTGTGGTTCAGGTTCAGGCTCGGGCTTCGGCTGAGTTTCAAGGGCTTTTTCAATCGCAGTAGCAACAGCTTCCCCAGTGACGAGATCCCCTTCTTCGGTCTCAAAGTCACCGTCAAGCATGTCGCCCGCCGCCTCGGCAAGCGCATTGTCGAGCATGTCCATCGAGTCGTCTAGCGAATCGGTATCGGAGAGTTCGGAATCGAACTCGCCCTCATCAATCTCAAAAACTTGAGACTCTGGAGCTTCTGCCTCAGGCTCATTGATTGGCGTGGGCTGGAGCTCTGCAGTCTCTGCATGTTCAGGTGGGGCAACGGGCTCGTTTGTTGTCTCGACTGCCTCCGCTGCTTGTTCGGCTGGAACTTCAGCGTTCTCAGCTTCTTGAACAGACTCAATAGAATCAACAGGTTCTTCTGAACTCTCAGCCTCCTCTATGGGATTGATCTGATCTATTACAGTTTCTGCCAGCGAGGGATCGGGTTGGGGTGTTTCGATATCAGAAATCGATTGCGTTACGGGCTCGCGTGCATCGTCTTCGATCGACGGTTCTGAACTCTCTAGTAACGCATCAACACTCTGTGCAATAAGATCTTCAGCCTGGATTTCAACCTCATCGAGTGCTTCGAGTGCCTGATGGGCGTTCTCGATGGAATCGACCACTTCTGGCTCGGCTTCTGCTGCTTCTGATACATCAGCTTCCGATTCGATTTCTGAGTCGGTCGCCTCGGCCTCGGCATTAGATCCTTGCTCCGATTCAGGAGTTTCAGCGGCAGCCGGCTCGGCTTCTTGTGCCTCTGGGGGAGCCACCGCGGTGCCGTCATCGGTGATCATCATGGACGAATCGATCGCCTGCTCCTCGGGCGGGGCGTACGAGTTGGTCGTTTCCTCGATCTCTACTAAAAGCGAATCGATCGCCTCGTTGAGATCCAGTTGAGCATCTTGGTCGTTTCTCTTGGGCACTACAATGAAATGATCGGCCTGCAAACGCTCGAACTCAAGGGATATCGGCCGTAAAGTATCATATCGAGACCCACAGATCCCCCGTTGACCATCTTCCCTCTTCCCCACGATCCGAATCCATGATCAATCCCAAGCCAATCCATCATCGAGTCATGTTCTCGGACCTTACTGGGTGCCTTCCGCCCCAACTAATTACCATTGAGGGCCCAGAAGCCCAACATCTGGCCAAGGTTAAACGAGCCAGAATCGGCGAGATGGTGGGGGTTCTTGATGGCCGCGGAGCGATGGGGATCGGTGAAATTGCTGAGATCACAGGCTCCAAGCAGCGACCGATGGTCGCGATCATGCTCGATCGCGTCGAAATGATCGAGCCGATATCACCCAGAATCCAGATCTGCTGCCCTGCTCCAAAGGGCGACCGTCTCGAACGCATGATTGATCAACTTACCCAAATCGGGGTTGAATCATGGATTCCCCTCATCACCGAACGCTCCGAGCGCGATCCCAAAGCGATCAGGCAAGACCGCCTCGATCGCATCATCAGCGAGGCGATGAAACAGTGCATCCGCGCCCGGGCACTGGTGGTACACGAACCGATGACCCTGACTCAAGCCATGACGCCTGTTGATTCAATGCGGATGATCACGTGCGACGGCTCGGGAGAATCATCCCTCAGGCCAATAGAAGTTGACAGTGCCCGGATCTTCATCGGACCCGAAGGCGGCTGGTCTGACAGCGAACTTACATCCTTTGCCGGTGCTGGTGTTCCGCTCATGCGGATCGGTGCCCATGTCCTTCGCCTCGAAACCGCGGCCGTCGTCGCGGGGTCGCTTGCGCTTGCAAATGCAAAGACACCCAATCCATTCGGAGAAGATTGAAATGATACGAATCCTCATCACGCTCTCAGCGTTCTTGCTCTGCGGATCGGCCCATGCCGAGCCGCTTGATGCCCAGACCAAACAACGCGGACGGGTCGTGGTTGATCGTGCCGTGGAGTTTCTCAAGACCAGTCAAGGCGACACCGGCGGCTGGTCACACAACCCGCAAGGCCCAAACTTCCCCGCGATCTCAGGGCTCGTCATCAACGCAATGCTCCTCGATCCACGCATCGATTCGACCGATTCCTATGTAAAGCAAGGCCTCGACTACATTCTCTCCTTCACCAAAGACGACGGCTCCATCCACGACGGTATGCTCCCCACCTACAACACCGCGATCTGCATTAGTGCACTAAGCCGAGCACGGACCCATCAAGCGGACTCGGCACTCGCCTCGGGCATTGCGTTCCTCCGCACGGTCCAGTATCACAACGACAACACCGGCGGCATCGAAGCACCAGACTTCAACGAGCCCGTCAGCGAGGATCATCCATACTTTGGGGGGGTGGGCTACGGCCGTCACGGGCGTCCCGACATGTCCAACATGAGTTTCTTCCTCCAAGCGATGCATGATGCGGAAGTCTCAACAGAGGACCCCGCATTCAAGCGTGCCCTTGTGTTTCTCTCACGCGTCCAGATGAACGACGACACCAACGACATGCCCTACGCAGATTCGTCAAATCAGGGCGGATTCATCTACGCGACGGTCCCCAATGCAGAATCCATCGACGGCCGCGCCGGTCAGTCCATGGCCGGGACCATCGAAGAGAAGAACGACGGGGGCTCGATCACCCGCCTGCGTTCATATGGCTCGATGACCTACGCCGGGTTCAAATCGCTCGTCTACGCCGATCTGTCGCCGGATGATCCGCGGATCGTCGCCGCGTGGAACTGGATCGAATCGAACTATTCGCTCGAAGAAAACCCGGGCATGGGCGATCAGGGCTACTACTACTTTATCTGCGTCATGGCCAAAGCTCTTGATGCCTACGGGGTGAATGAAGTGGGGGGGCTGGACTGGCGCGTCGATCTTGTGGATACACTTGAAGACCTCCAGCTCGACGATGGTTCGTTTGCCATCAAGCACGAACGCTGGATGGAAAACAACCCGGACCTGATCACCGCATTTGCACTCACCGCACTCCAATACGCCATCAACGAATAAACAGAATCGAGTACACACCATGACCACAGCCACCCTCCCCAAGCACTACACCGACCTCTGCAAACTCATGCACGCCAACGGCACGCTGGGCAGCGTCGCCGCCCTCGTGAGTTGGGACCAAGAAACCTACATGCCCACCGGCGGGGCCCACAGCCGCGCCGAGCAGTCTTCCCTCCTCGCCCGCCTCATGCACGGCCAAGCCACGGACCCAAAGGTCGGAGAGCTCCTCGCCAAATGCGAAGACGACAGCGAACTCAACGACGCTCAATCAGAACACGGCGCCAACATCCGCGAGATGCGCCGCGACTACGACAAAGCCACCAAACTCCCCTCAGACCTCGTCGCCAACCTCGCCAAGGCACAGTCCGAAGCGCAGGACATCTGGAAAGAAGCCAGAGCGAACAACGACTTCCCGTCATTTGTTCCCGCGCTGACCACCGTCATGGACCTGACCAAGGAGAAGGGCGAGTGCCTCGGGTATGCCGAGGGCGGCGAGTTGTACGACGCAATGCTCGACCAGTTCGAGCCGGGCGCGACGGCTAAGGAGATCGAAGCGGTCTTCACACCACTCCGCGATCGCTTAAGTTCATTCATAGCCGAACTCAAAGACAACGGCACGCCCCCCAAAGTGGATTTCTTGTCGCGAGAGATCCCGGTTGAGAGGCAAGACGCGTTTGGTAAGGCCGTCACGGCCGCGCTCGGGTTTGATTACAGCAAGGGCCGCCTCGACACCACAACCCACCCGTTCTGCTCCGGATTCGCCGCCGGCGACACCCGCATGACCACCCGCTACAGCCCAAACAACTTCCCCGACGCCATCGGTTCAACCATGCACGAATGCGGCCACGGCTTGTACGAACAAGGCATCCCCAAGGCAAATGGTCTCTTCGGGACTCCGCTCACCGAAGCGATCTCGCTGGGCATCCACGAATCACAATCCCGCATGTGGGAGAACATGGTCGGGCGCAGTAAAGCGTTCTGGACATGGGCCCTCCCCCTTGCCAACAAGCACTTCGACGGCGCGTTTAGTGACATCGACCTCGACACCTTCACCAAGGCGATGAACACCGCGACCCCGAGTTTCGTGCGCGTCGAGTCCGACGAAAGCACCTACAACCTCCATGTCATGCTGCGATTCGAACTCGAACGCGCCATGATCCGTGGCGACCTCGCGATCAAAGACCTGCCCGAAGCATGGAACACCAAGTTCAAAGACTTCCTAGGACTCGATGTCCCCGACGATGCTACTGGTTGCCTCCAAGATGTCCACTGGAGCTTCGGTTTGGTCGGCTACTTCCCGACCTACACGCTGGGCAATCTGCACGCCGCCCAGATGTGGGAGACGATCAACGAGCAGATCCCGGATCTGGATTCCCAGATCGCCGCCGGCGAGTTCGGCGCGTTGCTCGCATGGACCAGAGAAAACATCCACCAGCACGGCCGCCGCTACACAGCAAGCGAAACCATCGAACGCGCAACGGGCAAGCCACTGGGCGCCGATCCGCTGATGCGTCATCTCGAATCACGCGTCCGTCCGGCTTATGGGCTTTGATCGGTCTGTGGATTTTTAGTTCTTCGTTGAAGGATTAGCTTTCCCCGACCATGATCGAAGTACTCGACTTGCACTGGAACGATTTTGCCTTCGATCGTATCGAAAGTGTAGATATGCTTGAGCACTTCCCATTCATACGCATGCACCACGATATGAAAATCAGACTCGCCCATGTTTGTAGAAACAACTTGATATACAAGACCGGGTTCTATATCGGGTTCGTATGAAAACTCCAATGCCTCACTGATGGGTGATAGGTCATTGAACGGAATTTCAGACTTCGGAGATAGTTGCTTTCGGTAGTTTTTCCAAAGGATCCTGACATATCGTTGGTCAGAATCTGGGGGAGCGGCGGTGTTGATCATGACAAGAGGTATGAGGCTGTCCGGTCCTCTCTCTTTATCTTGTGGCCAAATAAGATGCGCCGGCTGATTCACAATTCTGTAGAGGCTAAAGAGCACTGTAATTGCAATAGCGATGACTATGAACAGAATGCTGAATGTAATATGAGTTTTCTTCATTTGCATTCCCTCCAAGTCTGAATAGCAATCAAATATCAGCCTTCAAAGCCCCCGCCAGCTTCTCAAAGTCCTCGATCGTGTTGTACAGTTGAGCACTCACCCGCATTACACGCGGATGAATCCCCGGCAATGCCCACACCGGAACCTGAATATCGTGCTTGCTATAGAGCGCGTCCCACAGCGAGTCGTCGTAGATCTTGCCCTTGGTGACTGTGCCTGGGATCGGGATCCCGACCATTGTCCCGATCATGGATTCGGGGATTTGCTGCTTGATTCCCAGGGCATCGCACACAATCCCCGCGCCCGCGACGACTAGATCATGGTTTCGTTTGTATAAAGCGTCCCACCCGCCGGGGAATTGGGCGCCCATGTGTTCGATCGCGACGGGGATGACGAGGTTGCCCGTATAATCGTTGGTGCCGACATAATCAAAGTCGCACAGGAACGGTGCTCGGTCGTCTCTGAGCTCATGCACCCGGCACGACAACGCCAGCGGCTTAAACCCAACCTGACGATCCGGCGAAGTATAAATAAACCCGGTGCCCTTAGGCGTCGCGAGCCACTTATGACAACTCCCGGCGTACCAAGTCGGATTGATCGCCTCGATATCCAGAGCAATCTGCCCCGGCGTGTGCGCTCCATCAAGAAACACATCAATGCCCTTGTTTCTCAGTTCGGGAACAATGTGCTCAACGGGAAGCACCAACGCACTGGCGCTACAGATATGCGAGAGCAATACCAGTTTGGTCTTCGATGTCACCGCCCCAAGAATCGAATCCGCGGCCTGATCCGGATCAGCAACCGGAAAATCAATCGTCGCGATCTTGAGCACCGCACCGGTCGCGTTGCAAAGCTTGCCGAGTTCGTTCATAGTCGCCATATATTCATGGTCGGTGATCAGAATTTCATCGCCAGCTTTCAGATCCAGATTGTTCAAGACCGTTGAAACCGCGACCGTCCCGTTGGGGATCAGTGCGAGATCTTTGGCGGGGGCGTTGATAAACCGTGACAAGGCGCCGCGCGCATCGTCGTTGTAAAACTCAAGTTCGTATTTGAAGAAGTGAACCGGATCGCCTTCGAGGCGACGCCGGAGTTCGGTCTGTGCCGCGCCGACGACCTCAGGACAACACCCATACGACCCGTTGTTGAGCTGCGTAAGCCCAGGGCGTACAGGGAATCGAGCGGTTTCCGAGATCCGCTCCGCCACGAACTTAAGAATGGGTTCAGGGCGGACGGCTTCTTCACTTTGGGGGGTGGGGGGGAAAAGGTCGATCACTGGCTTGCCTCATGTATATATGTGTCTTGGTGAACAAAGGGTATCGACGGGAGGCAATCAAATCCCCCAACAGATAACACGCGGACCAGACAATTGTTTCGCATCACCAAACGACCGCACTCAGAGCGTCAAACTGACACCGGCTGTTCAGCTCTCGAGAATATATTTGAGGGCCGAGGCCAGATATTCGTACTGCTCGATCGAGTTGTACGCCTGCGGGCTGATCCGAACCGCGATTGTCCCAGCGGGTGTGCCCCATATAGGAATCTGGATTTTGTACTCCGATTCAAGCCGGTCCTTGACCTCTGCGGCGGTTTTGCTGCCCGCTGGGATGTCAATCGTGCTCAGAGGACCGAGCATCGAATCCGGAACCGGAGGCGTGCAGTCCATTGCCTCGCAAATTAAATTTCGAGCTCTGATACAGAGCTCGTGGTTCCGTTTCATGAGCCCATTGATCCCGCCTTCCATGGTGGATTCGAGCCATTCAATCGCGTCGGCGATAGTCAGGTACGCGGAGACATCGTCAGTCCCGACATAATCAAACGCCTGATTGAACGGGCTCCGCCCGGTCCGCTCCGCGGCCTCCTCAAGATTGTTCCCGTTGATCGACACGATCAAAGGCGTGAACCCCTTCTGCAGATCCTTCCGGACATGCAAGAACGCGGCGCCCTTTGGAGCGCAGAGCCATTTGTGGGCGTTGCCCGTTGTGTAGGCCGCGCCCCAGTTGTCGATCTCCACCGGCACGCACCCGCACCCGTGGGCTGCATCGAGAATTGTTTCGATGCCCCGGGCTTTGAACTCAGCGATCAATCGCTCGATCGGCAATCGGATCCCCGTAGAGCTGGTAATCAGCGAGAGCAGCACATACCGAGTCCGGTCCGTGGCCTTGGACACAATCGCATCAAAGACCTGGTCCTCCGATTCAATCGGCCAGGGCAGATCCGCAACGACGACCTTTGCGCCGGTCCGCTGGGCGGTGCGGTTGAAGTTGTTGATGCACGCTGGGTATTCGCAGTTGGTGATGAGCAACTCGTCACCTGCTGAGAGTTTGATGTTGTCCAGTACCGTCGCGACCCCGGTCGTAGCGTTGTGCACGAACACCAGGTCCTCAGAGGCACACCCAACAACCGAAGCCAATGCATTCCGCGACCGATCGATCTTCCCCCACGCGTCATGGAGATAGAACCGCACCAGTTCCCGCTCAGCAGCGAGGCGGTGGGCACTCTGGGCATCAAGCACCGCTTTGGGACACGCGCCGAAAGAGCCGTGGTTCAGAAAGACCACATCTGAATCGATCACAAACTGATCGATAATCGGAGCGGGTTTGGGGAGTGCGATGGGTTGAGTAGGGGGAGTCATGCCCCAAGTTTATACGATAGCGGGGGGGTTAGCCCTTGAGGTCCAGTCCTCGACCCACAGCAACCCCGGTCGCGGCTGTATTCCGGGCGGCCGCCGATGGATGGAGCGAGTAGGTCCCCGCGTTGGTCATCATTGGTTTGGGGCCAGAAATCGTCGCAACATCATTGCTGAGGTTGATCGGATTGACCTTGCCCGCGATGAGCCGTGTCGGGTCAGCCGCAGGTCTGGGGGCGACCGGCTGGCCGATCCGTCCAATCGGAGCGGTTTGGGTAGTTCGCTGTGTTGAGGTAGTGGGGGTGACAGAAGTAACACCCGGCGCACCGAGTGGTTTCTGGACACGCAGATTCTGGGCGTAGGCCCGAAGAGCGTGGTTGTTTGGCATTGATTGGGAGGCGTTGATCCGGTCCATCTTCACAGGCCTGTTCTTTCACCGACTGAAACGAACCAGTCGGTATCGAGCGATGCGCACCCAACCGTTCCACGGCCGGCAGCTTCGATGACTTACGCCCATCCATGAGCGACAGAGCCATCCTACCAGAACATGCATCGTCAATCACGCACAATGTCCTCCATAACCAACACGGACCTTAAGAAATAATGTTCTCGGAAGTCGATTCTTGCGCTGAATGCAACTGGGACACAAAAAAGCCCGGATCACCGGTGATCCGGGCGTGTGTACAAGCTGTGGACGACATGAAACCCGAAGGTTTATTCGTCGTCGTGACCGGCAAAGGCCGCGATGACCTCCTGCTGGATATGGGCCGGGGTGTTCTCTTCGTGCGAGAAATCCATTGAATAGGAGCCGGACCCGCCGGAGATTGACTTGAGTTCCGTCGAGAAGTTCTGGAGTTCGCTCAGAGGGGCCTGGGCGATGACCGTGCACATATCGCCTGGGAGCATTTGCGTATCCTGGACGCGACCTCGCTTGGTCGAAAGATCACCCGCGATGTCGCCCATCTTCCCAGATGGGACCGTGACCTCAAGATGGACGATCGGCTCAAGCAAGACCGGGTGGGCCTTGGTGACCGCCTCGATGAACGCCTTCTTGCCGGCAGTGATGAACGCGATCTCTTTGGAATCCACCGCGTGGAACTTGCCGTCGTAGACCTCGACCTTGATTCCCGACATCGGATATCCCGCCACGGCCCCGTGTTCAAGAGCGAGCCGGACACCTTTTTCGATTGCAGGCATGAACTGACGAGGGATAGAGCCGCCAACAGTCGCGTTGACAAACTCGAAACCGTCCTCGTGATCAGCAGGCAATGGGGAGACCCGCAGATGCACCTCACCGAACTGGCCCGACCCGCCGGACTGCTTCTTGTGCCGGTATGAGGCCTCGGCGGTCCCGGTGATCGATTCACGGTACGCGACCTTCGGTGTTTCAGTCAGCAACTCGAGCCCGTACTGATCCTTGAGCCGCTCGATAATGATCCGCAGGTGCAGTTCGCCAAGCCCGCGTAGTACAGTCTGCTTGGTTGCTTTGATCCGTTCGAGCACGAGGCATGGGTCCTCGTCGAGGATCTTGTGGAGCGCGGATGAAAACTTGGTCTCGTCCGCATGGTTTTTGAGTTCAACCGCGAGCCCGTACATTGGTTTGGGTAACGGCAGCGCTTTGAGATGCACCGAATCGAGATCGTGCCCTTCATGAAGAACCGCATCGAAATGAACCTCGTCGATCTTGCCGATCGCGCCGATATCTCCAGGGCCGAGTGAATCGACCTCGACTGATTCCTTGCCCTGCCGTTTGAGTAGGTGACCGATACGGAGAGGCTTCTTCTGGTCACCGATCAAGATCTCCGATTTAGATCTGAGCGTTCCCTGATGGACACGGAATACACCGAGTTTGCCTACAAACGAGTCGGTGGTGACCTTGAAAATGTGAGCAATAACGGGCGAATCGCCTTTCTCATCTCCTGAGAACTCGATCTCTTCGCCGCCCTCTTCGGCTCGTTTAAGAAACGGGCGTGGGTTGCCTTCGAGCGGGTTGGGGAGGATCGAAGCGAACAGGTGCAGCATCGGATTGACGCCAGCGCCAGTTTTGGCACTGCAGAAGCAGATGGGGACAAGGTGCCCCTGACGGAGTGCTTTCTCAAACACATCGTGGAGTTGTTGTTTGGTGATATTTGATTCGTCGCCGTCCTCGAGATACTTGTCCATGAGTTCGTCTTGAACCTCGACGATCTGCTCGATGATCGCTTGGTGCGCGTCTTCTTCGGATGAGAAAAGTGTTTCGCCCTCGCCCTCGTCGTCGAACACAGAAATCGTGTCGCTCTTGTCGGGTGTCGGTAGATTAATGGGCAAGCATTCGGCTCCGAATGTCTCGCGGATCTGCTCGGTGAGCATTTCCAGATCGCAGGTCGGATCATCGATCTTGTTGACGATGATCATCCGAGGTAAGTTTCGTTCCTTGGCGATCCGCATCATCCGGCGTGTCATTGGTTCGATACCGCTGTGGGCATCGATCACGACCGCGACGGTCTCGACCGCGGGGAAGACGGAGATCGCGTGGCCCGCAAAGTCCGCCAGCCCCGGGGTGTCAATGAGGTTGACCATGTGTCCCTCATGCTCGAAATGCAGCATCGTCGTCCGGAGTGAGTGCTGATGATGTTTTTCTTCATCGGACCAGTCAGAGAAGGTTGTCCCGTCCTCGATAGCCCCCATGCGCGAGATGGTGCCGGTGCTGAACAACAGACGCTCTGATAAGAGTGTTTTGCCGCTCCCGGTCTGTCCTACAAGTGCAATATTCCGGATGTCTTCAGTGGGTCGCATGGTCGGCCGCCTTCCTGAGGTAAGGCGGGCTTGTCGGCCCATCAACAGAGCGGGCCGGCAGCCCGCGGATCGAGTTGTTCTGCCTCGGAAACGAATTCATCCGAGGCAACATCCATCATAGCAGGCATCCGAGAAATTGGAAGAAAGAAATACAGATGTTCACGCATCAATGGCCTCTAAGATAGATCCATGGATTTGAATATATCCTCAAACTCTGAGCCAGAGATTGTCGCCTGTCCCGAATGCGGCGGTGATGTCAGCGTTCTCCGCCATACGAGTCAACACTGGGCACATCGCTCGCGAATCCTCGCCAGCGTCGTCTGGCTCTTCTTCGTGCTCGGGGTGTGTTTGTACTTGGTCTCGATCGGGACATGGTACCACTATACCGATTCCGTCGAGTTGCGTCGCCACATCGGTTCTGAACGCAGGTTAGCCCTGGTTCCCTGGGCGCCATTGACAAAGCCAAGTTCTGGTTATCTCTCATTGGATGAAATGGAACGTGTCGTCGATGGTGACGCCGATGCAATGGTTCTGGTCCGGGACACACTGCAAGCTTCCGTGGATTATGCAGAGAAGAAGCGTGGTGTTTCAGGACTTCTAGGAATTAGGTATGGATTGGTAGGGTCCGATGCCCACATCAACAATAAAGAAGTGTACAGGTTTGGAGGGGACTGGATTACATTGGAGTTGCGCGAAAATCTAAAGGATATCCGTGATGCAGGCTCGATAGATTCCGATCAGTATATTGATTGGGAGGTAATCGATTGGACGATTTTGCCGACCTTTTCCTATACGAAAAGAAACTCCGATACCACAAATGCGAGCAACCGAAGTCACTCGCTCAGCGTGCACTATCTGACCATTTTGGGTGTGCTGAGTGTCTGTATGATTTTGGCGTGGCTCATTCGATGGGTCGGATTCTTGGTTGGAATAGGAATCTCAAAGAAAAAATGGGCTTGGTCTGCAGTGGTCATAGTGTTGTTTTTTGGCTGTACTGCTGGCGCGGTGCTTAATCCTGAAGCAAACAGTTATCGTTCTTCAACTGCTCCGTTTTCCACACCCCTCTTACCCATAGTTTCTATTGAAGAGCTCCGTGGGATCGCTAAGAATCCAGAGAGTGCGGCTCGGTGGTGCACAGAAGTTCTCGCCTTGAATACAGAAGAGCAGCACGGGGGCCTACTACTTGGGCAACTCTGGGTCTTTGATGAGTCCGCAGACGAGTCGACCCATCAGGGGGAGTCGGAGTATTTACTTGCCATGATCGGGTATGAATTTCCACTGGTTTCATCGGTGCGAATGATCTATGTCCCAGATGGTACAGGCGAAGAGAACTCCAAGCCACAATGGTTCCAGGTCCGCGTCTTGCATGAACTGGGGGCTTTGGGGCACTGGTGGGGGCCGCTCCGTGCACCCAGTTTTATACTTATTCATATCGTTCACATCGCATTGATTGGTGTGTCATTCTACTGGATATGGATCATCTTTCAATGGGCAGGTCGGTTGGTCCTTGGCCGTGTTCAGGGGCGAAGGGTACTCAAAAAACGGTGCATTTTCTGTTGCTATCCATTGACAGAAAGGGGCATAATCGCTCGGTCTTCGATAAATTCGACCTAAACTCCTCACCTATGACCACCACCCAAACAATCACCCGATTCGCACCCTCCCCCACCGGTCACCTCCACATCGGCGGCGCCCGCACCGCCCTGCTCTGCTGGGCCTACGCCAAGCAGGCCGACGGGCGATTCTTGCTCCGCATCGAGGACACCGATCAAAAGCGATCCTCCGAATCCTCCACCCGAGGCATCCTCGAAGACCTCGCCTGGCTCGGGATCACCTGGGAAGACGGACCTGATCTTGAGTTCGACGGCCAAACAATTGGTGGCGACTCCCGCGAGGTCGGGCCGTACTACCAGGCCCAGCGCATTGATCTCTACAACGACGCAATCAACCGCCTCATCGACGAGGACAAGGCCTACCCCGCTTTCGAGACCCCCGAAGAGCTCGAAGCCAAACGCAAAGAAGCCATTGCTGCCAAGATCGGGTACAAGTACGACCGCGCGGCTCTCGATATTCCCAAAGAAGAACGCACGAAAAGATTGGCCGCCGGCGAGCCACATGTCGTCCGCTTCATCATGCCCGATGAATCCATTACCGTAGAAGACCAACTCCTCGGCGAGGTGACGATCAAACCCGAAGAGTTCGACGACTTCATCATCCGCAAACGCGACGGCTTCCCAACCTACCACCTCGCGGTGACCGTTGATGACGCGCTCATGGGCGTCTCCCATGTCCTGCGTGGCCAAGAGCACCTTATTAACACCCCCCGCCATGTCGCGTTGCAGACGGCATTGGGATATGATCACCCGGTGTACGCCCATATGCCCTTGATCTTCAATCCTGACGGCTCGAAGATGTCCAAGCGTGACAAAGACAAGGCCGCCAAGAAGGCGTGCAAAGAAGCCAAGCACGAGTCCTCGCCGATTGATGGGCTTGACGACGCTGCCTACACCGAATGGCTCAAAAACAAGACCCGCCAGCTCGAATCCGACACTCTGATCGCCCTCGCTAAGCACCTCGACATCATTCTCCCCGAGATCGATGTCGAAGATTTTCGAAGAGCCGGGTATCTCCCCGAGGCCCTCACCAACTACCTCGCCCTTCTCGGCTGGAACCCAAAGACCAAGAACGACGACGGCACGGACCTCGAACACTTCGACATGGACTACCTCGCGTCCCACTTCTCCATCGCGGGCATGGGCAAGGGTCAATCCAAGTTCGATCGCGTCAAACTCATGAGTTTCAATGCGGGCGCCATCGCCGCCCTAACCGACGAAGAGTTCGCATCCCGCTGGCACCAATGGGCAAGCAGCTACGATCGCTCTCTTGCCGATCGTTTCTCCGAGCAAGACATGATCTCCCTCACGCCCGCTGTCAAGACCCGATGCAAGACACTCGCCGATGGTCGTTCAGTCATCGGCTTTGCCTTCATCGCCGACGACGCGATCGTCTACGATGGCAAGGCCGTGCACAAAGCACTCATCAAGGGCGAAAGCAAAGGCCTCGAACTCTTGAAAGCCTTCCGTGATGAACTGGCGGATTTCAACGATTTCACCCCGGATGCCATCGAAGCCAAGGTCAGCGCGTTTGCTGAGTCCAAAGAGGTCGGCATGGGCAAGATCGCCCAGCCGCTCCGGGTCGCCGTCACAGGTGCGGGTGTATCTCCTTCACTCGGTCAAACCCTCGCCATCCTCGGCAAGGACGCCGTCCTCGCAAGGATCGACGGTTGTGTCAAGCACACCATGGCCGAGCAGGTTTAGTGGACATGACACGCGATGAAGTCATTTCTGCTATCGAAAGCGTGAATCAATCTGACGAAATTGCACTGGCGGCACTTGGGGATCAGCTTCGCAAACGGATTTTGGCAGACCAAACGATTCGATCATCATGGGCAAGTGATTTAGAGCGTGGGGTGGTGTATTGCTTGATTCTTTGTTCGGGAATGTACTACCTGAACAAGTTGAATAGGCAATACCTTCGTCCAAACTTCAGATCAGTGGTGTTTGGGTTTGTGGTTCTTATTGCTGTGGTGGTGGAGCTTGCTTTTTTGTTAGTGGTGTCGTCTCGATTACCAAACGAGGCTTATGGGCTGGCAGGGATCGTGTTTGTATTCTTGTTTCAGTTTTCAGTCTTTATGTGGTTCATGGATCGGATCCGACGGAAGAACTTGGTAAGTGACCTAGGAATGCATGCCTACTGCATCAAGTGCAAATATAACTTGGCAGGGCTCCATCAAGCAATGGGGGGCCGATTAGTCGTTGGTCCAGCCAAGTGTCCAGAGTGTGGCTGCTCATATCCAGCAGTCGGATAGTGTTACAACAGAGGTACGCAATGCAACAATCTACAGCCAAGCGGGTCGTCATCTTTGGTGGCAGCGGGTTCCTCGGCATGAATCTCGCCCGCCATCTATCCGAACTCGGTTACGTCGTTGACATCGTTTCAAGAAACAGACCCACAGATGGACTGTGGTCGTTTCATTCATGGGATGCCCGGTCCATCGGCGAGTGGGCATCGGTCATCGACGGCGCATACGCCGTGGTGAATCTTGCCGGCCGAACCGTTGATTGCATCAAAACTCCGCTCCAGTGTGACGAGATCCTCCGCTCGCGTGTCGAAGCGACGCGTGTGTTGGGTCAGGCTGTCCAAAATGCCGCCAACAAACCATGCGTCTGGGTCCAAATGAGCACCGCCCACATCTACGGCGACTCCGAACTCCAGTGCGACGAAACCGCCGCATTCGGATACGGCCTCGCTCCGACGGTCGGCGCGGCATGGGAAAAAGCATTCGATGAGTCGTGCCCTGATGGCATCCGCAAGGTGGTACTCAGGACCACCTTTGTGCTGGGCCGGACCGGGGCCGCGCTCCAGAAACTCAAACTCGTCACCAAGCTTGGTTTCGGCGGGACGATCTCGACAGGCAAGCAGGGGATGAGCTGGATCCACGAGCACGATATGAGCCGCATCATCGAGCAGACAATCTCCGATCCATCCATGCAAGGTCCATACATCGCAAGTTCTCCGAATCCTGTTTCCAACCGGGTCTTCATGCGATCGCTCCGCAAAGCCCTCAGCATGCCCATCGGGCTCCCGGCCGCCTCATGGATGATCAAGATCGGTGCAAAGTTCATACTCAAGACAGATCCGGACCTCGCACTCTACGGCCGGTACTGCATCCCCCAGCGGCTCATCAATGAGGGCTTCGAGTTCGAATATCCAGACCTTGACAACGCACTCAAGGACCTCTGCAAGAAAGATTGATCCATATGACCGATGCCAACTCCATACTGCTCTCACCAATGAACGATTACGCCAATCGAATATGGATGGCCCCGCTCACACGCTCGCGAGCCACCATGCCCAGCAACATCCCCAACGAACTCATGGCGACCTACTACGAGCAGCGTGCTAGCTCCGGACTCATCATCGCCGAAGCAACTCCAATTTCCTCGACCGCCCATGGCTACTACGCCACTCCGGGCATCCACACCGACGATCAGCAAGCCGGCTGGAAACTCGTCACCGATCGTGTTCATGCCAAGGGAGGAAAGATCTTTCTTCAGCTCTGGCATGTCGGGCGCGTCTCGCACAGTACATTGCTACCAAACAACCAACAGCCTGTCGGCGCGACGGATGTTGTTTCCGAATCGAAAACCTATATCGACACAACATTGGAGCGCCATTCTAACACCCAGCCCCGTGCTCTAGAGACTGATGAGATTTTAGGAGTGGTCCAGGACTTTGCTGATGCGACAACGCGTGCGAAAGCCGCGGGCTTCGACGGCGTTGAGATCCACGGCGCCAACTCCTACCTCCTCGACCAGTTCACCCGCGACGGGGTCAACACCCGCACGGACCAGTATGGCGGATCGCTTGAAAACCGTCTCCGTTTCCCGCTCATGGTTGCCAAGACCGTCGTAGAAGCATGGGGAGATCCCAGCGGCGTCGGGTATCGAATTTCACCGCTCTCTGAGCACAAAGATGTCATCGATTCGGATCCTCAGACAACCTTTTCCACGCTCGCACATGGGCTGGGGGAACTGAATCTGGAATACCTCCACGCCGTCGAGACCTGGGATCGGTCAAATCTCGATCCACGCGTCGAGTCTGTAATCCCCGCGATTGTGCGATCCTTCAAAGACGCGGGCGGGAAGTACTACATCGGCAATGGTGATTACACACCCGACCAGGCACAACTCGCGATCGAATCGGGCTGGTGCGACACGGTCGCCTTTGGGCGGCTCTGGATCCCGAACCCGGATCTCCCAGAACGGATTGCACAAAACGGCTCGTTACGCACCCCGACCCCCGAGACTTTCTACGGCGGCGGACCCGCGGGCTACACCGAGTTCTCAACGATCAAAGAAGAACAAGAAGCCCACTAATCCTTGAAACACCCGGCAATTGTCGGCTTACACTCTCTGGTACCTGCTATCGCAGGACCGGAGCCATGCCATGACCGAAGCCGTCGAACAACGACATTTCATCCAGCAGATCATCGACACCGACATCGAGTCTGGCAAGTGGGGAGCCCCCGGCGATAGTTCCGTAATCACCACGAGGTTCCCCCCAGAACCCAACGGCTACCTCCACATCGGGCACGCCAAAGCACTCCACATCTCCCATGGCCTCGCCAAAGAGTTTGGTGGCCGGTTTATCCTCCGCTTCGATGACACCAACCCCGCCAAAGAAGAGGTTGAGTTCGTTGATTCGATCAAGCACGATCTCGAATGGCTCGGTACCAACTGGGACGGCGAAGTCTGCTTCGCATCAGATTACTTTGGGCAGATGTACGACTGGGCCGTGGAGCTGATCAATAAAGGGCTCGCGTATGTCGATGAGTCAACACCCGAGCAGATCCGCGAGATGCGAGGCAAGGTCGGTTCAGCGGGAACCGATTCCCCGTTCCGCGATCGCCCGGTGAGTGAATCAATCGATCTTTTCGCGCAGATGAAAGCCGGCGAAGTAGCGAACGGCAAAATGGTGCTCCGTGCCAAGATCGGTATGGACAGCACCAACTTGAACATGCGCGACCCGGTCATGTACCGTGTCGTCAACACACCGCACCACCGTACGGGCGATGAGTGGCACATCTACCCCATGTACGACTGGGCCCACGGGCTCGAAGACTCCATCGAGGGCGTCACCAACTCGCTCTGCTCGCTGGAGTTCCAGGACCATCGTCCCCTCTATGACTGGTTCATTGATGCCATTAACAAAGGCCGATCCGAAGACGACGCGATCCACCACCCGCAACAAACCGAGTTTTCGCGTTTATCGATCAGCTACACAAACATGTCCAAACGATACATGCGTCAGCTCGTCGAAGAGAACCATGTCGATGGCTGGGACGATCCCCGCATGATCACCCTCGCCAGCTTCCGCCGGCGTGGCTACACCCCTGAGTCCATCAAGGAGTTTGTGGTCGGTGTTGGCGTCACCAAGTTCAACGCGCTGATGGATATGGGTCGGCTCGAAGGGGCCCTCCGTGACGACCTCAACAAGCGAGCCCCAAGACGCATGGCCGTGCTCGATCCGATCAAGCTTGTTATCACCAACTGGGCCGAAGGCGGCGATGAAAATCGCATCGAACAGATGGACGCGATCAACAATCCAGAAGATGAAAATGCCGGCACCCGCCAGATCCCCATCGGCAAAGAACTCTGGATCGAACGGGCCGACTTCATGATCGACCCGCCTAAAAAATTCTTCCGTCTTGGGGTTGGCCGCGAAGTCCGCCTCCGCTGCGGATATTGGGTCAAATGCCACGACTTCAAGCAAGACGATGGGGGCAACGTCACCGAGGTCCACTGCACCTACGACCCCAACACCCGCGGCGGCAACAACCCGCCAGCCGACGAAGAAGGCAAGGTCCGCAAGGTCAAGGGCACGATCCACTGGATCTACGCCAATGACTGCATCGACGCCGAAATCCGGTTGTTTGATCGCTTGTACAAGACCGAGAAGCCCGGCAAAGAAACCGGCGACCACTTGGACGATCTCAACGAGGATTCACTCGAGATCCGCACCGGGTGCAAGCTCGAGCGTTCGTTTACGCAGACCACCCCGGATGAGCCGAACTGGACCGACGGGATCCGCCGGTTCCAGTTCGAACGCACCGGGTATTTCTGCATCGACAAAGAGTCCAGCGATGACAAGATGATTTTCAACCGCACCGCGACTCTGCGGGATTCGTGGGCCAAACGGAAATAGCTGAGTCTGAGTGATTAGCCGACATCCACCCACTGATCCCTCGGCAGGCCCTCGAACATGATGTTCACGATCGTCCACTCGTCATCGACCTTGAGGAGCTGGAAGTAATCGAACCAGATGGTGCCGGTCATCTTCGCGATCGCCATGTTCTTGCGGACCTCATAAATCTCGACCTCACAGCGAGCGGTCTCCGGATCGAACCCGAACTCTTTGTTGAAGGTCTTGCCGAGGATCTCGATCTCTTCGAAGGTGATGGAGCGGAGGTAGTCAAAGTCCTCGTGCTGCGCTTGCTCGACGACGCGCTTTGAGAGCCCGCTGTGGCAGGTATCCTGGACCTTCTCCCCGTCGAGCTCGTAGAACCCAACGCAGTAATCGGTCAGGATTTTGGTGATGGTTTCATCGTGCCTGTTTGTGGTCGCGGGTGGTCTCATCCCGGATCGATTGAGCGGCACGATCGTTGAATCGGCGATGAGCCATCGCCCGTTGTAGAGGATCATGTGCAAGTACTCGACCGCGTCGTCCATGACTAAAGAAGCCGCGGCTGTACGCTGAGCGATGTCAAAGACCTCGATCTCGCATCGACCGTTCTCGGGATCATCTCTGCGCGCTGGGTTGTTGGAGTCCGAGAGGAACGACAGGTGGTCGTGGGTGAGCGGGCGGACCCATTCGTCCGAGGGTTGACCCCAGTATGTGTCTGAGAAGGTTCGCCGAGCGACATCGTGATGGACCCGTGACTTGACGGTTTCGACATCCCCAGCGTACCGGGCGCGGGTGTACTCCTCGATCGCGTCGGTGATCGCTTGCTCGGTCACCGGTTCGGGCGCAACGAGCCCGGATTCCAGCCCGGATTCGAACCCAATTTCAAGGGTTCCCTGTGAAGCCGATGCCAACTGACTCGGGATCATAAGGGCGCCGATGGAGAGCATCGGGATCAGTGCAGCGGCGGACAAGACCCGGTTCCGGGACGATGTTTGTGTGTTTGTGTGCGTATTCATGGATGTTTGTATCATTCAATTCTCACCAAGTTGCACCTGCCGGACCTATCATCTTCCATGAGCTTAATAGTCACCGGAACCATCGGAATCGACACCATAGAAACCCCAGACGGCCAGCGGCGCGAGGATCTCCTCGGCGGCTCAGCGGTCTACTTCTGTGCCGCGTCGTCTTTTTACACCCAGCCCCGCCTCGTAGCCGTCGTCGGCGATGATTTCCCGGATCCATTCATGGATACGCTCAAGTCATTCGAAGCCGTGGATTTAGCAGGCCTCGAAGTCCGCCAGGGCTCCAAGACCTTCCGCTGGGGCGGCAAGTACATGGAAGACATGGACCGCCGCGAGACCCTCTTTACCGAGCTCGGAGTGCTCGAAGAAGCCCCGCCGACCGTCCCAGACACGTTCAAGGACTCAAAGGTTCTGTTCCTGGCAAACTCGCACCCGATGGTCCAACTCGGGATGCTCGAACAGCTCGGAGATCTCGATCTCTCCGTCGTGGACACGATGGATCTCTGGATCACCATCGCCAAACCAGAACTCACCAACCTCCTCGGCAAGATCGACGGCTTAGTCCTCAACTTCGATGAAGCCGAGCAGTACACCGGTCACCGCAACCCGGTCACCGCCGGCCGGCACCTCCTCGAACTCGGACCACGCTTCGTCGTCATCAAAAAAGGTGAGCACGGCTGCATCCTCGTCCACAAAGACGGCATCTGCGCCCTCCCCGCCTATCCAACCGAAAATGTCGTTGATCCAACCGGAGCCGGCGACTCATTCGCTGGCGGCATGATGGGACGCCTCGCCGCAAGCGGTGCCAAAGATCTGGGGTCATTCGAATCCATCCGCGAAGCCCTCGCTCATGGCACCATCATTGCTTCATTTAATGTCGAGTCCTTCTCCCTCGAACGCATGCAGGGGATCAGCAACAGCGATGTCGATGCTCGCTACGACCACTATGCATCGATGATGCGTTTCGGTAAGTAATCGATGGCCGCCGACTCATCTGATTCTTCATACCTCGATCCCTACCGTGACGCCGTCGCAGAAAAAGGTGTCGGTTTCGAGGCCCAGCTCTGGCTCTCAAAGGATGCCCAAAAAACCCGTTTCGGGGTCATCGCTGATGCCCTGGGTGACAAGCCCGGTGTCGTTGCGGATCTTGGCTGTGGGCAGGGTGATCTGCTGATGTATCTTAAAGATATCAAACGCCTGCCCAAACACTTCATCGGTGTCGAAGGCGTCGAAGAAATGACCGCCCACGCCCAGCAGATTTCAGACAAGCTGAGAATCAAGCACGCCGTCTTCCAGACGCACGACTTTGTCGCCGATGCATTGCTCCCATCCCAGCTCGTCAAAGACGCGAAGGTCGATTGTTTCATATTCTCGGGTTCGCTCAACACGCTCAGCATGGAACAAGCCCAAGCGGTTCTTGAACGCTTCTACCAAGCCCTCGCCGATTCCGGTCGCGGGACGCTGATCTTCAACTTCCTGTCCAACCGCCACGACAAGGCCCGTACCCCAGCCCAAGCTCCCGCTGTTCGTTTTGATCCCACCGAGATGCTCGACTGGGCCCTGAGCCAGACCCCTATTGTGGGGCTTCGTCATGAATATCTCAAAGGGCACGACGCGACCATCGTGATGGATGTTGGATTAGATTGCATGTGATCGCCGATGCGTATTACATGAATATATCAAAAACCCTTGCTGCCGCGCTTTCTTTGGGACTGATGACCGCACTGGCAACAGCCGGGGGCATCCAAGACCCCCGGGTTCGGGTGATTGAGCTGCCTCAAGATTTCTATGATGTGTTTGCAGAGTTTTCAGGGGACGGGTCAACAATCGCGATCTCTGGCGATTGGTCACTTGCGTGGGATATTTATATTCATCGTGATGATCAATGGAAATTGGTGAGCCGGTCAATTGATGAGGTTGTTCCGGGCGCATTCACAGGCGGCATGTCCGGTGATGGCTCGACACTGGTCATTACCGATTGGTCATTTACAAGCATCTATCAAGATGGTACTACTACATTCATGCCAAAGCGATGGAATGAGTCCTCGGAGGTGTCTGGGTGGGGGCGATTTTTCTTTTCAGGGGCGATCTCAGGTGACGGGTCGGTTGTAGGGTACTCGCCTCGTCCCGAAGATGCCGATGATAACCAGCCGGTATTGGTTTGGCGTGGCGAGAGGAATCCTGAGGTACTACTTGCTGATCCGGATGAAGACGGAGTCGATTACGAAATCCAATCGCTCAGCTTTGATGGATCAGTTGCGGCGATCACTGCAGAATACATTGGACCTCACAATAATATTCGAAGACTAGGCTCAAGTCGTGAAGTGTGGGTCATGGATCACGGCGAACTGACGATGGTTCCACCTATAGCAGCGGGCTATGAAGTACTGATGAGTGTGAACGAGATATCGGGAAATGGACAGGCCGTGATCGGTTCTGCCTTTGGAGTTTGGCGTGACGGATTAGGAGATGACAATCAGATTTACACCGAATCGAGCCGTGATCTGATTCACAGCCCTCAGCATTCGTGGATCTGGACGCAAGGATCGGGCACAGTCGAGATTGAAAACAAGGCCCGATTCGAGAATATCAGTGTCTGGGATATCACAGACGATGCCAGCACAGTGCTCGGGATCGGCCACTCGTCAGATGGGACAGACAGTCAGCATTTCCTCTGGTATAGTGAAGACAGCAGGTTCTTGATGATCGATGATCTCTTCTCCAAGCTCGGGATCGTGATCGATGCGGACTGGTACTACTTCTCCCAGATTTCTGGTGATGGTTCCAAACTCATGGGCGTGCTCAATCGCGATGGCCAAAGCTCGGCACTCATCGTGACGATCCCCGTCCGCTAGCCATTGACGGGTTGGATCAGATCCATTCCTGATCCGTCACCGTCCGGCTCGTCATGTGCTCGCCAGTGTGCTTGGTGTCCTTGGGCTCAAACAACAGCACCGATGCTCCCGAACTCGCCACCGGATTATGCTCAACGCCCCGAGGCACGATGTACATCTCGCCCGCCTTGAGGTGAATCTCTCCATCGCGGAACTGAATCGTCAGCTCGCCCTCAAGCATCAGAAATAACTCGTCTTCATCCGCGTGCGAATGCCACATCAGTTCGCCCTCAAGCTTGGCAAGCTTGACCTGCTGCCCGTTGAGTTCGCCGATGATTTTGGGCGTCCAGGTAGCATCAAAGAGCCCGAGTTTGCCCGCGATGTTGATCTTTTCGTTCATGCGATTCCTTAGTTGCTTCCGAACCGTTCGTTGATCCAATCCGCGATGATGGCCATCGCTTCGGGCGAGAAGGTCTCTTCGATATCGTTGTACTCGCCGAGCGCACCTGTCTTTGCGTGCTGGAACATATGGTTTAGGTCTTCTAGTTCGGTGATGGTTGCATCCGGATGATCCGCCAGCATAGAGCGGAGGCCGTCCAAGTTCTCCTGAGCGGGTACTTGCAGATCCAGCTCGCCATTGAGCGCGAGGATCGGGATCTTGATCTGAGGCACAAAGTTCACCGGGTCATAACCAAGGAAATACCGTGTCCAAGGCGTCACACTCTGGGCGATGATCATCTCGATCTGCGATTCGTTGATCCCCAACGTCTCCATCGCTTCAGGGGTCAGAATCTCGCGGATCCTGTCGGTCGCATCTTCGGTGGATTCTGCACCCGCTGCTGCTAGTGAAATCGCCGAGTTGATCTTCTCGTTGGTTGCGATGTCTTCTTCGGTCGCCCCTTGAGACAACGCGATGAGCCGGCGTTGTGATTTGGAAATCTGCTGCGAGCTCGTGCCGGGCCCCGCAAGCATCACCATATATGCGATCTGACTGTTGTTCTGGATCGCTATCGGAGCGATGAGCCCGCCCTCAGAATGCCCGACGAATCCGATCGCTTTGTGATCAATCTCAGGCCGTGATTTCAGGTATGTGAACGCGGCGTTGGCGTCGGTCGCAAAGTCCGCCGAGGTGGCTATCGAGAAATCACCTGTGGACTGAGCAACCCCTCGATCATCGTACCGCAGCACCGCGATCCCCTGCTTGGTCAGATGGTCCGCAAGCACAAGGAACGGCCGATGCCCAAACACCGCCTCGTCCCGGTCCTGTGGCCCAGAACCAGAGATCAGAATCGCCGCGGCAAATGGCCCGTCGCCTTCCGGAAGCGTCAATGTCCCGGCCAGTGTCACACCCTCGGTTTCAGTATTCTCATAAGTCACCTCTTCAACGATGTACCCGTAAGGCTCGGTCGGCACCTGTGGCCGGTTCCGAACCTTGTCATTGTTAGAGTGTTCGCGCCGGACAAAGGTCAACGAAACATCGTCCTGCCCGGGAACGGTCCACACCCCTGTGAGCGTCTCGGAATCTGTAAGCTCCCCAGCAAACACCCCATCGACCGCCGGGATCTTGTACCCGATCGAGTCCCCCTCGCGTATTAGATCAGCAATCGAGATCCCCATCGCCATCATGTCAGGAGAATCGAGCGTGACACCTGTGCCTTTGTCTGTCGTCTTGATATGCAGGATCATTCTCAGATCAACCCCATTGCGATTGAGCACCGCGTCCCAGTCCCCATCGAGCCCATCGACAACGGGTTTATCCGCAGGGAGCCCCCGCAGAAGCACGATTGGGAGATCCATGCCTTGGGAGAAGATTCCCTCCCAGTGCTGCTTCTCATCGTCCCAGTCCGCTTCGATCGAAGCGCCGAGCATCGAAATGCTTATCGACAGATGGCCATCAACAACCGAGACCCCGGAGATCGGGATTTTCTGGCCCGGAGCCTGATCCGGGCTCTCCAGGTGGGCACTCAGATTCCCGTCGTCGTCCTCTGCAATCGTTACGATGAGCAAGAGTGACCCGGTCGGGATCTGAAGATTGGCGTGCCAGTCGTCGGCAACGGGTTCGGGGCCCGCAATCGCAAGCGAAGCGGTCGCGGTCAAGATGATACAGACGGCAGATGTGAGTAAGCGAAGTTTCATAGGGTGGATTCCTAAAGGTGTGTGTATATCAGGTTATACGGATTGCCCAGCTGATTTTTTCGCCCCAGACAATCGGATGTACGCAACGCGTGCGATGACCACGGCTGCGATAGCAACAGGGAATGCGAACATGATCGCGAAGCCGGCTTGATCAAGATCAAGAGCGAACCAAGCCGCCGCGTAGAGCAACCCGCCGAGCACAAAGGTCCAACCCATGAATCGCTGAACCGAGCTCGTCCCGGTGGCTTTGCTAGAGCAGGACCCAGAGTGCTGAGTAAGTTTCTTGGGCATGTAGTTGCCCAAGACAACAAGCATCAAACCGATATTGACCCCAACGATCCGTTTGACGAGATCGCGATCGAAGATTTCGAGTTCCTTCGCAAGGGTGGCGCTGATCGAACCGAGCATGAGCAGACTCGCGAGTATGATCGCAAAGACAATCTCGTGACGGATCTTGGAGTTGACCCAGTCGCAGTCCTGGCATTTGCGTGTGGTGAGGTGCTTTGCCCCATTCCACACGATGATGAACACCGCCATCATGCCCAGCACGATCGCTGAGGCATCGGGCTTCATAGGGATGAGCACGAGTGAGACCGCCGCAGTCAACGCAATAACGGAACTGGCAACAATGGTCTGGGTCTTTGGGGTCATCATGACTGGGTCTCCGTGGGATTGGCTTCGTCGGCATCTGTGTTGGTAGGTGTTTCTGTTGCTTTCATCTCAAGCCCGAAGACCTGAGCAAATCCGAACATGGCTTCTTCGAGCACCGACATCATCAGGTGGTAGGTGATCACCCGCCCCTTCTTGACCGGCTCAACGAGCCCCGCCTCTCGCAGCACCGCAAAGTGGGCCGACATCGTGGGCTTGGAAACCTCGAAGTGCTCGGCAAGCTCGCCCGCAGTCATGGGCCGCTCCCGCAAGAGCCCCAGCACCTTTCGGCGGGTCGGATCTGACAATGCTTTGAATACCGTGTTCATATTCGTAATTTAGCCAAATATCTAAATAAGTCAAGCGGGCAATGGCATAAAAACAAAAAACGCCGTTCTTGACCCAGAAACGGCGTAATTAAATGCTTTGCTTGATCTATTGGTCCCAGATTTTCATGAACCGGTCCGTGCCCTGCCGCCGGATCGAGTTGTCTTCGAGCACTTCCTCGGTCGATTCGATCAGTTCATGAGCATCGAATATCAGCGACTCTTGGCTCCGGTCAAAGAACTCAAAGAGCAGCGTGTCGTCCTCGTTATCGCGGAGGACCTCGACGAGGTGCGATACAGAGTCGACCATGACGCCGTTGACGGATTTGAGCGTTGGGTTGCCGAAGACTTCGTAGCCCTTGGTGACCGAGTGGGGGAGGAAGGTCGCCGCGAGGACCACATATTCTTGCCCGGGCCTCTCCCGCTCGTTGTTGATATTCATCCCGATGGGTGAGCCATCAACGATGCCATAGCCGAGATACAAGTTAAAGAAATGCTCCCGCCGAACAGGCGTGAAAATCATCGGGCCCACAATAAAGTACTCGGGATACGCATTGCCAATAAACGGTACCAGCTCATCGCGGTCATTGGTCACCGCAAGCTCGACATCGATCGACTTCCCGTCGCGGATCACCGTCACCGGCACATTTCCATCAACAGCAAGCTCGCGGATAAAGTACCGCCAGTGCAGCCGAAGATCGTCGTCCCGCGTCACCATCCCCGCGTTGTCGATGTCGTGCTTCCCGATCATGTCGAGCACGTCCCACTCCTCAAGCGAGAGCTTGGAATCCTTGCCCGGTCGCGTGTACACAATCCCGGTCTGCTCTTTGCTTAAACCCAGATGCGCCCGCAGTGCGTTGTTCTCGCAGGTCTGGAATCGTGCCCCGTGCAGTTCGGGCGGGCCGTTGTATTCCCCGTCCTCGATGTCATTGAGAAACAGGTGCACCTCGGATGCTGGGATCACATATCCAATGTTTTCGGCGTATTCGACACCACTAAAGACCACCCCGCACACCTTGTCATCAAGGATCACAGGCCCGCCGGAGTTCCCGTGATTGAGAGCCGCATCGACCTGAACCCGAAGCCCGCGGGCTTCCATGTTATATTCGGTGTACTCGATCCGTGAAACAACACCCTCGGTGATCGAGACCTGCTCGCCGCCCATTGGGTAGCCGATCGCCTGAACAGTCGAGCCGATCGTCGGCAGCGTGTCGCTGAGTTCCAGAACGGGATGGTTCGCATGGAACTCTTCGCGTTCACTGACCTTCTTGATCTGGATGAGCGCCAGGTCCATCTCCTGAGAGATCCCGATGACCTCGGCCCGAAGCTTGTCGGCGCTGTTTGGAGGCTGGATATAAATCCGTGTCGCTTGCTCAACGACATGTGCGTTGGTGACAAACCGATCCCCTTCAATCACAAACCCGGTTCCTGAAAGCTCCTGGGGAGCCTGCTTGGTCCAAGGCCTCGCAAAGTCCGGCCCGCGGTAGGTCGCAAATATTTTGACCACCGAATCCCGGACCTCGCCGCTGTCGGTCGCCGCGATCCCGGAAATATTTAGAAGACACACAAGGCCGATCATCATCATTGCACGCATATTCAACTCCTAAAGCACACCCGGCTTACCCGGATCGCTCAGCCATCATAGTGCCCATTCTCGCTGGGCGTTTCTACCCTAGCATCCACTCAATGGGCTCAACACTCCAAATCCAAGCACCAGCCGACTTCGACCTCCCCCGCGATGTCTGCTCCTATGGCTACTTCCTCCTCGCACCAAACCACTGGGATGTCGAACACCAGCACATGCTTCGGGTTATGGAGTTCCAAGCGGGTCCGTCTCTGTGTACCATCGACCAGCCAACAGGTGGCAAGGTTCGAGCACGCTTCGATCGAACCTTGGACAGAACCGAACAATCCCAAGCCCGCTCACAGATCACGCGGATGCTCTGTCTCGACACCACCCATACCGAGATCAAATCCTTCCACAAAGCAGACCCGAGATGGAAGAAATCAGGAGTCGGCCGCCTCTTCCGTTCACCGACCCTGTTTGAGGATGTCATCAAAACCGTGACAAGCTGCAATGTCACCTGGCCATCGACCGTCAACATGAATCGCCGCTTATGTGAAGTCTGCGGCCGAAAATCGCCCTCCGGCGTCCCCTCCTTTCCAACAGCCAAAAAACTCGCCCGCACCAGAGTCGGTACACTGCGGGGCCGATGCCGAGTCGGATACCGCGACCAACGCATCATCGACCTCGCCAAGCTCTTTCACAAAGGACACATCGACCACGACTGGATCGAGAATGTCGGCACAGATGACGAGGTCTTTAAGTTTCTCATCACTCTCCCCGGCATCGGTCCATACGCCGCGGGCAACATCATGCAACTCATGGCTCGATACTCACGGCTCGCGCTCGACACCGAATCCATCCGTCACGGCAAAGCCGTTCTCAACATGACCGGCTCCGATAACCAGATGATGAAAGAACTCAAAGCCCACTATGAACCCTTCGGGGATCACAAGTTTCGTTCCTACTGGTTCGAGATCTGGCGCTTCTACGAATCCAAAGCGGGCCCCGCAACGACCTGGCGACGAGAAGCAACCGCCACGATGTTCACCGCCGCCAACCTTTCAAAGTAGGCCCCTGCTTGCAAACGCCAATAAAAAACACCGGCGATCCACGAGGAACCGCCGGTGCATATGTGAACTGCGCCATCTCCAGAGTGGCGCAGACAAATGCGGTTGTGTTCGGATTCGAATGCGATAAATCGCGTGCAAACCCTGAACTTCTCTCACCTTACCAGCATCATGTTTGATTGCAAAGAGAAAAACAAAAGAACTCAGTACAAAAATTATCGAGAGTTCATCTCAACATTGAGCCCGCCCAGATCTTGCAACGCATGAACGCCCCAGAACCCAGCCCGCAATGCCTCGATCGCGTGAATCGCTTGCCCTGCTGCGGTGGCTGTGGTGATCATCGGGATCCCGAGCCGCACCGCAGTCGCCCGGATATTCCCCTCGTCGGTGAGCCAGCCGGTTCGGGTTGGCGTGTTGATCACCAGTTGGATCTCGCCATTCTGCATGAGGTCGATCACGTTTGGCCTCGCGCCCGCCTGTATTTTTTGGAGCACCTTTGGTCGCAGCCCATGGCGTGATAACTCATCGGCCGTCCCCTGCGTCGTAAACACCTTGAACCCCATCGCCATCAATGATCGTACTACGGGGATCATGTCGTTCTTGTCCTCGCGCCGGACAGACACAAAGACCCCGCCTTCTTTGGGCAGCGACACGCCTGCTGATTCCATCGCTTTCAGATACGCCGTCGGGAGTGAGACATCGACGCCCATGACCTCGCCTGTTGATCGCATCTCAGGACCAAGCACAAAGTCCACTCCAGGGAATTTCCTGAATGGAAACACCGGTGCTTTGACCGCATAGAACCCCGCATCGGGGATCTCGGCGGTTTCTTGTTCATTCAGTGAAACCCCCATCATCGCCTTGGCTGCCACGGATGCCCACGCGACACCCTTGGCCTTGCCCGCATATGGGACTGTTCTTGACGCACGTGGGTTGACCTCGATGATGTAGACCGTGTCATCCTTGATCGCCATCTGCACATTCATCAGTCCGCAAACTCTGAGTTCTTCTGCAAGCATCCGCGCGATCCGCTTCACTTCTTTGAGCACCGCAGGACGAATGGTCGTCGTCGGGATCATGCAGGTCGAGTCCCCAGAATGCACGCCCGCCTGTTCGATATGTTCCATCACGGCCGCAACAAATGCATTTCCCTTGCCGTCCTTGCCAAAGTCCGCAACGACATCAACATCAAGCTCCGTCGCGCTGTTGAGGAACTGGTCAATCAGAATCGGCGCATCATCAAGCCCGGATACATCCACAGCTGTAGACATGTAATGCTGGAGTGCCTTCTCATCGGGACAGATTTCCATCCCGCGTCCCCCAAGCACATAACTCGGACGCACCAGCACCGGATACCCGATCCGCCCAGCAATCGCCACCGCTTCATCAATCGAGCGGGCAATTCCAGAGTCGGGTCGTTTGAGATCGAGCTTCGTCAACAACTGATCAAACTGATCCCGATCTTCCGCCCGATCAATCGCCTCCAGCGGCGTCCCCAACATAGGGACCCCCGCAAGGTCCAGCCCGTGAGCTAGATTCAATGGCGTCTGTCCCCCGTACTGAACAACGGTCCCCAGAACAGCCGCATCCTGAGCAGCTTCTCGCAGGATCGATTCGATCTTCGAGATTTCGTGCTGCTCAAGTTCTGTATCAATATGTCTGCGGACATCCTTGCGATCAACTTCCAGCAATGTTTCAATGCCATTGTCAAACCAGTATTCGATGCAACGCCCATTGGCGAGCATGACACTGAAACCGGAGCGGTCAGTCTGACTGCTGCTAAGCACAATGCCGCCCACGGCATGCCCGTGTTGGGTTAGATCAGTAAGTATCGCCTCGCGTGCAAAGGAGGGGGCCTCTTGTTCTTTGGACAGCGATTTACTCGCATGCGATAGATCCACGAGTTTGCTTGATGTTTGTGCAGTGCTCAATCGTTCGCTCACATTGAGCACGTCTTCAAGAGTCAACGGTTCAAAGAACAACAAGTCACTTGTGTCATAATCAGTACTCACCGTTTCCGGATTCGAGTTGATCATCACCGCGTCGTAGCCAAGGTCTTGGGCCGCCTGCGCTGCGTGGACACAGCAGTAATCGAACTCGATCCCTTGCCCGATCCGATTCGGACCGCCGCCCAAGATGATCACTTTTTGCTTAGGACTGGATTCTGCAGCCATCCGATCCCGCAGTTCACACTGCGGCGGCACTTCAACAACCGAGCCGTCTTCGAGAACCTTCCGTGATCCCGCTTGGTAGGTCGAGTAGTAGTAGGGCGTCACCGCTTCAAACTCGGCCGCGCAAGTATCCACGCACTTGAACACCACCTCAACCCCGAGCCCCTTGCGATGCTCGCGAACCGCCAGAATTGTCTCGGAGCTGATCTTCTCAAGATACAGATACGCGAGCTGCGCATCGGAGTATCCCAACTCCTTCGCCCGCTGCATCAATGCACGGTCAACCAGTTCAAGCGATTCTACAGCCATCAACTCATCTTCAAACGCGACGAGTTCTTGTAGTTGATAGAGGAAGAACCGATCAAACCCCGTCAGGTCATTAATCCGGTCAATCGTCCATCCCATCTTCATCGCGTACCGAACAAAGTACAGCCGCCCCTGCGAGGGCACCGACAGCTTTCGAGTAAGCTTGTCCTCATCAATGGGCCATTCAATCTCCCCAAGTTCCCCGTCAGGGTCCCGCTGTGAGTTGAGCCAGTCGTCGTTCTTATCAAGCCCGAAGCCGAACCGCTTGAGTTCCATCGACCGGATAACTTTTTGGAACGATTCCTTGAATGTCCTCCCGATCGCCATCGCCTCTCCAACAGACTTCATCTGCGTCGTCAGGGTTTCGTCGGCCTCGGGAAACTTCTCAAAGGTCCAGCGTGGCATTTTGGTGACCACATAATCAATCGTCGGCTCAAAGCACGCGCTCGTTGTCCCCGTGATGTCATTACGCAGCTCATCAAGCGTGTACCCAACCGCAAGCTTGGCCGCGATTTTGGCGATCGGGAACCCGGTCGCCTTTGAAGCAAGCGCCGAAGACCGCGAAACCCGAGGATTCATCTCGATCACCACAAACTCAAAAGGCGGTTCAGATCCATCATCGGGCCCATCAACAGCAGGGGCCGGGTTCGGGTTAATCGCAAACTGTACATTGGATCCCCCGGTCTCCACTCCCACGGCCCGCATCACCGCGAGCGACGCATCCCGAAGCACTTGGTACTCCTTGTCCGTCAGCGTCAGTGAAGGGGCGACCGTTACTGAATCCCCCGTATGGACTCCCATCGCATCAATATTCTCAATCGAGCACACCACGACACAGTTGTCCTTCTTATCCCTGACAACCTCGAGTTCGTATTCTTTCCACCCAATGAGCGATTTATCGATCTGGATCTGCCCGATCATCGACGCGCTGATCCCGCGATTTGCAAGCTCCTCAAGTTCCGCATAGTTGTACGCGATCCCCCCGCCCCATCCCCCCAAAGTGAATGCGGGACGCACGATTGCCGGCAGTCCGATCTCATCGACATACGCAACGGCTTCAGCAAGTGTTTCGATCGTCTTGGACTCTGGTGTGGGCAGCCCGATCTCATCACAGATGTCATTAAACACCTGCCGGTCCTCGGCCCTATGAATAATCTTCCGGTCCGCCCCGATCATCTCGATCCCGAACTCCTCGAATATTCCCTGATCGCTCATCTCGCAGGCGCAGTTGAGAGCCGTCTGCCCGCCGAGTGTCGGGAGCACTGCATCAATGGGAGTCCCAAGCTCGATTTCCTTCTCAATAATCTTCCGCACCGACTCAGGCGTGATCGGCTCGATATAAGTCCGATCCGCGAATGCCGGATCGGTCATAATCGTCGCAGGGTTCGAGTTGACTAGGACGACCCGGAACCCCTCGTCCTTGAGCGATTTACACGCCTGCGTGCCCGAATAATCAAACTCGCACCCCTGCCCGATGACAATTGGGCCGGATCCGATCAGAAGTATGGTGTTGAGATCATCGCGTCTAGGCATTCGGGGGATCCTGTGGGATAAAAGGTCCGGGAATATCGTCGTTGCCGCGCAAACTGGACAAGTCTAGCCCCGACATGTCCTCAAGATTGCCCTAAATCGTATCAATCCATAACGATCATCCGCGTCCGAATTCCTGAACTCTGCCCGAGTGGGCTCGTACCATACACAACCGCCTCGGATCTGGACGATGTGCCTACGTCTGTGCATCAATTGAGGCCTCTATTGGAGAAACGCCATGTGTGGCATCGTCGCCTACATCGGAAACAAACCCGCCCAGCCCCTCCTCCTCGAAGGGCTTAAGCGACTCGAATACCGCGGCTACGACTCCGCGGGCATGGCCGCCATCAATGGGCAGGGCCTGCAAATCGTCAAGGCCGTCGGACGCGTCGCCAACCTAGAAGCCGAGCTCGAATCAATCGATGGCATCGAAGGCACCATCGGTATCGCCCACACCCGCTGGGCAACCCACGGCGCGGTCAACAAAGTCAACGCACACCCGCACTGCGACCACAACCACGGCATCTCCCTCGTCCATAACGGCATTATCGAAAACTACGCCTCCCTCCGCACACTGCTCGAAGAAAAAGGCCAGACCTTCGAGACCGAAACCGACACCGAAGTCCTCGGGATGCTCATCTCACACTTCTACGACCTCGATGCCGGCATGGATCTAGAGAAATCAGTCCAGGCCGCCCTCCGCGAAATCCGCGGTGCCTACGCCATCGCCGTCATATGCCAACAAGAACCCGATGTGATGGTCTGCGCCCGTAAAGGCTCGCCCCTCCTTGTCGGCATCGGTAACGGCGAATACATCGTCGCCTCAGACCCCAGCGCCATCATCGCCCACGCCTCCCAAGCCATCACCCTCGACGATTACTCCGTCGCCCGCCTGACCCGCGACGGCTTCCGCACAGCCACCGTCGATAATGTAGAACTCTCCCCCAAGGTCATGCAGCTCGAAATCGACCTCCAAGAGATCGAACTCGGTGACTTCGAGCATTACATGCTCAAAGAAATCTACGAGCAGCCGGAAGCCATCGCCCGCTGCCTCAAGGGCCGACTCAACAAAAACGAAGGCAAAGTCGTCCTCGGCGGCCTCATGAACTTCTCGAAGGAACTCGTCAAGAGCCGCCGCGTCATCCTGACCGCTCAAGGGACCGCCCTCCACTCGGCCATGATCGGCGAGTATCTCTTAGAAGACCTCGCCAAAATCCCCGCTGAATGCGAGTACGCCAGCGAGTTCCGCTACCGCAACCCGCTCATCGAAGACCGCTCGGTCGTCGTCGCGGTCTCCCAATCGGGCGAAACCGCCGACACCCTCGCCGCGCTCGAAGAAGCCAAGGACCGCGGTGCGCTGTCACTGGGCGTCATCAATGTCGTCGGCTCAACCATCGCCCGCGAAACCGACACCGGGGTCTATCTCCGCGTAGGCCCTGAAATCGGCGTAGCAAGCACAAAGGCGTTTACAGGCCAGGTCGCAGTCCTCACCATGATCTCCCTCTTCATGGCTCGAAGACGCCAGATGTCGCCAGAGGCCTCCGCCCGTCTTATGAACGAACTCGACCGCGTCCCCGACATGATCCAGCAGGTTCTTCAAACCAACGACCGCATCAAAGAGATCACAGCCAAATACACCCACCGCGAGAACTGGCTCTTCCTCGGACGCGGCTACAACTACCCAACCGCACTCGAAGGCGCCCTCAAACTCAAAGAAATCTCCTACATCCACGCCGAGGGCATGCCCGCTGCCGAAATGAAGCACGGCCCCATCGCCCTCATCGACGAAGGCATGCCCGTCGTCTTCATCGCCAACCAAGGCAGCCAGTACGACAAGGTCCTCGCCAACATCGACCAGGTCCGCGCCAGAGGCGGCCATGTCATCGCCGTTGCTACAGAAGGCGACAAGCAGATCGAGAAACTCGCCGAGGATGTCCTCTACATCCCACAGGTCGAAGAATGTCTCAGCCCGATGGTCGCCGTGGTGCCATTACAACTCCTCGCCTACCACGCTGCTGTGCTACGCGGCCACGATGTGGATAAGCCAAGGAACCTTGCGAAATCGGTGACCGTAGAATAGCTGGTGCCAAAGTTCAGATTCACATTGAAACGATCAAAGCGCTGGAGCCGTCGTGCGAAATCGGATGGTTCATGCAAACCACCGCCCAAGAAACCAAAGAAACTGTATGATTCGTCGCTGTTGCGTGTGCTTAGGCGAACATCGTTTACAATGATGGCTCTGATGTTTCTTTCAGTCTTTGGAATATTCCTTTGGTTTGCAATTGAGATACTTGGAGTTCCCGGTTGGTTTGGTTACAGCAAGAGCATGACCTTTTTCGGAGGTTTTCTTGAAATCATGCAATGGTTGAACTACGCGACGGGGCTGTGCTTTGCCGTGTACTTTGTAGTTCACATTTCATCGATCATTCGATTTAGAAAGAAGCTGGTTCAGTATCACCTACAACTCTGCCCTCAATGTGGGTATGACCTATCAAGCCGGGTTGAAGATTCACCCTGCTCAGAATGCGGTCAGCAGATATCCAGGCGTGAGTTGGTCCGGATATGGTGTAGATATTTGCATTAATCGTATTTTTATCGGCACCCCATTCCCTCCGTCCAACCGAGGTTTCCGGACCATCAAGGTCCGAGAGCCACCCCAAGTCCCCATAAAAATCTGGTCATTCTCAAGTTCCTGTGAAATGGTACCGATTGTAACGATACTCCCCTAGAAGAGGATCGTTATGAGTCAGTTCATCCGTTCATTCCAGTTAAAGCGCCGATCGCCGGTGTTTGTAGAGCCAGCTCTTGAGCTCTCTACCGATCTGGTCACCATGCGTCCGCTCGGATACGCAGATGAATCGGCCTTTATCGAATCGCTCAATAGATCCAGATCAAATCTCCGCCGCTGGATCCCGCTCGAATCGAAGGATGAATCCACAAGCGATTACTTCCACAGTCTCATCCAAAGAACCCTTCAAGGCGATCAAAAACAAACCTCGTTCCGCAGAGCAATCTTCCTAAACGACTCAACCTTCGCAGGCATGGTCAATCTCATCAAGATCAAACGCGGTCTTGAATGGACCGCTGAGGTCAACTGGTGGATCGATTCAGCCCATACCGGCAAAGGAATCGGGACAATGGCCCTCCAGATCCTCATCGACCACGCTCTGGCAGATATGCCAATGGGGCTTGGATTGCACAAAGTTCGCGCCATGATCTGTCTCGACAATCACGCATCGGTATGCATGGCTGAACGACTGGGATTCTCAAGCTCAGGCCAGTCCGATCTCCTGAGAATCAATGACGCCCTCGTCAACCACCACGAGTTCACCGTCACGGTGTAACCAACCACATCCCAAACGAACAAAGTTCGATCGCCGGAGCAGTGCGAAGAATTTTCAATTTTTCAGCACCCTTCGACCCGCAATTCAGCACGCCTGCTGGTGACGGTAGAATTTGGCGCAAAAGCCCCTTTGTTCTTTCTTATCAATGAATTAAGACTACATTGAGTCGTCAACCCACACCCTTAAAGTTGAGAGTTTGGCCAATGATAGGGTGTGTCAAATTTGCCTTTGGAGCATTCACGCATACGGTCTAGGTTCGCATTCAATTCCAAAAAATGGAGCACCTTATGCCAACTGCAAACTTCGATTCCCGCACACTCTCAATCGACGGCAAACGAATCTGGGTCGTCTCAGGATCCATGCACTTCCAGCGCATCCCCCGCGACCTTTGGGAAGAACGCATCCGCACCGCCAAAGCTGCCGGACTCAACACCATCGAAACTCCAATCTTCTGGAACCTCATCGAGTCCCGTCCAGGCTCCTTCGATTTCAAAGACAACAACGACATCAAGCACTTCCTCTCATTGCTTGCCAAGCACAATATGTACGCCATTATCCGCCCCGGGCCGTTCATCGGCGCCGGCTGGGACCTCGGCGGGCTCCCCGCGTGGCTGCTCAATATCGCGGATGTGAAGCTCCGTGCCCCGAACCAGCCCTTCCTTGAAGCAGTCGGCAAGTACTTCAACGCCCTCGCTAAGCAGATCAAGACCATGCAGGCCTCCGTCACCCTCGGCGGCCCGCTCATCATGGTTCAGAACGAATCCCAGTGGGATTGCGACGACCAGCTCGCCGCGACCAAATACCTCGGAGAGCTCGCACGCTACCTCCGCGAAGCCGGATTCACTGTTCCCAAAGTCAACGCCAACAACCTCTGGCAGGGCGTCGAGGGCGAGATCGATGGCTGGACCGGCGAGGGCGACATGTTCGCCATCATGCGCCAGCTCAAATCAGTACGCCCGGACCAACCAACCGTCGTCATCGACTACGGCCCGCTTCGCCGTCCTATCTTCGGTCAGCATCTCGAAGAATCTGTTGATGGACACACCCTCCAACGCCAACTCGGAGAGATCATGTCCGCCGGCGGACAGTTCAACCTTTCCAACTTCATGTCAGGCACTTCCTTCGGGTTCTGGGCTGGCCAGGCCAGCGCCAACGAACCATGTGCCTACGCCCCGACCTATGACGCCGGTTCTCTCATCGATGAGCACGGGCGCATGACCAAAGCCATGGGACCTGTCCGCCGATTGCTGACCTTCGGTTCATCGTTCTCCAGGGTCCTCGCTCATACAGAGCACAACACGCCACCAGTCGTCATCGACCCCGTCGTAGACGAAGACGCAATCCAAGGCCACATCGTCAATCAGATGAACGGCTCCCAGGGCAATGTCATCTTCATCTTCTCGCCGCCAAAGGCACGCCCTGGCACCATCAACCTGCTCCTGAGCGATGGTTCATCACTCCCGGTCCGCCTCGGTTCACAACGCGTCCACTGGTGCCTGACCGAAGTCAATCTTTCACCCAAGCACACCCTCGATTACACATCGCTCTGTGCCCTCTCTTCCACCGAAGACACGCTCGTGCTCTTCGGGCCTGGTGGAGCCATCGGCGAAGTCTCGATCAACTCTTCGCCGCTTGTTGTCGAAGTCCCCAAGGGACGCAAGCCCATCACCGTCATGCACGAGGGCATCTGCGTCGTCGTCGTTTCAGAAGATGTTGTTGATGAAACCTACATGCTCGGCTCAGAGGTCTACGCCGGGGTCCATGGCCTCACAGTCGATGGCGTCCCGATGCCATCGCCGAACGGCAAAACCCACACCCACATCACCCCCGATGGGAAATCAAAGACCTCCAATACCAAGCCCATCGACCGCAACCCACCAGAGAAACTCCCAAAGATTACGACGGGCAACTGGGAATGCGCCCAGACCGAAGAACACGCTGACGGGACAAGTCCCCGCTACGCCGTCATCCCGGGCCCAGCAGACCTCTCAGAACTCGGTACACCCTACGGCTACGGCTGGTACAAAATCGATCTCAAATCAGCAGCCAACGGCAAAGTGAAGTTCGCTGCGCCCCAATCCAGCGACCGTCTCCAGTTCTTCCTTGACGGTGAATCCGTCGGGATGATCGGTTCAGGACCAGCCGCCGGCGACACCATCACCGTGAATCTCAAAGCCGACTCCAAGAGCCTCGTCGCCCTAGCCGACAACACAGGTCGAATATCTGGCGGCTCGGTCATGGACGAGCACAAAGGTCTCTTCGGACACATCATCGAGGACATCCCCTTTAAGCCAGGGAAATCCAAGATCGTCACCGGAGATCCGATCGATGTCTTGGGATACACCACCCCGGTCTTCGGAGTCCGCCAAGGCGAGACAACGCACCACAGCCGAATCCAGTGGTCATTTAAGCATCTCAAGAAATCTTCGATCTACTTCGAGATCCCCCCGATCAACGCCAGGCTCATCATCATCCTCAACGACGAGCCCATCCGTCTCGTCGGGGCGATGCGCCGGACCAAGATCGAACTCGACAACGAAGCCATCAAGCGTGGCAACAATGTCCTCGAGTTCGCGATCCACCTGGATTCCCCAAGCCACGAACAAGCCGACGAACTCGCTCAGGAAGTCCTTGAGACGCTGACCAAGGAGATCGCATTTATCGAAGGTGCCAATGTCATCTCCGAAAAATGCGAATGGTCATTCGCTAAATGGGAAGCCCCAAGCGAGATCGATTTCGACTCGGTATCCAAGGCTAAGCTAAGCTCGACGGGCAAACCAAGCTGGTGGAAGACCACTTTTAAAGCACCCGCGATGGATCTCGCCTTCTCGCTCGATACCACCGGACTCACCAAAGGCCAGGCCTACATCAACGGCCACGCGCTGGGACGCTTCTTCGCCTCAACCGCGGATGGCAAAGCGATCGAGCCCGTTCTCGAGCTCGCGATCCCTGCGTGCTGGATCAACGAAGACGCAAACAACGAGTTGCTTATCTTTGACGAGCACGGCGCGTCACCCGCCAAGGTGAAACTCAATATCGATCGTATGTAATCAGGGCGGCAATCAGGGCGTCGGGACAATCGATTCAAACTCAGCGGTGAGTGTGTCAAGTTCGCTCTGTGCCTTGCGGAGTTCTTGCGCAGCCTTGCTGAGTTTGGTCTTGATCTGTTCATCGCCCCGGTCTGCATTTGCCTGAGCCTCGAGCATCGTGATCGCGTTGGTGAACAGCTGAACCTGCATCCGGGCTACCCGCATTTCCTGAGACAACTCGATCCGGCGCGCCTGATCCATCGCGGTCTCCGCGTTGGTCCTGTTCGACCAAGGCTCTATCCGCCCGCGAACCACCGTCCCTACCCCGACGTACACATCCCGCGCCGAACCATGGCTCACCACCATCGGCCAGCGCCTCGCATTTGATGCGCGGAATGATCCCGGTTTCTCTGGATACCCAGCGTTGAGCCAATCGTCAGCATTAATCTGGCTGCCAAAAGTTTGTCCCGCCGGAATCGTAATCCCTCGCCTCGCCCATCGGATCTCGATCGCACGATCAGCAATCCCAGGCCCGATCGGTGCAGCCCCAGCCAGCAACTTGTAAGAGCCCAATGGCAGATCCAGATCAAGCACTCGCTCTCCTCGTTGAATGAGCAGATTGAGCGTTTGACCAGGCTCATGACTCAGAATAACCGATCGAAGTTCATCAGATGTCGTCAACGCCATCCCATCGGCCCCGACAATCAAATCCCCCGGCATCAACATCGCCGCAGCCGGGAAGCGATCAACTTCCGGAACAACCGAACTAATCTCAACGCCCCCGTCCCGCACCACCCCAAACCCGACCCCAAGCCCCGCTTTGGTCGTCTGCCCAAACAACGCACGAGATGCGATCCGCAGCCGACCCATCGCCTCAGAACTTAACCCGCCCGCATCGGGATCAGTACTCGCCCCTTGAACAATCACCTCAGCGAGCATCGCAAGCTCAAATCCCTCATTCGGATCTCCGATCATCCGCGTCGCCCGCTCGCGGACCTCCCAGGATTCGTCATCGAGCAGTTCAATCAACCCCACCAAGCGTTGCTCGCTCGAAGTCCTCGGCTGCACTATCTGACCAGCCGCATTGCGAGGTGTGAAAACAACCGCAGCAATACCTGCCCAAAGAATAAGAACTGAAAGCCGATTCAACATACGCATATCATACACCAATACGCACACAACCCCACATGAGTTCATCGGCTCTCAAGAGTACGGACGATTTCAGGGTTGTTCTCATCGAGCCACTGGGTCTTTTTCAAGGCGGCGCTGACCAAAGCGGAGGGCTCGCCCTGGGTTGCAGTGCTCCCCGCGAGGGCCTCATCAAGCAACACCGCGGGCATCAACGCCCCAATCAGCCGAGGGTTTGGTTGAAACCCAGACCGTTCAAGATATCCATCCCACACCGCAAGCACATGCTCCATACTGGGTTCAGCAGGGACCTCGCCGTTTGCACCCACCAGTCCAGCCGGGCGTTTCATTGAGAGGTACACCAACGCCTGGGCGAGTTCCCGATCCCGCGATCCAAGCCTGCAGTTGTCAAAGTCACAGATCGCAACAATCTCAGGACCATCAAAGATCATGTTCCCGGGATGCCAGTCGCCGTGGATAATCGCGGCGGGCCTGGCATTGGCGCGATGGGCATCGAGCCCGTATTCAAGAATCCGCTTGACGCTCGTCTGGGATTCTTCAGGCAGCCCAAACCCCGCAGCGCGCTCGGGATTGACCACACTGGATTCAACAGTCGCCTCAAAGCTCGTTGTGATCGAATCCATCGCACGGTGCAGTTCGCCAAGCAGCATCCCCGACTGTCTCGCATGCCCAACAGATTGATCAAACATCGTCCCCTCGATAAACACAAACAGTTCGTAAGTCTTGTCCCCAATCTGGCACATCGAGTTGTTGTCCGTCTTGGTCCCAATCAGCGGCGGCACGCACACACCCTGAGCCAAACACCCCAGGATCACCTCGTGAGCAAACCCTACAAGCGTCGCGTACTCAAGCCCGCGTGCGCGTCGTTTGAGCAGCAGCTTCCCGCGTTCACAATCGATGACCGCCTTGGGGGACTCTGTAGACCCCGCGATCATTTCGCGTACACTCTGGATCGGCCCGATTGAGTAATGCTCGAGAGCCGCGACTATTTCACTGCGCGCAAAGCTCGCTCGCGATACGGGGGGTGCGGATGAAGATGGGGTTGCTGGTGTTTGCAAACGCGTTACTCTGCGTTCTGGACCTGTTCTTTGATCCGATCAATCGCGCCCTTGATCTCGACAATCAATCGGCTCATCGTTGCGTCTGGACTCTTCGACGAGATCGTGTTGGCCTCACGCAAGAGTTCCTGAGACAGGAAATCCATGGTCCGGCCGATCGGCCGATCATCTTTGTTCTCTAAGAGTTCGTTGAAGTGCTTGAGATGTTCCCCGAGCCGGACGATTTCTTCTGCAATATCCGTTTTTTCAGCGTATACAGCGATCTCGCGGATGATTTCTGCTTGATCAGCCTTCACATCAAACTCGCTCATCAGCGAGTCCATCCGGGCCTTGAGCCGTTTCTCATAGTCCACAGCAACCCGCGGGGCGATCTCTTCGATCGTCGTCAGCCGTTCGGAGATAAACTCAAGATTGGTCGAAAGATCACTCGACAACGCCGAGCCCTCACGCGTCCGCATCGAGACGAGATGCTCAAGAGCAAGCTCAACAAGCGGCGCAAGCGCTTTGCGTGCGGATTGCAACCGATTCTCTTCGTCCCCAGGTGGCTGGAGCACACCAGGCAGATTTACCAACTGCTCAACATTCACCTGATCAACCTTAGTCCCGGTCGCATCAGCGATCTGCTCAGCATAAGACCTCAACGCCCCCTTATTCACTTTGAAAGCGGCCTTCTCGTTCTGCTCAGAACACCCGATAGTGATCACAACAGACCCGCGCGACACCTTCGAGCGGATCATCTGCTCGAGCTCAGGCTCGAGCGACTGGAGCCGCTCGGGCACCCGCACGGTGGTCTTGAGGAACTTGTTGTTCACACTGCGTACTTCGACACTAAACAACGAACCATCAAACTGGCCCGCCGCGTCGCCAAATCCTGTCATGCTTCGGATCAAGTGTGGGCTCCTAAGACATCTGCACCAGAGTACAAAGAGGTTGTTTCGTATTCGATCAAGGATCAGTCTGGGGAACGGGCTCTTGGGCCGCAGCATCCTCAGCTGGATTCACAGACTCATCAGCATCGGTTTCGGTCTGATTCTCATCGACCAAGTCGCCCAATGCGTCGAGCGCGTTTTCGTCATCTTCGACGGGAATGGATTCAGTGGTTGTCGGCGATGCGATCGTCGGCTGCGGCGGACGCGCCTCAGGAGGACGTGTCGCAAAGTTCAAGATCACAGCAAAGACAATGAACATCACAAAGATCGCGATGGTCCCGCCGGTCAGTACATCACCGGTTTTGGTACCAAATGCGGTCTGGCCTGCTCCGCCGCCACCGCCTCCTCCGCCACCACCACCGGCACCAAAAGCGCCGCCGAGCCCGCCACCTTGCGGCCGTTGAATCAGCACGATCAGGATCATCACGACTGAGATCAGCACAAAGCCGCCAACAAGCAGATTGATGACATACGGATTCATCTGCCCGAGAACGAGTTCAGAAGAAGCGAGGTTGAGGATTTGAGTAGTTGTGTCTGTGGTCATTGGCGTCAAAATCTCCAAAAGAACACCCGTATCGGGCTCTCGTCCCACAATCAAAGGGGTGGCAAGTCTAGGCAGTCACGCCCCTTGAAGCCTCTGCTCATCTTCCCATTCACGCCCCGATTTATCCCACCAACGATCCTTGAGCCGCCTCAATAATCCCGTAAAAATCATCCGCTTTCAGGCTCGCACCGCCGATTAGCCCCCCGTCAACATCAGCCATCGCCATCAACTCTCCAGCATTGCTCGGCTTCATAGATCCCCCATAAATGATCCGAATCGCCCCCGCAGCAGCAGGGCTGTACATCTCGCTAATCAGCGTTCGGATCGCCGCATGGGCGTTCTGAGCGTCCTCAGGGGTGGCTGTTTTTCCAGTCCCGATGGCCCAAACCGGTTCATACGCCAGTACAACCTTCCCGAGCTGGTCCTCGCTGATCCCAGCAAGACCCGCCCGGATCTGCCGTTCATTGACAGCATCGGTCTGACCCGCCTCGCGTTCCTCTAGGAGCTCGCCAATGCACAGCACCGCAAGAAGTCCGGATTCCAGGACACGCTTGGTCTTGAGATTCACCAGTTCATCAGATTCCCCGATCACATGCCGCCGCTCAGAGTGCCCCGTAAGCACGGTCTTGACCCCACAATCGCTCAGCATTTCTGTCGAGACTTCCCCAGTAAACGCCCCGTTCCCGCTGTGCCAGAGATCCTGTGCCCCAAGCATGACCCGGCCTTTGATCCTCTCCCCGATCCCCATCAGGTACGGAAAGGGCGGAAATACAGCGACATCCACGCCGCCGCCCTGCATTAGTCCACCGATCGCGTCGATGAGGGCAGAGCCCTCCTGAGCATTGGTGTTCATCTTCCAGTTGCCGCCGACAAATGGGGTGCGTTGAGTGCTCATGAGAATCGCTCGTTTCAGTTTTTATAGGGCCCAGATTTTGTGGTATCTGGTATTCCTTGTTCACAATTCAGTCAGAATAGTGTAGTCTGGTTTCTCGAACAGAACCTACTCACCGATCGTGGAGTCTCACAATGTCTGATCAGTCAAACCATTACGATATCGTCATCATTGGGGGCGGCCCCTCGGGGACCACCCTCGCATCACTGGTCAAAAAATACAATCCCGATCTCTCGATTCTCATTATCGAAAAAGAGAAGTTCCCCCGCGAGCATGTCGGCGAATCCCAGCTCCCTGGTGTCGCCACAATCCTCGATGAGATGGAAGTCTGGGATACCGTCGAAGCCGCTAACTTCCCCATCAAACTCGGTGGCTCCTACACCTGGGGCGCCAGCAATGACGCGTGGGACTTCGATTTCTACCCGGCCGAAGAGTTTAGCGATGAAGAGCGACCCGCTAAGTACGAGGGCCAGCGCCGTCACACCGCGTTCCAGGTCGAACGCGACCGCTACGACGAAATCCTTCTCCGTCATGCAGAGAACCACTGGGGTGTCGAAGTTCGCGAAGAAACCATGGTCCGCGAGATCCTCAGAGAGGGCGACCGCGTCATGGGATTCAAGCTGGATTCAGGTGAGGTCATTACCGCTAACCACTATGTCGATGGTTCAGGGCACCCCGCGATTCTGCGCAAAGCGATGGGGGTCGAATCCAAACCGACCGACGGACTCAAAAATGTTGCCTTCTGGGATTACTATGACAACGCCACCTGGGCTGTCGAGATCGGCATCGGAGGCACCCGCGTCCAAGTCCGCTCGCTCTCCTACGGCTGGATCTGGTTCATCCCACTCGGACCATCCCGCGCCTCGGTAGGCCTGATTTGCCCGAGCGATCACTACAAAGAATCAGGGCTCACCCCGAAGGAACTTTTCCTCCATGCCGTCAAAGAACAGCCCGAGATCAACGAGCTGCTCAAGGACGCAAACAGCTCGACTGAGAACAATGTGCTGACCACTAAGAACTGGTCGCACCTCGCCGATCGTCTCGCCGGCGAGAACTGGTGGATCATTGGCGAAGCCGGCGGGTTTGCAGACCCGATCCTCGCTGCCGGTCTCACACTGGCGCATGGATCTGCGAGACACGCTGCATATTCAATTCTGGAAATCGAACGCGGCGAGATCGATACCGACTGGGTCAAGACTTACTACGACGAGAAAAACAGACGCAACATCAATCAGCACATCCGGTTCGCCAAATACTGGTACGCCGCCAACGGCTGCTTCACCGATCTCCAAGCACACTGCCAAAAAATCGCTAAGGACGCCGGGCTCAAGCTCAACCCATCACAAGCATGGAGATGGCTCGCCCAAGGCGGGTTCTCGAACCAAAGCATCGAGGCCGCAGAGTTCGGAGCTTTTGATGTGGGTTCATCCAAGAAACTCGTCGAGATATTCTCAGGCAAGGAAAGCAAGTTCAGCTTCGCCAAGTTTAACGAGATGAATCTCAACCTTGCCAATGCAGAAGAGATCACCCAGGGCAAGCTCGTCAATGGGCGAATCGAGCAGGTCAAGTGCTACAAGCGCGGCGACTCGATCCTGCCGTACACTGGTTACTGGAAGCCGATGATCGACACATTGAAAGAAAAGAAGGACCTCAAAGAAATACTCAGCACCTTCGAGGCAGCGATCGCTCAGAGTAAATCTTCAGCGAACCTCTTCCCGTATGTGCAGGTTCTCGAAGCCATGATCGCCGATGGCTGGGTGATCGGCAAATACAACAAATCCCGCCCCAAACTTTCCATGGAAACTGGCGTAGGACGAATGATGAGATCTGCAGAAGACGGCGAGCAAGCGATCAAAGATTCCAAGAAGAAGATTAATCGCTGACTATAAACACCTGAGCACACAAGACACTCAAGCCGAATCACTCTCGCCCGCGGCATTCATCTGTGCTTCATGCTGTGATCGACGAGCGATTTTGATCGCGTAGACCCCTATGTAGAATGCGGCGAGCAGAACGAGTGCGTATATAAACCGCGCCTGAAACTTGCTGAGCAGCACGCCGAGCACGCAAAATACCGTCCCGATCCCATAGAGTGCAAACACCGCACCCTTGACACCAAGCGATCGCTTCAGCATGTGGTGCAGATGGTCGGCGTCAGGGTCAGACATTTTCTTGCCAGCCAGTTTTCGACGGATAATCGCAAGCATCGTGTCGATGATCGGGATCGAATAAATGATCAATCCCGCAAAGACCAAGCTCGTTTGACCAGTATCGCCCAGTGATAAAATCATCAGCGCCGAGCAATACCCAAGCAGCAGAGACCCGGTATCTCCGAGGAAAATCGCGGCAGGGTTAAAGTTGTGTGGGAGGAACCCCATGCAGGCCCCGAGGATCGCGAGCCCAATAACGATCCGAGGTGCGTCGAGCGGCCCATTGTCGGCAAGCGCCATCCCCGCTGCAATAAACAAAAAGCCGACCATAGCGATCGAGGTTACCCCGGTTAATAGCCCGTCGAGCCCGTCGATAAAGTTCGAAGCGTTGGTTGCGCCAAGCACAAAGACCGCGATCACCACTGTCCCAGACCAATATATAAAGTCCAGTTCCATCGAAGCGCCAAATCCCGGGATCTCCATAGGGAGCGGGATGTCGTACACCAGATCAGGATTATGGAGCAGGCGTCCCAGCGTCGGTTTGAGCAATCCCGCAGCAACATTGACGCCCACATCCCCGATCGCCAGCGCCGCGGCGGCCATCAACTGCCCCCCGAGCTTCACACGCGCCGAGACACCTTTGATATCGTCGACCAAACCAACAACCACAATAATCGTCATCCCAAGGGCGATCCAAGGCGGAACCTGGGGGGTAAAGAAACCCTCGGTCAGATTCTCAGATCCGATCTCGTGATATTCAATCAGGCCAGGAATCGAATCCGCGAAGTACGAATACATAATCCCGGCCATGATCCCGGCATAGACCGCAACACCACCAAGATACGCGATCGGCATTTTGTGCTGCTTGCGAGCCTCATCAGGGTGGTCCACAATCCCATTGGATATCGCCAAACGACGCACCAAAGGCGTGATCAGGACCGTCACCAAGAATGCGATCACAAAGACACCGATGTAGCCCTGAAGAATCCCAATCGCAGGCTCCTCAGAGAGTGGCTGCGATTCAGTTACCGCCGGGATGACATTCAACAAAGAAAGAAGCATTACGATGCCCCTTCCTTCACATGCGATCCTGATCTTGCAAATGCGGCCATATCACGGATAGTGTCGCTGAGTACATAGTCATAATCGAACTCGACAAATGAACGCAGGCGTGTCAGATCCGGCTTCCGGTGTCTCAGGTCTTCAAAGCCTGCCGGGTACGCCTCGGAATACTCCACACGCTGTACAGTTGACGAAGAGTTCAGTTCTTGGATCACAAGCTGGGCCAACTCGATGATCGAGACCGAGATATCAGAACCCACATTCATCACCTGTCCATACGACTCAGGACACGCAAGAAGTCTGGGGAGCACCCCGACAACATCACGCACATCACAGAAACACCGTGACTGAAGCCCGTCGCCGAATACCCGCAGCGGTTCACCGTCTAGTGCCGCCTGAACAAACCGAGGGAGCACCATCCCGTAGCTGCCAAGCTGCCTTGGTCCGACTGTGTTGAAGAACCTGGCGACCACCACTGGGAGCCCGTGTTGTTCCCCGTAAGCAAGAGCTAAATACTCATCAATCGCCTTTGTATGGGCATACGACCACCTCTTAATAGAGGTCGGGCCATAAATAGAGTCATCTTCTTCAGAGAACACACTGATCCCAGGCTTGCCGTACACCTCAGATGAGGAAGCGATGAAAGTGGGGGGGGATCCGTTCTTGCGTGCAAACTCAAGGAGTGCATCGGTCTGCAAAAAATTGGTCCTGATCGATCCGATGGGGTCCTTGAGCACAAGGTCCACCCCCACAGCAGCCGCGAGGTGATAGATCAGATCAAACCGGGCATCATCGCCAGAGAGGGAGTCGAGAACATCACTGAGATTGCCCTCAGCAAAGCTTACCCGCTCCCCATGGTGAGTAAGGTTGCTCGCAGTTCCGGTGGAACAGTTGTCTATGACGAGAATCTCATCGCCCATCGACACATGGAGATCCACCAGGTGCGAGCCGATAAACCCCGCCCCGCCGGTGATCAACACCCGCTTGGGGTGAGTCTGTGGTTCTGGGGATTTTGATGCCAATGGTGTACCTTCCGATCGCAGCGGGCGTGAACGCCATAAGTTTATGCCGCTGTGTCTTTGGGGGTCTTCCCTGAGGGTTCATCGGCATTGCGATAGTTGAACGAGGTGAGGATATTCTTGCGCATGTACCCGCCCGCAGCACTCCGTACCGCATTGACCAGGACCCCAAGAAACTCTGCGCTGCTGTCATTGAGCTCCCGAGACATCCGGGCAACCTGCCCGCGTTTCTCGCTCATTGCTCGAACCACAAGCATCGAAGTATCCGCCAGATTGGATAAGATGGTCGCGTCACCCGCAACAATCGCCGGAGCAACATCAATCAGTACCAGATCGTAGTTCTCTTTTGCTTGTTGGAGAAGCTGCTTCATCTTCTGGCTGCTCAGCTGCTCCGCGTTTCGGTTCTTCGAACTACCGACCTGCAGGACGCTGAGCCCATCGTTGATGTTGATAACACATGATTCAAGCGAGCTCTCACCGGCAAGCACATCACTGAGGCCCGGCCCAGCACTGAGACCGAGAGCCGTGTGAATCCCCGGTCTCCGTATATTGGCATCAATGATAAGTGTCTTGGTACCATTGGCTACAAATGACTGGGCGAGATTCGTAATCACACTTGTCGCACCGGACTGAGGCATCGCGCCAACAACAACCATCGAATGATGCCCGGCTCGATCAATCGATGCGCTGACATTGGTTCGGAGCTGTCGTATATGCTCAGCAAACACTGACCCGGGCGCATCGGCAAACGCGGTGCAGATGGTCTTCGGTGCCGATGGATCCTCGCAAGCATCCAGAAGCATCCCGAGTGATCGTGTTCTCGGAATCATCCGGATATCTGATGCACTCTGAATCCGTT
>Ga0209344_10000473_pt1 | contig 70053 bp, 62 predicted proteins | sample Cruoilmetagenom6_FD_187293 | JGI IMG/M metagenome (GOLD analysis project Ga0209344, IMG submission 187293) | Oil polluted marine microbial communities from Coal Oil Point, Santa Barbara, California, USA - Santa Barbara Oil Seep Sample 6 (SPAdes)... | ecosystem: Environmental > Aquatic > Marine... | reverse complement strand
AGCGCCGTCGGATTGAGGCTGACTATGGTGTAAAAACCTGGGCGGCCTACGCGACCGCCGATCTGGGGCTTGTCGGTTATGAAGATGGTAGCGATGGATATCTGGTTCATCCCGACCGGATTGTGCAGATATGTGACCCCGAAAGCGGGGTGCCATTGGCGGATGGCGAAACAGGCGAGATTGTCGTCACCTCATGCCAGGCCGATTGGCCGATGATCCGGTTTGGCACCGGCGACAGTGCCTATGCGCTGGAACGCGGGGCAGATGGTCGGGTCACGCGGCTTTCGACGATACAAGGCAGGGTTGGCGCAGCGGTAAAGGTGCGCGAGATTTTCGTCTATCCCCGGGCAATTGAAGAGGTAGTCATCGCGACATCGGGCGTTTCAGCTGCACAGGCTGTGGTCACACGAGAGAACGACCGCGATGTACTGTGCTTGCGCATCATACTGGACGACAACAGCGACAAATCGGGCACTGAGGCCGCCGCAAAAGAGGCGTTTCAGATGTTTGCCCGCATCCGTGCCGACAAGGTGGAGTTCGTTGATACGCTTCCAGAAGGTGCAGATTTGATTGTCAATCGCAAGGATATGTGATCCCGTTCATAGAGAACGCGATTACTGGTCGGCACCGGGACAGCTATCATGGTACCGCGCCACAAGACGTGTGACGCCATTTCCGCCGCGTACCAGACCTTGCCACTATTCTTGTCTCCAGCATGAAATAGCAAGATCGAGCAGCCTGCTGTAATCGGCGCCATGCCGCCGCCATTAAAACGGCGGGGTGGTCTGCCGACGATTTTAGCAGCTCAGTTGAGCAGCCACGATGCCTGCAATGGACTGCGCCCAACCATGCCGGGACTAACCTTCGGCGTTGAATGCATAGCCTTGAGCACAATGAATACGATGAGAATTGACGGTCAGAGCCGACTGGCGAAATAACAGAATTGGGTCAAGTGTGAGCCTTCCAAACTGGGTGCCCTGAACGGCTTCGGTCAGTGATGCCTGTTTGGAAGTGATCGGTTTGCCTGTATGGGCCGCTCACACGTTCGTACACCACTGAATACCCACTGGGGCACCAATCTCTCCAAGCTACAGGAACGGATCAAGTGCGGCGCGATATCCATCGACGAGCGAGCGCGTCAAATAAACGTTCACCGTTTCGGAGTTTCCGATTTAGGTTTTGCGAGAGGATACGTCAATTTCCTCGACCATGGCCTCAAAAAGACCTTGGCATCCCGAGGATGTGCTCGCCGACATATGACAGGATCAGATTGGTTGAAATCGGCGCAACCTGATACAGCCGGGTTTCGCGGAACTTACGTTCGATATCGTATTCGCGGGCAAAACCAAAGCCGCCATGGGTCTGGATGCAGGCATTAGCCGCTTCCCAAGAGGCCTCGGCACTCAGCAGCTTGGCCATATTAGCCTGTGCGCCGCAATCCTCACCTGCATCAAAGCGCTTGCACGCCTCAAATCGCATCAGATTAGCGGCCTCAAGGGCGATGTAAGATTTCGAAATTGGGAACTGCACGCCCTGATTCTGCCCGATAGGACGATCGAAAACCACCCGCTCAGAGGCATAGTTGCGCGCCTTTTCTACAAACCAATAGCCATCGCCAATACATTCGGCGGCAATCAACGTGCGCTCGGCATTCAGCCCATCAAGGATGTGATGAAACCCGCGCCCTTCTTCGCCAATCAGGTTTTCAGCCGGAATTTCAAGGTTGTCGAAAAATACCTCGTTGGTTTCGTGGCCCACCAGATTGGCGATTGGCTGGATCTCCATCCCGTTACCGATGGCATCTTTCAAATCGACGATAAAGATCGACATGCCTTGTGACTTGCGTTTGACCTCGGCCAAGGGCGTGGTGCGTGCCAGCAGAATCATCAGGTCGGAATGCTGCAAGCGGCTGATCCAGACCTTCTGACCGTTGATCACATACCGGTCGTTCTTTTTTACAGCGGTTGTTTTCAATTTGGTCGTATCGGTACCCGTTGTTGGTTCGGTTACCGCCATGGATTGCAGCCTGAGCTTTCCCGAGGCGATGCCCGGCAGATATTGCTGCTTTTGCATATCCGATCCGTGCCGTAACAACGTACCCATATTGTACATCTGCCCGTGACAATGCCCGGCATTGCCACCTGATCTGTTGATCTCTTCCATCACGATACTGGCCTCGGTCAAGCCAAGACCGGAGCCGCCGAATTCCTCGGGGATCATTGCCGCCAGCCAGCCAGCCTCGGTCAGGGCATCAACGAATTCTTCGGGATAGGTTTCTGCCGCACCATGTTTGCGGTGATACTCGGGTGGGAACTCGGCACAAAGCGCAGTTATCGCGTCGCGCAGATCATTATGGGAATCGGGAGCTGAGGTTCTCACTGTGGTTACACTCCGTTTTTTGTATCGGTGGTCGCGGCAGGCTCTGTTCCCGGCGCGAATTCCTCGAGAATCTGTTGAGTATGTTCGCCAAGACGCGGCACTGGGGCCATCTGTGGCTCCCAACCCTGCCCGCTGGCCGGAGTCAAGGCAGGCATAGCACCCGCAGGCGTGTTGATCTGCTGCCAGCGTCCACGCGCAGCCAGTTGTGGATGTGCCCATAGCCCAGCCATATCGCGCACTTCGGCAGTGGCGATCCCTGCGCGTTCCAGCCGCGCCAACGCCTCGGAGGTGGTAAGTTTGGGTAACACTTCGGCAATCACTCCGGCGATTACATCTCGATGATCGGCGCGACCAGAACTGCCGACAAAGCGGGAATCAACCGCCAAATCAGGGCGCTCCAGCACCTGATCGCAAAACGCCTTCCATTCGCGGTCATTTTGCAGCCCGAATAGCACTTGGCCGTCCGAGGTCTCGAACGGACCATAAGGATAGATCGTGGCGTGTCCGGCACCCGTGCGGGGCGGTGGCGGCGCGCCATCAAAGGCATAATACATCGGATAGCCCATCCATTCGGCCATCGCTTCGAGCATCGAGATTTCAATATGATCGCCGGTCCCGGTCTTTGCGCGCATCAAAAGCGCGGACAGGATGGAATGATAGGCGGTAACACCGGAGCAGATATCAGCGATAGAGATGCCGGACTTCACGGGCGTGTCGGGGGTGCCTGTGATCGATAAGAATCCGGCCTCGGCCTGAATCAGTAAATCATAAGCCTTGCGCCCATCATAAGGCCCACCCGGGCCGAAGCCGGAGATAGAACACGTGATCAGCCGTGGGTTTTCTTTGCGCAGTTGCGCCTCACCGAGGCCCAACCGTTCGGCTGCACCGGGCGCGAGGTTTTGTACAAACACATCTGCGCGCGCTAGAATGGATTTCAGTGTAGCGATCGCGTCGGGAGATTTCAGATCAAGCGCCAGACTTTCCTTGGATCTGTTGCCCCAGATGAAATAGCTGCTTTCGCCGTGAATACGGGTGTCGTAACTGCGCGCGAAGTCGCCGCCATCAGGACGCTCAACCTTGATCACCCGTGCGCCCTGATCTCCCAGGAGCCGCGTGCAATAAGGTGCGGAAACCGCCTGTTCCAGGCTGACCACCAGAATATCGTCCAGTGGCCGCATACCGGTACCATCATCCTTTGGCGAAGGCATCAGACGTTCACCGGGCAGCTGGTTTCCAAAATTTCCTCTTCCAAGCGCTGCCATATATCATAAGAAATCGGGTTCTCGCTTTCCTCGAGGATATGGCCGACCAACCCGATGGCGCGCGCCATCACGCCAAAGCCGCGCACGATTTTCCAGGGGAATCCGAACTCGCAGCAAATCGCACCGATTGCGCCGGTGGCATTGATCGGCAGCATCTTGCCCGACCGCGCCTCGGCCTCGATCTGAATTTTCTGCATCAAGGCGACGTATTTGCCGGATTTTCCATTCTCGGCGGCGATTTCGAACAGTCGCGGTGTGCGCGGGTCAACGGGTTTGTGCACCGGATGCCCCAATCCGGGCACGATTGTCTTGCGGGAGCGGAAACTGAGAACTGTTTCAGCCGCCAACGCATCCAGATCGACCCCGGATCCCAGCTTGTCTTGCGGCAACGCCTCGTAGAGCATCTTCGACGCGCCTTCCATCGAGCCGACAAATACAGTGCCCAGCCCGCAAAGTCCCGCCGCAACCGCCGCCTGCAACGATTCCGGCGCGCCCATATAGGTCATCCGCGCAGCAATCGCCGACGGGGTGATCCCGTGTTCGACCAGCGTAATCACGATGGCATTGAAAACTTTGGATTCTTCTGGCGTTGCCTTGCGTCCGGTCAGTTGCAGAAACGCCAGATCGCCCAAATTCATGTGGCCCAGTATCTCGTTGGGTAGATCCATCCCGCGCACAGAGATTTTGTCAGTTGTGCTCCAACCAATTGCGGAAGTCAGTTTATCCTTGCGTTTTCCCATCAGACCGGATCCCACGAAAACACATCAGCGGATACTTCCAGCGGCATGAAATTGGCTTTTAAAGCGGGGATCGCGTGATCGGCGATTGCTTCAGGCGTCCAACCTTCACCGGAATGCACCGACCGAACCGGGCGCGGTTGATTGATCAAGAATATCTCATTGTTACGTACAGCAAAAATCTGCCCGGTAACTTCTGCGGCCCTATCTGACGCAAGATAGACCGCCATTGGTGCGACCTTGGCAGGCGTCATCTGCTTGAGCTTGTCAACCCGTGCTTCTTGCTCGGGAGTGTCCACTTTGATCGAAGAAATCATTCGGCTCCAGGCGAAGGGAGCAATGCAGTTTGATCTCACATTCCAGCGCTTCATATCCAGCGCGACTGACTTCGATAAGGCGGTGATCGCCAGTTTCGCCGCAGCATAATTTGACTGTGCAAAATTTCCGATCAGGCCTGAGGTCGATGTCATGTGGACCAGCGCACCGCTTTCCTGTGTGCGGAAGTGGTCGGCCGCAGCCCGGCTGGTGTTGAATGCTCCGTAAAGGTGGACTTTCACAACCGCGTCAAAATCTTCATATGTCATTTTGTGAAAGAACCCGTCGCGCAAGATGCCGGCGTTGTTGACCACTGCGTCGATACGGCCGAACTCCTTGACCGCCAGATCAACCATCGCATGTGCTGCATCGGGGTCGGCCACACTGTCTGCATTGGCCACGGCGGTCCCACCGGCGGCCGTTATTTCATCGACGACCTTCTGCGCTGCCAATTCGGTTTGACCCGTGCCCTTCAGTGTGGCGCCAAGATCGTTGACTACCACAGCGGCACCAGCGGCGGCGGCGGCCAGTGCGATATCACGTCCGATGCCACCGCCAGCCCCGGTCACCAGAACGACCTTGCCATCCATTAACTTTGCCATTTTTTCCCTCATTTTGCTTTGCGGTACTTATCCAACCCGCCAGTATGCATCACCCGGCCCATCAAGGGAGTCCCGATGATTTCTTCCGCTTTTTGTGCTGCGATGATTAGCTTATCTAGATCAATGCCGGTTTCGATCCCCAGTTCGTGGCACAGGAATACCGCGTCCTCGGTGCAGACATTACCTGCCGCACGGGCGTGGCCATGGCCGGCAAAGGGACATCCACCAAGCCCGGCAATCGAGCTTTCGAACATATCCACGCCCATGCTGAGCGCCGCATGAACATTGGCGATACCAAGCCCGCGCGTGTCATGGATGTGCATTCCGATGCGTGCCTCGGGCGCCATGTCGCGCAGCTTGCCGATCATGCGTTTGACCGCTTCAGGATTGCCCCAACCCATAGTGTCAGCGATAACAAGGATCGGCACCGGGATGTTTTCATCGGCGCACAAATCAAGGACGAAACGGAAATCATCCAACACACGTTCTTGCGGGATCTCGCCTTCGAAATTACAGCCAAATGCAGTCATCACATAAGCCGTATCGACTGTGAACCCTTCGGCTTTGTAAAGCCGGACCCAATCGCGCTGTTTCTCGCGCATTTCCATTGACGAGGCGTTGTTGTTTTCCCGCGAAAACCTGTCGGACGGATAGAGAAGCAAGCGTGGGTCAATTTCTACATCATGCGCGTTCAGCGCCTTGCGAAACCCCTTGTCGTTCAGCCAAAGAGCCGTGTAATTGACGCCGGGCACGCGTTTGATCTGTTTGAACAGGCTCGCCGTGTCGGCCATTTGCGGCACGTATTTCGGGCTGACAAAGCTGCCGACTTGAATACGTTTCAACCCGGTATCACTGAGCAGGTCGATCAGTTCGATCCGCTCCTCGATGGGATAGATCTTTTTCTCGATCTGAAAGCCCTCGCGGGGACCCTCCTCTCGAAATTCGACGAATTTTGGAAAATCACTCATTGGGTTTGCTTTCATTAGGGGCAATTTCGGTGATGGTCTGGCCGCGGTCGACCATCATACCTTTGGTTACAGAAATATTGGTGGCGATGCCTGCCGCCGCAGCCTTGATCGAAATCTCCATTTTCATGGATTCCAAAATTGCGACAACGTCACCCTCGGCGACTAAATCTCCTTCAGAAACAATAACATCAACGATCATCCCGGTAAGCGGAGATTCCACCATCCGCTCGGCCACTCCTTCGTTGCCTGCAAAAGCCAGCGGCGGGGCGGCATGAAACAGGTGGCGCGCCGCTGCTGTGGCTATCTCGATGGCATCGCCGGTGATACGGGCTTCCAGCATCAGGGTTTCGCCGTTGTGGGTAACGCGCCAGCGCCCAGTTTCCAGTTCAACGCAGGTCAGAGACAAAGGCTCTTCATTCGCGTCATAAACGGTGAAATACCCGCCCGACCCAATAGGGCCAACGCGCAGTTCCTCGTGCTTGGCGCCCGCTTCTGATCCGATCAGGGTTACACGCTGGCCCGCTTCGACCAATGCATCGCCTGTATTCAGCCGCCAGCCGGTAAAGTTGGAACGATTGCCCCAGGGATTGGTGGTGTTGTCATTGCGCCCGTTGCTGACAAAAAGCACGGCTGCAACGGCGCGCCACAGATTGGCAGCAGTATCAGTTGGTGGAGTTGTCAGCGCGTCAAGGCGGGTGTCGATCCAACGAGTATATACGTTCATCTCGGCAAATTCAGGATCACGCGCCAGCGCCGTCAGGAAACTACGGTTGGTTTGTACACCCGCAACATTGGTATGATCCAACGCTTCTGCCATCCGCGCCAGCGCTGTCTCGCGGTCGGCTGAGTGAACAATCAACTTCGCAATCATCGGATCATAAAACGGGCTAACCTCGTTGCCGGCTGCCACACCGCTGTCGATGCGGATGCCTTGCGGCAGCGAAAGCGTGGTTATTTTGCCGGTTGAGGGCGCAAAACTGTTTGCAGGATCTTCGGCATAAAGCCGAGCCTCGACGGCGTGGCCGGTGCAGGTGATATCTGCCTGCGCCAGCCCGAGGCCAGCACCCTGGGCTATGCGCAGTTGCAGCGCCACCAGATCAAGGCCAGTGATCGCTTCGGTTACCGGGTGTTCGACCTGAATACGCGGATTAACCTCAAGGAAAAAATAGTCGTCACCCGCAACCAGAAATTCGACGGTGCCCAAGCCGCGATAATTCAGACTCTCTCCCAGTTTCACTGCATCTGATGCAATCTGATCGAGCAAGGTGCGTGGCAGACCCCATGCCGGGGCTTCCTCAATCACCTTTTGGTGGCGACGCTGCAGAGTACAGTCGCGTTCAAACAGATGCACCACATGGCCCGCACCGTCACCCGCGATCTGCACCTCGACGTGGCGCGCTTCAGGAAGGAAGCGTTCCAGCAGCAAACCCTCAGACCCGAATGTGGACTTCGCCTCGCGCAGAGCCCCCTTGATATCTTGCATCAAGGTGGCCTCATTTTCCACCAGACGCTGACCGCGCCCGCCACCGCCACCGACAGCCTTGAGCAGCACCGGAAAGCCCATCTCGCGCACTGCGGCGGCAATTTCCTCGGGGTCGGATTTCGCGCCGGATGCGCCAGAAACCACCGGAACGCCTGCCGCAATCGCAGCATCTTTGGCGCTGGCCTTGTCACCAAAACGATCCAAAGTATCGCCTGTTGGGCCGACAAAGATCATTCCGGCAGCCTCGACTGCATTGGCGAAATCCGAGTTTTCCGCCAGAAAGCCATAACCGGGATGGATCGCATCGGCACCCACCCGGCGTGCGGCGTCAAGCACGGCGTCGATCTTGAGGTAACTCTCGCTGGCTGGCCCCGCACCGATCAATATCGAGCGGCCAATTTCGCGCACATGGAGTGCGTGTGCGTCCGCCTCGGAGTGTACGCCCACGGGGGTGATGCCCTGTTCGCGCGCGGTGCGGGCAATCCGACAGGCAATTTCGCCACGGTTGGCAATGAGCAGTGTATTGATTTTCATGATGCTCTCCTCAGAACCGGAACACGCCGAAATTGGTTTCAACTTTCGGTCGCCGCGAGGCGACATCCAGCAACAACGCCAGCACATCACGTGTCTCGGTGGGTGCAATTACGTTGTCAGTCCAAAGATTTGACGCAAAGTTATAGGCTCCCTGGAAATCTTCGTATTCCTTTCGAACCGGAGCCTTGAAGGCTTCCTCTTCTTCTGGGGTCCATGTCTTGCCGTCGCGTGAGAGGATCTGAGCGCGCACCTGTGACAAAACACTGGCGGCCTGTTCCGGTCCCATGATTGCTGAGCGCCCCGAGGGCCACATGAACATTGCATCCGGCTGAAACGGGCGGCCCAGCATCGCCAGATAGCCGGCACCATAAGACCCACCGGTAATTACCGTGTATTTGGGCACCCGAGCCGAGGACATGGCGGTAATCATCTTGGCTCCGGCCTTGGCGATTCCGGCCTGTTCGGCCTCGCGGCCAACCATGAATCCATTCACGTCCACCAGAAACACCAGCGGGATGTCGCGCTGAACACAAAGGTTGATGAAATGCGTGGCTTTCAGCGCTGCCTCGACGAACAGCACGCCGGTGTTGGCAAGGATGCCAACCTCGTGGCCATGAATACGCGCCCAGCCGGTCATCATGGTGTCGCCATACAGAGGTTTGAACTCATGGAAATCGCTGCCATCCACAAGGCGGGCAACAATCTCGCGGTTATCAGTGGGCACCTTGGCATCGCGGCTGACGATGCCGTGTATATCCTCGACCGGATAGGCGGGAGAGATAGCCGCGCTAGGGGTTTTGCGGGGCGTTGGTTTTTCGCCCAGATGCGAAACGATCTGGCGGGTGATGGCCAGCGCGTGAGCGTCGTCCTCGGCCAGATGGTCGGTTACGCCCGACACTGAGCTGTGCATTTTCCCGCCGCCCAGCGTTTCGGCATCTACCTTTTCGCCAGTCGCGGCGAATGTCAGTTCTGGTCCGCCAAGATACATAAAGCCCTGGCCCCGCACGATCACAACCTCATCGCACAACGCCGGAATATAGGCTCCACCCGCCGTGCATGGCCCCATGACCACGGCTATTTGAGGCACGCCATCACCCGACATGCCCACCTGCTGGTGAAAGATCGAACCGAACTGGCCTTCGTCCGGGAAGATGTTGGCGATTTCGGGCAGGAAAGCCCCGCCGCTGTCGACCAGCGTAATAACGGGCAATCGGTTTTGCCACGCAATGCGCTGTGCACGCACATGTTTCTTGCAGGTCATGCCAAAATACGTGCCGCCTTTGACGGTCGCATCGTTGGCGATAATCATGCACTGGCGGCCCTCGACCACCCCAATGCCGGTGATGATGCTGGCACCCGGTGGCACGCCTTCATACTGTCCCAGCCCCGCCAGATCGCCCAGTTCCAGAAACGGGCTACCCGGATCGATCAGCCGCTCGACTCGTTCACGTGGCAGCATTTTGCCTTTGGCCACATGACGATCACGCGCATTCTGTGGACCGCCGATGCGCTGCGCGCGGCGCAGATTATGCAACTCGTCCAGTTTCTCGCGGTAATGCGCCTCATTGGCGCGAAACTCTTCCGACTCTGTGTTGATCTTTGTTTTCAGCTGGGTCATGGCAATTCAGGAAACTCTTTGAGAGTGAGCGCAACTTTGGTTGCCCCCGGTTTTTCAAACGTGTCGGCTGCGACGATTGTGACATCAGCCTTGAATACCAATGCGTCACGCAGCCGGGTTTCAATGGTCGATTTCAGGTCAGGATCGTCCGCGGCCGATCTATCGGGACCACGCTCGACGATCACTTTCAGGGCGCCTTGGGTGGTGTGGCCTTCGAAATCGGCCACCACGCGCATGATTCCGTTAGTTTCGGGCATCATGTCGTTGACGATGCTGTGGATGGCGGAGGGAAACACATTCGCGCCACGTACGATCAGCATATCGTCGGTGCGCCCAACGCAGCGGATTTTCGGACCGGTCCGACCGCAAGAACAGGAGGTGCCTAGCACCTCAATGAAATCCCCAGACCGAAAGCGCAGCACAGGGCTGGCCTGACGCGTGATGGCGGTATAAATCATTTCGCCTTTTGCGCCTTCCTCAAAGGGGATGATTTCGCCGGTATCGGGGTCCAGAAGCTCGGTAATGATGTGGTCCATGCTGACCATGTGCATCCCGGATTGGTCGTCGCATTCGGCCCAATAGGCGACACCGAGATCGGTCCCACCGAGCATTTCGGCGCACTTGGCACCCCACAGTTCTTCAATACGGTTGCGGATGGCAGGGATGCCGCCGCCCGGTTCGCCACCGACAATGATACGTTCGACGCCTAGTTCAGATGCTTTGACTCCGAGGATTTCCTCGGCCTTTTCCCCAAGATGCAAGACAAAATTCGGTGCTCCGATGATACATCGTGGGCGGACGTCGGCACAGGCGCGCAACAGACGGTCGGCACCGCCATCGGCGCCGATCGGCACATCGACCGCGCCCATGTACTGCAATGCCTGCACCAGTGGAATTCCGCCGACAAAACCTTTGGCCAGCGAAAAAGCGTGTAGCACCATGTCGCCGGGCCGGATGCCGTTGGCAAAGAAGCACCGCGCGGACATTTCGTTCCACGCTTCGACATCGGGTTCAGTCAATGCCACATAGGACGGATTGCCGGTGGTGCCGGATGACGCTTGCATTTGAATGACATCTTTTGGGTCCGCCGCCAGATGAAGGCCAAAGGGTTTGCGAGCGGCTAGGCTTTCGCGGATGTCGGTCTTGAAAGTATATGGAAGTTTTTGCAGATCTTCGATGGTGCGAATGTCGTCGAATGCGATCCCGGCCCGATCCAGTACATCCTGATAGAATTCAGAGTTCTCTTTCAGATAAGCCATCTGCGCGATCAGGTTTTCCTCCTGGACTCGGCGTACCTCGTCCAAAGGGGCCATTTCGATCTCGTGCCAGCATTTGGCATTTGCCTTATCGACCGCGTCCGCCCGGCGGTATCGCATTTCGAATTTCATTTCATCGCCCTCCATTCGCCTTTTCCCGGTTCAATAGGACCGGGGCAAACCCATGACTTTGTTGCCGATATAGCTAAGGCACAACTCCCTATTCACCGGGGCAGTGCGCAACAGACGCATCAGTGGATACAATTCGTAGATGCCGGTATCTTCGGTAAAGCCCGACCCGCCATGCGCTTGTAACGCGGCATCCACGGCCTCGATTCCGGCCTCAGCGGCTGCGTATTTAGCCATGTTCGATGATTCCCCCGCTGGTAAATTGTGGTCAAATTCCCACGCCGCACGACGGGTCATCAGGCTGGCCAGTTCCACATTGGTATAGGCTTTGGCCAGCGGATGCTGCACGCCTTGATGCGCGCCGATCGGCTGGTCAAACACGTTGCGTTCACTGGCGTAAACCGCAGCTTTGTTGAGCGCAAAGCGACCAACACCACAGCACAAAGCACCTAGAATGATTCGTTCGGGGTTGAGCGAATCAAACAAGATATTGAATCCCTCGTCGACATGACCCACCACATCCTCGGGGCCAAGATCCACATCGTCAAAGAACAGGGTCCATTGTTCTTCGGGCAGCGGGATCGAAATGCGCACGCGTTGCATGTCGACGCCCTTTTTTTTCAGATCGACGGCAAAAAGGGTAAAGCCATCGGTCTTGCGGGATACCTGATCGTGCGGCGTCGTGCGCGCCACGACGAGGCAATAGTCCGACACATCCGCGCCGGTGATGAACGTCTTTTCACCTGTAAGAGAAAATCTGTTGCCGTTGCGCTTGGCGATTGTCTTGGTTTTGATCGAGTTCGATCCGGCGCCGGGCTCGGTGATTGCGAAACAAAACTGGATGTCACCTTTGCAGGCCGCAGGAAGCAATTCCTTCTTGTGAAATTCAGTTCCGTGTGTTGCCAGATGCGCCATCGACATTGTCGGCCCGACCACCATCATCAGCAGCGGAATTCCGTGGTTGGCAGTGCCCTCCATGAACAGCGCCATTTCGGTCATACCCAGACCGGAGCCACCGTATTCTTCTGGCACCATAATCCCCAGAAAGCCGTCATCAGCGATCTGCTTAAACATCTCTTTGGGGAACTCATGGCTGCGCGCATGTTCCAGCCAGTAAGTATTGTCGTAGTTTTGTGCCAACTGGCCGCCATACTCATAAATCTGGCGCTGTTCGTCGTTCAGGTTGAAATCCATTGTTCAGAGCCTCGGTCTATTGTTTGAAATCAGGTTTGCGGCGATTTTCGAAAGCGTCGAGACCTTCAGCTACATCCGCACTGGGCAGTGTTCGCACCGCAGCGTCGCGTTCCAGTCGCATCTGCTGATCAATCGCCATGTCTGCGCCTTCGCGTGCCAGTCGTTTCATTTCGGCTATGCCGGGACGCGATCGGGTTGCTATGGTCTGGCAATATTCCTGCGCCGCAGTGTGAAGATCACCGTCCGGTACAATATAATTGACCAGGCCTGCCTCTTTGGCTTCATTCGCTTTCAGCCAGCGGGCCGAAAACATCAGGTCCAGGGCGCGGCGTTGCCCCATCAGCCGGGTCAGCCTCTGGCTGCCGCCCCATCCCGGGATCAACCCGAATTGCGCGTGCTGGTCACCGAACTGGGCGGTTTCAGCGGCAAAACAGATATCCGCCGCCAGCATCAACTCGATTCCCCCAGCAAGGCACAGGCCCTGAACGGCGACGATGACGGGCAAGGGGCTTTGTTCCAGCTTACGCAGGCTGTCCATGCCGAATTGAATGAAATGGTCCAACTGAACGGGATCGTTCAGCTTGGCTTTCACCTCATCCAGGTCGGCGCCGGTGCAGAAGTGCTTGCCTTGCGCCCGGATCAGGATCGACCGGATGTCCCGGTCAGCCTCGAACCCGGCGCGGGCGGCAGCGATGTTCTCATGCACTTGCAGTGAAAGGCAATTGAACTTCTCGGGGCGCGCCAGCTCGATAATGCCGACGCTGCCTTCGGTACTCACGGCGACCGGGTCACTCATTTCGCTGCTCCTTTCGCCTTTTTGTCATATTGCAGGGCGACGCGACCGACCTTTTCGCGCGCGATTACCAGTTTCTGGATCTGGGCGGTTCCATCACCGATCTGCAATCCCAGCACATCGTTGTAACGCTGATGATGGGGAAGGTCGGTGGTATAGCCGTAGTGTCCATGCAGGATCAGGCATTGATGGATAATCTCGCAGCAAGTCTTTGGCAGATACCATTTGCACATTGCTGCTTCAGAAGTATGCGGCAGGTGCTGGTCGCGCAGATTTAGCGTGAAATAGCAAAGCTGACGCATCATGGTCAGTTGGGTTTCAGCCTCGGCCAGTGGAAAGCTCACCCCCTGATATTGAGCCAGCGGTGCGCCAAAAGCCTGGCGTTCCTGCACATAGGCCCAGGTCTCATCAACAGAAGCTTGGGCCGCACCCAGACATTCCAACCCAATCAGCGCGCGGCTGAAGTCGAAACCTGCCATGATCGATCCAAAGGCGCGGTCCTGTTCGGCCATCATGTTTTCCGCCGGCACATAGACATCATCGAAAAACACCGATCCCCGTCCTACCGGCTTGGTGCCGATGTCGTCGAAATGAGTGCGCGTAATGCCCTTTTCGGTCAGATCGACAAAGAAGGCACTGACCCCGCGCGATCCACCTTCGGGGGAGCTGGTTCGCGCGAAGACCACTGCCGCATCAGCTTGATCGGCAAAGCTCATGGAGGTCTTTTCACCATTCAACCGCCAGCCATTGCCGGATTTCTCGGCTTTGAGCTGAAGGCTTGCGGCATCCGAGCCGCCGCGAGGCTCGGTTAGGCCCAGTCCAATCACCGCATCCCCCGAGATGACCCTTGGCACCCATTCAGCCGCTATATCAGAAGAGGCATGCTTGGCGACCATCCCGCCCATAAGCGAGCCGAGAAGCTGAATGTAGCTGGCATTGAAATCGGCATAGGCAATTTCTTCCACAACCAGACCGGCGGTGACTGAATCCAATCCTAAACCGCCAAACTCCTCGGGCAGATCTGGAGCGATCAGACCAAGTGCGCCCATTTCACGCATCAGATCCCGCTCGAACAAGTGGCTTGCAGCGCGCTTTTGATAGCCGGGGGCAAGTTTTTCGCGGGCGAACCGCGCGGCGACTTCGCGAAATGATTGTTGATCATCTGTAGGCTGAAACTGCATTTTTGCTTTCCTTCCAGTTCGCCGGATTATAGCTTCCCATAAAACCTAACAAATGTTAGAAAGGGTGGCAAGCGATAAAGGGAGGGCGAAATGAATCAGCACCAAACAAAGAAAATGGAATTTGATACTTTGCTGTCACCAATTCGGGTGGGAGCGTTTGAATTGCGCAATCGCGTTATCATGGGATCGATGCATACGCGGCTGGAATCGCAGCCTGATCCGATCACAAAGCAGGCCGCATTTTATGCCGAACGTGCACGGGGCGAGGTGTCTCTGGTCATCACTGGCGGGTTTTCCCCGAATAGTGAAGGCTTGCTGGAGCCGGACAGTCCGCGCTTGGACGATGCTGCCAAAGCCGCTGCGCTTAGCCCTATCTGTGATGCTGTCCACGACGAAGGTGCATTGATCTGTGCCCAGCTTTTACATGCGGGGCGTTACGCCAAGGTCGAGAATTGTGTCGCACCTTCACCGATACGCGCACCGATCAATAAATTTACTCCCCGTGAGCTAACCCATGAAGACGTCCTTCGCACAATCAATGATTTTGTGGCCGCTGCCGCCAATGCGCAGGCTGCCGGGTTCGACGGCGTTGAGGTTATGGGGTCCGAAGGCTATCTGCTGAACGAATTTACGGTGACCCACACCAACAAGCGCACCGATGACTGGGGCGGCAGTGTCGAAAACCGCCATCGCTTACCGGTCGAGATTGTCCGCGCCGTACGTGATCACTGTGGCCCGGATTTCATGATCATCTACCGGATTTCTGCTGCGGATCTGATTGAAAACGGTGCCCCTGCCGAGGAAATTGCTCTGCTGGCCCAGAAAATCGAGGCAGCAGGCGCCGATATGCTGAATACGGGAATCGGTTGGCATGAGGCGCGTGTTCCGACCATCGCATATCCGGTGCCCCGCGGAGCGTGGCGTCATGCTGCGGCGAATGTGAAACGCGCGGTATCGATTCCTGTCGTGGCTTCGAATCGGATCAACACACCAGAACTGGCTGAAGATATCATTGCTCGCGGCGATGCTGATCTGATTTCGATGGCACGCCCGATGCTGGCCGACCCTCATTTTGTCCGTAAAACCCGCGAAGGACGCACCGACGAAATCAATACTTGTATCGCGTGTAATCAGGCCTGTCTGGACTATATCTTCACGGAACGTGTGGCCGGATGTCTGGTCAACCCACGCGCCGGGCGCGAAACCGAATTCCACGATGATATGGCAACGGTTCCCAAGAAGATTGCTGTGGTTGGCGGCGGGGCTGCGGGCATGGCCAGTGCGGCCGAGGCCGGAAGGCTGGGTCACGACGTTACATTGTTTGAGGCCACAGATACATTGGGGGGACAACTTAATCTGGCCCGTGCAGCCCCCGGGAAAGACGAATTTGATGAAACGCTCCGCTATTATCGGGCTAAATTGCGCAAACATGGGGTGGTGGTGAAACTCGGGACGCCTGCCTCGATTGAAGATTTGAGCAGCGGCTTTGATCATGTGGTGATTGCCACGGGCGTGAGCCCGCGTGTTCCGGTTCTGCCGGGCGTCGACCATCCCAAGGTGGCGACCTATGCCCAGATTCTGTCGGGCGAGCGCAAAGCGGGGACGCGGGTTGCGGTCATGGGCGCGGGCGGGATCGGTTTTGATGTGGCAGAATTTCTGGTCACGGCTCCTGCCGAAACAGCACAAATCGATTCGTTCTTTGACGTTTGGGGGGTGGACGGGAAATTCGCCCTGCCTGGGGCGCTGAGCGGCGATCCGCTGGCCCCGGTGCCCGGCACGCGCGTCGTAACCGTGCTGCAACGAAAATCAAGCAAACCAGGAAAGGCTTTGGGCGTGTCCACCGGATGGATACTGCGCAATGCCCTGCGCAAAAACGGGGTAAAGATGCTGGCCGGTGTCAGCTATGATCGCATCGACGACGCCGGACTGCACATCACACTCGATGGCAAGCCGATGATAGTCGAGGTGGACACGATTGTCCTGTGCACGGGGCAGGAGCCGGTGCGTGCGCTCTATCAAATGCTGACGGACCGGGGCGTTGCCGCAACCATGATTGGCGGCGCCAAAGAAGCGTCCGAACTGGATGCGTTGCGGGCCATTGACGAAGGGGTCAGGCTGGCGCAGACGTTCTGAGCGGCGAAATCATCTACTGAACGCGGCTGCATTCGCGGCAATGAAATCCGCGAACCGGCGGGCAGGGCGGCCCAGAACGTCCTGCACCGTGGTATTGGTGCCTGACAGATGTCCTTTGGGGGCAAGCCCTGCCAGTTCGGTCATGGCGTCGGCGACCTCGTCGCTTATGCCGGACAAAACCATCTTGGCGCGCGCTTCAGCAGGCGCAATGGTGCGGCAGGTGATGTCGCGGCCAAGGGTCTGTTGCAAGAGCGACGCGATATCACTGCCGCTTAGCGCCTCTTCCCCGGTTAGCCCATAGGACTTGCCAAGATGCCCTTCGCCGGTCAGCACTTCGGCTGACACATCGGCAATGTCTCGGGCATCAACCCAGGAAACAGGTCCGCCGAGTTCGTCGAGGTAGGTGTTTTCTGTGGCAATGCTATCGGCTTGCCACAGCAGGTTCTGCATGAAATAAGTCGGCTGAATCAGGGTCCAGCCCATGCCGCTTTCTTTCAGCAATTCCTGACTGTCTGAATGCCAGATGCCGAAGGTCAGCCGGGCTTTGGGTGAAGCTCCCAGTCCGGTCGACATGACCATATGCCGGATGCCAGCGTTAGCTGCCGCGCGAATCACATTGGCCTTCCATTGACGCATGTCCTGATGCGCAGGCGTCACAAGAAACGCCTTCTGCGCACCCTTGCAGGCCTGCGCCAGTGCGGTTGGGTCCCCGAAATCCGCCACCATAGCCTTGCAGCCCTGCGCCTCTAACGCCGTAATGCGAGAGGCATCGCTGGTCACGGCGCGCAGGGCGACGCCCTTGGCTGAAAGTGCGGTGATAAGCGGCGCGCCAATGGTGCCAGTGGCACCGAAAATAACGATCATGTCTCTGTTCCTTGCAAGGCTTTAATCGGGCCGATGGTTTCCGGATTCAGCACAGATGACAGATCACCCGGGTGCTCGCCCAGAAATGCCGCCCGCACAATACGGCGCATTGTTTTCATCGTCCGGGTCTTTGGCAGGGCCTCAACGAAATGGATCTCGCGCGGGCGAAACGGCTTTGAGACCGCTGAGCCAACCGCGTCTTTCAGGAAATCGATCAATGCGGCGTCGGGGTTAACGCCGGGGGCTGCAACGCAAACTACCACAACAGCAACGCCTTTCAACGCATCCGGCACCCCGATGGCGGCGGCGTCAATGACCTTCCCGGTCATGGTCATGGCGGCTTCGATCTCGGGCGGGCCGATGCGCTTGCCGGCGATATTCAAAGTGTCATCGGAGCGGCCAAGTATAAACCAGGTACCGTCCGGATCGTGGCGCACCCAATCGCCGTGGCGCCAAACACCGGGGAAGGTGGACCAATAGGTTTCGAGATAGCGCGCCTTATCCTGCCAGATTGTCGGCGTCAGCCCTATGGGGGGCTGGGTCACGACCAACTCACCGACTTCGCCCAAATCTGCTTCTGATCCATCCTGGCGCAGAACCTTGGCACCGACTCCCAGCGCTTGCGACGAAAAACCACCCGGCGACAGCCGGTGCAGCACTGTTGAGGTCACGATTGCACCAAACAATTCGGTACCTCCGGAGATATTCAACGGTGCAGCGCGGTGGCGGCATATATGTGAGAGTTGCCACAGCCAGGCATCGTCGGCCCAAGGCTCTCCGGTTGATCCGACGATACGCAAGTGAGACAGATCGTATTCGGCGAGTGGGCCAGGGTCCTGGGTCATAAACTGGCGTACCAGCGTGGGCGCCACACCCATGTGGGTCACGCGCTTTTCGGCGGCAATGCGCAGCAATCGAAATGGGTCGTCTGGCGTTGATGGCGCGCCTTCTGCCAGTACCAGTGTGGCGCCGGCCAGAAGAACCGATATCAGGGTCAGTGGCCCCATAACCCAGCCCATATCGGTCATCCACAGATGCCGATCATCGCGCTTGAGGTCGAGACACAGAAGGAAATCGGCGGTTGCTTTAGCCTGAACGCCCAGATGCGTATGCACGACGCCCTTGGGTTTGCCGGTGGTTCCTGAAGTATATGCGATTAGCAGCGGATCGGTGGAATCAACAGGGTTAGCCGGGAAAGCCGGATCGGCCATGTTCATCGTCTCATGCCAATCGAGACATCGCGCCGAACTGGCGAATTCGCCCCCAAACCGGCGTAGGCTGATAACAGTTTGCACCAAAGGAAGATCAGCAATTGCGCTGACCAGTGTCTGCTCCATTGGAACCAGTTTGCCCCGGCGTGGGGTGGCATCGACGGTCAGGATCGCACGGGCATTGCTGTCGTTCAGCCGGGCGGCAATTGCCGGGGCAGAGAAACCGGAAAACAACGGCACCGCGATGGCTCCCAGTCGGGCTATTCCAAGAAAAGCGGCAGCAATCTCGGGGATCATCGGCATGTAGATGCCAACCGCATCGCCCGCGCTTATGCCACGGGAAGCCAGAGCATCGGCGACACGGGCGCTGTGCTCGGCCAAATCGCTGTAGGTCCAGCTGCCGGTGGCTCCGTCTCCGGCTACCCAATCGATTGCGGTTTTGTCGCCAAGTCCAAGATCAATCTGCGCGTCCAGACATGTTTGCGTCAGGTTGAGTGTGGCACCTGTCGCCCAGCGGATATTCTCCGGGCCGTCACTGACATCACGCAGGGTGTGGTAGGGTTTTGAGAACCGGATACCGGCAAGATCAATGATCTGTGACCAGAACCAATCGGGGTCAGCGTTGGATCGATCCAGCAGTTCTTCATATGTAGCCGCGCCGCAATGCTCTAAAAAACAGGCAAGAGTGCTGTTTGAGCGGATATCGTCGGCGGGATCAAACATGGCGGACCTTGTGAAGAAAGACCGCGCCGAAGCGCGGCCAGTTGGGGAGGTATTATTTATAAATTCACCTTCTAGAGTGTGTTGGCGCCTGACTAGGTTTCCTAGCCGTGCATGGACAGTCCGCCGGACACGGAAATAACCTGACCAGTAATGAACCCGGCGTCATCTGACGAAAGGAAGCAAATGATGCCCGGATAATCGGTGGGATGAGCCAGCCGCTTCATTGGAATGGCCCGCTTCAGACCTTCGGCGATCTTTTCGCCTGCCTCACCCTTGGCAACTTCGGCAAAAAGCGGCGTGTCAGTTGGTCCGGGTGCAACAGCGTTCAACTGGATTCCCTTGCGCGCAAGCTCGCGGGCTACAGTCTTCGTGAAGGAAATGATGCCACCTTTGCAGGCAGAATAAACCGCTTCGCCTGATGATCCGACACGACCGGCATCCGAACTGATGTTCACCACGCGACCACCGCCGTTCTTGACCATGCCCGGCAGGACCGCGTGATGCATGTTCAGCGGGCCATAAAGGTTGATGTCGATCACTTTCTTCCACAGATCCATGTCGGTATCGAGGAAGGGTTTGATTAGATCCCAGCCCGCATTGTTAACCAGAACATCGATAGGTCCGCCAGCTTCAAATGCGTTGACGGCGGTATCAACCGCAGCGCGGTCCGCGATATCGACAGCGTAGGCGCTGGCTTTCCCACCATTTGATTCGATTTGCGATACGGTTTCGGCAGCGCCATCCGCATTGAGGTCAAACACCGCAACCTCGGACCCTTCTTCGGCGAAACGCTTGCACACTTCGCGTCCAATTCCGCTGCCACCACCAGTGACAATGACTCTTTTTCCTCGCAGTCCACGCATCTAGAAACTCCTCTCACGCCCTTGCCGATTTCCTGAGCAAGGTTAAAATCTAACAATTGTTTGAATTTATATGCTTGATCTCGCTGTGTCCAGAGGTATTTATCCATGGTTATGAACTCCAAGAATCTTAAACTGCTGCCGCACGACGGACAGCAGAGCAAATCAGAACACACGCGAGCGATGATTCTCGCTGCTGCCGCTCGGTATTTCCGTTACCAGGGATACAATGCCGCGACCATGCGCAAGATTGCCAAATTCGCAAGTATGGAAGCCGGTAGCATCTATTACCATTTCTCTTCAAAAGAGGATATTCTGGACGAAGTTCTGGAGCTTGGTCTGCGCCGCCTGTATAATGAAGCGCGTCAGGTTTTGGCCAATGCCAAGGCGGAGGACAAGGATTTCCGGCAGACCTTGTCGGAGATGGTCGATACGCACCTGACGTTTCTTCTTTCCGAAAGCGACTACACATCTTCCAATATTCGTAACTTTCCAACGCTATCCGATGAGTTGCGCCGAAAGCATCGTCCGCTGCGCCGAGCATATGCTGACCTGTGGAACGATTTTTTGGCTGAAGGCCAACAGAAGGGTTGCGTTCGCACCGATATTGCCATCAAGCCTGTACGGCAGTTTGTACTCGGGGCACTCAATTGGACTGTCGAATGGTATGATGCCGAGCGCTATCCGGTCGCAGCGCTGTCGGAGCGGGTGACAAAATTGCTGCTGGATGGCATGGCCATAACAGAACATCTTCCGCCTCTTGCATCTGCTTTTGATCATAAGCAATTTTCTGACGCTGAGGCAGGTTCCAACAAGGCCGCCCAGACACGCCAACAAGTGCTTTCCGCAGCAGCTGGAATCATTCGCGACCGTGGGTACAAAGCGGCAACAATGCGCGCAATCTCGAAAGAAGCGGGGATCGGGGCGGGCAGCATCTATTACCATTTCAAGTCGAAAGACGACATCCTCGACGAAGTCTTGGACAAGGGTTTGCGGGTTTTGTTACGGGAAGTTACCAGGGTTGTTTCGAACCGGGAGCAAGATGACGGCCTGAGAATAGTGGATGATGCTATTCAGGTGCATATGGAATGCCTGTTTCAGGTCAGCGAATTTACCTCGGCAAACATTCGGATCTATGGCCAGCTGCCAAGCGATGTACGCGCTCGCCACTGGCCTATTCGCCGCGAATATGCACAGCTTTGGGACTGCATCTTGGAGAATGCGCAGAAATCCAACTGTTTGCGTCCCGACATCAAGATTGTCCCATTGCGTCAGGTCATGTTGGGCGCGTTGAACTGGACAGTCGAATGGTTCGATCCCGCAAAGGCGGGGCGAGAAGGAAATATTTCGCTGTCCGAGCTTGTAGAGATATTGCAAAAACTGCTTCTTGCGGGGCTGTCAAAATAGTATCGTGGACCCTTCTATCCACGTCGGAATTGCGATGATTTAATTGTAAATCCCGGTCCAGATGTCATCTGCAGCGCGGCTTTGGGCCGCTGGCCTCGATGAAGTCCGCGATGCGAGTGGCTAATCAACTGCACGCGCTTTGAGCGCGTTGACACTAGCGGCCTCTCTCGCCTCGGGATTTCGTCCCATGGAATCATCGTCTGCTTCTTGTACCTCACCTCTGCCGGCTACCGCGCCGCACAGTTCGTTTTAGCCAACTTCCGGTTCAAGCATTTGCTGCACCGTTTACCGGCGTCATGCCTCGATATGTCCCGCCCTTGGTCAAAAGCGCCCATATGACTCGTGCCATCTTGTTGGCAAGCGCGACAGCCACGACCTTATAAGGCCGTCGCATTAGAAGCGCGCTCAGCCATTTCGGCGCCTTGTCGTTGCCTCGCACGTATCGCAGGACGGAGCTTGCGCCGAGGACAAGCAATGAGCGGAGCTCCGGATTGCCCATCACTGCCCTCGACCACCCGACGTCGTGCGACCTAGCAAAGTCTGCGGGCCTGGCGGCACGGAAGCAGCAGCTCGGTGTTCGACAGTCGAACACTTAAGAAATTGAATTTGTCGTTATAGATCAAGTCGAACTAATAGACGAACACAAATCGAAATCGTTTGTGTTTAGCGCGCCCCAACAAGCGAAGGATGGGCAGGTCGCTGAACGCGAGCGGCTTTTGCTTTAGATAACTTTGGGAGGAAGAACAGATGAACCTACAATTCTCACTATCAAAATATGTTCGCATTGCTACAACGATAGCGGCGATCACGACCGGCGGAGCACTGAGTGCCACAGCGCAGGAAATGGTCACACTGAAATTCGGGTCCTTTGTTGGGCCGACATCGTTTTTGAACACAGATATTTTTGAACCATGGTTCAAAAAGATGGAAGACGAGTCAAACGGGACGCTGAAGATCGAATTTATAACTGGTGGCGCGTCCGCAAAACCGCAGGAAGTATTTGACGCGGTCCGCGCGGGAATTATCGATATTGGGTGGGGCATTACCGCCTATAACCCCGGTCGCTTCGATGCGGGAGGCGTTGTCGAGTTGCCTATGCTGGCTCACGGGGCCCGGGAAGCATCCGTCGCGATGGCGGGACTTTATGATCAGGGCCTTATCGACGGCATGGACGCCGTCAAGGTGTTGGGTATCGCCGGCGCTGATATCATGCGCCTGCATCATTCGTCCGACGTTGCAGGGTTAAGCGATTTCAGCGGTGCCAAAATACGCGCAGCTGGCGGTGTCCTTTCGGCGATGATCGAAAAAATCGGCGGAGTGCCGGTTGGTATGCCAGCCCCGGCAATTGCTGAATCTCTGGCCAAAAATGTGGTCGATGCCAGCGCCAACGACTGGTTCGCTCTGGATGGGTTCAGTCTGATTGATGTGACCAAGACCCACGTCGATATTTCGCTGGGAACCGCAGGTGTTTATCTGGTGATGAACAAAGCAAGCTTTGACAAGTTGCCGGACGCAGCCAAAACCGCGATCGAAAACAACCCTTCGATGGCATTTGCCCAACACTGGGGCACAACGCTGGAAGAAGAAAGCCTAAGGGTGCGCGGTGTTGTTGCGGAACTTGATGATCACAAAATCATCACCCCAACCGAAGCCGAGCTGGCCGCCTGGCAGGTAGCTGCGGATGAAGTGATCGCAGGGTGGGTTGAAAAAACCGAAGGTGGTGCCGAAATTCTGCAGGCATACACAGACAATCTTGGCGCCTATCGTGCCGGGAACTAACGAAAAACCGGCGCGCACGGCACCCGCTGCCGCGCCGGCACCCCTTAGTCCAGCACCTGGCCTGTCGGCAAAGCTGGCCGATCTGGCTGGTTATTTGGCCGGAGGAGCGCTGTTGGCGGCGGCATTGATCATCACCACCGACGTTCTGTTGCGCTGGGGGATTTCCCGACCAATAAAAGGCCTGTTCGAAATCATGGAACTGGTCTTTGCCTGCGTCATTGCCCTGTCCTTTGCCTTTGCAAACAAGAAACGCATGCATGTTTCAATGGAACTGGTGGGTAATGTAACTGGTCGATTTCGCGGCGTTCAGCTTTATGCCGACGCGCTGACCTCGCTGATCTTTGCGCTTTATACATATTTTCTGTTTCACCACGCCGGGCAAAAAACGCTCTATGGTGAAACCACGCTGGTTCTGGGTGTCCCGATTGGGCCAATCTGGTATCTGGCGGCCGGGCTGATCACACTAGGTCTGCTGGCACAGCTTAGCGCTTTGCGCGAAAGCGCCGCGTCGCTATGGCGATCCCCAAAGTTTTGGCTCCCCGAGCTGGCCGCCCCTGCCCTGTCATTGATTGCGGCCCTGACGGCGGCGCTGTTCCTGATCTGGACGGCTGCCGATCTGGAGGCTGTGGGCAAGGTTCTTGTGGCATTTGCGATCCTGTATTTTCTGGCACTGGCGCATGTGCCGATTGGCGTATCAATGGGCCTTACCGGACTGGTTGGTTGCTATGCGATTCTGGATATCGGGGCCGCCCAGATGATAGGCGCCAACAATCTGTCCTCGACAATATCCAGCACCGATCTGGCGGCTGTGCCGCTGTTCCTGCTGATGGGCAATCTGGCCATCGCGTCAGGGTTTGCCGATGATATATTTGAGGCCGCAACCGCGGCTTTTGGTCGGATGCGCGGCGGTCATGCTCTGGCAACTGTGCTGGGCTGCGCCGGATTTGGCGCGATCAGCGGATCATCAGTGGCCACAACCGCCACCCTTGGCGGAGTTGCGTTTCGCGAAATGAAAGCACGATCATACGCCGACAGCCTGGCCACCGGCAGTATTGCTGCGGGCGGCACGCTGGGTGCGCTGATCCCGCCGTCGGTTATTTTAATAATCTATTGCGTGATTGCCGAATTGTCGATTTCGGAGGCGTTCATCGCTGCCCTGATCCCTGGAATTTTGGCGCTGTTTTTGTATACAATTGCGGTGATGGTTCTGGTGCGGTTGCGCCCGTCGCTTGCACCGCCACCGGACAAATCTTTGCCTTTTGCGCCGTTTATGGCGTTAAAACGGGCGTGGCGGCCAATTTTGTTGTTCGTGTCTGTGCTGGGCGGGCTGTATGGCGGCATCTTTACTGTACAAGAGGCCGCAGCGGCGGGAACCGGGTTTTCCTTTGTATTCTGGCTGTTATCGGGCCGGGCCTCTGTTGGAGGGCTGTTGAAAGCGGTCAGCGAGGCCGCAGGCGCCGCCGCGGGGCTGTACCTGCTGATTGTGGGGGCCAACATATTCGGAGCCTATCTGAACCTTGCAGGTGTCACCACGACGATTCTGGCAATCATCGACCCTGCGGTGATGCCCGCTTGGCTGATTCTGACCGTTCTGGTTGTCATGTATCTGGTGCTGGGCAGCGTGTTTGATACGGTCGCGGCCCTTGTCGTCACGGTGCCGTTTGTCATTCCGATCATTCTGGCAATGGAATACGATTTGATTTGGTGGGGTATTGTGACTCTGGCGCTGGTCGAAATTGGCATGATCACACCGCCAATCGGCATGAATGTCTTTGTGATGAAAAGCTTGGTACGCGACGAAGTGTCAATCACCACAATATTTCGGGGGGTCCTTCCGTTCCTTGCCGCCGACATGGTCCGGTTGATCCTGTTGATAACTTTTCCCGCGTTAACCCTGTGGTTGCCCGCGCAATTGCAGTAATCGGGATTGCATTTACTTCTTGCGACGCAAGTCAAGCTACGTTTCTCGAGCGCATTGCTTAACTTAGTTTGACCGTTCAGTAGTTCGCATCACATTGGTAGTTTTCTATACGAAAGCAAAAAAATACTATGGATGAAATCAGTTAATCTTACGTCAATATACAGTTTCGTACCAAAAAGAGGACGCAGACATGAATATTATAAAACATATCCGTTCCGTTTCGGGAAGAGCTCGGGCGGTATGCTGGGCCGCCATCGCGGCGATTGGGTTGATGGCCGCAACAGCCCCTGCCACAGCCCAGACCATAACAATCGGAACGACGGCGCAAGGCTCGCTTGGGTCCGGGGTCGGTGCGGCATTGGCCAAGGTAATGGACGGGCGCGGCCTGACATTGCGGTCAGTCCCGATGGGGGGACCAGAAGTCACGATGCCATTGCTCAACAGTGGCGAGATCCAGTTTTCACTGGCCAGCGCCGATGTGTCCAGTCTTGCGGCGTCGGGCACAACCATGTTCGAGGGTAACGCGCACCCCGATATCCGCCTGGTCGGACATCTGGTGTCCTTTGAGGCGGGATGGCTTGTGCGCGCGGATTCCGACATAAAAACAATGGCCGGCCTAAAGGGAAAACGCGTGTCATGGGGTATCACCCAACAGCGTATTCTGGAATATTGGGGCCGTGCCCAGCTGGCGACAGCTGATCTGGCAGAGGACGATATTGTACCGGTGCATGCGACGGCGGCCCCGGCTGCAATTCAGGATTTCATTGCAGGTCGTTCGGATGCGGTGGTCTTTACTGTTGGATCGGGTCTTGTTTCGCAGGCGGATGCCGCTGTTGGTGGAATCCGCTTTTTGCCCCTGCCGGACCGTGACGACCGGCTCGACATCACCTCGGGTATCGTACCGGGCACATTGATCCGTCAGGTCACGCCCGACAAACGCCGCCCCGGTATCGTAGAAGAAACGCCAATGATGGGATCAACGCTGGTTTTGTTGGCCAACGTCAACACGCCGCCAGAAACAGTCGCCGCAGTTGCCGAGGCGCTCCACACGGCCAAGGATGAGCTGATTGCGATTCATCCTGCCTTTAACCGGATGGACCTCGAAACGCTGGCGGGAGATGTTCCAAACCTGCCGCTCCATGACGGCGCTGCCAACTATTACAAGGCTAACAACGTCATCGGCGAGTAATTTCCGATGAAAATAATGACACCTGTCAGGAACACCATTGCGTTGTTGATTGTCACCGGTGCAGTGGTGTGGGCTCTGGACGTTTTGCAGCTTTTTGCGCTGAGCGTTTACAAAGAACAATACATGTCCTTTGCATTGGGGCTTACCCTTGCCGTTATCTATCTGCCAGCTGAAACAGAGGCCCGGACCGGGCGGACCTTTGGCTGGTGGTTCGGGATCTTCGCAGCAATCGCCGCGATTGTGACCTGCGGATACCTCGCGGTGATGTACCCTGTGTTGTTGCCGACAATGATCGTCAAGCCGATGCCTGCGATCATCTGCGGCGCGATCCTGATCCCGCTGCTGGTCGAAGCGCTGCGGCGGGTCGCTGGCCTGACGCTGTGTCTGATACTGGTGGCGTTTCTGGTCGTGGGGCTGTTTGCCCATTTTCTGCCCGGTCATCTGGAAGGTCGTCAGGTGCGGCCCGGTCGGCTTATCAGCTATCTGTCCGTTGATCCCAATGGGATCCTTGGCCTGCCGTTGCTGGTGACATCCACAATTGTCGTTTCGTTTGTTCTATTTGGCAATATTCTGAATGTTGCGGGGGGGGCGCGTTCTTTACTGACCTGTCGCTGGCCGCAATGGGCCGGTTTCGGGGCGGCACCGCAAAGATCGCCATCGCCGCGTCAGCGCTGTTTGGGTCGGTGTCGGGCAGCGCAGTGGCCAATGTCGCATCCACTGGCGTAATCACCATCCCGATGATGAAGAAATCCGGGTTTTCACCATCCGACGCCTCGGCGATTGAGGCGTCGGCCTCGACCGGCGGGCAATTGCTGCCACCGGTGATGGGGGCTGTTGCCTTTCTAATGGCCGAATTCCTGAATGTCCCTTACGCCGAGGTCGCGCTGGCCGCGCTTATTCCCGGTTTGCTCTATTACATCTGTCTGTTCATTCAGGCCGATCTGTTGGCCGCTCGCAAAGGCATCACCGCGCTGAAACGTGCCGACTTGCCGCGTGCCACGACCGTGTTGGTCAAGGGCGGTCATTACATCATTCCATTTGCCGTACTGATCACGGGCCTGTTCAAATATAATCTGGAAGCAGAACGTGCGGTGGCCTATGCCACGGCCGTAACCCTGGTTCTGGGTATCTTTCGCAGCTATGGACCAAGTCGGCTGACCCTGCGCGGGGTGTTTCATGCTGTCGTGAGCGGGGGCAGAACCGTTGCCGACATCATTGTCATCGGAGCTTGTGCCGGAGCGATCATTGGCGTGCTGAACATCACTGCCGTGTCGTTTGGCATCACTCTTCAACTTGTCAGCATTGGCGAAAGCAGCTTGTTTCTTTTGCTGATCACGGCCGCCCTTCTGTCGATCGTCATGGGCATGGGGTTGCCAACACTGGGGGTTTACCTGTTGTTGGCCACCTTGACCGCGCCGTCCCTGGTTGAGCTGGGATTGACCCCGATCAGCGCGCATATGTTCATCTTTTTCTTTGGCATGATGTCGCTGATCACGCCGCCAATCGCCGTGGCCGCCTTTGCCGCGGCCAATATTGGCGGCGCGCCACCGATGAAAGTGGGCTGGAAGTCGGTACAGTTTTCATGGCCCGCGTTCATCCTGCCGTTCCTGTTTGTCTATTCCCCCTCGTTGCTGATGATAGGGGCTCCTTTGCTCATCGCCACTTCGGTGGTTACAGCGATTTTGGGCATTGCTTTGATTAGCTCGGGTCTGATCGGCTATGCGTTGCGGCGTTTGCTGATATGGGAACGGGTGGTCGCGGCGCTAGCGGGCACCTGTCTGATGCTGCCATATGACACTAATACGCTGGGTATTTGGATCAATCTCGCCGGGGCGGTGTTCATGGCAGCGTTTGTGCTGCGATTGCTGAGCACGCGCCAGATAGCCGGATCGTTGGAAGATGAAAACGTCATAAACAAAACATTCGAGAGGACCTAATGACCGAATCAAAAAAACCAAACTTCATCGTATTTCTGACCGATCAACAACGCTGGGATCATGTTGGCTGCTACGGCAATGAGATTCTCAAAACCCCCAATATCGACGCGCTGGCACGCGGAGGTGTGCGGTTTGAAAGATTCTATGTTTCATCTCCATTGTGCCAACCGAACCGTGCCACCCTGATGACCGGACGCACTCCGATGGTGCATGGTGTGCGGACCAACGGGATCGCGCTCGACCGCAATTCAGTAACCTTCGTTGACCTCTTGCGCGCAGCGGGCTGGCGCACTGCGCTGATTGGCAAATCGCATCTGCAAAATGTCACCGGCCTGCCCCCCGGCCCGCGCGCCCCGGCGCATCCGGAGCGCGCAGCTCCGCCGGCTGAATTGCAAGAGGCCACGCGCGGGCACCGCCGCGGCCCCGAGTACGACGCCGAAGTCAATCCGATGTGGCGCAAAGACCCGCTGCGCGCGGTGCCGAAACTACCATATTATGGCTTTGACACGGTGCGCCTTGCGGCCTCGCATTCCGACCGGGTGCAGGGCGATTACACCTGCTGGTTCAACTCACGCCATCCCAACCCAGACAGCCTGCGCGGCAGGCCCAATGCGATCCCCGATGAGACGATCACTGTAGCTCAATCCTGGCGCACCAGCATTCCCGAAGAGCTATACCCGACTACCTATGTGGCCGATCAGACCATCAGCTACCTCAAATATCATCAAGACAGCGCCGAAGGGCGGCCCTTCTTTGTAACCTGTTCGTTCCCCGACCCGCACCACCCATTCACACCTCCGGGCAAATACTGGGACATGTATAACCCCGATGACATCCCGGTGCCAACCTCGCACCACAAACCGATGACCAGCGCGGATATGCCTGCGGGGCTTTGGTTCGCCTATGAAAAAGGCCGTGACGAGCCAGACGCCCAATGGCCTGTGCCGGTCAGCGCACGCCATGCGCAGGAAGCGATCGCACTGAACTATGGCATGATCTCGATGGTAGATGACGCAGTTGGCCGGGTTTTGGCCGCGATGACGCCCGAAGTGCGGGCCAATACGATTGTCATTTTTACCTCGGATCATGGCGACTATATGGGCGATCACGGAGTAATCCTGAAGCTCGGGCTGCATTTTCAGGGCGTAGTCCGCGTGCCGTTTGTATGGCAGGATCCTGACGGTGCCTCGGGGAAGGTGCGCGAAGATCTTGGTGGTACGATTGATATCGGTGCGACGATCCTCGCCCGCGCCGGGTTGCAATCCTATTTTGGGATGCAGGGGCGTGATCTTTTTGATGTGGACGCCGATCCGCGCGACGGCATTCTGATCGACGATCATGGCATGGCGGTGTTTAAAGACCCTGAGGCGAAGGCCGGCTTGATGAGCTATATTACCGACGAATGGCGCCTATCGGTCTGGGAGGGCTCCGACTGGGGCGAGCTTTACAGCCTCGCGGACGACCCCGATGAAATGACCAATCTTTGGAGCGACGCTGACCATGCCGCTATCCGTCAATCGTTGTTGCACCGGCTTCTGCGCGAAATGATTTCTCTGCGCGATCGAGCTCTCACGCCCACCTCGCTGGCATGAAGAGGCACTGACTCAGATCTTCGGGCATATCCAGTTGGACACTTTCTGTAATATATGCCTCCTGGTCTGCCCCCTGAAAAATGATCCTTCTTGAAGTATGGCTTATGAGTCGCAGAAGGACATTGAAACGGCACGTGAAAGACACAAATCAGAAGAGATCGGCACGAAGCGTCGTCGGGGTGACGTGCTGAATGCACAGGGCAAATCGATTGTGGAGGAAATCTGGTCAATTGGCGTGACGGAGTTACACATTACCGCTGGCGATCGGGGTGCAGCGTCTGGAGGAATTGGAGGCCGTAAACGCTCGCCTTCTTCGCGCGATTTCCGATCAGACCTTGGACAAGATGATCCTTGAAGAGCCCGCCATGGGAAACTTCTAAGCCCTGCCCGCAGCCGCACTTGTGTGGATCATGTTATCGAGGAACTGGGTGTGTCCGAACGTCCGGCATGCCGGATTCTAACTCATCATCGTTCCAAGCCGTGCAAAGCCGCAAAGACCCCGGATGATCAAGCGGGATTGATCGCCGACATCACGGCGCTTGCACTTCAGTACGGGCTAATATGGCTCGCCGTATCACAGCGATGCTGCACGAGGCCGGCTGGTCGTGAACGTCAATCGGGCCGAGCGGACATGGCGGCTTGAGGGGCTGAATGTTCGATCCAAGCAACCCATGCGTGGTCGGCTCCGGCTGAACGACAGTCCGTGCATCCGGCTTCAGCCGGAATACTCCATCCATGTCTAGTCTTATAATTTTGTAGAGGACCGCCCGCATAATGGAACGAGAATCTGGATGCTCAATGTGATCGAGTTCACGTGAGAATTCATTGCCATCAGGGTCGAGAGAAAGCTGAAGGCTGTTGATGTCATCGAAGTGTTGTCCGATCCCTTCATCCTCCGGGGTATCCTTGGGCATATTCGTTCTGACAACGTCCGGAATTCCTTTCCAAGGCCTCCGAGCGAAGGTCCTTCACTTTGGGTGAAGTCGCCTGCCGTGCGGTGTCACCCGAGAGCCGACGCTTGCCTGCTTCCAGGAACTCCTTCGACCAACTGTAATAAAGGCTTTCGGCGATACCTTCGCGGCGACACAGCACCGAGATGCTTTCCTCGCCCCGCAAACCCGCCAAAACGATGCGGATTTTTTCCTCCGCTGAATAGGTCTGGCGCGTCTTGCGGCAGATGTTCTTGACCAGCTTGTCAGCTGCGTTCTTCGATGTCCCCGATGTCCTGTTCATCTTCACTCCATGAAAGTTATGATGAACCAGAAATCCTCCTTTGTTTAAATCCCCAAATCTGACCCACGGGCGCTGACGTTAGACACATCTAGACGACTATTGTTTGCGCACCCGACTGTCTACGTGAGCTTTTGCGCAAAATGAACCGCATGCAATTGATACGGACTTTGGCGGCTTGGCGGCCCTATTTGACTGGGTATCGGGATGTTGAAGAGGCTTACAAGATCGCGCTCAAATCGCTGGCACGTCGTTATCTCGAGCTGCATGATGAAGTTGCTGACCTTGACGATATGATCGAAGCCATTTTCGAAGAACTGGCACCAGCGCTGATAGCACGTAACTGTGCGGCGACAATCAAGGTGAGACTCAGCGTCAATCGGGATAAGACTCGGCGGCGGGGGTGTAACGAAGGGAGGGCGTCGGACACACGACGGTCATCTCGGGCGTGTCAAGCGCCGCGACATGAGTGCGGTCGAGATGTGCCGGTCGGACAGAAGCGCGGCCAGGAAGTCTTGCGCGATTTCTTCCGTCAGCACGCGCGTCCGGTTCTTCGAGAAAGTCGAGACGTCCCAGACCCAATCCTCCACGCCAAGCCCGACGAACCATCGAAACAGAGGATCGAAATCCAGCCGCTCCATCAGTTGCCGCTCGGATCGGATCGAATAGAGAAGCTGCAACAGAATCGCCCGCAAAAGCCGTTCCGGCGCAATCGACGGTTGGAAGGACTCTTTGTAAAGCGTTGCAAACTCCGGATCGAGGAGTACCAGCGCTGCGTTTACCAGATCCCGCATCGAACGAAGCGGATGCCACGACGGAACACGATCCTCCAGATCGACGTAGGAAAAAAGTTGGGAAGACCAATCATCCGTGACACGCATCGTATCAATCCATAGCCAATCACGTCAACAGGATCGCATCAGGATTGATCTCAAAAGCCGGCGGGGTTTTCAGCAACCTGCTAAACGGCCCGCTCGCCCATGCCGTCAGCTCTTCGTGTTCGGGATGAGAACGCCGGTGGGAAAGTGCACCCCGGAAAGCGCAGTTTCGATGTTTCTTACACATTGGTGTAACGGATTGAGATATCTCTGAGCCGCCGCGCCGGGAGTCATCGCGCTGCGAAAAAAGACAATGTTCAGTGCCCCGACAACCTGCGTTCCAACCCGGACCGGAAGTGCGATGGCGCTGATTTTTTTTTCGGTCAGCCCAACAGAAGATGCATACCCAACATCGTGGACCTCTTGTAAAATCCGGTCTACGATTGCCCTATCGGAAATGTCGCCCGCGTCTTTGCCATCCAGACGCAGCGGCGTGGACAACGCGGTTTCAAGCGCGTCCGGCGGCAACGCACTGAGCAACGCCCGCCCCAAGGCTGAATTCAACAGGGGCCGGTGCTTCCCGACCAACCTGCGGTGCATCGACATCGGGCTGATATTATGGGTCGACGCCAGAATGGTGATCTGCCCGCCCACCAGACTGGCAAAATCGCTGGGCCAAAGCACCTCTTTGGTGAGGTTTTCCATACACGGCATGATTTTCTGGAAATACAGTTCGTCATCCCGCACCCCAGCCGCCAGCCGCGCCACTTCTGATGTCAGCGCTATGGCCCCGTCGTCTTGGCGCCGGATCACGTACCCCTTGTTGGCCAAGGTGCTTACCAGACGGTAAACCGATGACCGATCCAGGCCAATATAGGTCGCCAGTGCGCCCGGCTTCACCCAGCCCAGATCGGCCAGCGCCTCCAGAATATCGATGCCGCGTGCTAGTGCGCGCACATCTTTGTAACGCCCGTTGAGACCATCCATGTTTTCGGCTCCCCTGTTCGCATGTCGAACATCTTCGCAATGAACGTTGCGTTGACGCAAGCGAAATCTAATTATCCCCGTCGAAGGTACGGCCCATTTCGTGCTTCGATTAGTGAGAACGCTGCACATTTGGGCGCTTGAACGGAAATGTGCTCGCCGGGTTATGCGACATCTATACGTCGTTGCCCGAACTGGCATCTAAGGGAGGAAGAAGAATGATCGTAGGTGCCGTTTGCATGTCTCACAGCCCACTGATGGATCGCAACAGAGCTGCTCCTGATACCGAAGAGCGTTTTAATGCCGCTTTGAAGAAAGCGCAGAAATTTGCAACGGATCTGGAACCCGACCTGACGATTGTTTTTCATCCTGACCATATGAACGGCTTTTTCTACAAGCTGCTTCCGGCGTTTTGTGTGGGGATCGAGGCAAATTCAATCGGCGATTTCGGCACTGTCGCCGGCAAGCTGGATATTCCGCAGGATCGCGCAATGGCCTGTGCCGAATATGTTCTGGCCGAGGGGGTAGATACGGCTATTTCCTACCGGATGGAGGTGGATCACGGCGCGGTTCAACCGGTGGAATTGTTGTCGGCCGACCGGTCGCTGGCCCGAATGGTTCCTGTTTTTATTAATTGCGCCATCGCGCCGCGACCCGGATTCGCGCGGGTTCGGGCGTTGGGCGAAGCGGTGGGGAAATGGGCTGCCACTTGTCCGGAACGGGTGCTGATCATCGGGTCAGGCGGCTTGTCGCATGATCCGCCAATTCCGTCACTGGCCACGGCCCCGCCGCTGGTGCGCCAGCGGCTGATAGAAGGTGGCGCAATGGGCCACGATCAACGGATGTCCCGCCAGAATTCAGTTATGGGCGAGGGTGCAAAAATTGTTGACGGCACCTCAAAACTGCTGCCGCTGAACCCAGAGTGGGACAATATGCTGTTGGATGCGTTCAAATCCGGAAACACCTCGGTGCTGGATTCAATATCCGATGTCGAACTGACGTCCACCGGCGGACGTGGTGGCCACGAGGTCCGCGCCTGGGTCGCAGCGCTGGCAGCGATTGGTCCCGATTACAAGTCAGATGTGCTGTTTTACGAAGTTGTTGGTGAATGGCTGACCGGCATGGGAATCATGACTGCACAACCGGCCTGACACAGGCGGGAGTTGGAATAAAGCAACGTATGGCCACGCTGTCTGAGAGCGTTCGCCCAAAACCTAAGAGATGGAAAAACATGAGTGTTCGCAGCGGACAGCAATTTATCGACCACCTGAAAGCCACACCACGCGATGTATGGATCAATGGAGAACAGGTGCAGGATGTCACCACGCACCCAGCGTTTTCCGCCAGCGTGGAACAATTGGCAAAACTGTATGACATGCAGGTTGCCAAAGAAACCGAAGATCAGACAACCTATGTCGTACCCGAAACCGGTGAACGCGCCGGGCTGGCCTTTATGCCTGCCATGAACACAGACGATCTGCGCAAGAAACGCGAGGGCTATTTGTTGTGGGCGCAGCAGAATTTCGGCTTGATGGGGCGGTCGCCTGATTTTCTGAACTGTTCGCTTCTGGCGTTCTGGGAAGCGCGCGAAGTGACGGGCAAGAACGGCCCGGAATTTCCCAAGCGGATCGCCAAGTATTACGAATATGTTCGGGACAATGATTTGTTTCTCAGTCACGCGTTGTTGTCGCCACAGAATGACCGCTCAAAACCGTCGTCTGAACAGGCCGACCTGCACATGCGTGTGGTCAAGGAAACCGACGAGGGCATCTATATCTCTGGCGGGCGGATGATCGCGACGCTGGGGCCTGTGTCGGATGAGATGCTGATGTATTCGCTGCCAGGTCTGCGCCCCGGTGATGAAGATCACGCGCTGATGTTTGCGGTGCCGACCAACAGCAAGGGCCTGCGCCAGATCTGCCGCGAACCTTATACGCTGGCCGGGCAAAAGTCTGACTTTGATCACCCGCTGTCCAACCGGTTCGAAGAAAACGATTCACTGCTGATCTTTGACAATTGTTTCGTGCCGTGGGACCGGGTGTTCATCTATCGCGATGTGCAACTGTCGAACGAATATTACATTACTTCATCGTTGCGTAACCATACCGCACATCAGACCAACACCCGCGCGTTGGTCAAGATGCAGTTCGCTGTTGGTGTCGCGATGGAGGTTGCCCGTTCGATGGGCGCTGATGCATTCCTGCATGTCCAGTCCATGCTGGGCGAAAGCCTGAACCATATAGAATTCCTCAAAAGCGGCCTGTTGCACTCTGAGGTGGCATGTGAAGCCACCGAAGTCGGTACAGTGCGCCCATTGCTGGGTCCGCTTCAGGCGCTGCGCACGCATCTGCCGACGGCCTATCCCAGGGTCGTGGAAATCATCCAGACCATCGCGGCAGGCGGGTTCATGATGATGCCATCGGGTGCTGATTTTCTGGCAGAAGAACTGAAGGAAGACACGCAGCGCTTTTATTCTGGCGCAAAGATATCATCGCTTGATCGCGCCCGGTTGTTCAAACTGGCATGGGATCTGTCGGGCGAGGCATTTGGCACTCGTGCGCTGCAATATGAACGCTATTATGCCGGCGATCCAATGCGCACACGGGCGATGAACTACTTGGGCGCGGACGATGTCGAACCCAAGAGACTCGTCGCCGCTGCGCTGGACCTGTCTGGAAATCCAACCCCCGCAAAAGGGTAACTCTACATTGTGCCGCCGTTTGGCGGGCGAAAATAAAGGGCATGAGACATGACTGACGAAACAGAACACGCGTCGATCTGGACCGACCTGACCAAGGCTGATTTCCGCCAGGGTTATCTGGATGCCGGCGGTATCCGAACCCGCTATCTGGCCTGCGGAGACAGTAGCAAGCCGCTGTTGATTCTGATCCACGGCACCGGCGGCCACGCCGAGGCATTCACCCGCAACATAGCAGCGCACGCAAAGCACTTTAACACCTACGCCATTGACCTTGTCGGCCACGGGTGGAGCGACAAGCCGGATCTGAAATACGAAATACCGGATTATGTCAAACACGTATTGTCGGTGATCAAGGCGCTTGGCTATGAAAAGGCACATATCTCAGGGGAATCATTGGGCGGTTGGGTGGCGGCATGGATGGGCATTCACAACCCCGAAAGCGTCGATCACTTAGTGCTGAACACTGCGGGGGGCTGGACCATGTTCCCCGAGGTGATGCAGCGGATCAAGCGCTTGTCGATGGAGGCGGTGAACGACCCCAATCCTGACCGTATCCGGTCACGGCTTGAATTCCTGATGCACGACAAGGCCATGGTTCATGACGATCTGGTCGAGGTCCGTCGCGCGATTTATGCCCAACCCGGTTTCATCCCGGTGATGGAAAAGATCCTGTGTTTGCAGGAACCCGAGACCCGTAAGCGCAATATGTTCACCTATAACGACAGTGCCAGGATCACCGCGCCGACGCTGGTGTTGTGGACGTCACATGATCCGACAGCCTCTCCCGAGGAAGGCCGGAAAATCGCCGATTCCATCCCCGGTGCCCGTTTTTCAGTGATGAATGAATGCGGGCATTGGCCGCAGTTTGAGGATCCGGCGGTGTTCAACAAGCTGCACCTGAATTTTCTGTTGGACCGCTGAGCAAAGGACCGCCACGATGTTTGCACAGATGAGCCCCCAGCGGGCCACCGATGACACCCCGCCGCCACTGAACGCAACCGCCTTTCGCGAGGCATTGGGGCGGTTCGCTTCGGGTGTCACAGTGATGACAACAATAGATGATCGCGTGGCACCTTACGGCGTCACTGCAACATCCTTTGCCTCATTGTCACTGGACCCACCGCTGGTGCAGTGGAGCCTGCGCAACGCAGCTTATTCACTGCCGGTATTTCTCAAGGCGGGACGATTTGCGGTGAATGTCTTGTCGGCAGATCAGCAAGCAGTTTCGAGCAGTTTTGCAACGCCTGAAATTGACCGCTTTGCCGGCCTTCAGACCGAACCGGGTCTGGGGGGCGTACCGTTGATAAATGGCGCGCTGGCCTGGATTGAATGCAGCCTTGAAAGCACCCTTGAAGGTGGGGATCATACCATTCTTGTGGGCAATGTCTTGCGGACGCGGACCTTTGATCGCCAACCTTTGTTGTACTGGCGCGGTGGCTATCTGCCGGATAGCGCAGACTAAACGGAAAGTGACCCGGGAACATGACAGACAATCAAACCATCATAGCCATGGCCGAAGCGGTGTATCGCGCACGCACCAATCTTGTGCAGATCCCACCGCTGCGCGACAGCCACGGGCTGGACACGGTGGCGGATGCCTATGCGGTACAGGAAAGCAATAATGCACGCTGGATCGCCGAGGGGCGCCGGGTTGTCGGGCGCAAGATTGGCCTGACTTCGAAGGCGGTTCAGGCACAGCTGGGTGTCGATCAACCTGATTCCGGTGTGCTGTGGGCCGACTACGCCTTTACCGAAGGCGATGTTGTGGACACTAACCGCTTTATGCAGCCCAAGGCCGAGCTTGAGGTTGCCTTTGTGATGGACCGTGAGGTGAGCGATCCGGACTTGCCTATGGCAGAGTTCATCCGCTCAGTCGCCTACATTGTCCCTGCGCTGGAGATTGTGGATTCGGCGATTGCCAACTGGGATATCCGGCTGGTCGATACGGTTGCCGACAATGCCTCGGGCGGCGGGTTTCTGCTTGGCCTTGGGGCGCGCAAGATCAGTGATCTGGACTTGCGGCTCGCCGGAGGGATCCTGTCACGCAACGGCGAGGTCATGTCCAGCGGTGTTGGTGCTGATTGCTTTGGTCATCCACTGAACGCGGCCCTTTGGCTGGCGCGCAACATGGCCACACTGGGTCGGCCGCTGGCTGAAGGAGAGATCGTGATGTCCGGTGCGCTGGGGCCCATGGTTCCGGTTGCGCCGGGTGAGGTCTACGTCGCCGAAATCGCCGGGTTCACACCAGTGCAGGTGGCTTTTGAAGATGGTGGATCAGCAATATGAACAAGATCAAGGCAGCGATCATCGGGTCGGGCAATATCGGCACCGATCTGATGATCAAGATACTCCGCAATTCCGATGTTCTGGAAATGGGCGCGATGGTTGGCATCGATCCTGAAAGCGACGGGTTGAAACGCGCCGCAGGGTTCGGCATTGCAACCACGCATGAAGGTGTCGACGGTCTCACCCGCATGGCCGTCTGGCCTGACATCGGCGTGTTGTTCGATGCAACGTCAGCCGGGGCTCATGTGAAGAATGACGCGATTGTGCAGGCGGCGGGCAAACAAATGATCGACCTGACCCCGGCGGCCATCGGACCTTATGTGATCCCTGCCGCAAACATGGACGAACATCTGGCGCATACCAACATCAACATGGTTACTTGCGGCGGACAGGCGACAATCCCGATAGTCGCCGCAGTGTCTCGGGTGGCGGAAGTGACCTATGCGGAGATCATCGCCTCTGTTTCGTCCCGCTCTGCCGGTCCAGGCACACGCGCCAACATCGACGAATTCACCGAAACCACATCACAGGCGATCAGCGCCGTAGGAGGCGCGAAGAAGGGCAAGGCGATCATCATCCTGAACCCTGCCGAACCGCCGATGATCATGCGTGACACAGTGTTTTGTCTGGCCAGGACCACTGACCGCGGCGCGGTGCGCAAGTCCATCAAAGACATGGTGAAAGAGGTCCAGACCTATGTGCCGGGCTATCGGTTGAAACAAGAGGTGCAGTTTGAAACCATCGGCAACAATGCCGCAATGCGCATCCCCGGCGTTGACGATCACGCCACTGGCCTCAAGGTCAGCGTGTTTCTTGAGGTCGAGGGCGCAGGCCACTACCTGCCGAAATACGCCGGAAATCTGGATATCATGACCTCGGCAGCGATGCGCACAGCCGAACATGTGCTTGCCGCGCGAAACAGGGGGACCGCATGACATGAAGACCTCAAAACTCTATGTTCAGGACGTCACCCTGCGCGATGGCATGCACGCGATCCGCCACCGTTATACGTTGGAACAGGTCGAAAACATTGCCCTGGCGCTGGATCGTGCCGGGGTGGACGCGATTGAACTGGCGCACGGGGACGGTTTGGCCGGGTCCAGTTTCAACTATGGCTTCGGACGCCACACCGATCTGGAATGGATCGCGGCGGTTGCCGACAAGCTGAACCATGCGAAGCTGACCACGCTGCTGGTGCCCGGCATCGGCACCATCCATGATCTGCAACAGGCGTTTGAGGCCGGGGTGAAATCCGTCCGCGTCGCCACCCATTGCACCGAGGCCGACGTCGCTGCGCAACACATCGCCCATGCCCGCAACATCGGCATGGATGTGTCCGGGTTCCTGATGATGGCCCATATGTCTGAACCTGCCGAACTGGCGCAACAGGCCAAGCTGATGGAAAGCTACGGGGCGCATTGCGTTTATGTCACAGATTCCGCTGGCGGGCTGGTGATGGACGGGGCGCGTGACCGTATCGCCGCCTACCGCGACGTTCTGAACGACGAAACCCAGATCGGCATTCACGCACACCAGAACCTTTCGGTTGCGGTTGCCAATTCGGTTGTCGCGGTCGAGGCAGGGGCCTACCGGGTTGATGCATCACTTGCCGGTATGGGGGCAGGGGCCGGGAACACCCCGCTTGAGGCATTTCTGGCGGTGGCCGACAAGATGGGCTGGGATCACGGCTGTGATCTTTTTGCGATCATGGATGCTGCTGACACGCTGGTGCGTCCGTTGCAGGACCGCGCCGTTCAGGTTGACCGCGAAACCTTGTCGCTGGGCTATGCTGGAGTATACTCCAGCTTTCTGCGCCACGCGGAAACCGCCGCACAGGCTTATGGTCTGGATACCCGCGACATTCTGATCGAACTTGGCAACCGCAAGATGGTAGGGGGCCAAGAGGACATGATTGTCGATGTGGCGCTGGATCTGGCCGCACAGGAATGATCGAGACTGCGATTATTCCGTATGAAAGGAAACAAAATGTCTGAACAGCACAACAAAGTGGCGATCATAACCGCCGCCAGTCAAGGTCTGGGGTTGGCAGGTGCACGGGCGCTGGCCGCGGATGGCTGGTCGTTGGTGATGATGTCGCGCTCCGAAAAGATAGCAGAAGTCGCAGACGAATTGGGCGCAACGGCGATCCGGGGCGACATTACAGATCCGGCGGCACTGGCGCAGCTTGTGCAAACAGCAATGGACCTGCATGGCCGGATTGACGGCGCGCTGATCAACACCGGCCACGCGGCCAAGGGTGAACTGCTGGAGATATCGGACGAAGACTGGCACGGCGCGCTCGACATCGTCTTGCTGCCGACCGTGCGTCTGGCACGGATTTTGGCACCGGTTTTCCGCGCACAGGGCGGTGGCGCGATTGTTTCCATGTCCTCGTTTGCCGCCCAGCAGCCGGATCTGACCTATCCGTTGTCCTCGGCGTTTCGCGCCGCGCTGTCATCGTTTATGAAAATGTGCGTTGATCGCCACGGCACCGAAGGGTTTCGCATAAATGCGGTACTGCCCGGGTTTATGGACAATTATCCGGTGCAAGAGGCGAACGCCCGGAAGGTGCCCACTGGGCGATACGGAAAGGTGCAGGAACTGGGCGAAACGATTGCCTTCCTGCTGTCTGACAGCGCGGGCTATATCAATGGCCAATCAATCCTTGTCGACGGAGGATTGGTCAGAGCAATCTGAGACCACCAGCCAGCCGCAGGTCGCGTAACACTCGCCATATCTGCTACGTTGCACCGCAACCGATACTGACCGCGCCAATGGCGTATCGCATTGTTCGTCGTTGCAACCCGTGGCGAGATTGAATGCCTGTCCGTGCCGAACGAGGCTCTTATGGCAGGCACAGAATTCGCCCATATCCAACCGGCCGATGACATCGTCTGCATCTGATGCTGCCTTCTCCATGCGTCCGCGAATTGCAGCATAAGGGCTGGGGCGAGCCGCATCCGTTGGTGGATATGCAGGCTACCGGCATTGCCAAGTTGTTCAGCCATCCTGACCTGGCTACAGGGTGGTGCATGAAGATACAGTCAACAATGCCGCGCCTGAAGGGCTATCGTCACCCTCGTGAAATCATCGCCTACGCGGTTTGGGCGTACCATCGGTTTGCGCTGATTACGGCGGATGTCGAGGATCTGCTTGCCGAACGTGGCGTGATTGTGAGCCGGGAGACAATCCGACTCTGGATCAATCGTTTCGGTGCGCATTTTACCGCCTGCATCCGATGTGACCGGCCGCGGCCGAACGACAAATGGCATCTTGATGAGGTTGTGATCCCGATCAACGGCGTGAAGCATTGGCTGTGGCGCGCAGTAGATGCCAACGGCGACGTGCTCGACATCCTTGTCCAGGGCCGCCGCAATGCCAGGGCAGCCAAACGTTTCCTGGCAAGGCTGATCGCGCAATTCGGCCACCCGAAGATCGTCATAACCGACAAGTTACGCAGCTACATCAAACCGATCGCTCATCAGGCGCCAAGTGCCGATCACCGCGCCCACAAAGGCCTCAACAACTGGATAGAAGGCAGTCACAGGCCGACGCGACGACGAGAGAAGATCATGGGGCGGTTCAAGTCGCCACGGCAAGCGCAGCGCTTCCTCACCGCACATGACCAGATCAACAATATCTTCCGCCCTCGCCGTTACCGTCTCTCCGCCACATCATACCGTCGTGCCAGGGCAGATACATTCTGTCTCTGGGCTGACTATGCCGCCGAAATGACACCATAATCGTCGCCGTCACGTGCTTTCAAAACCTCGCTTCTGCAACTTGGCAATGCCCCTTGATCTTCTATCTCGTGTAATAGCTGTACTCCCCAGAACTTTCAGTGGATTTGACGCTGTGGCTATCCGAAGGAACCGTGTCTCACTTGATATCAAACTGCAGCTTTTAGATGTGATTCAGAGGTATAATTGTGATTTACACCAATGGTTTAGCCAAGACGAAGCCATGATTTGGCAGTGAGCGCGATGGGGCAAACCGAAAGGGAAAGTCGGGTACTTTGTGTCTCAAGCCGGGTTGGTCATTGGCTACCAAACCTCTCATCAAATTTCACCGTGAATTGCGCCTTCGCCTCTAACCAGCCCCACGGCCAGCCCTACGGGGATTCTCCATGACGCGAGAACCGGGTTGACAGCGCATGCAATTCTACCTAACACTTGTTAGGTGAGTAATTGTTCCGCTGGCCAAGATGATATCGACTAAACAAGTAACAGAGAAACCCGAGGTCGGTCGCACAGGCATTCTGGATGCGGCGGCTTTACTGTTTGGTCAGCACGGGTATGGGGCTGTGTCGCTGCGGATGATCGCGCAAGCAGCCGGGATCAAAGCTGGCAGTATCTACTATCATTTTGCCTCGAAGGACGCGATCATCGTCGAAATTCTGGATGTAGGCATCCGGGTGGTCCACAATGAGGCGCGGGCGCGGATTGAGGCTTTGCCTGCTGGGTCGCCTGCGAGCGACGTGTTTCGCGCCGTATTGCGCGGCCATCTGTGTGCTCTGCTGGAACATGGCGATTATACCTCGGCTAATGTCCGGATATTTGGTCAGGTTCCGCCTGCGGTACGCGAAGCTAACCTGCCTGTCCGCCACGCATATGAAAGTTTTCTGGACGAGCTGTTGTCGGGCCTGCAGGCACGTGGTGCGATCAGAGATGATGTCAATCTGCCCCGGTTCCGCCTGCTGTTGATCGGCGCGTTAAACGCGACGCTTGAATGGTTCGACCCCAAAAGGGGCAGCGCCGAGGAGCTTGCTGATGACTATGCCGACACATTTATGACCGGGATTTTCACCCAGAGCGGAGAAAAAGCATGAGCCGCATTGCATCACGAATAGATCCTCGATCTCCGGTTTTTAACCAAAACAAGGTGCAAACGCAGCGCCTGCAGGAAACTCTGCGCGCGCGTATGGCCATTGCCACAGCCGGAGGTGCCGAAAAACTGCGCGCACGGCACCATGATCGTGGCAAGTATTTGGTGCGCGACCGGATCGATCGCCTGATCGACCCCGGCACTGCCTTTTTGGAACTGTCGCCGCTTGCTGCCTGGGGTCAGTACGACAATCAGGTTCCGGCAGCCGGCATCGTCACCGGTATCGGCCTTGTAAAAGGCAAGCAGGTGGTCATCATCGCCAATGATGCCACGGTCAAGGGTGGCAGTTTTTTCCACGAAACGGTGAAAAAACACCTGCGCGCTCAGGAGATCGCCGAGCAGAACCGCATGTCTTGCCTCTATCTTGTGGATTGCGGTGGTGCCTATTTGCCGGAACAGGACCGGGTATTCCCCGACCGTGACCATTTTGGCAACTCGTTTCATCGCCAGTGCCGGATGTCGGCAGCCGGATTGCCGCAGATAGCGGTGGTGTTTGGTGGCTGCACAGCTGGCGGCGCCTATATTCCAGCGTTGAGCGATCAGGTCATCATGGTCGATGGAAACGCACGCATCCATCTGGGCGGCCCGTCAATCGTCAAAGTTGCGATCAATGAAGAAGTTGACGGCGAAACATTGGGTGGTGCGGCGATGCACACGCGGGTATCCGGTGTCAGCGACCATCTGGTCGAGAATGAAGATCAGGCACTGGCGCTGGCCCGTATTCTGATCGGCGAGACGAATTTCGAGCGCAAGACAGCCAAGGTCGAATCGGTACTGCCCCCGCGATATGCAGTATCAGAACTCGAAGGGGTCGTTAGCGCTGATCCGAAAATGCCTTATGACGTGCGCGAGATTATCGCGCGCATTGTAGATGACAGCGCTTTTAGTGAATTCAAACCCGAATGGGGCGATACGGTGGTATGTGGTACGGCGCGGGTTCATGGCCATGCCGTGGGGATCATTGGCAACAATGGCGCGCTCTTGTCGCAAGCGGCGCTGAAAGCCGCGCATTTCATAACCTTGTGCGATCAGCGCAACATCCCGTTGCTTTTCCTGCATAACATCACCGGCTTCATGGTTGGAACTGTCGCCGAACGCGAAGGCATTGCCAAAAACAGTGCCAAAATGGTTTACGCACAGGCTGTTGCCAGAGTGCCCAAGCTGTCGGTGATTGTGGGTGGTTCCTATGGGGCGGGTAATTATGGCATGTGCGGGCGCGGCTTCCGGCCAAACTTCCTGTTTGCATGGCCAAGTGCGGTGCTGGCCACGATGTCGGCCGATATCGCCAGCAATGTAATGCTGGAACTGCGCCGCACCAACGCTAAAGCCCCCACCGCCACGCAAACCGAGCTGAGTGAGATCGAAGCCGGCGTGCGTGCGCAATACGGCGAACAATCGGACCCGTATTACGCAACGTCGCGGCTTTGGGATGACGGCATCATTGAGCCTGCGCAAACCCGCGATGTGCTCGGCCTTTGCCTGTCGATCACATCCAGCACACCCGAGGCTACGGGGCATTCCCCGGTTTACCGAATGTAGGACCCTACCATGACCATACAGACATACGAAACGGTCACACTTGAAACAGACGCACGTGGCGTCGCGCGGCTGACGCTGAACCGGCCTGACACGCACAACGCGTTGAACGCAAAGCTGATTGAAGAGCTCATTCAGGTCGCTGGCCTGTTGGCGGCAGACAACAGCGTTCGGGTTGTGGTTCTCAGCGGCGAAGGCAAGAGCTTCTGCGCGGGCGGTGATTTCAACTGGTTCAAAGGCAATGCAGAGGCGGACCGCGCCACCCGCATCCGCGAAAGCAGTAAACTGGCGCATATGCTTAATGCGCTGAATGCGCTACCCAAACCGCTGATTGGACGAATTCAGGGCTCAGCCTATGGCGGCGGTGTGGGGATGATCTCGGTCTGTGACATTGCTGTCGGCGTCGACACAGCGCGCTTTGGGCTGACTGAGGTACGTCTGGGGCTCATCCCAGCCAATATCTCACCGCATGTGGTAGCGCGTATAGGGGCGGCAAATTCGCGCGCCACCATGCTGTCGGGGGCTTTGTTCAGCGCCGCAAGGGCTGAGAAAATCGGGTTGCTGAACGAAACGGCGTCGCCTGGCGATCTGGACGCGAGGATTGACGCCATCATCGACGATCATCTTGAGGCAGCTCTGGGCGCAGTCGGTGAAACCAAGCGGTTGATAGCCTTTGTGGCGAGCCATAGTATTGATGACAACATGATCTACACCGCCGATCGCTTGGCGGATGCATGGGAAACCGAAGAAGGCACCAAGGGTATCAACAGTTTTCTGGGCAAGAAGCTGCCCCCATGGCGGTCGGGCAAATGAATTTTTCAACCGTCCTGATCGCTAATCGCGGTGAAATCGCCTTGCGGCTTGTGCGTGCCTGCCACAGTCTGGGCTTGCGCGCCGTCGCGGTTTATTCCGACGTCGACCGGGATGCGCCGCATGTGATCGCAGCCGACAAGGCGGTGCATATTGGCCCGCCCGAGGCTGCCCAAAGTTATCTTGATGGCGACCGGATCATTGCGGCGGCCAAACAGGCCGGCGCGCAAGCCATTCATCCCGGTTATGGGTTTCTGGCCGAAAATGCAGATTTCGCGCAAGCCTGCGCCGATGCCGGCCTGATCTTTGTCGGACCGTCACCGGATAAAATCGCGCTGATGGGGTCCAAAATCGCGGCCAAGGCGGCGGCGGTTGCAGCGAACGTGCCGGTTGTACCGGGGTATTACGGCCAGGATCAGTCTGACGATCGGCTGCTGGCTGAGGCCCGGATCATCGGTGTGCCACTGCTGATCAAGGCCAGCGCCGGTGGCGGCGGCCGCGGAATGCGACAGGTGCATGACCTGGCCACTTTTGCCGCAGAGCTGGCTGCAGCGCGAGCGGAAGCCGAGGCCGCTTTTGGCGACGGTCAGGTTTTGTTGGAACGATTCGTCGGCGCCGCGCGCCATATCGAGGTTCAGATCCTCGCTGATAACGTCGGCAATGTGCGACACCTGTTCGAACGGGACTGTTCGTTGCAACGCAACCACCAGAAAGTGATCGAAGAGGCGCCCGCGCCACAACTGGCACCCGATATTCGCGCCAGCTTGTTAGACAGCGCCGTGCGCCTGACCGAAGGCATTGGCTATGACAGCGCAGGCACAGTTGAATTCCTGGTGGACAGCGACACCGGGGAATATTTCTTCCTCGAAATGAACACCCGCCTGCAGGTGGAACACCCGGTGACCGAGGCGGTCACAGGCATCGACATTGCCGCTTGGCAGTTGCGCGCTGCCGGCGGCGAGGCGCTGCCGTTCATGCAAGACGATATTACCTGCACCGGATGGGCGATCGAGGCCCGCATAGCCGCTGAAGATCCGGCCAACAATTTTCGCCCCGAGATCGGCATGATCACCGGCTACGCCGCGCCCGACATGGCACGCCTGCGGCTCGATAGCGGTGTTCGCGCCGGAAGTACCGTCAGTCATTATTACGATTCGATGCTCGCCAAGCTGATCAGTTCCGAGCGTGACAGGGCATCAGCCATCCGTCTTTTGGATCAGGGGCTATCCAAGTATCACATCACCGGCCCCGGCACCAATATCGCGTTTTTGCGCGATCTTCTGGCCTTGCCGGATTTTGTCGCCGGGACGCACAGCACCGCGTCTCTTGGCGCGGCTTATCCCGATGGTTGGCGCGCGCCTGTGCCTGGCCCACATCAGAAGGCGGAGGCCGTGCTGACCCGTTTTCTGGCTCAGAACGACACAGGCGGGTCCGATCCCTGGACTGCATTGGGCGCTTGGCGCGTCACCGAGCCATCTGGACGCCGCGGCGCCGCTATTTATCGGGTCGAAGGTAATGATGTCCGGATCGAGGGGCGGGACGAGAACTATATCGTGACACTTCCCGATCAGGCCTCGTTTGAAATCGAAAACGCCACCTTGCGTGATGGCACGCTGTGTTTTGAAATCGACGGAATGCGCCATAGCGCGCACGTTGAAATCAATGGGGATATCGTCACGCTCGATGGCGAAACCGGACGCGCTTCGTTTGTTGTACTAAACAACGACGGGATCATCCAAGCAGCTGGCGAGGTCACACAGGGCGGCGGCAATCAGGTGAACGCGCCAATGCCCGGCCTTGTCTCGGAAGTTCTGGTCCAGCCGGGTGAGACCGTCACCGCCGGACAGCCGGTTGTCGTGATCGAGGCCATGAAACTATTGCAAACCCTGACCGCACCCTGTCCTGGCACCATCGCCCAAATCAACTTCACAGCCGGAGAAAACGTCGATATGGGCGCCGTGCTGATCACCATTGACCGAGAGGAATGACCATGGCCAACCCATATTTTTCCGACGAACTGACCATGCTGCGTGACCAGATCCGCCGCTTTGTTGAGGCTGAGATCGTGCCACACGGCGACGCGTGGGAACAAGCGGGCAAAGTTCCGCGCGAGGTTATCGCCAAAATGGGCGAGCTGGGCTTTCTTGGTATGCGCTACCCCGAGCAATATGGCGGAGCCGATCTGGATACGATGGCCAGCGTCGTGCTGGCTGAGGAACTGGGCCGCTGCACATTCGGAGGCTTCTCGGCTGACGTGCTAGTGCACACGGATATGGCCAGTCCGCATCTGGCCAATGTCGGCACAACTGAACAGTTGGAACGCTGGATGCCGGGTATCACGTCAGGCAAAAGTATTTGTGCCGTTGCCGTAACCGAGCCCGGCGCCGGGTCGGACGTGGCGGGAATGCGGACACGCGCGGTCCGTGACGGCAATGGCTGGCTTATTAACGGCACCAAGATGTTCATCACCAATGGTGTGCATGGCGATCTATTCTTTGTTGCCGCCAAGACCAACACCGAGGCAAAAGGCTCGCGCGGTGTGACGATCTTTGCTGTCGAAAAGGGCACCGCAGGCTTCACGGTTGGCAAGAAGCTGAACAAGACCGGGTGGTTGTGTTCGGATACTGCCGAACTGGTTTTTGACAATGTTCATGTCACCGGAGACCATATCTTGGGCGAGGTTGATCAGGGCTTCTATGCCATCATGAAAAACTTTCAGAACGAACGAACTGTTCTGGGTGCCATGGCCATGGGCGAGGCGCAAAAAGCCATCGACCTGACGCTGGAATATGTGAAGGATCGCCCTGCTTTTGGGGGCGTTCTTTGGGACAAGCAGGTGATCCGTCAACGCCTTGCTGAACGCGCCGCCCAAGTCGAAGCCGGCCGACAGCTGGTCTATAGCGCGGCCTGGAAAGACGCCCAAGGGCTGGAGTGCGTCAAAGAAGTTTCGATGGTCAAGGCTTATTGCGGCGATCTGGTGAACAAGGTTTTGTATGACTGCGTTCAGTTCCACGGCGGCATGGGCTATATGCGCGAAACCCCGGTTGAGCGGATGTCTCGCGACGCGCGTATTCAGGCCATTGGCGGTGGCGCGACGGAGGTGATGCTGGAAGAAATCGCCAAGCGGTTGTAACTCAAGTCTTTGGTTGATGTATGGGTGGCTAACTGTTTGAGCGATGGGCGTAGAATTTCTTTCGGCCGCTACGTCTTGCAATGTGACATTTTCCGCCAGCCGACCGAGACTTCGCTCCAAGCTCGTGAATAGGATGTTCGATACCAACGAAGGTCCAGAAGAAAGGAATGATATGGTACTCATCGATCACCTCATCGAACTGGCTGCCTTGCCTCCAGAAAAGCTCTCCGCCCGCGCACTTGTCCTGGCACGCTTCTCGCTCCTTGACTGGATGACCTGCGGTATCGCGGGCGTCAGCGAGCCCGTAGCCGAAAAACTGCGCATGTTGGCCGAAGAAGAAGTGGGCCGGGGTGCTGCTTCGGTTTTCGGAGGCGTCGCCGCTCCTGCCCGCATGGCGGCCCTTGTCAACGGCGCAACCAGCCATGCGCTCGATTATGACGATACGCATTTCGGCCACGTCGGCCATCTGTCCGTGGGAATTTATTCAGCCGCTCTGGCTGCTGGAGAAGAGGTCGATGCGTCTGCCACAGAGGTTGTGAACGCGTTCCTCGTCGGGGCAGAAGCTGCCATACGGATTGGTCTCGTTCTTGGGCGAGTACATTACGACATCGGCTTTCACCAGACGGCGACGGCTGGTGCGTTTGGCGCGACCTTGGCTGCCGGCCGCCTTTACGGGTTGAACACTCAAGAGATGCGAAACGCCATCGGCCTGTGCGCCACGCGAGCTTCGGGACTGAAATCGCAGTTCGGAACGATGGGCAAACCGTACAATGCGGGCATTGCAGCCTCCAATGGGATCGAATGCGCCAAACTCGCCAAACTTGGAATGACCTCGGCCGACGATGGCCTTTTGGGGCAGCAAGGTTTCGTCGAAACACATACACCGGTTGCGGATCCGGAGGCTGGTCTCGCAAAGCCCCAAGTGTTTCTTTTCGAGGACAACAAATACAAGCTGCATGCGTGCTGTCACGGAACTCATGCGATGATCGGAGCGCTCCTCGGAGCAAAAGAGCTGGAAGAGCGCGTTTTGGACGATGTTGCCAGTTTCACGCTTCGGACAAGTCCCCGCTGGCTTCGAGTCTGCGATATCAAACGGCCCCGCACCGGCTTGGAAGTGAAGTTCAGCTATAACTGGCTCGCTGGAATGATCATTCGTGGTGACAGGACCGTGGACGACCGTGCCTATACCGACGCTCTCGCCAATGACGCCGAGCTCGCGGTTTTCGCCGACAGGATCAAAGTCATTGGTGACGATGCCGTCGGCGATTTGCAAGCTATTGGGATCGTTAAGCTTAAAGACGGGACCGAGATCGCTGTCTCGCACGATCTTGCCGAGCCGATGCCTGTTGACCTTTTGGCAGAAAAGCTCCGGGAGAAGTCCGTGGGAACAATTGGTGAGACCGGCCAGACGATCTGGAATACGCTGTCACGGCTCTCCGCTATGAGTGCCCGGGATCTCGGCGAAATCCTTCGCCGCGCCGGATCGGAAGGCGGCGGCACGGAGTAGAATGACGCCGCGTCTCGTAGAGTTCGGTCGGATCGTGTTCTGTGGCGTTGTATAGTTGGTGCGGTGGCCATAAGTGCTTTCCAGCAGGGTTGGGTTGATTCCAACCAACCTGAAGGAAAGCCCCGATGGTCGATTGGATGATTGGCTTTGCCGCCGAGAAGATGAAGTCCTCAAGGTTGGCGCTAAGAGCCGCGCGGGCAACAGCGAGAAGTACTCCTTTCGGTTTGCCCGGCTCGATGACTATCGCGGCCGGGAACTGTGGAGTCGCGAACCCCGAAGCTTCGCACTGGTCGCCATTTTCACAATCGGATCGATGCGGGGTTCAGGAGTTTTCCACGCGCGAAATCATAAGATGTGGCAAGAATTTTCAAGGCTGTTTCGATCTCTGGCTCATCGCGCGGTGCAAACACCATAACCGCGGTCGCCGGTATCATGCCTGTAGCCACCATCGGGTGCGGCTCGCCCCAGCCTTTGTCGAATAACTCACGTGTGCATTCCAACGGAAGCATCAGGTGCATCGAACCATCATAATGCGGATGCACATGGGCAAATTCATTTCCCACCATAAAGGATTCTTGACAGCCGTGAGCATGATTGTGTGTCAGCCAAAGAGCTTCGGCTCCGGGGACAGAGATGATGCTGGGGCGGCGCTCGATAAAGGGAAAATCAAAGGCGCGCTCTTTGAGCTTTTGATAAGTACCGGCGTCGGGGTTTTGACTGACCTGCTCGTGAGGTGCGCAGTCGGTGGTCTCGGGCCGGGGGCCTTTGCGGGGTGTCAGTTCAAACATATCCAGCCTTTCTGTACTGTTTGGTTAGGCCCCCAAAGCCTTGCGGACATCCGGAGCGACGTGGGTTCCCAAGATATCGATCGCCTTCATCAGGGATTTGTGATCGAGCATCCCGATCGCCATCTGAATGGTTATTCTGGTAAAACCGAAGATCTCGTGATGGGCGAGAATCTTGTCGGTTAGTTCTGCGGGCCCACCGACGAACAATGCTCCGCTTGGGCCGCACATGGTGTCAAATTGTGCACGGGTTGCCGGGGGCCATCCACGTTCCGCGCCAAGGCGCGTCATGACCTCGTTATGTGGGCCGCTATAAATGTCACGGGCACTCTGGCTGGTTTCGGCCACAAACCCATGCACATTCAGTGAGGTTTCCAGACTGGCCTGGTCGTGCCCGGCCTTGCTGGCGGCGGTCCGATAAAGATCGAACAAAGGCGCAAAACGCGCAGGGTCTCCGCCGATAATGCCAAGCGCAAGAGGCAGGCCAAGTGTCCCGGCGCGTACCGCCGACTGCGGGGTGCCCCCGACGGCCAGCCAGATCGGGAGCTTGTCCTGATAGGGCCGTGGGTGAACGCTCTGATGATCAATAGCGGGTATATGCCGTGTGCCGGGCCAACTTACTTGTTCGGTCTCATTCACAGCTATTAAAAGCTGAAGCTTCTCGGCAAAAAGTGTGTCGTAGTCATCCAGCGCATGGCCAAAAAGCGGAAAAGACTCAACAAATGCACCACGCCCTACCATGATTTCCGCGCGTCCCTGAGTCAGGTTGTCCAGTGTCGAGAATTGCTGAAAGACCCGGATTGGGTCATCGGAACTCAGCACTGTGACGGCGCTGGAAAGGCGGATGTTTTCGGTTTGTGTCGCTGCAGCTGCCAGCGCCACAGCAGGGTTTGAGACCGCATAGTCGGGGCGGTGATGTTCGCCAATCCCGAACCAATCCAGTCCGACCTGATCGGCCAGCACGATTTCCTCGACCAGATTGCGCAGTCTCTGGGACGTGCTGATGCTGCCGTTCCGGCCAGTGCCCGACTCTGCGAATGTATATATTCCTATTTCCACGATATGGCCTTCTTTAGGGCGGGGGCGAATTGCTCGCCCCCGAAAATGTTTCCGTGAATAATCCTAACCGCCAAACAGGGCCAGAACGGGAGCAAACGCGTCCTTCCATGAGGGGCGCGCCTCAAGCCGTTCGATCCAGGCCGCAACATTTGGCAGGTCATCAAGTGAGATGTCAGACTGCGCACGGTACATGAATGTTGAGGCCAGCGCAAAATCTGCCACGCTGAGATTGCCTGCGATCCAGTCCTTGCCCGCAAGGCCGATTTCCAGTACCGCCAGAAACTGATCGACGTTCTTCACTTCGGCGTCGATAACGCTTTGATCTGCGTCTCCCATGCCGAATTTCGCCTTCAAGAATCGTTCGAACGAAAGTTTCTGCATCGCCGGGCCAAGGTGGATTGTTTGCCAGTAAAGCCACTGATCTACCGTTGCCCGGGCCTTTGGCTCATCGGGATAAAGACCTCGTTCCGGTTTGTTGCTGGCCAGATAGGAATTGATGGCGCGCGATTCCCAGATCACGAAATCCCCGTCCACCAGCACCGGTACCTTGCCATTGGGGTTCATTGCCAGGAATTCATCGCTACGGTTGTCTCCGGCGCGTATGTTGACTTCGATGATCTCAAGGTCGATCCCCAGCTCCAAGGCAACCGCACGCACCCGAAGGGCGTTTGGCGAGAAATTGGCGTTGTAAAGCTTCATCGTGGTTTCCTTAGTGCTGTGGCGGGGCCAGCAAAGTTGTCTTGTTGGCAATCAGGAAATCACGCACTGACTGTCCGGCCTGTCCCGTCAGTTTTTCCAGGTCGCCCGTCGCAACGTTCAGATAGTCCTTGGCAATCGCCTCGTCGAACGATGCAAAGACCTTTGCCATGAACTCTGGCAAGCCAGCATCGACCATGGCCTTAACCAGATCGTCGGTTGAAATTGGGATATAGGGGATATCCTTGCCCGAGATTTCCGACAGGATGGCCGCGATATCACTTTGGGAAACCGCTGTGGGTCCGGTGATGTCCAATACGCTTGAATCTGTTTCCTGTATCAGGGCCGTTGCGGCGGCGCGGGCGCAATCGGCGCGGGTAACATAGCCGGCTTTTCCGTCGGCAGCTGCAGCGAAATGCTGACCCATCCCGATGCTCTGCCCGCCACCCATCAGAACCAGATCGGCGTAAAGGTTGTTGCGCAGCATCGTATAGCTGGCACCGGAGTCCCTGATCAGCGCTTCGGTGTCGCTGTGATCTTTCGAGAACGTGATGGGGCTTTCCTCGACCGGATTCGTCAAAGACGTATAGACAATATGCGTGATCCCCTCTTTCGTCGCTGCTGCGACAGCGTTTTTGTGGGCTTCCAGTCGCTTGCCGGGTTCCAGATCGTCGGTCGAAATGATCAGCAGACGCTTGCCGCCTGCAAAAGCCGCGCTCAACGATGCAGGGTCGTTGAAATCACCTTTGCGGGCCTCGACGCCTTTGTCAGCCAGATCGGCCAGCTTTTCTGGCGAACGTGAAATGGCGATGATCGGGCTGGCCCCGGCCGCAATCAGATTGTCGATGACCTGTCGGCCAAGCTGGCCGGACGCACCGGTAACAATGAAAGGGCCGTTTTGAATGTTCGTCATTAAGTATTCCTCGATTTCTTGGGTAGGTTCTGGAAGTTCAAGTGTCTGGATGGATTCAGCCGAAGGTGAACGCGCTCTCGACTGCCCCGAGCACGTGATCCTCCAGCGTTTTCACGCCTTTGTCAGCAAGGGCAGCCCCCGCGACCACATGCAGCGGAATCAGATGTTCTTCACGCGGGTTTGCATCGCGGGCACCGGGGGCAGCGCCCCATTGGGTCAGCATTTCATCTCGCTCTGCTGGATCGGGCCGAGTGGCCGCATCTGTCAGCCAGCGGTCAAATTCCTGCCCGTTGACGGCAGCACCGCCGCCACCCTGCATTGCCTGCATCATTTTGCGCATGTTGTGATAAGTGTTGCCCGAACCGATGATCAGCACACCTTCGTCTCGCAACGGGGCCAGTGCCCGCCCGACCGCAATATGCGCAGCCGGGTCAAGATCATTGCGCAAGCTAAACTGTACACAGGGAATCTCTGCCTGTGGAAAGGCCACCTTTAGCGGAATGAACACGCCGTGATCGTAACCGCGCGATTCATCAACAGAGCAGGGGAACCCGGCCGCCTCGACCAGCGCCTGTACCCTGTCGGACAGTGCCGGATCGCCGGGTGCGGGCCAGGTCAAGTCATAAGTGTGGGGTGGAAACCCGTTATAATCGAACAACAGTGGTGGAGCCGGGTTTTTCTGCACCGTGAACTGCTGCTCTTCCCAATGGCCCGAAATCACCAGCAACGCCTTGGGGGCTTCGGGCAATGATCCCGATACTTCGGCAAGAAACTCACGATGTCGGTCCCAAGTTTCAGGTGGGTTCCAGTCCATGAAGAAACAAGGGCCTCCGCCATGTGGAAGGAACATCGTCGGCATACGGGTCATGTACAGCATCCTTTCGCTTTTATTGCGGGCAGAGCCTGATGGCTCAGCCCGCGCATGGTTGTTTAAGGGTGCGGTTAAGCCGCGCTATTGAGCAAATTACCGTAGGGCGATTTCTTTGCGCGTGCCCGGTTTTGCGTCAGGAATGATATGATCAGCGCAACCCACGCCACAATTGCTGGCGGCCAGCCTGGATCGCCCGCACCCATATGTGCGGAAGCGGCCAGCAACAGGTGCCAGAACATTGCCGCATAGGCGAAATCGGACAGAAAAGTTGTTGGGCGCCAAAGGATGACTACGGCAGCCACGATCTTTAACATGGCCAACGGCCATATAATGTAGGTTGGATACTTCAGCAGGCCCTCATACATTCCCGCCACCATGTCATGCGCGGTGATGTAAAATGTCGCCCCACCCAGATAGACCAATGCAACCAGCCCGGTTGCAACCCAGTAGGTAATTTTCGCAGATTTGTCGCTCATTTAGATGTCCCTTCTTTTTCAACTAAACGCCCAGGCGTTCTTCCGACTGGAATCCCTTAAGCCCTATCAAGAAAGGGGGGATGTATATCCGGAGTCCTTGCCTAATCTTGCATCTAGATTTAGCCTTATAAAGCGACTCAATTTTGAAAAGAAAGTAGGCACCGAAAAGTAACTACTCTTGGAAAGCCGAAAATGAAACAAAAAACACCGCCTGCATGTCCGATGGATTCGATACTGCGCCTTTTGATGGGGCCGTGGACAACGTATATTCTTTGGGTTCTTAGCGATGGCGGGCCACAGCGTTTCGGGGCACTGAAACGGGCAGTGCCGGGAATTTCAACACGAGTGCTGACCGAACGGTTGCGAATGTTGCAGGCGGCCGGGGTGATCTGGCGCGAACAGACCCAAACAATTCCACCCGCAGTCACCTATGGGTTGACTGAGCGCGGTGATGACCTGCGCCATGTACTCGAATCCTTGGGTGAAATCGCGCAGCGCTGGCAAGCCGTAGGTGCATTTGGCACGGAAGATGTGGCGGCAGAATAGTCAACTCAATGGCACACTGGTTCATCCATGCCTGACCTGATGCTTCAGAACGGGTCGATCTGAGCTGGAATTTTTCGTGGTAATCTGGTGTACGGGATCGAACTGGTGCCGGGATCCAGCTCAAAGTGACAAACTGGCAGTGCCGCATACGCGGGCTGGGTCGTCGGCAAAGCTGAGGCTCCAGGGATCTACACCCATCCGGGCTTCTAAATCTGACGTTGAAAAGAATGCAGCCAGTCGGGGAGTGTGAGACTGATGCTCACCTGCCACTTGCGTGCGGAGGCAGGCAGCGGAGAATTTGCAGCGCCCGGCGACCATGACCCACCCCGGCAACATCCCGCCGGGGCAGTTGTTTTATTATTCAGGCCAGACTTGGAAGCCAGAGCACGATGGCAGGGAAAGCCACAAGCAGTCCGATTGTGATTGCGTCAGCAATGAAGAACGGCATCACGCCCTTGAACACGTCTTGCACGCTCAAATCTTCGCGCACACCGGCAACCACAAAGCAGTTCAACCCGATCGGGGGGGTAATCAGGCAGAACTCTGCCATCTTGACCACCAGAATGCCAAACCAGATCGCGCACATCTGACCTGACATGCCAAAGGCGCTGTCAGCCGCACTGACAGATTCTCCACCATTGAGCGCCATGACCGCCGGATAGACCACCGGCAGCGTCAGCAGCAGCATGCCGATGGCATCCATGAACATGCCCATCACCGCATAAGCGAGCAGGATACAGATCAGGATCAGCACCGGTGACAGCGTCAGCGACGTGATCCAGTCGGAGAACGCGCCGGGAAGATCCGCAAATCCAAGGAAGCGCACATAGATCAATACGCCCCAGATGATGGTGAAAATCATCACTGTCAGCTTGGCGGTTTCCATCAACGCGGATTTGAATTGGCCCCACCGCATCCCACGCAGTATCGCCATGCAGAAGACGATGAACGCGCCGAGCGCCCCGCCTTCGGTAGGAGTGCCCCAGGCCTTGTCACCAAACGGGTTGTAGACAAAGAAAATGATGATCACCACAACGGCAAAAATTGGTAGGGCAGCTGGTAAAGAGGCAAATCGCTGTGTCCACGTAAACCCGCGCACCGGCGGGCCAACCGACTTGAAAATCATCGCAATTCCGACAATCAGGCCTGCATAGATGACAGCTGAGAATGCGCCGGGAATAAAGCCCGCCAGCAGCAGCAGTCCAACGTTTTGCTCCACGATGATTGCGTAAATCACCAGGATGGCTGAGGGTGGTATAAGACTGGCCAAAGTGCCCCCGGCGGCGACAACGCCGGCAGCAAACTGTTTGTTGTAGCCGATCTTCAGCATTTCCGGGATCGCAATGCGGGCAAACACCGCGGCAGTCGCCACACTGGCACCGGACACGGCGGCAAACCCGGCTGTGGCAAATATGGTGGAAACCGCCAGTCCACCGGGAAGCCAGGCAAGCCACCGTTTGGCAGCTTCAAACAACGCCTTTGTCAGCCCCGCATAATAGGCCAGATAACCGATCAGGATGAAGGTCGGGATCAACGATAATTCATGGCTTGCAATCTTGGAATGGGGCACCTGACCGGCCGTTTTGGCAGCGACTGTAATGGCCCATCCAAGTTGCTCAACATCAAATCCGCGCTTCGCCCAGAAAATCAGGAACAATCCAACAAGGCCCGCCAAGGCTGCGGCAAATGCGACCCGCATGCCTGCAAACACAAGAATCAGCATGCCGCCTGTCACCCAAAGGCCGATTTCAATTTCATCCATTGTTTTTACTATCCTCGATCAGCGAGTCAGCTTCGGCAGCGGCTTGCGCAGCGGCATCGAGGACCATCGGTACGGCGACAGGGTGGTCCAGACCAAGAATGAAGGCTCGACCAAAACCGTAGAACTGAATGAGCAGACGCAAGGTCAGGACACCCAGTGCCAGCGGAACAATCAATTTGGCCGGCCAGATCGGCAACCCGATATCAATTGTGGAATCCCGGCTCCACATGGGAGCGGCAAAATCGAATGAACGCTCAAAATGCGCCCAACTGCCCCAAAGCAGAAATACCACCAGAATCAGGATCAGGGCGATATTGAACCATTCAAAGAACCACAGAGCCCGACCGCGCAAATGCTCGATCAGCAGGTCCATGCGAATATGGGTTCCATCTCGCTGGGCAAAGGATACCGCGAGAATTGCAATCAACGGCATGAGCTGGAGAATATAGTCAACATAACCTGACAACGGTGCATTGAAAATCAGGCGGCCACTGACTGAACGAACAGCAAGCAGCATCAGCGAAAAAACGCCCAGACCTGCCAACAGGCCGCAAAACCGTTCCAGTTTCAGAAGTTTGCGATCGAGTAGGCTCAATAAAGAGCCATCTTCAAGTACAGGTGAAGCGCCTGCCATGCCAAATCCCCACTCGTTGCCTCTGGTTGCCAAATCTGAATGCGACGAAACGGGTCGCGGTTATTGCGACCCGTTCAGCCACCCAGGATGCAGGCGTCAGTTAGCGGCTTTGGCTTTTTCAAGCTCGCTTACTACAAGGTCATAGAGTTCTTGGCCGGGAATGCCCTGTGCTGACATTTCAGCAATCCAAGCGTCACGAATAGGGGCCGCGACTTCGCGGAACTTTGCCAGTTCTTCGTCGGAAATCTCCACCTTCTCAACGCCCTTTTCCTCCAGAACCACATCCCAGCGGGTGAGGAGCTCGCCATAGACTGTGAGATAGTGGTCGATGGCTTCCTGAACAGAGCCATCAAGCGCCGCACGATGCTCTTCGCTCAGGGCGTTGTAAGCATCAATGTTGATTACCACTGGGCAGTTCACCGTTCCCGGATTGAGGTTGGCTGTCCACCACGTGGCTTCATTGATGGTGCCGAAAGACAGATGTGCATGTTGTGCAAAGGAGACGGTATCCACAACACCCGATTCCATTGCCTGGAACGATTCGGTTGCCGTTACCGAAGTCGGTACAGCGCCCACGGCCTTGAATGCATCACCCAAACCGCCTGTGGCACGCACGCGCATGCCTTCGAATTCCGCCAGTTCGTCGCGCGGTTCGCCGGTGCCGACAATGTTGTACTGTGGCATCGGGCTGGTCATCAGGATCTTGGCGTTCCACTTGGCCATTTCCTCAGTGACAGCAGGATGCTTGTAAAGAGCGTGGCTCACTGCCACTTCCTGCTTGAGGTTTTCCACGCCAAGGAATGGAAGCTCCAGGACCGTGATCGCCCGGTTCTTGTCGGCATGATAGCCAGCGCAGAATTGCGCCATTTCAAAAGCGCCGATGGAAATGCCGTCAAGGTTCTCAGTATTCTTGGACAGGCCACCGTAGCTGACATTCAATGTGAATTCGCCGTTGGTTTTTTCATTGAGCAATTCAGCCATTTTCTCAATGTGCTCAGTGAAAGCGCGGCGTTTGCCCCATACCGAAGCATTCCATTCCACTGCCATGGCCTGAGTTGCAAAGCCGGTTGCCAGCGCAGCAACTGCCACGCGAGTGAAGAGTGATTTCATTGTGTATTCCTCCCAAATGTCATGCCAAAGGCTTAGACGGTGTCCAATGTAACCGTTGAGCCCATGGCCGCCATGAAAAAAATCGCACGGCCGAAATACCCAGCCCTGCGGATTTCCGCAGGGCTATAAGAGGGTGGCCTTGTCGAGACCTAGCTTGACGATTTTCTCGTTGAGTGTGCGCCGCCCGATTCCCAAAGCCTCGGCTGTTGCCTCCATCCGCCCGCCATGGGCTTTGAGCGCCTTGCCGATCAATTCACGTTCAAAAACTGCAACCGCTTCACGCAGGGTTTCCGGAACTTCCTCGGGTGGTTGGTCCATTCGTATTGCGGCAGCTATCGAACCGGTACCGCGTCGTGCGGACAGGACGCGCCGTTCACAGACATTTCGAAGTTCACGCACGTTGCCTGGCCACTCATGGGCCATCAGTACGGCGATATCGTCATGGGTCAGTTCAGGGGCATTGATTTCATAGAGTTGGGATAATGCATCGAGAAAATGTGATGCCAACAGGACTATATCTTCCTTGCGCTGTCGCAACATCGGCATCGCCAGCATCACGGTGTTGACGCGAAACATCAGGTCAGCCCGTAGTTTCCCATTGCTGACTGCCTGTTCCGGGTCCTCATTCATTGTAGAAATAATCCGGAAATCAAGCGGCACTGGCCGCGACGCACCCAACGGTGATACCTGCTTGTCTTCAAGGACACGAAGCAACTTTGTCTGCACCGCTAAAGGGCAAGAGGCCAGCTCATCCAGAAACAAAGTGCCACCATTGGCTGCTTCCAGTTGCCCAACATGATTATCTGCAACGCCGAACATTTCTGCTTCAAACTGCTCAACCGGGATCGCTGCGCAATTGATCGCTTGAAAAGGTCCGCTGGAATTGCGTCCCAGATCATGCAGCGCCCGAGCTACCAGCTCCTTCCCGGTTCCGGTTTCACCATAAATCAGCACCGGCACATCCAGTTCGGCAACATCGAGTATTTCTTCGCGCAACTTCCGGCTGGCAGAGGTCTCGCCGAGATATATACGATCGAGCCCGGAGAGATGCGCCAACCGGTCCTTAAGACGGGAATTGGTGCGCCGCATGCGAAAATTTTCCGCTGCGTGCTGGAGAATTGTCAAAAGTCGCCTTGGCTCGTAGGGCTTTTCGACAAAGCTATATGCACCCAATTGCATGGCATTAACTGCCATGGGCACATCTCCGTGAGCAGAAATCAGCACCACTGGCGGATCGTCAGCCCTATTCAGGCCTGTCAGCAAATCGATGCCGGACTTGCCCGGCATCCTGACATCCGACAAGACAACATCGGCAGCAAAACTGTTCAGTGCTTCGATTACCTTGTTGGCGCGCGAAAGATCTGAAACCTGCCAACCAGCTGCCTCCAGCAATTCACACAACGACTGCCGCATCGCCTTGTCATCTTCGACAACGAGGATCTTGTTGGGTTGTCCGTCAGTTGTTGTCATATCTGTTTCCCTGTCTTTCACAGGCCGGGATTTCCACCCGGAAAGTTGCACCGTTTCCCTCGGCGTTGTGGCCTGTCATCCGCCCTTGATGCTCTTCGATGATGCCTGATGCGATAGCCAGTCCAAGGCCCATGCCGCGTCCACTCTCACGTGAGGTGACGAACGGTTCCTGAATCTGCACCAATTTCTGGTCGCCCAACCCATGTCCGCTGTCACGAATTTCGAACCATCCGGTGTCAGGACTTGATCCGATGGTGATTGTCAGACGCCGGACTTCACTCTCCTCCATTGCGTCAATGGCATTGCGGAGCACATTTGTAATCACTTGCTCGATGCGCAATTTGTTGCCGCGCACCGCGACCGGCTTGTTCGGACTACGGTAATCAAGAGCGATGTGTTGTTCTTTGATGTTGGTTTCAAACAGTGCCAGTGCAGCTGTCATGGCCTCCCGCAAATCCACTTCCTGAAAATCTTCAGCTTCCGTTCTGGCAAAGAACTTCAATTGTCGCGTGATGCCCTCCATCCGATCAACCAGACCGGCAATCGGTGTTCGGGCCATTTTGGGTAGCGTGCCGGATATTTCGGCTGCCGCCAGATGGTTTTTCATTGCCGCTATCGGCTGCCCGAGTTCGTGGGTGACGGATGCAGCAAGACGTCCCAGTGCGGCCAGCCGACTCGCCCTTTGCAGTTCATCCTGCGTGCGCTCCAGCCTGTTCTCGGCTTGTCGGCGCTCTTCAATCTCTACCGCCAACTGTTCATTGGCTTGCCGGAGTTGGGTTTCTTCAGCGACCGATCTGCGCAGTGCAGCCCCTATCTGGGAGGCGCGGCGCAACTGCGACACGATAAACCCCAGCCCAACGATGGAAATCGCTGCCGCAGTCACCAGCCACGCGCGTGTTGCCGCTGGGTCATTTTCCGCAAAGTAATGCAGTACCCATCCATTTGGCAGGCTGGCTGTGGTTAGATGGATCAATGTTTGCCCATCGATTATGGCTTTGCCGTCATTTCGCCTCGTCCAATCCAGAGGATCGAGGTTCTGGTCGGAAAACTGGCGTGAGGCGCGGGCATTATTCAATTGATAATCAGTAAGCTTTTCGAGTGTGTGATAGCGCCAGCTCTGTTCCGAGGCCAAAAGCACGATCCCGTCAGCGCTACTGAGCAACACCCGCTCACCAGCCGATTGCCAGGTGTTTTCAAGTTTTGACAGTGCGATTTTTATGGCAATCACACCGATGATTTCGCCAAGCCCATCGCGAACCGGATCGGCAATGAAGTAGCCTGGCAAGCCCGTTGTTGCCCCAATTCCGTAAAAGCGCCCCTGCCTGCCTTCGCGGGCACTTCTGTAATAGGGACGAAACGAGTAATTTTGACCGACAAAACTGTTCGGTGTTGTGGCATTGGAGGCTGATATCGTCAGGCCGTCCAACCGCATCAGGTAAATTGCGTCCAACCCTGACTGCTCTGCAAACAGCGCCAACCGTTCATCAAGCCGGTCAGTGTCGGCTCCGCTTGCTGTTGCAATGACGTAGGGGTCGCGCGCCAGAATGAAGGTGAGATGGGAAAACCGTTCAAGCTCGGCAATCACCGTATTTCGGTAAAGTGAAAGACGGCCTTTTGCCTTCGAAATTTCTTCTGACTGGAAATAGTTCAGCGAAAGCAGGAAAATTCCGGTCACCGCGGCTGCCAGCACAACAAGAGCAGGAATGACAAATTTCAAACGCATTGCTGACAAGCCTTATGGAAGGCAAGCAAAAAACTCACCCGGTGGAGGCCCCGCAAATACCCCATTTGGAAGCTCCGGGCAATTCACCGGGCATCTGGAGTTGTCCGGATTGTGTGAAGCCATCGGTGGGAGCGATGGGGTTCAGACCGCAAGCGGGTTAAAGCGCGTTGATTGGCAGCTTCAACATTGGCCGCCCGTCTTTTTCTCTCGGAATTTCGCCTGCGCGCATATTGACTTGCAGTGAGGGCAGGATCAGGCGTGGCGCCGCAAGTTGCGCGTCACGCTCAGTCCTGAACTTGATGAAGTCCTCACGGCTCTTGCCCTCGCCGACATGGATATTCGCGCGTTTTTCCTCTCCCACTGTTGTCTCCCACGCGATCGCCCGGCCATTCGGGCCATAATCATGGCACATGAATAACCGCATCTCATCGGGTAATGACAGTACCTTGTGGATGGAATCATATAGCTGTCCTGCATCGCCACCGGGAAAATCAGCTCGCGCCGAACCACCATCCGGCATGAACAAAGTGTCGCCAGTGAAAGCTGCGTTGCCAATCACATGCACCATGCAGGCTGGTGTGTGGCCAGGGGTATATATCGCGAAGGCGTTCAGATTGCCGATTTTGTAAGTGTCGCCATCTGCGAACAAGCGGTCGAACTGAGAACCGTCACGTTGAAACTCGGTGCCTTCGTTGAAAATTTTGCCGAAAGTATCCTGGACCACCATAATCTGGTCGCCGATACCGATCTTGCCGCCAAGCCTTTCCTGAATATAGGGTGCGGCCGAAAGATGGTCAGCATGGACATGCGTTTCAATCAGCCATTCCAGGATCAGACCCTCAGCCTCTATGAAGGCAATCATCTTGTCAGCGCCACCGGGTGTGATACGCCCGGCTGCGTAATCAATGTCCATCACCGAATCGATAACAGCACATGATTTGGATGAAGGATCACGAACTACATAGGAAAACGTGTTCGTGCCTTCGTCGAAGAATGCTTTCACGTCTGGCTGAACATCCAAATTGACCGGATAGGCTGTCATCCCAATCTCCCATTCATTTATTTGAATATATTAATGTGAATCTCGGATTTCAACGGTTGCAAATCAAGTTTGTACCGACAGCTTGCCGTTTCTCAGGCTGTTAAAAGTTTGGCGAGCCGGCTGATAGCCAAGAGATAACCTTGGGTGCCGCATCCGGCGATCACAGCATCCGCACGGCCGGAAACAAATGAATGGTGCCGGAACTCTTCACGTTTGTGAATATTGGAGATGTGCACTTCCATCACCAAGCCGTCATAGGCGTTGAGTGCATCAAGAATGGCGATCGACGTATGCGAATAGGCGCCTGGATTGATGATGATAGCATCAGCGGAATTTCTGGCTTCTTGAATCATATCCACCAAAGTGCCTTCTGAATTGGACTGATGGCACGTGACTGCAAGTCCCAATTGTTGGGCTTCCAGCTTGCAGGCGGCTTCCACGTCGCCAAGTGTTTCGGAACCGTAGACTTCCGGCTGCCGGGTTCCGAGCAGGTTGAGATTGGGTCCGTTGAGGATCTTGATTGTCTTGGTCACGGGTATGGCCTCTTTCGCGCGCGCTCCGGCAATTTGTTCTCAACGGAGATACTATAATTTGCTGGTTCTGTCCTATTTCCGGCCACTTCGTCAAGTCTCCGCCAGTAACCGCAGGCTAACTCAGCGTATAGGGAATTGTGGCGCGCGCATTCACGTCCACCCCGATACGTCTTTTGAGTGGTGGAACTGCGCGCTGATGACAATCGGGGCGTTCGCAAATACGGCATGAAATGCCAATGGGTTCAAAGTTCACAGGCTGACTGACATCCAGATCGTCCGCATAGACGAGATCTGCCGCATGGGTGACCTCGCAACCGAGCGCGAGGGAATAAGTCTGGACCGGATCGCGCCATCCGCCTGATGACTTGGTAACAGCCATTGCCAGACACAAGTAGCGGCTGCCATCGGGGGTTTCAGCGAGTTGGCGGATGATCCTGTTCGGTGTTTCAAATGCCCGGTGTGCATTCCACAACGGGCAGGCTGAACCGAAGCGCGCAAACTGCAGTTTGGTAGCAGAGTGGCGCTTGGTGATGTTGCCCGCCTGATCGACGCGGGCAAAAAAGAACGGCACACCTTTGTTTCCCGGACGCTGAAGGTTCGATAGCCGGTGCGCTATTTGTTCAATTGATGTCCCAAACCGGTCGGCCAGGAGCGTCAGGTCGTGCCGCAGTTCTCCCGCTGCCGACAAGAATGTGCCATAGGGGAGAATTGCAGCCCCGGCAAAATAGTTCGCAAGCCCGATCTGGCAGATCGCAGCTGCATCCTGCGAGCGGAAGTTCGCTTGCGCGATAATCTTCGCCATCAGTGCGTCATGCTCCAGAAGGCCGATCTGGTGGGCAATCTGAAAAGCCTGTGTTGAAGCAGGCGTCCGAGCGTTTAGCCAAAGCACCCGGCTGACGGGGTCAAAACGCCGTAATCCGTTTTTGCCTTCGCTATCTGCACCAATGGCCACTCGAACCCGATGTTTGCGTTCAATGTGATCTGCCAAGCCGCGCACCGAGCTGCCGCGTGATTTGGCAATCTGCGCGCCCAGCCGTTCACCGGCCAGATCAAGATCGTGGATGTAATTGTCGACATAATGGAAGAAATCACGAACTTCCTCGTAGGGTGTAGGCTCGTTCAGCGCGCCCGTCCGCTCAAGTGTTTCGTCCAGTTCGGCAAGCTGTTCACCTGCCCGGCGCATGGCCTGATGCATTGACAAAAAAGCCCGACCAAAAGCCGGTGCGTTCTGCACCACCATTTTCACGTCAGCTGACGTTGGTTGTGACGCCCCCATCAACGGATCTGCCAATGCCTCGAAAATATCGGCCAGCAGCCGGTCGCTGTCTTGGTCGGACAGGCTGGCGATATCCACGCCGCAGTTTTCTGCAAGCGCAAGCAAAACAGAGGCACTGACGTGGCGCTGGTTGTTTTCAATCTGGTTGAGATAGCTCGTCGATATGCCGAGTTTAGCTGCAAACGCCGCCTGTGTCAGCCTGTCAGCGGTTCGGATGGCGCGGATCTTGCCGCCAATGAAGAGCTTTCGTGCGCGCATGTTTACAACTTTGCATTTCACAATATTTAATATTTGCTAATTCAACTTGTTCACATTTTCAACCCTGTCTTCTCACCTCGTTTGACGTTAATAACGAGGGTAATCAAAAATCCAGGCCTGACGAGCCAGCGTCGGACGGCCACCGGGGAGAAATATATGCAGGACATTCTTGAGCAACTTGAAGAGCGCCGCCAGCAGGCCCGTCTTGGTGGTGGGCAGCATCGCATTGACGCCCAGCATGCCAAGGGCAAACTGACCGCGCGCGAACGGCTGGACGTGCTGCTCGATGATGGCTCCTTCGAAGAATACGACATGTACAAGGCGCACCGCTGCGTTGATTTCGGCATGGCGGAGAACCAGTTCCCCGGTGATGGTGTTATCACCGGTTGGGGCACGATCAATGGTCGCCCGGTGTATGTTTTTTCGCAGGATTTTACCGTCTTTGGTGGGTCGTTATCAGAAACCCATGCAGAGAAAATCTGCAAGATCATGGATCTCGCGGTTCAAAACGGCGCGCCGCTGATTGGCCTCAATGATTCCGGCGGCGCCCGTATTCAGGAAGGCGTGGCCTCACTCGGCGGCTATGCGGAGGTGTTCTGGCGCAATGTGCAGGCTTCCGGCGTCATCCCGCAAATCTCGGTGATTATGGGTCCTTGCGCAGGCGGCGCAGTCTATTCGCCTGCAATGACCGATTTCATCTTCATGGTGCGTGATACTTCTTACATGTTTGTCACCGGTCCCGATGTGGTCAAAACCGTGACCAACGAGATTGTCACCGCAGAAGAACTCGGTGGCGCGTCCACCCACACCAAAAAGTCTTCGGTTGCCGATGGCGCTTTCAACAACGATGTCGAAGCGCTGGTCGAAGTCCGGCGCATGTTTGACTTCCTGCCGCTGTCAAACCGCGAGGCTGTTCCGGTTCTGCCGACCAATGATGAGCAGGACCGGCTTGAAATGTCTCTCGACACGCTGATCCCGGACAATCCGAACAAGCCCTACGACATGAAGGAAGTCATCCAGAAAGTGGCAGACGAGGGTGAGTTCTTCGAAATTCAAGCCGATCACGCCAAGAACATTCTCTGCGGCTTCATTCGGCTGAATGGATCGACCATTGGCGTTGTCGCCAACCAGCCAATGGTGCTGGCCGGTTGCCTTGATATCGATTCAGCCAAGAAATCAGCCCGTTTTGTGCGGTTCTGTGATGCCTTCAATATCCCGATCCTGACGTTGGTTGACGTTCCTGGCTTCCTGCCGGGCACCAGTCAGGAATATGGCGGCATCATCAAGCACGGCGCCAAGCTGCTGTTTGCCTATGCCGAAGCGACAGTGCCAAAAGTGACCGTGATTACCCGTAAGGCCTATGGCGGCGCTTACGACGTGATGGCCTCAAAACACATTCGCGCTGACGTCAACTATGCCTGGCCAACCGCACAGATCGCGGTGATGGGTGCCAAGGGCGCGACTGAAATTCTCTACCGGTCCGAGCTTGGTGACCCGGATAAGATCGCAGCCCGAACCAAGGAATATGAAGACCGCTTCGCCAATCCTTTTGTGGCGGCACAGCGTGGGTTTATCGATGACGTGATCATGCCCCATTCCACCCGCCGCCGCGTGCTTCGCGCCTTCGAGATGCTCAAGAACAAGACCGTCGAGCAGCCGAAGAAGAAGCACGACAACATTCCGCTGTGAGGGGAGGGCATGGAACTTGATCGCATTTTGGCTTTGCTGATAGCGTTCGGCTTGGGTTCTATAATATCGGTTGTCGTTCAATCGTGGCTAAATGCTCGGTCGGATAATCGGCGCCAAATCTTCAGTGAAAACCGTGAAGTCTACATTGGATTGCTAAAGAAGAAATGCGCGAAGATCTCCATGTCTCAGCTAACTAAAAAGGCTTGTTTTGATGCCTAAATTGCCACCCATGACCAAGCATCGCGGCTTTCCTTCGGGTCTGCCCGGCACCGGTTTTCAGTTCACCATAAGGCGGGCAAATCCGCGCGGGGTGACAAAAATCATAGAACGCCAGCGAATGGCTGACCGGACCGCCACTGAAAAGTTGGCAGATACCGCATTCCTGCATTCCATCTGGCATCACTTTGGCGACGAGCCATTCGAGCGCGGCAACTTGGATGCCGGTCGTATCTCCTGGTTGTTCGGTCGCGAACTGGTGCCTGCCGAAGAACCATTTGACCCGGAATCCTATGAGGCACTGTTGATGATCAACGAACACGTCGCCCGCGCCACTTTCCCTGAAGCATTTGAGGAAGTTCTAAAAGTATGAGTCAGAAAATGTTCTCCAAAATCCTCATTGCCAATCGCGGCGAAATTGCCTGCCGTGTTATCAAATCGGCGCGAAAAATGGGGATTGCAACGGTTGCCGTTTATTCCGACGCGGACCGTAATGCCGAGCACGTACAGATGGCCGACGAAGCCGTTTACATCGGCCCGCCGCCTGCCAACCAGTCCTATCTGCTGGCCGACAAAATCATTGCGGCCTGCAAAGAGACCGGGGCGCAAGCCGTCCATCCGGGTTATGGATTTCTCTCCGAGCGTGCATCCTTCTGCGAGGCGCTGGAAAAAGAGGGGATCATTTTCATTGGCCCCAAGCCCAAGGCAATCAATGCCATGGGCGACAAGATCACCTCGAAGAAAATTGCTGCCGAAGCAGGTGTTTCCACAGTTCCCGGCTTTATGGGGCTGATTGATGACGCCGAACACGCAGTCAAGATAGCCAAGGATGTCGGTTACCCGGTAATGATCAAGGCTTCAGCCGGTGGCGGCGGCAAGGGTATGCGTATTGCCTGGAACGACGCCGAAGCGCGCGAAGGCTTCGACCGCTCAAAGTCGGAAGCAGCCTCTTCCTTTGGTGATGATCGCATTTTCATCGAAAAATTCGTTGAAGAGCCGCGCCACATTGAAATTCAGGTTTTGGCCGATAGGCACGGCAACACGCTGTATCTCAACGAGCGTGAGTGCTCTATCCAGCGCCGTAACCAGAAGGTTGTCGAGGAAGCACCATCTCCGTTTCTGGACGCGGCTACCCGCAAGGCCATGGGTGAACAGTCTGTGGCGCTTGCCAAGGCTGTTGATTACCAGTCGGCGGGCACGGTCGAATTCATCGTCGACAAGAACCGCAATTTTTACTTCCTCGAGATGAACACCCGACTGCAGGTTGAGCATCCTGTCACAGAGCTGATTACCGGCATTGATCTGGTCGAACAGATGATCAGGATCGCCGCTGGCGAAAAGCTCGATATTCAGCAATCCGACGTCAAGATCGACGGTTGGTCGATTGAGAGCAGACTTTATGCGGAAGATCCCTATCGCGGCTTCCTGCCTTCGATTGGCCGTTTGACCCGCTATCGCCCACCTGAGGAAACCAAAACCGACGGTGTGACAGTGCGCAATGATACAGGCGTTACCGAAGGGTCGGAAATTTCGATGTTTTACGACCCGATGATTGCCAAATTGTGTACCCACGCACCTGATCGATTGACCGCGATTGATGCCATGGCCGAAGCCCTCGACCGCTTCGAGGTTGAAGGAATTGGCCACAACATCCCGTTCCTTTCCGCCCTTATGAAGCATCCGCGTTGGCGCGAAGGCAACATATCGACCGGCTTTATCGCCGAGGAGTATCCGGATGGCTTCGCACCGCTGGTCCCTGATGAAAATTCACTCAACGAATTCGCGATAACGGGTGCTTTGCTTGCTCATATCCTGAGCGAACGTAACGCCTGGATTTCCGGCGCGCGTTTCAACCAGGCTGAAAGGCTTGAGCATGAGGACAAGGTCGTGCACCTCGCCGGCCAGGAAGTTACCTTGAGAATTGATGACTTTGAGGGCAGCTTTGAAGTTCATATTGGTAGCGAAAAACTGGGACAGGTGTTTTCCGATTGGGCGCCGGGGGACAGCTTGGCCGAAGTGGAATTTGACGACCGGATATTGATTTTCAAGGTCAAGCCAATTGCCGGTGGTTTCAATTTGCGCCATCACGGCATTGATCTGGATGTACAGGTCTACTCACCAAAAATCGCCAAGCTGGCAGCTTTGATGCCCGAGAAAGTGGCAGCGGACACCTCCAATCTGCTTCTTTGCCCAATGCCGGGATTGGTTGTCTCGATTCATGTCGAAGTCGGCGAAGAAGTGCAGGAAGGTCAAACTTTGGCCGTCGTCGAAGCCATGAAGATGGAAAATGTACTGAAGGCCGAAAAGACAGCCAGGGTGGCAAGTATCCCCGTCAAGGCTGGCGACAGCCTCGCCGTTGACGAGGTGATCATGGAGTTTGAAAAATGAGCAAGACCAAGCGCGACTGGATCGACCTCGCCACCAAGGACCTGAAAGGCAAGGATCCCAAGGTACTGGATTGGGAAACCCTCGAGGGCATTACTGTCAAGCCACTCTATACCGGCGAAGATGTGCCTGCAGAAGCTGGCGGCGAAATCCCCGGCTTTGCCCCGTTTACGCGTGGCGTCCGCTCAACCATGTATGCCGGTCGTCCCTGGACTATCCGCCAGTATGCGGGGTTTTCAACGGCTGAAGAATCCAATGCTTTTTACCGAAAAAATCTCGCTGGGGGTCAGAAGGGACTTTCCGTAGCCTTCGATTTGGCCACCCACCGGGGCTATGATTCCGATCATCCACGCGTCGTAGGCGATGTCGGCAAGGCCGGTGTGGCAATTGATTCCGTTGAAGACATGAAGATACTTTTCGACGGCATTCCGCTTGGTGAGATGAGCGTATCCATGACCATGAACGGCGCCATTCTGCCGGTGCTCGCCATGTTCATCGTGGCAGGCGAAGAGCAGGGCGTCGACCGGGCGGACCTCACAGGAACTGTTCAGAACGACATTCTCAAAGAGTTCATGGTTCGCAACACTTATATCTACCCGCCCGAACCGTCGATGCGGATTGTTGCCGACATCATTGAATATACCGCCAAGGAA
>Ga0209344_10000472_pt1 | contig 70054 bp, 54 predicted proteins | sample Cruoilmetagenom6_FD_187293 | JGI IMG/M metagenome (GOLD analysis project Ga0209344, IMG submission 187293) | Oil polluted marine microbial communities from Coal Oil Point, Santa Barbara, California, USA - Santa Barbara Oil Seep Sample 6 (SPAdes)... | ecosystem: Environmental > Aquatic > Marine... | reverse complement strand
GCCCCGCTGGTTTATTTTTTTCTTTTTCTGCCAATTTTTCGGCAATTTCTATCTTCTCGTTCAGAATTTCATAAGCACTTTCCCTATCTATATTTTCGCTATATTTAGGTACTAATCTAGATGTATCGATTACCTCTTCCAATTCTTTTTTTGTCAATATATCCATTCGGCTCATGGGCGCACGTAGCAATGTTGCTGCAAGAGGTGTTGGTCTACCTTTCTCATCTAAAGCGGAAATCAATGCCTCACCGATACCTAAAGAAGTAAGTACTTCTTTGGTGTCATAATATTCGGACTCAGGATAGTTTTCTGCCGTTAACTTGATCGCTTTTCTATCTCTTGCAGTGAATGCTCTTAATGCGTGCTGTACTTTTAATCCTAATTGCGATAATACATCGTTGGGTACATCGGTTGGGTTTTGGGTTACAAAGTACAACCCGATTCCTTTAGAACGTATCAGTTTAACAATACTTTCTATCTGATCTAATAATGCTTTTGAAGCTTCTTTGAAAATAAGATGTGCTTCGTCAATGAATAAGATCAATTCAGGTTTGTCACTATCACCTTGCTCAGGGAAAGTATCATATATTTCTGCCAACAGACTCAACATAAATGTAGAGAATAGCTTAGGTCTATCTTGAATATCGGTCAACCTTAAAATATTGATATAACCTCTGCCTTCTTCATCTATACGGGTAAGGTCGTTAACATCAAAGGATTTTTCTCCGAAGAACAACTCTGCGCCTTGCTGTTCCAATTCAATGATTTTTCTAAGAATGGCACCGGTCGAGCTTGTAGAGATTCTACCGTATTCTTTTGCAAATTCAGCTTTCCCAGTTCCTGTTGCGTATTGTAATATTTTTTTGAAGTCCTTTAAATCTAGCAGTGGCATTTTTTGATCGTCGCAGTATTTGAATACAACCGAAACAATACCTGATTGCGTATCAGAAAGGTCAAGTATTCTTGATAACAGCACCGGACCAAATTCAGAAACGGTAGCTCGAAGTTTAACACCGTCTTGTTCTGATAATGAAAGTATTTCTACGGGGAAACTACTTGCCTCAAATGGAAAACCAATTTTTGCGTGTCGTTCGTCTACTTTTGCGTGACCAGGACCAGGTTGTGCCAACCCGCTCAAATCACCTTTTAAATCCATCAACATTACCGGAATGCCCTTATTAGATAAATTTTCTGCCAATACCTGTAATGTTTTTGTTTTACCTGTACCTGTAGCACCTGCAATTAACCCATGCCTGTTCAAAGTTTTTAAAGGAATTTTTACAAAAGCATCTTTTACGGCCTCACCATTAAGCATAGCAGCGCCCATATTAATGTAATCGCCTTTTGTAGCATATCCTTTCTCTATATGGTCAAAAAAATCTTTGGTACCGGCCATTTTATATATTTTCGATAAAAATAGGGGATTTTTAACCAAACCAAAAGACAACACTAGCCTTAAATATTACTATTTTTTAACATTTGGCGTGCGAACAGTACTAACCGGAATAGAGAATTTACCGATGTGTCCTTCTTATAGAATTTGTCAACTAAAACGTATCTTTGCCGAATGAAACATGAGGAGGTACTTGAGAAAGTAAATAAGGGAGATTATTTACCTTTAATGGAAGAGTTTTACACCATACAGGGTGAAGGCTTTCATAAGGGCACTGCAGCTTATTTTATTCGTGTTGGAGGATGTGATGTTGGTTGCCATTGGTGTGATGTAAAAGAAAGTTGGAATGCAGAAACGCATCCGCCTACTGCAATAGAACAGATTGTCGATAATGCCGCCAAGTATTCTGATACTATTGTTATTACCGGTGGGGAGCCTTTAATGTGGGATATGAATCCGATAACAAAAGCATTAAAGGAAAAAGGTCTAAAAACTCATATTGAAACCTCTGGTGCCTATACACTTTCTGGAAAGTGGGATTGGATTTGTCTTTCCCCAAAAAAGAACAAATTACCTGAAGGTCGAATTTATGAAGAAGCCCATGAGCTAAAAGTGATTGTTTATAATAGACACGATTTAATTTTTGCTGAAGAGCAAGCTGCTAAAACCAATAATAATTGTATTTTGTATCTGCAACCAGAATGGAGTGTCAGGGATAAAGTGGTTCCTATGATCGTCGATTACGTAATGAACAACCCTAAATGGAAAGTGTCATTGCAAACCCACAAATACTTAAATATTCCGTAATGGATTTTGCTTTATTGACGTCCACCATTTGCACGAATATCCAATAGACATTCTGCATCTAAACCTACGGTTGCAATACCTTTAGCGCTATTTTGTTGCAATAGGCTTAAAACGGTTGCGCCCGATAATATACAGCCAGACTTTATACCGGCTTCATATTGGGAAGTGGAATTTGTAAATAACGATTTACCCGAAGAACCGCCAAATTGTAACTCGGCCCGCATAAGGCAGCCATCTTGATTACAGTGATTATCGCCGACTAATTGCCCGTCATCATTTTCAGATTCCGATTGGTGGTCATTGATCATCTCGGTACCCAAATCAACCAGACCAAATAGGTGGCCAAATTCATGATTTAAGGTGGTTGTCTCGACATCATCTTCATTAATTGAAGAATTTAGACCAGCTAGTTCTCTAACGGTTACCTTGTGAATAATCATTGAAGTATTTCGATATACGGCACCTAAGGTTACTAAACCTCCTTCCAAATCATCGCCTTCTGCTGGTGCATCAGAAAAGTAAATATATATAGCCAAAGTACTATCGGTATTAAATACAGTTCTGTTCTTTGTCTCCAAATCTGCAATTTCATCAAGTGTTAGCTCGTCTTCAGAAGGGCTGGACAGTTCACTATATACCAATTCAATTTCTTCTTTGAACGTATGTTCTTTAAGGTAATCTGTAAATTGGACCATAGCAGATTCCGAAGGTCTAAAACCGGTTACGTATGCTATTTCTATTAAAAGTTTATCATAAGTATCATTGGAAAGTATGTCGTGGGCAGAATCTCCTGTTGCCAATAAATTGAGCCCTTTGTCAACTTTGGTTTTCGAATTGTCTTCGTCAGAATCTGAAGCGCTTTTAGAGCATGAAACGGCAAATGTCAAAATACCTACTAGCACTAAAAAATTGAACTTGGTCATAAAAGTATTTGTATGAAAAAGATAACGAAAAAAAAGTCGATCTATTATTTTATATGGGTCAATCTTGCTAAATAGCCGTAATGTTTGTCTTCCATTACAAGTTCACATGTTAAATTACTGTAATTCACTGCTCTTTGTAGGGTGTTGTAATCTATGTACAACCATGGAAAAGATGCGCTTTTTTCATTTTTATATTCCATGTTAAAGCTCACTTCTCCGTAATAATCGACATTATCGGGAATCCAGTAGCCGCCATCTTCATCATTTTCAAACATGTAAATAATGTCGCTTGAATCTAAAAGAATTTGTCCATTATATTTTAGGAGCGATTTTAATTTGAGGAAGAACTGTTCTAGTCCGCCAAGTGTGCCTGCGAGTCCGACACCATTCATTAAAATTAGAATAGTATCGAATTTTTCATTTTCGAATGTAAGGAGTTCGGTGTGAACAGTAGTTTTAAGACCACGTGCCGAACTGACTTCAATAGCACCTTTTGATGCATCTAACCCAGTAACAGAAAATCCTTTTTCTTGTAAATACAGACCATGACTGCCGGCACCACAACCAACATCAAGAACTTTGCCTTTGCATAATTGTAAAGCTTTTTGCTCAATATCGGGCATTTCTTTGAAACTCCTGAACATATAGGGTAGTGGTAAAACATCTTTTTCGTTAAAAGAAGAATACGTAATAATGTCTTCGGAATAATTCCCGTTTTGATAATCTAAAAGAGCCGTACCTAAAATGTCTTTGTTCAAAATTCTCGTATTTATAAATACAAAAGTCTCGCTTTTTGGTACTACTTCTTTAGTTTTGAAAAATTAATTTTATAAATGGAAAAGGTTTTACGAGAATTACCACAAAAAGCAAAGGAAAAAAATAAAGAAAATAGAAAGTTCTTTACCAAGCTTCGGAAAAAGTCACCAAAGAATCTGGACTATACTATGCAAGAACTTCATAAGGCGGAGTTTGAACGAACCGATTGCTTAACTTGTGCCAATTGCTGCAAAACCACAGGACCGCTTTTTACGAATACCGATGTGGAGCGTATTTCAAAATCGTTCCGTATGAAACCACAAAAATTTATAGAAACCTATTTACGGGTCGATGAAGAGAACGACTATGTACTACAACAAGTACCGTGTGCTTTTTTAGCGGTAGATAATTTTTGTTCTATTTATAATGTACGTCCAAAAGCATGCAGTGAGTTTCCGCATACAGATAGAAAGAAGTTTCAGCAAATAAGTAACCTTACCCTAAAAAATGTTGCCATTTGCCCTGCCGCTTATAATATAGTGGAGGAAATGAAAAAGCGGATAAAGTAAAATATAGAAATTTATAATTTTCGGTTAAAAGATTATTAACTTGTATACATAAGTAAGATATCATCAATGATACTATGTAATAGTTGCTATTCATTATGCTCAATTAAAAATGAAAAAACTTAAATGAATAAAACAAAACTGACCTTAATTTTTTTGCTATTATTTTTTTAGGATGTTTTAGTCAACAATCTGGAAATTCTGAAATAAAACAAACTATTGTCAAAAACGGAATTGAACATATTGCAGAATAAAACGCTGACTGAATTTACTCAATCGCTGAAAAGTAGAAAACGGAATTTAGGCGGATAATTTAAACTCTGAAAAACAACGAAATGAGAACAACTTATAAAAATAATTGCTATTTTGTTTTTAAATAATGGTAGTTACGTATTTGCTGCTTCTGATTTTCCTGCAGAAAATCCTCGCACGCAACTATTCTTATATAAAACCGTTGTGATTTAAAAAAATGACTGGAATCGAAATATTGACAGAAAGAATAAAATTGAGATTGATTGAGCCATCGGATTTAGATTCGATTCACAAATTACATTCATTACCTGAAACGGACGAATTTAATGCTCTTGGAATTCCGAAAAATATTGAAGAGACCAAAAATATAATTAAACCTTGGGTTATGGAGAATAAGTTGAGTAAAATAAAAAATTACACATTTGCAATAGAAAATAGATTGGATAAAAAAATCATCGGATTATTTGGACTTAAACTCGGAAACGAAAAATATAGACGGGGAGAAGTTTGGTATAAAATACATTCTGACTTTTGGAATAAAGGTTACGCAACTGAATCTTTAAAAGCGGTAATAAATTTCGGTCTTGAAAATCTAAAATTACATCGAATAGAAGCTGGATGTGCGGTAGAAAATATTGGTTCAATTAAGGTACTTGAAAAAGCTGGAATGGTGAGAGAAGGTCGTCTTAGACAGGTATTACCTTTAAAGTCGGGTTGGTCGGACAATTTTGAATATTCGATACTTGAAACTGATGAAAGGAAAAATAGCTAAGTACAACATAGTTATAAGTAATTGCCGTTCTCGCCTATTTTTGAAAATTCTTTCAGATTTTCAGTTTGGTGTGTCCTTGCAAAGTTAAGTTTTAACCTACGCAAATACCTATAGGCGAGACCGTTATATGTAACTTAAGTAAGCACTTTATCAAGAATAGAATGAATAATTTAAAAGACTTAAACATAGAAAAAGAACTGAAAAATGTTTCTAATGACCAAATATCAAATTATTACATAGATTGTGAACTTATAGAGGACAGACCAACCTTTACTTATAAACTAAAAAAGGGTTGGTCGAATATTAAAGTTGGGCGGATTTTATTCGATAAAGAAGGGTTAAATGAATTATTAAACTGAATTAAAGCGCAAAAAAAAACGGATTACAAACATCATCGCAGCACGATGACAGATTACATAAAGCCGTAGGATAAGGGAACATTTTTTAGCCACAACGCTTAACGGAAGAAAACAACCCAACATATCAGGTCGCTATATGTAATCTGGACCGCGCCATTTTATTCCCAATAACGTCGCAAACCAAAAAAAGGTTTTCACTATATTTCCATAAAATATCGCGGACTACACATAGCGCTGCGTTGGGCACAATATGAGACAAACACTAATCATAATATTAATCGGAATTTTTTCAATGGGATTATTTAGCTTCTTAAAAAAAGAAAAAAGGCTGAAACAAATACAGGTTCGGCTATTTTGGGAATGGTACTTTTAGAAGAACCAAATTCATTTGACCTAAAAGGAACAGTAAATGAATTGAAAACCAAATGGAAATTAAAAGTAAACAATAATGATGCTGATAATGAAACGGCTGTTTTAGAAATTGATAATTATAGAATTGCAATTGCAAGTATGCCTATACCAATTCCTGAAAATGAAGTTGAAAAAACAGCTGAATATAATTACTTCTGGGAAAATGGAGTGGAAGAAACGGCAAAACATAAAGGACATATCATTGTTTCAATAATGGACACTGGGAAAAATGCTGTTCAAGAGAATTTATTATTTAGTAAAATTGTTTCAGCCGTAATGAATAATAGTAAATCATTAGGAATTTACATTGGTGGCAGAACTTTAATTTTAAAAAAGGAATTTTACCAAGCAAATGTGGATATGATGGGCGAAGACGACCTTCCATTATACAATTGGATTTACTTTGGTTTGAGACAAGAAAAAGGAAAACAATCAGTTTACACTTATGGACTTGCTGACTTTGGTAAAAAAGAAATGGAAATTGTTGATTCTGACAATTCACTCGAAGAATTGGGCGAAATGATGTCCAATTTAGCCAACTATGTTATTGCTTATGATGTGACATTAAAAGATGGAGAAACTTTCGGACTTTCAGCAGAACAGAAACTGAAAATTTCCGAATCCAAAGGTAGATTTTTAGAAGGAAAAACATTGAAAATTAAATATTAAAAATACTTTGCCCAACAACGTGTAAAAATAATTGCTTGGGCAATTGCCTACTTAGAAAATTCCGAAGGAATTTTCTCTGGCTCGTGAATGTTTACTAAATTGGTTGCTTAAACACGCAACTATCCTTACACAAGACCGATGATGTTGCATTCTCCTACGTCGACCCTATATGCAACATCATCGCAGCGCTATGACAGAACACAAAGCGCTGCGTTGGCAACAAGCTGAACAGATCATCCGAACTAGACCGAATAAAATTAATGAAAATTGAAGCCTACATAAAACAGCCTTATCCTTTTTATTATGAGGAATTAAAAAGAGTATTCCTATTGCTTTGCTTTGTTGCGATAGCAAGTTTTATTTTTACTTATTTATTTCAACCATTTGTTGTAAATGTTGAAGAACATAAAATAGATAACTTATGGATTATAGCATTGCATTCCGTTATACCAATTCCAACCGCTTTTGCCTATTTATTCTTGCTCAAAAAAACAATAAAAAATATTGAAAATTGGACTTTAGGCAAGGAGTTTTTACATTTGACAATAATTCTGCTTCTTATAGGTTTTGTTAGTTTCTTTATTCGAGATTTTATCTATACAAATCCCGATAACTGGTCTTTTCGCTACTTGTGGGAAGAAATAAGAAATACGTTTTTAGTCGGTATTTTATTGCTGATAATTATTTTACCACTAAATCTTCATCGTTTAATTATTAAGCACTCAAATGGTTTAAAAAAATTATCCGTTACTCAACAATATATCAATGACAACAATACAACTATTCAAATTATTACACCAATAATAGAAGAGAGTTTTGAGTTAAATATTCAGACTTTTCTTTATGCAAAAGTGGATAGTAACTATTTAGAAATATTTTATGACTATCCAAATGACAATAAAAGAGACCTAAAAAGACTAACCTTGAAAGAATTTGCAGATCAATTAAAATCTTATCCATTCATTTTTAAAACGCACCGCTCTTTTGTCTTAAATCTTAACGCCATTGAATCTATTTCTGGAAATGCCCAAGGATATGCATTGCATTTAAAAAACTATTCTAAAAGAACAATCCCTGTTTCTCGTTCAAAAGTTGAAGAATTTAACCAGATTTACACCAACCTAAAAAACGATTAAGCTTGCATTTCGTCACTATCAATTGCTATTCATCACTTTACTAAAAACCACGCTGATTTTGTTTTTATTATTGCTGAAAAAACAGAATTAATGGATGTTTCAAAAAGAAGATATGATTTAGATTGGTTAAGAGTTATTGCAATATTAGCGGTTTACTTTCACCATATAGGAATGCCTTTTAATGGAGATGGCTTTCATATTATGAATGCTGAATCTAGCAAATTACTAGACGACATAATGGTTTACTTTGAGCAATTTAGACTTCCTTTACTGTTTTTGATATCTGGTACAGGAACAGTTCTCGCATTTTCTAAGCGAACTTGGAAACAATTTTTAAAAGAGCGTACAGGTAGATTGCTAATTCCATTACTTTTTGGTGTGCTATTTATTGTTCCGCCACAGACTTATTATCAGTATATTGATGAATTTAATTCCTATTGGCAGTTGTATACACAAGGACGGTTTGAAACAAACCATCTCTGGTTTATAGAAAATCTTTACATAATTTCTGTAATTGTAATTCCTCTAATAATTTTTCTTAGGTCTCAAAAATCTTTGGTTATTAGAAATTGGTTTGAGAAAATGTCATCATACAAAATTGGGTTTTTATTAGGAGGATTCCCTTTAATGTTAGGAACGATAATACTTAAAAGATACTATCCAACAGGGTCGTCTTCTCTGACAAATTTTTCTGAAACATTTTTTTACACCTACTTTTTTTTAGTTGGTATTTTGTTTGCGTCTTCACAAATATTTTGGGACAACTTGAAAAGCTTTAGACACTTTCACGCAGTTATTCTTATAGTTAGTTCACTTTTATTTTATAGTTACTATTTCATCCCAAATAATCTTATAGAACCCTATTTAAATCTTTCTACTCGGTGGGGTATTTGGTATGGGTTGTGTTGTTTATTAGGTTGGAGTTTTGTTTTGGCAATACTGGGATACGGACAGGTTTACTTTAACAAACCAAGTCAAAACCTAAAACGAATGAATGAAGCTATTTATCCATTTTATATTTTACATCAAACAGTTATAGTAGTTTTAGGATATTATATCATTCAACTCAACTTAAATATTCCCTTAAAGATTGTTATACTTTTAGCTAGTTCTTTTTTTATAATTGCGTTAATTTATCGTTTTTTTATTTACCCATTTAAAGTTACAAGAATGCTTTTCGGAATGAAAACATATAAAAGACTACTGGATAAAAGCCAGTTGCCAACAACCTATATAAAAAATAGCGATTTAAGTGATTAAACGAAAAGGAATTTTATAAATTTAAGCTTCTAATACCAAACCGAAAAGTTAGTGCTCAGAAATTCACTGCTTTTTATATACAAACAGTTGCCATTAATATGAAAGAAATTATGAGATTTATAACAATCGTTTTGTTTTTAATTAGCTGTAAAAACGAAACAAAATTTGAAATAAAATCTGAGCTTAGCACTGAATTGGCAACGGAAAACGGAACTAACAAAAGTGTTTCTGAAATGTGGAGCAACTTTACCAAATCAAACCCCGAATTTAAAAACGAGGAAATACCACAATCTGATTTTTTTCATAACAATAAAGAAGATGCGGATAGACTTGCGGAATTAATTGTAAATGGAAAAAAGAAAGCTTCTTCAGGACTATATTCCTTGTATAAGAGATATAATGTTGACCTACCAAAAGTCGGGAACAAACAAATAATAACGGATTTTGACGGAAAAGCGAAAGCCATTATAATAACTGAAAGTGTTGATACCATTCCATTTAATGAAATTTCCAAAGATTATGCTGAATTGGATATGGGAACTGATATCGAACCACTCAAAAAATGGAAAAAAGCTCATTGGAATTTTTTTGAGAATTTTATGAAAGAAAACGGGGGAAAACCAACCGAAGATATGCTCATAGTTTGTGAAAGATTTGAAACAATCTGGACGGAAAAGTACTAATGGCATCAATGTATAAAAATAATCGCTCAATTTTGGGCTTAACCAAAGGTCGTTACAAGTTTACTACGTCTGTTTTCCTGAGGAAAATCCCCGCACGTAAACTAGCAACATCATCGCAGCTCTATGACAGAGTTCATAAGGCCGTAGGATAAGGGAACATTTTTTAGCCACGACGCTTAACGGAAGAAAACAACCCAACATATCACGTCACTATATGTAATCTGGACCGTGTTATCTTATTCCCGATAACGTCGAAAACCAAAAAAAGTTTTCACTATATTTCTGCACCGTCCCGAATAAAGGCTACATAATCAACTCGGGTGGACTTTTTATACGAACAGAAAAACAAGTTTGCACAGATGGACCTCTATCGAACAGAAATTTCAACGGAAAAATTCCGATTTTTTTTGGTATTTTTAGAAAACGGAGAAATCGCGAATGGACTCCCGACTCGGGCGGAAAAAAGGAAAAATCAATCGAAACGTGCTTGCTCTAACGTGTCGCCACTTTAGTTAACAAGGGCTATAATCAATGCGAAGAAAAGTACTAAATTGCAGCATAGCGCAACAAAGTACGCGCTAATCATAGCCGAACCTTTGGCAATAATACGTATAGAGAAAACTAAAAATCAATTGAGTTAGTAATAATTAAATATACAAACTATGAGCAATTTTTTAAAAACAGTAACAAATACGGTTAAGCATTGGTACATTCCTTTAGTAGTTGGACTTATTTTTATTGGAATCGGCATTTACACCCTAATGTCTCCTTTGGAATCATACTTAACTCTATCGATCATTTTTAGTCTTTCCTTTCTGTTTTCTGGTCTGTTCGAAACCATATTCTCTATTTCCAATCGCAACGAAATTGACAATTGGGGATGGACTTTAGCTTTTGGAATACTTACTTTTCTATTAGGGGTACTTCTTATAATGAACCCTGTAATATCGATAACAACTTTACCATTATATGTAGGTTTTATTGTGCTTTTTCGTTCAATTATGGGAATAAGTTATGCTCTAGAGTTAAAAAACTATGGTGTTTTAGATTGGGGAAATCTAATGGCAATAGGAATACTTGGATTAATATTCTCGTTAATACTAATTTGGAACCCTTTGTTTGCCGGTTTTTCTATTGTTTTATGGACAGGTTTGACATTAATATCAGGTGGTGTGTTTAGTTTATATCTTTCGTTAAAATTGAAAAAAATAAAAGATATGCCTAGTAAAATTTCAAAAGACTTAAAGGATAAGTATAACGCCATAAAAAGAGAAATTCAAAACGAACTGAAGCAAAAATGAACTATTACCTGCAATGGCTATGAGTAATTGCTTGTTCTCGCTTACTTCTGAAAATCCTTAAAAATTTCAGCTTGGTGTGTACTTGCAAAGTTAAGAGTTCAAGCAGGCAACTACTCATACACAAAACCGTTACCTGAAAGCTAAAAAAAAATCTGTAACAATCTTTGATTTATTGCATCTTTAAAATGAGCACTAATACCAAAATGATGAGAACAATAATTTTAATATTCCTAGTCTTTTTTCAAGTATGCTTGATTAAAGGACAGACATCATTAAAAGAAATAAACCTTAAGAACGGAAAGTATAAGGTCGGTTTTAATCACTATACCGCTATTGACAGTACAAGAACCTACCGAATCCATAATGAGCATAATAATCAATTTATAGATAGACCAATTCCCATTAGTATTTGGTTTCCTGCAGAAATTAAAAATGGTAATTCTAAGCAATTAACTGTTTTAGATTATTTAGAGGTTCTAAAAGAAGAGGAAGAATGGAAAGACTTACCGAATGAGTGGTTATTAGATTGGTTTCCTTATTTATGGAATACCCCACAAAACAATGCACATCTATCTGAAAAAGTAACTGCCTTTTCTGGCACTGCTTTTTTAGATGGAAAATTTCCGGTTATAGTTTATGCAGCAAGCTTTCAAAGTTCATCGATTGAAAATTTTGCATTGCTCGAATATTTAGCAAGTAATGGTTTCGTAGTAATATCGATTCCTTCAAGAGGAACAGATTCAAGATGGTTACAAGGACCACCTACAAAAGAAATGGAAACACAATCTAGAGATGTAACATTTCTTTTAAAAGAAATTTATAAATACGAATCTATAGACTCCGATAGAATAGCTCTTATGGGCTTTAGTTTTGGCGGGCTGTCCAATGCATTAACAGCTATGAAAAATAAGAAAATAAATGCAATAGTAAGTTTGGATGGAACTGAACGATACAATTATTCCGTACTAGAAAAATCACCTTACTTTGACTTAGATAGGTTCAATATTCCCTACATTCATTTTGCTCAAAAAGAGATTTCTGAAGAAGTACTTGTTAGTGAAAAAATTCCTGCTGAGTTGAATTATAAATTCCAACTGTACGATTCTTTAAAATATAGCAATGTTTACAGTTATAGATTCCATGACCTATCACATTCTTATTTTAGCTCTTTTGGCGTTTTATTTGCCAATAGAGATAAAAGGCAGGATAAAAATGATGTTGAAATTATGGCATCCTATAAGTTACTTTCTAAATATACCTTACAGTTTTTAAATGCTACTTTGAAAAATGAGGAGAACGCAAAGGAATTCATTGAAAACAGCCCTGAGAAAAATGGTATTTCGGGAAAGCTGGTTACAAAAAAAATGAAAAAATCACTTGAAGCAGAATTCAATTATAAAAATTTCAATGATTTAGCACTTGGTCAAGATTATCATGATTTAATCTCGTTATATGATAAAATAGTAACCAAGCATCCAAAGCTGAAACTAGAAGAAGGAATGCTGAATATACTGGGGTTACGATTGTCATTTAACCCTAAAAAGAAAGAACAAGGTATCAATGTTTTTTTGTTGGCCTTACATTTATATCCAAAATCAGCAAATTTATATGATAGCTTAGCTGAAGCTTATTTTTATAATAAGGATTTTAAGAATGCTATTATAAACTACAGAAAATCGTTGGAAATAAATCCTGAAAATCAAAATGCCATTGAAAGATTAAATCAACTTAAATAATAATGGTTATCGGTTCTACGTTTATCTGATTTCTTTTAATATGGTTTCCGGGTGAAATTAGAATGCTAGATGGTTTTCTAATCTTTATTAATCGATAAATGTTTACTAATTTAAGTGTTAATCGTGATATTGTTAAAATACACATGTATTTTTGATAATGTATTAGAAATGATCAAAAACTCTTTGTAGTGTTCAAGACCTAACTTAATCGACTTACTTTATTTCATTAATGGAGCAAATAATAACATATTTTGAATCAATACCTGCTGCCCACAGATCGATAATATTAGTTGGCGGAATTATTTTTTTTTGGATACTAGAAGGTATCGTTCCTTTATATAATGGAAGCTATAGTAAATGGAAACATTCGATCCCCAATTTCTTTTTTACGCTGACTACCATAATCATCAATTTTCCATTAGCATTTTTACTGTTAAGAACATCTGATTGGGCAGTTGTCAATAATTTTGGTATCATTAATTGGTTACCAGAAATCCCGTTATGGGCATATGTATTTTTAGGTGTTGCGTTGCTAGATTTAATTGGAGCCTATTTTGCACATTTGGTAGAACACCGCGTAAAACTATTGTGGATGGTGCATTTGGTGCATCATACCGATCATAATGTAGATACCACAACGGCAAATAGACACCACCCCTTAGAAAGTTTAATTCGTTATATTTTTACCTTGGCAGGTGTTTTTGTAGTAGGGGCTCCTGTGGGAATCATTATGTTGTACCAAAGCTTATCTGTAATATTGTCTCAATTTAACCATGCGAATATAAAACTGCCAAAGTGTGTAGATAAAGCTATTAGCTGGCTGATTATTTCACCGGATATGCATAAAGTGCACCACCACTATGTATTACCATATACTGATAGTAATTACGGAAATATCTTTTCTTGGTGGGACCGTTTATTTGGTACCTACATGCATTTAGATAGGGATAAAATAGTCTACGGCGTAGATACTTTTCCGGATGAAGTGGCAAACGGTAAAATTAGTTCGTTGTTGAAATATCCTTTTGTTGGGTATAGAAAGCCTAAGACGAAAATCGTTAACCAGTAGTAGTCTCTAATAAAGTAAATACTTTGCCCTGATTTTTTTAAACTTTTCTATATCTGCCTGCCAAGTCGCTTTTATTTCGGCATTGGTGGCTCCGGCTTCAATTTGCTTTTGAAGTTTTTCAGAACCTGCGTGTTTGGTGAATCCGTTGGTTAAAAAGAATTTACTTTTATCGATTGAATTGGTGTACGCATCTATAATGTAATCCATAGTTATCTCATTCATACGTTCAGTTTTTGATAGGTCTTTACCATAACACAGCTTTCCTTCTTGCTTAGGATGTTTAGAACCAAAATTTGGTTTTGGAATATAGCTGAAATCATAAGCCTTTTGATCTAAAAACGATGCTCCGTAGCGTTGAAACTGAAATTCTGTGCCACGACCAGCATTAACATTGGTACCTTCAAGTAGACCCAAACTAGGGTATAGGGTTATAGAAGTGTCATTAGGTAAGTTTGGCGAAGGGCGAATAGGTAGGTTGTAAATCATATCATGAGTCCAGTTTTCTAAAGGTATCACGGTTAAATCAGCCTTTTTATCTCCTTCTAGCCACATTTCTTCATTGATCATGTTGGCATATTCCCCAATGGTCATTCCATAGACCAATGGTATTTCGGTCATGCCAAGAAAAGAAGTGTGCCCAGTTTTCATGGTTGGTCCGTCTACATAATGTCCGTTGGGGTTTGGTCTGTCTAAAACTAGAACAGGAATATTTTTTTCGGCACAAGCTTCCATCACCAATTGCATAGTGGCGATATAAGTGTAAAACCGAACACCCACATCTTGTATGTCAAACAATACTAAATCTAAACCTTCTAATTGCTCTTGACTTGGTTTTCTATTTTTACCATGAAGAGATATTAAGTCTAGTCCTGTTTTTGTGTCGGTACTATTGTTTACATCTTCACCTGCATCGAAATCACCTCTAAAACCATGTTCCGGTGCAAATACGTGTTTAATGTCTACACCTAAAGAAAGTAAGCTGTCTACTAAATGGGTATGTCCGCTAGAATTGAAAATGACGCTGGTCTGGTTGGCGACAACAGCTATTTTCTTTTCCTTTAAATATGGTAGATATGCTTCAGTACGGTTAGCGGCTACCACTATTTCTTTTTCCTCCTGCTCTATTTGCTGTTCGTTATGGATCTGGGTTGTACTCGTTACTTCTTTGGTCTCATTTCCGCAGGTAGCAAATACCAAAAACCATAATAAAACTGTACTTTTGAAATTGGATAAAAATAACATCATTTGAATCTAGAATATTTTATTGCCAAACGGCTTATAAAAGGTAAGGAGCATAAAATTAGTATTTCCGCACCAATAATAAAAATAGCTATTGCTGCAATTTCTATTGGGGTGATCATGATGTTGATCGCTATTGCCACTGGTTTAGGCCTAAAAAAGAAAATACGTGAAAAAGTAACTGCTTTTAACGGTCACATACAAATTTACAATTACGATAATAACAATTCTGAAGTTTCTGTAGTGCCTGTGAGCACGAAACAAGAGTTTTATCCAGACTTTAAAATGGTAAAGGGTGTGATGCATATACAGGCAGTTGCAACCAAAGCCGGGATTATAAGAACGGAAGAAACTTTTGAAGGGATTATAGCCAAGGGTGTCGGTAAAGATTATAATTGGAAACCTTTTGAGGAATTTCTCTTCGATGGTGATTTACCTGACTATTCTGGGGATTTGAATTCTAATGTATTGATATCTAGGATAATGGCAAACCGACTCAATTTAAAAGTAGGCGATGCTTTCTTTACCTTTTTTTTGCGGGATGATGCAGCCGATAAAATACCCAACCAACGTAAATTTACCATTACAGGTATATTCGATAGTGGATTTGAAGAAATAGACGGACTCTACATTTTTACTGATATTCGCCATATTCAGCGTATGAACAAATGGGAAGATACCGAAGTAGGTAATTTTGAAATCTTCTTGAATAGTTTTGATGATATTGATCAGAAGGCAAATGAGATTTACGGAAAAACTGTAGCAAGCTTAGATACAAAAACCATAAAAGATAAATATTACAAGATTTTTGAATGGATAGGATTGTTCGATTTTAATATCGCCCTGATTATAGGGATTATGGTAATCGTTGGCGGTATAAATATGATTACTGCTTTGTTGGTACTCATTTTAGAAAGAACCCCAATGATCGGTATATTAAAAGCTTTGGGTACAACAAACTGGAGTATCAGAAAAGTATTTTTGTACAACGCAGCCTATCTTATTGCTGTAGGATTGTTTTGGGGTAATCTCATCGGTATGGGTATCATAATCATTCAAGATAAGTTTCGCGTATTCAAGTTTCCAAACCCAAAGGAATATTATATTGAGTACATTCCGGTAAGCATAAATTTGTGGACCATTCTTCTTCTAAATTCAGGAGTGTTATTACTGTGTTTATTAATGTTGTTGATACCATCGTATATAATTACGAGAATTACACCGGTGAAGGCTATTAGGTTCGAGTAGTGTAATGTTCATGAGCTTATTCCATATTTAACTTTGATTACACCCCTTTTTGGTAAATTTGATGTAAAAACAGACCACATGCATCAAAAATTACTACTTACCCTATTTACTGTGCTTTTATTGACCAATATCAATGCACAGAAACTTTCAAAAAATGAGAAAAAGGTGGTGAAAGCCATAGAACAGAATAATGCCGGGGCAATTTCATTTTTAGAAAAAGTAGTGAATATCAATAGCGGCACTTTAAACATTAAAGGTGTTGAAATGGTAGGGAGGGAGTTCGCTAGTGCTTTTGAGGATATCGGTTTTGAGAGCACTTGGATACCCATGCCGGAAGAAATGCATAGAGCGGGACACTTATTTGCAGAAATAAAAGGCAGTAAGGGGAAGAAATTATTGCTGATTGGTCACCTAGATACGGTTTTTGAAGAAGATAGTCCGTTTCAGACTTTTGAAATGGTCAATGATTCCATTGCCCACGCCCCAGGTGGTAATGATATGAAAGGTGGTGATGTTATTGTTTTGTATGCGTTAAAAGCATTGCACCAAAATGGATTGTTGAACGATGCTCAAATTATTGTTGCTTTTACGGGAGATGAAGAAAGTACGGGCAGCCCGTTAGAAAAAAGCAGACATGATTTAATTGAAGCGGCCAAAAGAAGTGATATAGGTTTAGGCTTTGAAAACTCTACCGGATTTAATTTTGCTACCGTTGCCCGCAGAGGTTCTTCTGGTTGGAAAGTTGAGGTAGAAGGGCAAAGAGCACACTCATCTGGTATCTTTAGTGAAGACATTGGTGCAGGTGCCATTTTTGAAATGTCCAGAATTTTAAACGGATTTTATACCAATGTAAAAGGTGAGGATTTATTGACTTTTAATCCGGGTACATTGGTTGGTGGAACTTTTGTGGAATTTGATGAAATGACCAGTAAGGGTACCGTATTCGGAAAGACAAATGTAGTAGCCCAAAAAGCAGAAGTTCGTGGCGGATTACGATTTATATCCGAAGAACAAAAGGAACGTGCTCGTAAAAAAATGAAAACCGTAGCAGCTAATAATCTACCGCACACCTCTGCGAAAGTAACTTTTGATGATAGTTACCCGGCTATGCGACCCACAGAAGGTAACAAGGCTTTGTTGAAAAAACTGAACAAGGTAAGTCTAGATTTAAAGCAGGGAGAAGTTCTGGCATATGACCCAGGTAAAAGAGGTGCGGCCGATACTTCTTTTGTAGCGGAATATTTAGATTGCCTAGACGGATTGGGAACTATGGGAAATGCCGCCCATACGCCCGAAGAAACCGTGAATTTGAATACTATTGAAGCATTGACGAAAAGAACGGCATTACTAATTTATAGATTGATAAATGAGTAATATAACAATATTAAAAGTACGAGATTATCAGGTTAAAATTGAAGCATGGAGTTGGTAGGCTATCAATCAGGTTTCAGGTCATGAGTTTATGCACTAAAAAGGTAATTTTGGTTGGCGTAGTATAGATTCTGAATGTTTACTTTGATCGGACCAACGAACGAAGCAAATTTTAAAGTGAAAACCCCTAAAGGTTTAGCTATACAAGATCAGCACGGTTTGTTACGTGAAATGGATTATGTGCTTAAGGATAGCACCGATAGTAAAGCGGTATTCTCTAAAAAGGCATATAGCGAATGTCGGGATTTTAAACTCTAAGTATCCGGCAAGATCTACTGCTAAAAAATTGAGCTTGTTGTCCTATGATTTTGAGTTCGTAAAACCTTTAAATTGGTCGATGCAGCTTTAGTGGTTACATTTTCTATTACTGGCGAAGTAAGGTATGCCTTTTATGTTAGCTTATCATCCGACATTTACGTTCTATCCTAAAAAAGTGGTAATTTCTACTAATGGACAAGATATAACTATTCCAGAGATAATGGAAATTGGAAGTAGGACACTTCAAGTACCAAAACGGATATCATCACGTTAAATGATGAGAAACCCATTCAAATTAGATCAGAAGGCTTCAACCATTTTATGCTTTGGACAGAAGTACCTAATTTGGTGTGTATTTGTATAGAGCCAATTATGTTTTATCCATATGCGGTGGCTCAAGAGAATTTAGCTAAAGGATTTATGTTTTTGAAAGATAAACCAGCCACTTTTGGTGGTCTTGAAACTTTTGTTGTTAAAGTTTATAGCTAATTAAGGTGTTGTATTTTGATGTGAAAACTAGCTTAGAAGCGCAATTAAAAAAACTAAAACGAAATATAGGTTCATGCACGATCTAAGAGATTGTTGAGAAAATGGATTCATTGACCGGTTCCTCACTTTGCAACGCATCGGGGTTTTCGCATACAGAGGTATTGATTTTTATCCTAAAAGTGGCAACATGGGGATTAATTTCGCATTGGGAGAATAGCATTGAACAGCAAAAGAAAATTTGGAACAATACTCTTTAATGCAATAGTAGAAACCATTTTTGAGAAACCTGCTTTTAAAGATGCAACCAATGAAAAACAATGTATTTTTATGTAGACGGATTTTACAATATTGTATTACATGCACATACCGTAACTATCTTATAGAAGCTATGTAGTGAATATAGCTTTAATTGCCGACAAAGTAGGATATACAAAATTAGAAATGGAAGAACTTAATTTCTGAACAATGACGTATAATGAGTATTTAGCAAATAATGTAAGATTTCGTTTAAAGGATAATGACAAATTGGAGAAGAAGAAAATGATGTGCGGACTTACCTTTATACTTAATAAACATTTTGAATGTATAAAGTAAGGTTCCAAAATTGGCTTTCATGCTCTTAATATTGATTAAATTTACTTAGTGAAAAACATTTTCCCTTTTTTGGAATGGGTTTCAACCTATAAGAAAGCCAACTTTATAAAAGATTTGTTGGCAGGGCTAACCGTAGGTATCGTTTTGGTGCCTCAAGGTATGGCATATGCTATGATTGCAGGTCTTCCACCTGTTCACGGTTTATATGCCTCTTTATTTCCTGTGCTTACGTATGCACTTTTAGGTACTTCGAAAAAAATTGCTATTGGTCCTGTAGCGATGGATTCTTTATTGGTTGCCGTTGGTTTGGGAACATTAGCGATAACAGGGGTAGAGAACTATATTAAAATGGTGGTGGTACTTGCCCTAATGGTAGGTGTTATTCAGTTTTTATTAGGTGTTCTTCGAATGGGTTTTTTAGTAAATTTTCTTTCGAAGCCTGTTATTAGCGGCTTTACATCTGCCGCGGCAATTATTATTGTTTTCAGTCAATTGAAACATTTGTTGGGCATTTCTGTTGCAGGTAGCAATAGGATCTATGAGACCATATTCAATATCTTTTATACATTAGGAGAGACAAATTATGTTGACTTCGGTATTGGCCTCATAGGTATCGCTTTGTTGTTGGTATTTAAAAAATGGAATAAAAATATCCCAGGAATATTAATCATAGTAGTGCTGGGTATATTGGCGGTATTCTTATTTCAAATGGAACGTTTTGGAATTAAATTAGTAGGTGATATACCTAGTGGATTGCCTTCTTTTATATTGCCTACCATAGATATTGAAGATCTAAAACAACTAGCACCTATAGCAATTACTTTGGCATTGGTGGGGTATTTAGAAGTTATATCGATCGGTAAGGCTATTGAGGATAAAACAGGGGAAGATACTATAAAAGCGAATCAAGAATTAATAGCCCTTGGCTCTGCAAATATTGTAGGTTCTTTTTTTCAAGGGTATCCGGTAACCGCAAGTTTCTCTAGATCTGCAATTAGTTTTGATGCAGGTACAAAAACGAACTTATCGGCAATTTTCAGTGTTATATTGGTAGTGTTGACCTTGTTGTTTCTTACACCGTTATTTCAATATTTGCCCAATGCTATTTTAGCAAGTATTATCATGGTATCTGTAGTAAAGCTTATTGATATCAATTACTTTAAACATCTGTGGCTAAACAGAAAAGATGAGTTTTTTGTAATGCTGATTACTTTTGTAATCACTTTGTTTATAGGTATTACCCAAGGTATTCTTATTGGTGTTCTGAGTTCTTTGTTGTTGATGGTGTATAGAACATCTAAACCTCATTTTGTGGAGATAGGCAATATTGAAAATAGTGACTACTACAAGAATGTAATTCGGTTTGCAGATGAGGTGGTGGTACGTAACGATCTTTTAATTGTTAGGTTCGATTCTCAATTGTACTTTGGCAATTCGTCTTATTTCAAAAAACAACTTTTAAAGCATATTGGGGCGAAAGGTCCTAATTTAAAAGGAATTATATTAAATGCCGAATCCATTAATTATATTGATGCGACTGCTGCAGATATGTTGACAAAATTGATTCATGATATTCGTAAGCGAGAATTACAATTTTACATCGCCGGAGCAATTGGACCTACTAGGGATATCATTTTTAGTACCGGAATTATTAAAGAATTACAGCGCGAATTTGTATTCGTAAAAACGAAAGAAGCGGTAGATTTTTTTGATCACCCTAATGAAGTATCTTTATTGGCAGCAAAAGTAGCTTATGAAAATAGTAGAATGGCTAAAATGAAATAGCCCAAAAAACAAATAATTCTTGTAATTTAAAGGTGAAGAAAAATATAAAAAAGTACCGAATGAACATAGAACAAATATATACAGGTTGTTTGGCCCAAGGAGCATATTATATTGAAAGTGAAGGAGAAGTTGCTATCATTGACCCATTGCGTGAGATAAGTCCGTATATGAAAAGAGCAGAAAACGATAATGCCAAGATCAAGTATATATTTGAAACTCATTTTCATGCCGATTTTGTTAGTGGGCATCTCACCCTATCTAAAGAAACCGGAGCTCCTATTATTTATGGTCCTACGGCAAACACGACCTTTGATGCAGTAATTGCGGAAGATGGGCAAGAATTTAAACTAGGTAAGTTGACCTTTAAAGTATTGCATACTCCTGGGCATACTATGGAGAGCACTACCTATTTATTGCGTGATGAAGATGGTAAAGATCATGCTATTTTTTCTGGAGACACTTTGTTTCTTGGAGATGTAGGAAGACCGGATTTGGCACAAAAATCTGCTGACATGACCCAAGAGCAATTAGCAGGTATTTTGTTCGATAGTTTACGTACTAAAATTATGCCTTTGGCAGATGATGTAATTGTATACCCTGCGCATGGTGCCGGTTCTGCCTGCGGTAAAAATATGATGAAGGAAACGGTGGATAGCTTGGGCAATCAAAAGAAAATGAATTACGCCCTAAGGGCAGATATGACCAAGGAGGAATTTGTGAAAGAAGTGACCGATGGTTTGTTACCGCCACCTAAATATTTTCCGCTGAACGTAAAAATGAATAAGGAGGGGTATGAAGATATTGATGATGTTCTAAATCGAGGTAACCGAGCGTTATCTCCTGAGAAATTTGAAAAAATAGCGAACGATACAGAAGCTTTGGTATTAGATGTAAGACACCAAGATGAATATGTAAAGGGGCATATACCAAGGTCTATTTTCATTGGATTAAACGGCGATTTTGCTCCGTGGGTAGGTGACTTAATTGCCGATACCGAGCAACCGTTATTATTGGTAATACCAGAAGGCAAGGAAGAAGAAGCAGTAACAAGATTATCTCGCGTTGGGTTTGACGCTGCAATAGGTTATTTAAAAGGTGGAATAAAAGCCTGGAAAGCTGCCGGAAAAGAGGTGGATCAAATTACCTCTATTACTTCATCTGAAGCTAAGGCTATTATAGATAAAGGTAATGTTGGCATTTTTGATGTTCGTAAAGATGGGGAATACCTTAGTGAACACTTGGTAGGTGCAGTTCACACTCCGTTGAGCGAGCTGAATAAACATTTATCTAAATTTCCTGAGGATGGAGATTTTTTAGTGCATTGTGCTGGCGGATATCGGTCTGTAATAGCATCATCTATCTTAAAAAGTCGAGGAATTCACAATCTTATTGATGTTAAAGGCGGATACGGAGCACTTAAAAAAGAAGATGTACAGAAGACAGATTACATATGTCCGACAACCTTATAATCACTTAAGATTATAAGGCAAATACGGCTGTAGGATGATTTCTTATATAGCTTTCAACAATACGCTGGGTTTCCAGCGTATTTTTTTGTGGTATAATGAACATTTCAAGGTCCTCAATTTGTTTTATGGCAACATCGGTAGGTGCAAAACCGTAACCCGCATAATTGTTTTCTCTAATAACTACAAATCCGTTTTCTTCCATAGTTCTGCCGTTGGTTTTAATGACCAAAGTAGCTTCCACTTCTTTAATGCTCTGTAAAGCGTCATGTACCCGTTGATTGTATTTTTCGACCATTTCTAGATTAGAACAAATACCAATACATTGCTTGATTATATAATGGGAACATACAGTTGCTTTTTCTTGGAGATGACAATATTTAGGGCAGAGTTCAAAAGTGATACATAGCGTTTCTAAATATTGTCTAGCTTCGATGGGACTATAACAAATAGCAACGGGATTAGGAGTCATTTTCATCTTGTTGGAGGCAAGATGTATTATTCCGTTACGGTCTTCGTACGTAAATATTCCGTATTGTTGAATCGACCTTTTCTGAGCGCTGTTGTATTTAGGATAATGATGTTTAATTTCTGCCGACTCTTTTAAAAGGGCTATCAATTCATTGCCCGTCTCTTCAAAATCTAATGATGCGGTTTCGGCGCAAAGGGTGATTTCTTTTGTTTTTTTATCGTAAAAATGCCCGAGAACACGTTTTTTAATGTTCTTGGCTTTGCCTACATAAATAATCTTTCCCTTTTGGTTCTTAAAGTAATACACTCCTGTAGTAGTAGGTAGTTTTAAATATTCTTCTTTTGGTAAAGCGGGGGGTAAAGTTGCCTCCTGAGAATTAGCATTCAAGAATTGTTTAAAAACAGTTTCCGCGTTTTCTACCCTTAGCAGTTTATGGAATAATAGTACAGTGGCGTATGCATCACCTCTTGCGCGGTGCCTATCGGTTAACGGTATGCCCAAAGCAGCGGTTAATTTCCCTAAACTGTAAGAATGATAACCAGGTATTAACTTTCTAGATAAACGTACGGTACATAGTTTCTTTCTAGAAAAGTCATGACCCAAAAGTTTAAATTCATTTTTAATGACATTATAATCAAAATTGACACTATGGGCTACAAAAATGGTGTCTTTGGTAATGGCTTCGATCTGCGGAATTATTTTTTCTAGCAATGGTGCATTTCGTACCATGTCATTGTCTATGCCCGTAAGTCCCGTTATAAATACAGGTATCTCACATTCAGGATTGACAAGGGAAGTAAATTCATCTACCACTTCGTTACCATCATATTTGAATATGGAAATTTCGGTAATTCGATTACCTTTTACGCCGTTTCCGGTAGTTTCTATGTCAATTATCGTATACAAAAAAGAGAAGAGTAAATTAGTACTACAAAGTTAACAGAAAATGAGTTAAAACCTGCGTTCTTCCTTTGTATAAGATTCTGGTAGAAAAATTAAGTCCGTTGCTTTAATGGATAGAATGAAAATTTTGACTAATGTAAATAGATACTCGTGGCAAAGTAGGATATTAAAAGATAAACAAAAGAATTTTTGAAAGAGTTTAAAAAATAAAACAGAAAAAGTATGGTGAGTTAATGATAAAAAAAGCTGTTTAAAAAATTACAGAAAGTATTTTTAGTTAACTTCTTTTATGATTTCGTTGTTCATAACCGAAACACCTGAATTTTGAATATCGGCATCCTCATTCATTATGTTGAATTCAATCTTGTCACGTACTACATACTCTGAAACGAGGTCATAATCTTTACCGCAAGAAGATAAACTTAATAAAAAAACAAGGGTTGTAACAGGAATGAAAAAGGCTTTGGTCGGGTGGAATTTCATGTAATTGTGGTAAAATTTATCTTGCTATTTTATTAACGCATTTCGAAAATATTTAAACTTTATTTATTAACGATGAAAAGTTTATTTTATTCGATGAAATACATACGATTATTATTAACACTGTTTGTTAATAATAATCCCTCTTTAATTTATTAGGACATTGACTTATATTATATAGAAACTTTGAGTGTTTTTTGTAAGGAGACAAGACTAAACTCTTCATTCTCATTGTTTCTTTAGTTTTTCCGATTTTGATTTACAATTTTCATGAAGGGCTTGGTCTTGTTTGGAGAACGGATTTGTATAACAAACAACTAAGTCTATTAACTGTTTTAAATAGCTAGTATAAAACTATAAGTCAAAAACTTTCTAATTAATATCTGGTTATGGGTATATTTTATGAAATATTTTTGTGAAAGCTCAATCTCATATATTGATTATCTTTGATAAAATAATTTGTAATTCTCAAGAATACACCGAATTTAAAGTTACCTTGATGTTTAATTAAACTTGAATTTATTAAATAGATGCATCTTTGCAGCGAGTTTTGAATAAGTTTGAGTTAGTTGAATAATCGGCACATCCTCATAGTGTGCCGGTTTTTTTTACTCAAAATATATAGCAAAGATCGGTTGTAGAGAAAATAAAGTTTTAAAGCGTAACTTTTATTTCTTTGATCTTAATAACCTGTGTTCTTAGTAAGTTCTGAAAAATCCGAACAATTTTTTCTTGGTTTTCTTCGGGAATACGACCCCCTATGATCCAGTTTTTTTTAACGTACTTGGTACTTTCCAAGTTGAACTCAGACATTAAGCAGTCAAGTGCTTCCTCACGAGTTTCGTCGTTCATTTTACTGAACATTTGTTTTATATTTTCGGTCATTGGTGGTTATGGTAGATTCCAAAAATAAATAAAAAAGTGCTTCATCAGCTTAAAAATTTTAAATAGATATGAGCATGTTGACAAGAACTTAATCTTTACTTGACCTAAACTTAAATTTAGATTGAATTTTAGATGTCACATTTGCAAACAGTAGAAAATTTCTAAAAGTAAAACCGCACATGAAATTTCTACACTATATTTTCCATCACTAAATAGTTGATTTCATGAATTTTACAAAACTGACAGTAACCTGTTTGCTGCTTATTGGTATCTACACTGGTTTTTCACAAAATTATAAAGTGCATTCTCATAATGATTACAAGCAGAACATTCCTTTTTGGAAAGCTTTTGGAGCCGAAGTTCAATCTATTGAAGTAGATGTTTTTTATACGGCAGAAGGCTTGATGGTGGCGCATGAGTTAGTTGAAATTCAAAAGCATAAAACTTTAGAGCGTTTGTATTTAGATCCTTTGAACGAGGTGTTGCTGTTAGAATTGCTTGCACATAAACCTTTGCAATTAATGATAGATGTAAAGACTGAACCTTATAAAACGCTTGACGCTATCGTTACGACTTTAAAAAAATATCCGTCAATTACGGGAAGTACTAATATTAGCATTGTAATTTCTGGAAATAGACCCACTTCTAAAGAATATGTAAATTATCCTGACTATATATTCTTCGATTATCAAAGTGTAGTACCAATTACTGACCCCAAAATATTGGATAAAATAGCTATGGTCAGTATGAGTTTTAAAAATTATTCTGATTGGAACGGTAAGGGTAGCTTGATTGCCGATGATTATGAAAAAGTTTCAGATGTAATTATTAAAGCACATGAATTAAATAAACCTTTTCGATTTTGGGCTACACCAGATTCTAAATCGGCATGGAAGACTTTTGTAAATATGGGTGTCGATTATATAAATACCGATATGCCCAATGAATGTGTAGCTTATGTTTCATCACTGAATGAAAGGGTAGTGCAGAATACGATTTTTTCAGAGGTCTACCACCCAACTTTTGAGTCGGATAAAGCACAGCGCACGCCAAGGAATGTCATTTTAATGATTGGTGATGGAAACGGTTTAACACAAATATCGGCTACTATTTTGGCGAATAATGGGGATTTGTCTTTAACACAATTAAAAAGTATCGGGTTTATTAAAACGCAATCTGCTGATGATTTTACCACAGATTCTGCCGGTGCGGGTACTGCCATAGCTACAGGTCAAAAAACGAACAATAGGGCAATCGGGACCAATGTAAGTGGTGAAGCAATCCCTAATCTAACCGATATTTTATCTAAAAAAGGGTTTAATACAGGTGTCATTACTACAGATAAGATTACCGGTGCAACTCCCTCTTCATTTTTTGCGCACCGTACTGATCGGGGTATGGTAGATGAGATTGCATCAGACTTGTACACTTCTCAATTAAAACTGTTCATTTCACAACCAACTTCAGCGGTCAAGGAAATTGACAATATAAACTTTGTTATGAAAACCGATTTAAATACTTTAGGTTCAAGTACAGATGAAAAAGTTGGAGCATGGTTTAATGCTGCAAATGAAAAACCTTTATCAGTTTATATTGAAAAACTCGCATTAGCTACTAAAAATGGATTGTCGTTTTTAGGTAGTAAGAAGAAACCTTTTTTCTTGATGTCAGAGGGCGCTAAAATAGATAGCTATGGGCACGCAAATGATATTAATGGTGTTATTACTGAAAGTATCTCTTTTGACAAGGCAATTTCCGAAGCTTTAAAATTTGCCGATGCTGATAAGAATACATTGGTTGTCATAACTGCAGATCACGAAACGGGCGGATTGACAATACCACAAGGTAATATTTATAATCACGAAATTGAGGCAGACTTTACTACCCATGACCACACCGGTACAATGGTTCCGGTTTTTGCATATGGTCCAATGTCTCAAGAGTTTCAGGGGGTGTATGAGAATAATGAAATATTCTCAAAGCTTTTAAAAGTGTTGGAGATGACAGCTGAAAACTAGGTCTTGAATTATTGTATTGCCGTGAAGTTGTAGAAATCATTTTACCTAATGTTTACAATGTTATAATATCACTTCAAATAATTTATAGGAGATTTGTGAGCGATGAAAATGAAAAAAATAGATAATAGTGATATTGAAGATTTGGTTTTTCGTGTGAAAAAGTCAGATGAAAAAGCATTCAATACATTGTTTGAAATTTTATGGGAGCCAATGTATTCCTATGCTTGTTCCATACTTATGAATGATAACCTTACTCAAGATATTGTACAGGATATTTGGGTCGATTTTTGGCAAAGAAGACATGATTTAGAAGTAAAGTATATGAAGTCTTACTTATATAAGGCAATACGTTATAAGTGCTATAATCATTTAAGAGACCAGAAATTCAACAAAATTCAATTAGAAGTGGCAGGTTCTATCTCGGTAGCATCAGAAGTGGACCAAAATGATGATGTTATAGAACTATCTACAAAAATAAATAGCGTCATCTCTCATCTTCCTAAAAGATGCCAGGTAATATTTAGGCTTAGTCGTATCAACAACATCGACAACAAAGAAATTGCTAGTAAGTTAGATATCTCTCAACGTTCTGTCGAGAATCAGATTTCTTTTGCACTTCGTCAACTTCGTAAAGAACTTGCCGTAGCAAAAACCTTGTTTTTCTTTCTTTAGTTTCCTTTTCGTTATCTAAAAGTTAAGTAGCAGGGTACTTTGTTAAGTAACTATTAAGTCTACTTTTTTGAGTGTGTGTACCCTTTCTCTTTCGGTACTTATCAATGTAACGATACAATAATGACCGAAAAAGAAGTAAAAATACTTATGACCGAGTTCCTGAATGGTACTATCTCTACTACTGAGGAAAAGCTTTTAGAAAAGTTCGATGCTTCTTTAATACTCAAAAATGAGGATGCTATTTTTAATAGTGGTGAGCATAAAAAACGTTTAGGTCAAAAGCTGTCGAGAAGAATACGTTATCAAAGAAATAAAAAAACCAATAAATCTTGGGTTAAAATAGTGGCATCAATAGCTATTGTTATCAATATTGGTGTTTTGGTTTATTATGGTTTAAAGAATGAAAAGAAAACGCCGCGTACTATTTCTCAAATTGTAGAAACGACCGAATGGGGTAAACAAATAGACTTCACCTTGGCAGATGGTACTGAAATAAAATTGAATTCTGGTAGTACCATTTCATTTCCTGAAACTTTTGAAGGGAGTACAAGAGAGGTGACACTTATTGGAGAAGCTTTTTTTAATGTTGCCAAGAATCCTGATAAGCCTTTCATAATTAAATCAGGAGATTTATGTACTACCGTACTTGGTACATCATTCAATATTAATGCGTACCCGAATAATAATGATATTTCTGTTACTGTTGCTACGGGAAAAGTTCAAATAGGTGCTAATAATAAAAAGGTATATCTGCGCCCAAATCAGCAGGGTGTGTTTCACAAAAATTTAGATAGTATATCAAAGAAAGATGTAGAAACCTCAGGTTTGATCAACTGGCAAAAAGGAATCTTGAAGTTCGATGATATTACATTAAAAGAGGCATTTGTCCATTTAGAGAAGTGGTACGGAGTCACTTTTGTGATCAATAATGATCAACATTTAGAATGTCATATTTCAGCGTCCTTTGAAAATGAGACCCTTTCCAACGTTTTGGAAAGTATTAGCTATGTGAAAAACGGATTGTCATTTCAGCCTTTAAAGAATAACAACATTCTGATCAAAGGAAACTGTATAGATAAAAACTAATTAATCAAAAGCAACCTATGACGTAGAAACAAAAAAAGAGACAGTCTGCAACACTTTGGCGAGCTAAAACAGACTGTCGTTTATTCAACAATTATTATTGAAAACAACCATTAAACATTATGTGAAATTATGAATTTGCTAACTATTAAACAATTTATCAAGTTGACATTCAATACGTTTTGTCTCCTTATAATCATGGCGATGCTGAATCCCATACTTGCAGCTGACCTTAGGGGGCAAAAATTAGAAAATTATAAAGTGGATATTGCCGTAAAAAGCGCAACGGTTTTAGATATTTTAGATGATATCGAAAATCAGACAAATTTTAAATTTGTCTATGATCGCAAAGTGGGTAAGTTAAAGAATACTTATAATATTGCGCATGACGGCGTGTCTTTACGTTCGGTGTTAGAGCTAATGGCAAAAGATGCTAACCTTACGTTTAGAAGAATTAACAAAACCATCTCGATAACTGTAAAACCTAAGGTTTACAAACGAGTGGTTGAAGTAGAGTTTCTTACTATAACTGGTACGGTTACTGATCTTGATGGCATTCCTTTAGTGGGTGCTACAGTTTTGGAAAAGGGAACCTTAAATGGTGTTACTACAGATTTTGATGGTAATTTTTCTATTGATACCAAGAGCGATGCTACGCTAGAAGTATCTTATTTAGGATATACTACACAAGAAATAGCAGTACAAGGTCAAACTTCAATTGCTGTTCAACTTGTAGAAGATGCTACTCAGTTAGATGATGTGGTTGTAGTTGGGTATGGATCTCAAAAAAGATCTGATGTTACCGGGTCAATTGCTTCCGTAAAAAGCGAAAACTTCAATAAGGGAGTTGTTGCCAATCCGGGTCAATTATTACAGGGTAAGGTTGCCGGTGTTAATATTACTTCGGTTAGTGGTGAGCCAGGCGCATCGCAAAATATTGTTATTCGTGGTATTGGTAGTTTTCGATCGGGTACATCGCCATTATTTGTAATTGATGGTTTTGTTATCGATAATACATCTACAGGTGTAGCCTCTAACCCTTTAAACTTTATCAATCCGCAAGATATTGAATCTATGGATGTGTTGAAAGATGCTTCTGCTGCGGCTATTTATGGGGCACGTGCTGCAAATGGGGTAATCGTGATTACTACTAAAAAAGGAAAAACCGGTAAGACCGAAATGAATGTTTCCGTTACTACCGCTTTTGCAACTTTGGCAAATAAGATAGATATTTTTTCTGCCGATGAGTTTAGAAGACAAGTTCCTGCAGTTGGGGGCACGTTACTTGACGGTGGCGCAAATACAGATTGGCAAGATGAATTAACACAAACAGGTATTTCTAAGAATATTGACTTTTCAATGAGCGGTGGTGCATCAGACAAATTTAACTATTACGCTTCTGTAGGTGTTGATGATCAAGAAGGTACTTTTGCCAATAGCTCTTTAAAAAGATATTCTGGTCGTTTAAATCTGAATCAAAAAGCGTTTGACGGTAAGTTGAATGTAGATTTTAATTTATCGGCTTCAAGAACATTGAACAATAGACCAGATGCTGGTGCTATGGTATCAGATATGTTAGAACTGAATCCTACCATACCGCTTTACACAAATGGTAGTCCTACTTTATTAGATGATAATAGGTTAAATCCGTTAGTACGAAATGAACTTTATGGAGACGAATCTAACAGTAACCGAATCCTAGCAAATATTTCCCCATCCGTAAAAATTATCAAAGGACTAACCTATAAATTGAATTTGGGTGTAGATTATTCGTCTACTAATCGTGATCAGCAACGTGCACCTTATGCCTTGTTAGAAGATTTAAATCAGGGGTATTTGAATACATGGATTACTACGAACCAAAATACCCAGGTAGATAATACCTTAACTTATACTTTTGAAAAAGACGATCATGGCGCTACAATTTTGGTAGGTCACTCGTATCAAGAGGTACTGTTTCAACAAAAGAAATTTGAATTGGAAAGCTTTGCCGATAATGGTATAGAGCCAAGATATCAAGACCAGATCAGTAGTCAGGAATATGCTACTATTTTGTTCTCTACTGCAGAGAAGAACGAATTACAGTCTTTCTTCGGGAGGTTAAATTACGACTACCAAGATAAGTATTTGTTAACGGCTACTATGCGTGCCGACGGCTCTTCTAAATTTGGGGCGAACAATAAATACGGATATTTTCCTTCCGTTGCTTTGGGGTGGAATATTAGTAAAGAGAATTTCTTGGCAGAAAATACCTTTGTCAACAACTTAAAACTTCGTGTAAGTTGGGGTCAAACGGGTAGTCAAGAAGGTATTGATAATAAGGTGTCTTTGGCAAGTTATATTGATAGTAAAAGTGACAATGATACGTATCCTTTAGATGAAAGTGCCACCACTTTAGATGGTTATCCTTTTGGTACGGTGCCTGCACGTACGGCTAATCCTAACTTGAAATGGGAAGTGGCTACACAAACCAATATTGGTTTAGATTTTAGCTTCTTGAACAATAAAGTTACGGGTACGCTTGACTATTTTAATAAGGTAACGACAGATGTAGTTTTGTTTGCCAATAGGGTCGATCCTATACAGTCAACAGAAAAAATCTGGACGAACTTAGAAGATTTGGAAATTCATAACTCCGGTATAGAATTCGCATTAGATTATAGAACTATAATCGGTTCCGACTTCTCGTTCAACATTGGTGGTAATGCAACTTTTATCAATAATGAAGTAACTGATTCTCCTTTTGCCATCATTACTACTGGTGCTGCGCAAGGTAGTGGTCAAACGGACGCTACGATTAATGGTTACCTGAATAATGAAGCTATCGGTACTTTTTACATGAAAGAGTTTATCGGTATTGGGGACGATGGATTAAATAAATATAGGGATGTCAATGGTGACAGTGAAATTTTAGATGATGACCGTATTGCAGCGGGTAGTGCCTTACCAGATTTCACTTATGCCTTCTACTTGAATTTTGACTATAAGAATTTTGATTTAGGTTTAAATTTTAACGGAGTGTCAGGTAATAAAATTTATAACCATACCGCAATGTCTTCTTTTTCAAAAGGGCAGTTAAGTAGAAACTTGAACACTACAGATTTTGCTATTCAATTTCTAAATGAAGGTGTCAGTAATTCTAATGAAGTGTCAACCCGATATTTGGAAGATGGGGCCTACTTAAAATTGAACAATGCAACATTGGGGTATAACCTTCTAGCAAGTAGAATAGGCTTGGGCGATTATGTGAATGACATACGCTTTACACTGACCGGTCAAAATTTATTCACGATTACAGATTACACTGGTTATAGCCCAGAGGTAAATACGGGTAGTGAGATAGATGGTATACAAACATTCGGTATCGATAGGTATACCTACCCAAATTCCAGAACAATTTTGTTTGGCTTAAATGTATCCTTTTAAAGAAAAAATTGTATCAAAATGAAAAATAAATTAATTATAACATCCTTGTTTCTTGCGTCTTTGTTGACATGGAGCTGTACGGATTTAGAAGAAGAATTGTTAGACGAGTCATTAACCGGTGCCCAGGCAGAAGTTATAAGTGGGGCAATTGCACCTGCTTATGGCTATATTTCTTGGACATGGAGACATACCAATTTCTACGGATTACAATTGATCCCGTCAGATGAGGCAATCTTACCTTATCGCGGTGGTTCAGATTGGTTTGATAACGGTAAGTTCTTGGCTGCTCACAATCATAACTTTACACCTACAAATGATTTAATTTCTAGCGGATGGAACGAGCTTACCACTAATATTTCAAGAACATTGGCTGCTATTGAAGTGCTGATTCCATTAGCGGAAGAAGGTGATACGGATGCGGCGGATGCTTTGTATGAAATGAAGGCTTTAAGAGCGTATTTGAACATGTTGTTATTGGATAGTTGGGGAATTGTCTTGAAAAAAGAGTCTTCGGAAGAATTATCTGAAGTATTGAGAACACAAGAAGCTATCGATTATATAGAAAGTGAATTGTTGTCTGTTGTTGAGGTCATCAATGATGATAAAGGTCCGGGTAGAATTACTCAGTCTGCCGTTTATGGATTTTTGGCAAGATTAAACTTGAATGCTGCAGTGTATCGTGATCCTTACGGAACTCCTAATTTTACACAGGTAGATATGGATCAGGTAATTTCGTATACTAACAACATCATTAATTCTGGTAGCTTTTCTTTGTCGCCAGAATATTTTGAATTGTTCAATGATGAAAATAACTCGAATCCTGAATTAATCTTCGCCTTGGATCAACGTGGTGTATTAACTAGAGAACATAGCCGTTGGGCATATTGGTCCATTGCGGGTTCTATGTTTCCAAGACCAGAATGGCCAAGTGCCGATGGTACGGACGGTCCTGCAGTTACTTCAGATTTTTACCAGACATGGGTAGATGCCTATGGTAATGTGGATCCTGCAGAAGCAGATGCGCGTTTTTACCAAAAAAACACCATGGTGCCAGATGCCCAATTGGCAGATTTAGAAGGTCGTGAGAAGTTATTGGAAACCGAAACTGAAAATAGTTTCTACTGCGTACAAGATGTAGCTTTTGAAATGGATAGAGGTATTCTTCGTAGCATTCAATGGGGTCCTCGTAAAGGAGATGACGGTCAATTTTTGACTTGTGAAGATGGTACAATAAAAATATTACCGGTAAGACAGATTAAAGGGAACAGCCCTGCAAGAGATGTAGGTTATGTAGATCACACTTTAGAGGTAGATTTTACAAACGATGGTTCTTTGCACAACACAGGTTATAGAGCTTCTAAATATCAGTTTAGTCGCACCTCACCAAACGGTAACGGAAACAGTAGTGTTGATTTGGTATTGATGAGGCTTGCTGAAATTTACTTGATGAGAGCAGAAGCAAAATTAAGAAACGGAGATAATGCCGGTGCTTTGGCAGATGTAAATACTGTTCGGTCATCTAGAACGGCTCGCCCAGAGCAAACTCCGGCTCCGTTATCGGCTGTAGATACTGATATCATGTTTCGTGAACGTGGATTTGAATTGTATTGGGAAGGTTTTAGAAGAGGGGATCAGATTCGTTTTGGCAAGTATGAAGATACTTGGACAGATAAGACGGATACCGATGTCAACCACAGATTATTCCCAATTCCACAAAGTGCAGTAGATGGCGCTTCTGGTATAGATGGATTTTTGGAGCAGAACCAAGGGTATTAAATAAAATACATAATCATTTAGATACGGCAAGAACTCATATTCTTGCCGTTTTCTTTTCAAATATACTTGTTCGCGTAATGTAATTTCAAAGGTATGAAGCGTTTTATATCCCCTTTATTTGTTTTAATGATTCATTCTGTATGTAGTTCTCAAACTATTAAGAATGAAGTTCAAATTGCCTTTATGGCCGATGTTCATTTTGCAGATGTATATCCTGAATTGAAAGATTTGAGTCCTGAAGTATATACCGATACCATGAATGGTAAAAATGTACTAATACGTTCCATGGAATCGCAATTGCATTCTACCCGATTGTTCAATGAAAATTATTTTGCTTTCCAAGCTGCTTTAGATGATGCCGTAGAAAGAGGAATTAAAATCATTGCTATGCCTGGCGATTTTAGTGATGACGGTCAGCCAATTCATATTAAAGGGTTAAAAAAAATAATGGACCGTTATGTTGAGGAATATAACGTGTCTTTCTTTATGGTAAATGGTAATCATGACCCTACAAGACCTTATGGTAAACAAGGCGGTGAACGCGATTTTCTCGCTAACGATGGTCGCTTACAGCCAATTATGAGTGATGATGAATTATATATGTCAAACTCAAACGGGGAGAAACCTACAGTAATTTCCAAAGAAATTGCGGAGTGGGGATATAAGGAGATATTAGGAGAGTTGAGACAGTATGGCTTTTTTCCACAAAAGCAATATGCCTATTGGGAAACACCTTTTTCTACATACACCTATGAACAATATACTTATGAAAAAGCAGTATTGGCATCTAAATTGGGTCAGAGAACTGCAGCGAAGAATGAACCTTTAAAAACAATACCAGACCTAAGCTATTTGGTAGAGCCGGTTGAAGGTATTTGGCTTTTGGCAATAGATGCAAATGTGTATACACCAAAATTAAATGGTGACGGATTTAACGGATCCGGAATAGGATATAATGAAGTATTGAAACATAAAAGATATTTGCTAAAATGGACTGAAAAGGTGATTAAAACCGCCAATCGTTTAGGTAAGACGTTAATTGCCTTTAGTCATTACCCTATGGTCGATTTCAATGATGGGGCAACCAATGAAATGAAACAGTTATTCGGCGCCAATAGTTTTCAGGCGCATCGTGTGCCCGATGAGGTCGTAGGTAAAATTTTTGCCGATATGGGATTGAAAGTGCACGTGGGTGGGCATATGCATTTAAACGATACTGGTATAATAACTACCGAAAATGGTAATACATTAACGAATATTCAGACCCCGTCATTGGCTGCTTATGCGCCTGGCTATAAAATTATTACGGTAGGGAATTCAGATAGTTTAGAAGTAGAAACTATTATATTGGATTCGGTGACTTCCTTCAATTCTTTTTTTAAGAACTACAAAGAGGAATATAATTTTTTAGCGGATAATTTTCCTGATAGATTGTGGGATGATACAATTTTATCAACTACCAGTTACGGAGAATTTACCAATACACATTTGCAAGAATTAGTACGTTGGCGATTATTGCCCACGGATTGGCCAGAACATATTATGGAATTACTAGTTGACAAAACCGGATGGCAATTAGTAACGCAAATGTATGGTGAAGAGCCATCTGAAAGGGAAATATTGATAAAACTGAAAAATACAGACCTTACTATAACTGATTTTGAAAATTGGAGAGGGGAAGATTTAATACTAGATTTTTATCGTTTTAGAAATGCCGATCAAATTGCTTTGAAAGATATTGACGCTACAAGATTGAAAACATATCATTTCTTGTTCGATGCTTTGCTTTTCCAACCCCAGCATACAACATTAGTTCCTCTGCAGCAATTTGTTAGAATTTTTCAAAAGCAAATGAATGGGCAAGAGTCAGATAACTTCAAAATCCATTTAAACTAGTTAAATAAATTTCCACAATCCCCTCCAAAAACTAGAGGTTTAACTTAACATATTCCTTTTTATAACCATCTAATAACATATGAAAAGTTACAAATAGTAAATAAATACTGAATTTTGAGTTAATTATTTACTATTAGTAAACAAATGTTACGTGTTTAAGATTTCTAAAATAAATAAGACCGTACTTCTAAATGGAGCTTTCGCCTCGTTCGGACTCTATTTTTGCATGTATGCCTTTAGAAAGCCTTTTTCTGTGGCTACTTTCGACGGAGAAATGGTATTCGGTATCGATTATAAGATCCTTCTTATTTTGACCCAGATTGTGGGCTATATGCTTTCTAAGTTTATAGGTATTCGGGTGGTTTCAAGTTTGAAATCACAGAACCGTGTAGCCTATTTGACAGGTATGATTTTATTTGCAGAGCTAACACTCGTTTTATTTGGGTTACTGTCAAAACCTTATAATTTTATTCTGTTTTTCTTTAACGGACTTTCGTTGGGAATGATCTGGGGAATCACCTTCTCTTACTTAGAAGGTAGGAAAATGACCGAAATTCTAAGCATTATTCTATGCTCAAGTTTTATCATTTCTAGCGGAGCAGTGAAATCCGTCGGGTTATGGTTAATGGCCACATATAGCATTTCGGAGTTTTGGATGCCCGCCGCAACCGGAGCTTTATTTCTGCTTCCATTTTTTATCTGTCTCTATTTTTTAAAAAAGCTACCTGCGCCTACTTCAGAAGATATGCAACTCAGAAAAAAGAGAAAACCCATGTGTGCTGCAGACCGCAAGCAGGTATTGAAGCGATTTTCATTTCCGATTGTGATTCTGGTTATATTTTATACTGCGCTCACTGCATTACGAGATTTTAGGGATAATTTCTCAAGAGAATTATGGGACAGTGTGGGTTTTGCCGATGATGCATCTGTATATACCCTGTCAGAGCTTCCTATTGCATTCTTGGTTCTGTTGATATTGAGTCTGTTTGGAGTCGTGAAAAGTAATTTCAAAGCATTTATGGGGTTTCATTACCTGCTGATTTTGGCAAGTATTTTAGTGGGTGTTTCTACATTTTTGTTTCAGCAAGGAGCATTGTCACCCGTGTATTGGATGGTCTTCATAGGTTTCGGACTCTATGCCTGCTATGTTCCTTTTAACTGCATATTTTTTGATAGAATGATAGCCACCTTTAAGATTGAAGGAAATGCCGGATACCTTATTTATATCGCAGATTCCTTTGGCTACCTTGGTAGTATGGCGGTGCTGCTCTACAAGAATTTTGGACAGCCAAACAGTTCTTGGTTACAGTTTTTTATGGGTTCAACCTATTGTATCGCATTTTTGGGCGTGGGCGTATCCATTGTATCCATGATTTATTTTCAAAAGAAGTACAAACGAGATAATTCTAATGTAGATTTTAAAATCCCTATAATAAATGGCTGATATAGATTATGATGTTGTGGTAGTCGGCGGTGGCGTCTTAGGAACTTTTCATGCCTATCATGCGATGAAAAAAGGGCTTAAAGTGGCATTGTTGGAACAGGATAGTATGCCCCAAAGTGCGACTGTTCGTAATTTCGGACAGGTGGTGCCCTCTGGTATGAATACCAAATGGCAAGAATATGGCCGCAAAAGTTTGAAAATATACAAGGAGATTCACGCTAAATTCGATATTACAGTAAGGCAAGAGGGTTCTATTTATTTGGCGAGTAATGATGAAGAAGTGCAGTTGATTGAAGAGCTACGTGAAATTAACCGCAACAACGAGTATACCTCTATATTGTTTACAAAAGCCGAATGTCTTAGTAAATATCCAGGATTAAACGAGAAATATATAAAAGCAGGACTGTTTTTTCCGGAGGAAATAACAGTAGAACCGCGTACCATGATAGGTCGTATTCATATGTATCTGAAGAAAAACGGGGTAAGCATATTTTATAAGAACAAGGTTATAGAGTGTAATACACTCAATAATGAAGTGAGTACGCAATTGGCAAATAGTAGGGTGTTATTATCATCAAAAGTTATTATCTGTAATGGTAGTGATTTTAAAACCTTATATCCTGAAATGTTCACAGCGAGTGATCTAGAGGTTTCTAAGCTACAAATGATGAAAACAAAACCACAGGGTAATTATAAAATATGTGGTTCTATTTTAACGGGACTCTCCATAAGGCGCTATGAGGCATTTGCCGAGTGCCCGTCTTACCTAAAAATAAAATCCAAAGAACCACTTGATAGTCCTGAAAAGAAATGGGGTGTACATATTTTATTCAAGCAGGCGATGGATGGGGGTGTAATACTGGGCGATTCTCACGAATATGCCGATGCCGAGAATAAAGATAACTTAGGTTTTGACCTTAATATGGAAATTGACAGCCTGATGATCGAAAAAGCGAAGGTAATTTTTCAATTACCTACATATGAGATAGACCAACGTTGGTTCGGTATATACTCTCAGTGTAAAAACTCAGATATTTTTGAAAGAACGATAGATAGAGACATTCATATTGTTACCGGTATAGGTGGAAAAGGAATGACGGGCAGCGCAGGTTTCGCAAAGCATAACATAAATCAACTTTTTAATATTTAACATGCATACAATTAAAATGGCCGTATTCGATATGGCAGGTACCGTTGTCAACGAAGACAACGTTGTTTACAAAACATTACAAAAAGCTATTAATGAATGCGGATTTCAGTTAACCTTAGATTTTGTTCTGAAGCATGGTGCCGGTAAAGAAAAACACCAAGCAATAAAAGATATTATAGCTACTGATATTGATAATGTAGATGATTCTATGTCTGCCTCTATTTTTGAAAATTTTAAAAAGCTGTTGGTTGAGGCTTATGAGAAGCTTAGCGTAACTAGTTATGAGGGAGTAGAGAAAACGCTGTACACTTTAAGGGATAACGGAATTAAAGTTGCATTAAATACAGGATACGATACCAATACCGCTCAATTATTGCTAGATAAAATGAACTGGAATATCGGTAATGAATATGATGTTTTGGTTACTGCAGATGATGTTGTTTTAGGTAGACCAAACCCAGATATGATTGTTGAGGCCATGATGAAACTTAATGTACAACAAGAGGAGTTGGTGTTAAAAGCAGGTGATTCAATCATTGATATTGAAGAAGGCAAAAATGCTAATTGCGGAGTTACTATTGGTGTTACCACAGGAGCTCATACACGTGAGCAATTATTAAGCGCGAACCCTACTTATGTTTTGGATAGCTTGACAGATTTGACACACCTAATTAATTTTTGTAACTAGTTTTAGTACTTCGAGTATTTTCCCTGTAATGAGATGTTAGTCGGGAAGGGGAAATACTCGAATAAAAATACGAATTGTATAGGGCTATATAAAAAAGTATAGTACCAACATAATAGCAGTGTTGGTACTTCTATTCTCGGGCACATGTGCAATTCGACCATCAAAGAAAATAGAATCACCTTCTGTGATAAGCACTTCTTCTTCATTTATAATGTAATAGCATTCTCCAGAGAGCATATATTTAAATTCGTAGGCATCGGTTTTTACTTTCTCTCTTTTTGAATCGGGGTGAACATGAAGTAAAACCGCTTCAAAACCAATACTATTAAGCTGTTTTCCGAAAATATAGGAGTATGAAAATCCAATAGCATCATCTTCTTTTTCAATGATGGTGTTATCCTCTTTTCGGGAAACAATAAAATTGGCTCCGTTCGATTGTGGTAGTCCGCCGAAAAAATCGGTAACCTCTACATCTAAAGAATTTATAATTTTTAAAAGTACGGGTAAAGAAGGTATTGTCCTCCCATTTTCTATTCTAGAAATGAGTCCGGCCGTTACTTCTGCTCGCATGGCAATTTCACTAATAGTCAAATTTCCATTTTTACGAATTTCTTTGATTCGTTTTCCTATTCCAATAAGGTAATCATCCATTGATAAGTATTCTCCTACAAACATAGCGAAAAATAAAATTTATGAGATTATAGTTTGACAAAAGGCTATAAGCACCCATTTTAAAGGTACTTTACATAAAACTTACGTTTTGCATATTTGTAAATAATGTTTAACTAACTTTTAGCTAACCTTCCGCTTGTAATGGTTGCAATTGCTTAATATGTATAACGCAATACATTGAGTTTTCATTTAGATATTTGCTAAACTAACAAACCAAAGTTTACAAATACGAATAAAATGAAAAGAACACTACTAATTACAATGCTTACTTTTTTAGCAAGTTTTGTAGCACATTCCCAAGCTGTTTTTACGGGAACTGTGTTAGATGAAAACCAAGTTCCGCTACCCGGGGCCACCGTCGTAGTTAAAGGAACAATAAACGGAGTTGCTACAGATTTTGATGGTAATTTCAGTATTGAACTTTCTGGTTCAAATGATATTTTAGTAGTATCCTATATCGGATACATTAAACAAGAGTTTGATACTGCCAACAAGATTACCGGTACTATTTCTCTACAGCCAGATTCACAACAATTAGATGAGGTCGTGGTTACGGCTTTAGGTATTGAAAGGGAAAAAAAGTCTTTAGGGTATGCTTCTCAAGAATTGGATAACGATGAGGTTGTTCAAGCAAGGGAGCCGAACTTGTTGAACAGCATGTCTGGTAAAGTTGCCGGTTTGCAAATTACCAACAGCCCTACTGGTTTGGGTGGTTCTGCCCGAGTTTCTATACGTGGCGATGCTTCTTTGAATATAAATGGTAACTCGCCATTGTTTATTGTAGATGGTACACCTATTAGTAATGAAATTGTAGGTTCTAGCGAATCGGGTACGCAAAGTGTGGATTATGGTAATGGTGCTGCAGAAATAAATCCGCAGGATATTGAATCTATTAACGTATTAAAGGGCCCGGCTGCTGCCGCACTTTACGGGTCAAGAGCAGCAAACGGTGCAATAATTATTACTACCAAGAAAGGAACATCTCAGAGCAGTAAACTGGGAGTGTCCTTCAATACTGGTATTACCATTGAAAATGTATTGATGTTGCCAGATTGGCAAAATGAATATGGTCAAGGGAACAACCAACAGTTCTCTTTTGTAGATGGTAGTGGGTCTGGAATTGCCGATGGTGTGGATGAAAGCTGGGGTCCAAGATTGGATACCGGTCTTATGATTGCACAATTCGACTCCCCAAGATCGGACGGTACCCGTGGTGGCGATACTTTTGTAAGTGATACCGATATTATACCTACACCGTGGGTCTCACAACCTGATAATACTAGAGATTTCTTTGAAACCGGTATTACCAAGACCAACAGTATCGCTATTTCCAAAAGTGGTGAAATGGGGAATATGAGATTGTCTTTTCAGAATTTAGATCAAGAAGGTACGTTACCTAATACAGATTTAAAGAGAAATACTTTAAGCTTTTCAGGTACCATAAACGTATCGGATAAGGTGAAGGTAAATGCCAATATAAATTATGTAAAGACCGACAGTGATAACAGACCAGCGGTCGGCTATGGTACTGAAAGTATCATGTATTTGTTTATATGGTATGGGCGTCAATTAAATACCAACAATCTTAGAGACTATTGGCAACCTGGTCTAGAGGGTACACAGCAGTTTAACTACAACTACAACTATCATGATAACCCTTACTTTACCATGTTCGAGAATACGAACGCACAGGATAAAGATCGTATGTTCGGTAATGTGAGCCTTACCTATGACATCAGTGAAAACTGGAAGTTATTGTTACGTAGCGGGCGTGACTTCTACAGAGATTTTAGAGTTCGTAAAAGAGCATTTAGTACACAACGTTTTCCTTTTGGTACGTATCAAGAAGATAATATATTCTTTGAGGAAAGCAATTCTGATTTCTTGTTGAGTTATGATAAAGACTTGGGTGAAAAGTTCAACTTAAATGTTTCTGCTGGTGGTAACCAATTGCGACAAAAACAAGATTTTACTAAAAGTGTTGCACCACAATTAATCAATCCTGGGGTGTATTCTTTTAACAATAGTAGACAGGCGGTACAGGTAAGTTCTAACAATAGCGAAAAGCGTATCAACAGTTTATATGGCTATGCACGTTTTGGGTACGATAATGTATTGTTTATGGATATTACGGGTAGAAACGACTGGTCTAGTACTTTGCCTGAGGGTAATAATTCATATTTCTATCCATCGGCTACTTTAAGTGCTATTGCAAGTGATATGTTCAATATGCCAGATTGGATAACCTTTGCAAAAGTAAGAGCTGCTTATGCCGAAGTAGGTAACGATACCGATGCTTATAGATTACGTAGTTTTTATCAAAATGAAACTCAGTTCGATGGTTCTACACCAATTTTAACGGAGTCATCTTTAATACCAAATGCAGATTTGAAACCGGAGATTACGGGTTCTTATGAATTTGGTTTGGATTTACGCTTTTTACTAAGCAGAATCAATTTAGACCTTACGTATTATGATAGTTCTACTAAAAACCAAATTATCAATATCAGTACTGATATCGCTAGTGGTTATAGCACTCAGCTGATCAATGCCGGCGAGGTTCGTAACTATGGTTTTGAGGCTATTGCGAACTTTGTACCAGTACTGTCAGAGAATTTTAAATGGAGCTCTACGTTCAATTTCGCGACCAACAAAAGTGAGGTTACTGATTTAGGTGATGACATTCAGTTTACCTTAACCCAAGAAAATGGGGCATATGTTCAAGCTCGAGAAGGTGGTTCTATTAGTGCTATCTACGGTAGAGGTTTTCAAAGAGTTGAAGATGAAAGTAGCGAGTATTTTGGTCAAATGATTATAAACAACCAAGGTATTCCTGAGCGTACAGACGATTTGGTTTACCAAGGCGATTATGCACCGGATTTTACTTTGGGTATGCAGAACACTTTTAAGTATAAGAATATTGATTTCGGATTCTTAATCGATACAAGACAAGGTGGTATCGTAGTTTCTAGAACCAAAACTATTGGTAGTACTTCTGGCCAATTGCAGGAAACATTAGAGGGCAGAGAAACTGGTATCGTAGCAAAAGGAGTTGTGAATATAGGTACTGCAGAGAATCCAAGTTATATGCCGAATACCAAAAATGTTGATGCAAGAACATTTAACAATAGATACTACGAAAGAGATAACGTTGAAGCTGCTAAGTATGATGCTTCTTATACAAAACTTCGTGAAGTTTCTTTAGGGTATTCTTTCCCTCAGAAAATGATCGATCAACTTCCTATAACCAAAGCAAGAATTTCCGTAACGGGTAGAAACTTGATTTTATGGACAGATAATCCTCATTTCGACCCTGAAACGGTAGGGGTATCAGGTGGTACACTGCAACCGGGTATCGAGAATATGTCTTACCCAAGTTCACGTTCGTTCACTTTTAATTTGCAGGTTAATTTCTAACATAAGAAGAAACTATAAAATAAAGAAATCATGAAAAAAATAGTAGTAATTATATTTTCTATGGTGTTGGCGGTAAGCTGTACCGAAGATTTTGAAACAATCAATATTAATCCCAATTATTCTGCTTCCGCAGAGCCTGCCTTATTATTGCCCGGTGTACAAAGAGAGATGGCTTATAACTGGGGCGGTCAAGGTTGGGAAGAAGGTTTTACCGTGGTTCAATACGGAGCAAGACTTCAGTTTACCAGTGGCGATACATATAACTGGTCACCATCTGGTGACCCATATAGCGATGCATACGCATCTTTACGAGATGTAGAAAATATCATTAGAAACACCGAGGTTGACGAAGAAGCACAAAGCTATTACGGTGTTGCTTTGGTAATGAAATCTTGGATCTACTCTTATGTGACCGATGCTTACGGAGATATACCTTATTCTGAAGCTACCTTGGGTATTGAAAATGGCAATGTTACACCTGCTTTTGATGCCCAAAGTGCTGTTTATGCCGGTATATTGGCTGATCTAGAAACAGCAAATACTGTTTTGACAGATGCCGATAATATTTCTGGGGATATTTTTTATAATGGTGATATCGAAAAGTGGAGAAAGTTTGCAAATTCATTAAGACTGCGTTTGTTAATGAGAATAAGCGATGTGGATAATGCAACTGCGGTAGCGGGAATGACTCAAATTACGGATAACCCATCAGCATATCCGATTTTCGAGAATAATGAAGATATGACATTTGTGGAATGGAATTCTGATAATCCACAGCCTAAATATGAATCACGTAGTGGTAGTTTTGATGAGGTTCGATTAAGTCAGACCTTAGAAACTCGCTTGAAAGATTTGAACGATAACAGATTGTATGTTTTTGCACAACCTACTACGGCTTCTGAAAAGGGAATTTTCTCTGAAGATTTTGATGATTATGTAGGTATGCCAAACGGATTGGATGATGAGGCTGCCTTAGGGTATAGTCCGTCTGGAAACCCAGATGAGTCCGGTTCTAATTTCATTTCTAGATTGGGCATATTGCTAGGTTGTAGGGCCTGTAACCCAGAGCAAGCCTCAGCTACGGCTTCACATACCATTATAATGAGCTATTCTGAACTTCAGTTTATTTTGGCCGAAGCGGCAGAAAAAGGATATATTTCGACTGGTGATGCGACTACATATTATGAAAACGGAATTAGAGCTTCTTTTGCGTATTACACAGATAGAGTTGCCGCTGGTGGGTGGTCAGATATTGTAAATGCTATGCAGGCTACAGATATAGATGGGTATGTTGCTCAGGCAGATGTAGTGCTTACAGATGCTACCGATGATAACTTGGCTAAAATTGCACTTCAAAAATGGATTTCTCTTTTCTATACAGGTTTTGAAGGGTGGTCAGATTGGAGAAGGACAGGAATGCCAGAAGTAATTCCTGGTCCCGATGCCGTTAATGAAGGTATGGTTCCGGTTCGTTTTCAGTATCCAAATTCTGTAAAATCTACTAACAGCGAAAATTATAAAGCTGCGGTTCAAAGCATGGGTGCAGATGATATTAATACTAAACTTTGGTGGGATGTTGATTAAATATACGTTTAAAAAACATACTATAATTTTATTGCTGACTATAGGGATGACCTCCCTATGGTCTTGTGATTATGACAAGTTGGATAATATCAGTGGAGAAGCTACTCACGTTATCGTAATTGGTTTTGACGGATTGAGTCCGGACGGACTCAAAAATGCAGAAACACCTACGTTTGATAGAATCATGCAAGAAGGTGCTTCGACAATGCACGCTAGAGCAGTTTTACCAACAAGTTCCAGTACCAATTGGGCGTCTATGATTATGGGTGCAGGACCCGAGCAACACGGTATAACTTCGAATTCTTGGGAGCGCGATAATTTCACCTTGCCAGCGGTTACGCAAAGCGAGGCATTTTTGTTTCCCTCTATTTTTCAATTGATACGTAAACAACGAAGTTCAGCAAAAATTGGGGCAATTTATCACTGGAGCGGATTTGGACGATTATTTGAAAAAAGTGCTGTGAATTATGATGAGAACCCTGCTACTGAAGAAGAAACGGCTGTGAATGCCAGTAGTTATATTAAAGTGGAGAATCCGTTATTTACCTTCATTCATTTTGATCATATCGATCATGCTGGGCACGAATTTGGGCACGGCACAAAAGAATATTATGCTTCTGTTGAAAAAGGAGATTCTTTGTTGGCAGAAATAATGAAAGCTATTGCCGAGTCCGATTTAGCGGAGAATACGATGGTAGTGATTAGTGCTGATCATGGCGGTATAGGTAAAGGTCACGGTGGCGAATCGTTAGACGAGATTGAAATACCTTTTATGCTATGGGGCAAGGGGATCAAAAAGGATTACCGAATTAAATATCCGGTTTATCAATATGATAATGCTGCTACGGTAGCACACGCATTGAATATTAATATACCTCGTGCTTGGATCGGCAAACCGGTTTTAGAAGCTTTTGAAGGTGATAAAGTAGAAGATGACTATCCTATTTTAGTGCAATTGAAAAAGCCGGAATTGTCGAATCTTTCGAAAGGTTATGCTGCAGAAGGCGGATTGTATACTGATTCTACAGAACTGGTGTTAAAGAATCCCAATTCAAAAGGTGATATTAAGTACACCTTAGATGGGAGTATGCCAAAAAGCGATGCTAGCACCTTTAGGTCCTCTATTTTACTTAAAGAAAATACAGTGGTAAAGAGTGCTGTTTTTGTAGATGATAAATTAAGTAGTACCGTTAGCGAAGCCTATTTCAGAATAAAGCCAAATGCACTTAAGGCACCTGTTTCTTATGAAGTTTTTCATTTAGAAAATCTATCGTTTATTCCATCTATCGGAAATCGAAAACCAAATGCAAAAGGTACAGTTTTTGAATTTTCATCAGAAGAAGTTCGCCCGCATATACAATCTAACACCTTGTTTAGGTTTAAAAGTGTAGTTGAAATACCCGCAGATGATATTTATGATTTTGCAATTCGATCAGATGATGGGAGCCAATTATTTATTGATGGAGAATTGGTCGTGGATAACGATGGTGACCACGGAGTAAGATTAAAAAATGGAAGCATTGAACTTGAAATGGGGAAGCATGCCGTTGAGGTAATTTGGTTTAACGGTGGTGGAGACGGTTGGTTAGATGTATATATAAAAAGTGATGACATGCCCAATCAGATTTTATCTACCAATCTTTTAAGAAAATGATATTGAAAAAATACAAATACCTTGTAGTTGTGCCGATTCTTTTGGTATCGGCAATTTGCTGCCCTCAACGTAACGAGAAAGAATTGCCTCCTTGGGAGATTGGTATGATGGATGTTCACCATATTAATACAGGTAGAGGAGATGCGGCTTTTGCAATTTTGCCCGACGGCACTACACTATTGATCGATGCAGGTGATATGTCTGAGACCCACCCTAGAACAGTATCGGCAAGAAATGCCCCTAGATTACCGAATGGCAATAAAACGGCTCCAGGTTGGATCGTTGATTATATAAAGCAGTTTTTTCCTAAAGGATATAGAAAGAAATTGGACTATGCATTAATTACCCATTACCATGATGACCATTTTGGTGAGTTGGATAGTTTACGAATAAAAGCTGTTAATGGGGATTATCTACTTACGGGTATTACCGAAATAGGTCATGAATTCCCTATAAAGAAAATATTGGATAGAGGTTTTTCTTACCCCATTAATTTACGTGATACTGTTGTGCAAAAGCAAAAAAGGTTTCAAAACGATGCTTATGGTATGTTGCCCACTCTCAAGAATTATTGGAAGTTTCTAAAGGTTCAGTATTCTAAAAACGGATTGTTACATGAGCAATTGGTGCCAGGTCAAAATAATCAAATAGTATTGGTTAACGAACCAATGCAATATAAGGATTTTCAGATTCGTAATGTAGCAGTTAATGGTACGGTCTGGACAGGTGTAGATAATGATACTTTAGCACTTTTCTCTAAAGGAGATTACCCTGGCGAAAATAATTTAAGTACCTGTATTAAAATCAGCTATGGTAAATTCGACTATTTCACAGGTGGAGATATTAGTGGAGTCAACGGTATCGGTGCTACCGATAGCAATTCCGTTGAATCTCATATTGCACCTGTAGTGGGTGCGGTAAATGTAGCAACATTAAATCATCACGGTAATCGCGATTCACAGAATGATGTGTATGTGCGAACTTTGAGACCTAGGGTCTGGATTCAGCAAAATTGGTCATCAGACCACCCTGGTGATGAGGTTTTGAGAAGAATTACTTCCAAAGAACTGTATCCGGGAGAGCGTGATATTTTTTCAAATGTAATGTTACAGGCTAATAAAGATGTTATCGGCGGTGCTTTAGATCAGTATAAAAGTCAAAATGGGCATATCGTACTAAGGGTTCGTCCTAAAGGAAATTTTTATACTATTTTCATTCTTGATGATACTTCGGCCAAAAGAGAAATAATTGCAACATTCGGACCTTATGAAGCAAGATAAATTACAGAACAGACGTACCGAAGGTGATATTAACGGTACCCAAGCACGGAAAGAATGGCATGAAAACATTACCGATAAAAAAGTCATAAAACTTTTAGAAAAAGATGCTCGTTACTTTTTTCATCAAGCATTATCTACACCATGTTTAGATGTACTCGGTAATTGTAATGGTGCGCATATTGAGAATATATTAGGTAAAAAGTATCTTGATTTTCATGGAAATAATGTGCACCAATTAGGATTTTCGCATCCGAAATTGGTGGAACGTTTAACAGATCAACTACAAGTATTGTCTTTTTCTACACGACGATATACTAATGAACCTGCAATCAATTTTGCTGAGAAATTGACTTCATTACTTCCGTCAGATCTGAACCGGGTTTTAATGACACCTAATGGAAGTTCGGCAATCGGTATTGCGTTGAAATTGGCACGGGCCATAACAGGAAAATTTAAAGTGGTTTCTTTTTGGGACTCTTTTCATGGGGCTTCTTTAGATGCTATAAGCGTAGGCGGTGAATCGGTTTTTCGTGAGTATATGGGACCCATGATGCCTGGTGTAGAAAGAATTCCCCCACCGGTAACCTATCGTGGAATTTTTGAGGGTAATGAGACCAAATGTTTGGAGTATTTAGAATATGTGTTTGCAAAAGAAGGGGATATTGGAGCCTTTATTGCCGAAACCGTACGAAATACCGATGTGCAATTGCCTTCAGTCGAATTCTGGCAAGAAGCACGTGCTTTATGTGATAAATATGGAGTGGTTCTTATTTTGGATGAAATACCAATTGCGCTAGGTAGAACAGGGAAAATGTTCGCTTTTGAGCATTACGGTATCGAGCCTGACATTCTTTGTTTGGGCAAAGGATTGGGAGGTGGTATCTTTCCGCAAGCGGCTATTGTTACCCGTGACCGATATAACACTTTTCCCGATATTTCATTAGGGCACTATACCCATGAAAAGAACCCTTTGGGTGCTATAGCAGCTTTGACAACTCTAGAGATAATTGAACAGGAGAATATTTTGCATAAAGTGGTGGGAGATTCATTGACTATGTGTACGGCAATGACTATTTTAAAAGATAAGTATGAACTGATCGGTGATATTCGTGGCCGCGGATTGTTATGGGGTGTAGAATTGGTGACGGATAGAAACACGAAAGAAAAAGCAGTGCATCAAGCGGAACAAGTGATGTATAATTGTCTTAAAAACGGATTGAGTTTTAAAGTGTCTGCTGGTAACGTGCTTCAATTGGCACCGGCATTAACAATTTCTAGAAAAGAATTAAAAGAAGCTTTACTAATTATAGATAATGCGCTAGATGGCGTGAGTAATTAAACACTTATGAAAACAGTAAAATTTAGTCTTATGGCAGCCATTTTATGGGGAGCTGTGACTTACGCGCAAGAGAAATCAAGGTTTTTGCTACAGCCTTATTTGCAAGATGCGAATCCCACTGAAATCACCATTAAGTGGGAGACTTCTTCTGAAGAGCAAAGCATAGTGGAATATGGTACTTCCCCAAAATTGGGTAAGAAAGCTAACGGAATTGCCTATGACATTAATTTCAACGAATCTCGAGTTCATGAAGTGAGAATAACCGAACTCAAACGATTTACCAAGTATTATTATCGGGTGAGAACCGGTAAATCGGTTTCCGATATTTATCAGTTTAAGACACCGCCATTTGCGAATGATAATGAATCTTTCAATCTGTTGGCAATGAGCGATATGCAAATAGACCATCAAAATCCAGATAAGTTTAGTGAAATTGTAAATAAGGGCGTACTTCCGTTTTTAAAATCTGAATATGGAAATGACGTTCCGGATGATTTGGCAATGGTCTTGATTCCTGGAGATTTGGTGGAGAACGGAGCAAAGTACGAACAGTGGCAAAACGATTTTTTTAAGCCTGCACAAAAGCTGTTTTCAGAAGTGCCAGTGTATCCAGTATTGGGAAATCATGAACGTAATTCCACTTATTATTTTAAATATTTTAGTTTACCAAAGAACGGTACACCTGCGTATGCAGAGCATTGGTGGTATAAAGATTATGGAAATACGAGAATCATAGGACTGAATTCGAATGAAGGGTACCGAGATAACCGTGATCAATTTGAATGGTTAAAATCTTTGCTTGAAGAAGCGGCAAAGAATGAAGATATTGATTTTGTATTCGCACAATTGCATCATCCGCACAAATCAGAATTATGGATTCCTGGCGAGGAAAAATCATCAGGGAAAGTAGTTAAGTTGTTAGAAGAATTTACTACCGAAACCGGTAAGCCTAGTTTGCATTTTTTTGGTCATACACATGGGTATTCTAGAGGGCAATCTAAAGATCATAAGCACTTATGGCTCAATGTAGCTACTGCAGGTGGTGCTATTGATAATTGGGGGGAATTTGAAGGTAGGGATTACGATGAGTTTAGTGTTACACAAGATGAGTATGGCTTTGTTACTGTCGAGGTAGATGGTAATAAGGATAATCCGAAATTTACCATAAAAAGGATTAGCCGTGGAAATGAGCAGGTGTTCAGAGAAAATGAAAAGACCGATGAAATTACTATTTACGCCAAAGAGCATAAACCGGAAACGCCAATAGTAGTTTCACCTAAAAAGGAAATTGAATTTACCGGAGACATGTTAAAAGCAGAACCTTTTAAAAGTACTTTTGATAAGGCATATCATGCTGCATCTCATTGGCAAATATCTACGACAGAGGATTTTAGTAAATTGTTATTAGATAGTTGGAAACAGTCGGAAAATTGGTATTATTTAGAGAATCGCCAAAAAGAAGATGATTTAACCGATGAACATACGAGAAGATTACTACCGGATACAAATTATTTTTGGCGTGTACGTTATCGAGATCAACATTTGAATTGGAGTGACTGGTCGCAAATTCAATCGTTTAAAACTAAAAACTAATCTATTGATGAAACTACCATTTAGCATAATAGTACTAGTATTTCTTTTGGCTTCAACACAGGTTGTTGCTCAAAAAGAGAAGAACCCAAATGTATTTTTAATCACCTTAGACGGTGTACGTTGGCAAGAAGTTTTTACAGGTGTGGATACTAATTTATTGAATAGCGATTACACTCAAGATAAAAATCTGTTGACTAAAAATTTTGTAGGGAATTCTGAAGAAGAAAGCAGAAAAATGTTAATGCCATTTTTTTGGAATACCATAGCTAAAGAAGGGCAATTATATGGAAATAGAAATAAAGGTAGCAAAGTTGACCTTACCAATAAAATGTTGTTTTCATACCCAGGATATAATGAAATATTAACGGGTAAGGCAGATGATGCAAACATAGATAGCAACGATAAAAATTATAATAAGAATGTGACTATTTTAGAAATAGCAAATAAGTCGGAAGCTTACAAGGGTAAGATAGTTGCTTTTGGTAGCTGGGATGTTTTTCCTTTCATCATAAATGATAAAAGAAGCGGAGTACCAGTAAATGCGGGATATATGGATGTTGTTGGAAATATGAATGAAAAAGAACAATTTTTGAATGAGATTCAACGTCAGGCACCAATAATATGGGAAAGTGTGCGATTAGATGTTTTTACACATCATTTTGCGAAGGAATATGTCCAAAAGAATCATCCGAAAATGGTGTATATATCATATGGAGAAACCGATGATTTTGCGCATGGCGGCTTATTTGATTTCTATTTGAAATCCTTAAACAATACCGATGCTTTGATTGCCGATTTATGGGACTATGCTCAAGAAGATACATTTTATAAAGACAATACATATTTCATAATTACTACAGATCACGGTAGGGGCGAAGGTACTCAGGAAGAATCAAAATGGACAAGTCATGGTATCGATGTAAAGGGTGCGGAGCATACTTGGATTGCAATTTTAGGACCAGGAGTGAAGGCAATAGGTGAAGTAAGCAATGGGCAGTTATTTGCAACTCAGGTTGCCCCAACAGTAGCTAAGATTTTGGATTTAAAAATAAATACTGAAGATATGCCTGCAAATGCGATCGATATTAAATAGGGGTAAGTAACTGATTGATAATTTAAGGAATTTATTAATTATATTCTTTTAAGTGTTTAGTTCTGTTTGTTGTTCAATTAAGATATTTTTAATTTCTCAGACTCAATAGGTTTTATAATATAATCGGTAATCTCATACAATTTTTATTACACTCTCAATATTACTTTGATTATTGGATAATGAATTCATAATATATGATAATTTTTTTTTCAATAAATACAAAACCATCCATATGGGGCGTGTTTATATCTAGAAAATGATGTCCGGTAACTGTTCATTATCGATAAATTTCTTTTTTAAAAAATTAATAGCTTCTTCACCATTAATAAATTTTACAATACTATATTCTCCTTTTGCTAATTCATAAAACATTCTCTTGAAATAAAATTTATACATCTGGTCATTATCAATTATACTTAAAAGCAAATTTGACATAATAGCACTAAAAAACACAAATTTCAAGAATAGATACAACTTATTGAAAATGAACAGTTTTGTTAACTATTTTATCAATGCAAAATATAAAACCCCTCGTAAAAATTTGGTTTATAGGGTTTTTTAGTGTAGTTATGGACGCACCAGAACTCGCCTCTCAAAATCCCAATTATTAAGGGCTAGGAAATTTTAGCCTTTTAAAAATTTATGTTTACCGAATAGGTGACTTTATTGAAATTGGATGGTGTTTTTTTAGTTGATTTTTTTTAACCTGAACAACTTTAATACATTGCTGACTTGTGTTTCAACAGTCGAATGGAAATATTTATTTTCGGGTTTACCCTTGTTGTTGTATCTTCAAATACGTCTTAAATATAAAACCCTCACTACTTGTTTGGTAGTGCTTGTATATGGTTTTATAATGAACACTTCAGATACCAAATAGTCTATATGTTCTTTAACTCTTCTGAACTGGTTTGGAGTTATAATGTGTCCTCTGAAAAAACTTTTTTACTGTTTTTGATGGTTGATTGCTCGATATTTTGTGCCACAAACAGATGAGTCTGTCATTTTTTGATAAAAGTCGATTTGTAAGTTGTATCGACAGTCTGTATTTTGGTAAAATAAATTCCTGCACTAAATGATGAAACATCAATGCTCAATGAATTACGCCCAGAGATAAGAATAGACTTTTGACGCTTCACAATATTTCCAGAATTATCGTGAATTACAATTTCACTTTCTTGTTCAACAGTTGACTCTATCTCATATGTGATTTGGTTTCGAGTAGGATTCGGGTATTGCATCATGGATATTGGGATATCTTTATTGTCATGGAGTTCCAATAGAGTAGTATCATCAATGGTTAGTGCCAGTTTACTGGTAGTTTGATTAGAATCCTCGAACACCCAGTTGGGTTGATTGGGAGAACTTCGCAATGATATGGAATTGAAGTTTCCTGAATCATCTGTTAATTCAGTCCCTGTGCCTTCATCCATGGCAAGCAATATTCTGGTATTTGTATCGGACACATAAGTTTCCATTATATCCGGTGTAAAATTGCTGTTGAAAAGTTGAATATCGGAAATCCTTATTTTGTCTATTTTCCCATCAATATATCGTTCATAGCCATCCCAATACCGGGCTCCAATGTTCAAGGCGTTTGTTGATGTGGTCATTGCAAAGTCAGAATCGTTCGAAGTATCGGTCAGTTGCCCGTTCAAATATAGTTTGGTCGTGTTGTTGTTTCTGGTGACCGCCACATGTACCCATTCATCAAAAGAGAGGTGGACAGATGAGGCATCAGACTGTATACTGGCAATGATATTGCCCGAAGTATCCCTTGTTGCAAATTTAATAGCATAATCACCATTGGTGTCGTCTATTAAGAAGAGAGAGAAGACCGTTTCTCTATCTATGATCACCGGATATGTATTACTTGTCTTGCTATCTATTTTCATCCAAGTTTCAATTGTATAGGTACTGGAAATATCAAAGTCGTTGTCGGAATTGCCGTAGATAAAAAAGGAATCATTTCCATCAAAATCAAGAAAAGTGATGTCATAAGGGACTTTGACGTCCTTGATTGCGGAATAGCTGTTCAAATAATAATCTCCATCGGATTTTGCCCTTACCCTGTATTTATATGTCCCACCGGAACTTACGGTTCTGGTATATGAGGTAGAGGTGATGTTGCTGTCCAATGTGGTAAAGCTTCCTCCATTTACACTTTCTTGCAGTTCAAAAGCATCACAATTTAATTGATTGCTTGTTTTCCAGTTCAGTGTAAAGGTTTTTTGACCCGATGAAGTGGTCTCTATGAATACTGGGTCCGGAAGAAGATCAAAGACAGCTCCCGTAACGCTGGTGTAGCCCCCTGCATTGAAAGAATTCTGTAGCCTGTACCAAGCATTGTTGGTACCCCACCAACCCATATTCAAATGGTAATAATATTCGCTTTCGGAATCTCCTTCATTATATCGGTATCCATCACAGACTGGTGCATGCCCGGATCCGTTTGTGGTATATATAGACAAAGGTACAGGATGTTCATTCTCGATGTTTTTCCTCAATCTGTTCCAAAAACTGCCCCAACTGGGGGTTTGATAATGCCCGGAAAACCTAAAATAGGAATCGGCAGCATCTGGAATCCGATTGATATGGCTTGTGGACCCACTCGATTCATAATCCATGTCCAATGCGGTGGCAGTATGGAATGAAATATATCCCATTGCTTTTTGCTGGGTCAAGGAAGAGGGTTGGTACATGTATTCGTCTAACATGTTTGCATAATCATATTGGGCATTGCCAAAATTTGCTGTCCAACTGGTTTGGGAACTTCCTTGATTATCATAGTTAGTGTGGGAACCCAATCCTGTTTCAGGCCATTCATAATAGTGGAGGATCATACTGAGGGAAGTGGCCACGCAACCGGGGGAATAGTGGTTGGGCGTATAGTAATTACCAACATATACAGATAAACTATCCTGAGCGTAACAATTGACACCTCCCCAAATACTTGATAGGATTTTTCCATGTTGAATAAGGCTTGAAGTGGTCACATTATAAGTGTCAGGAGATTTGTTCGTGATCTTTTTGATTGTTAATCGTTTCCAAGCCAGTCGGTTTTTGAGCTTTTCTTCGCTAAGCTTCTTTTTTGAATCTTGGTTCATGGATATCATACTTTTTTTCATGTCAGTTTTTATCAAATTTAGCAATGTATTGTCTTGCGAGTCTTTGAACATGAAGTTGAATTCATCTGAAAAAGAAATTACGGGATAATAGTCCTTGGAAGGTGAAAAAACAATAAATCCTTCGGGTTGAAGATTGACTACATAGGCGTAAAGTGTTTGATTGTTTCCTCGAAGTTCTATAATGTCCTCAGGCTGAAGGTTCTTTGTCTTGTTCAGTTGCTGTATTTCAATAAAACCATTACTGTAATCAAACAGCTCGTTTTTGCTGATTTGTGATTGTACACAAAGTGGTGCGATTGACATAAGGGTAATAAAAAGTATTTTGACTTTCATAATATTAAGGTAATGGTGGTTCAACGTGTATTTCTTGATATCATATTTTTTAAGGGAATTAGTTCACTTTAAATTGAAATACTTCAGATCGGGAGGTGTTCTTATCAGCATCGCGACTGATAATACTCCAGTAATAAATAGAAGTGTTTTCAGGGGAAATGGCTACATTAAGTGAATTACTGGTCACCGTATTTTCAAGGTGGAGGGGAGGGTTAACGGTGTCAAAATAGACATCATATTCCATCAAATTACTGTCTGGGTCACTACCATTCCAAGAGAGTGTTATTAATTCTGATGATGTTTCGATGTTGGCGCCCATATCGGGATATACGGTCTCGGCAGGAAAAGGGGCGTAGTTTTCGGTTCCTTCTCCGGCATTATAGAATTTCCAGATAGAACTCATTGCAATTTCCGATACACCTTCAGCTTTGGACTCCACTTGCCAGGAATAAGGGGTGTTTCTTTGGAGCTTAGCGATAATTGAAATACCGTTGGAGTTCAATATTTGTGCTTGTCCCGTTGTTAAATTTTTAATATGGATGGCATAGCTATCCGTGTAGGCAGAAGAATTCCATTCAAAGGAGATTTCGCTTTCTAATGCAGAAAGGATATTGCCTTCATGACAAGCTTCATTTTTATAAGGAAATACCAATATGGCAGCTTCAGGATTCTCTACGTTTGGATCGGGACCCTCACTATCTCCCCCCCCGCCGCTGCAGGAAATCAATAGGATGAAAAAGCCAATTATTAATATTTTGTACTCATGCATTTTGATTAGTTTTTAATGAACTTATGACTGAAAGACTTATTTTTTGCCTTAACGAAAAGGATGTAAGTTCCTTTGCTCAAAGTAGCTACGCTAATATCCACTTGGTCATTTATTACCTCAGCTTTTTTGTGCATCACCTGACTTCCAGAGTAAGAGAGTACACTGACCTCTATTTGTTGAATTAAAAGATCGCTCATTTTCATATAGATCATACTGTCCACAACAGGATTGGGATAAACCAGTATATCGCCCTCAATATTGATGATTTTGGAATACTCGTCTTGGCAGCTTTTATCTGTGTACACTTTTAATATGCTTGTTCCTTTTGCCAAAGGTAGGTTGATGGAGCTACGACTTGTAGTATATAAAGTTCCATTCAATTGAATATAATAGATGTTTCCACCGGACAAGGTCAGATTCATTTCCTTTTTTAGTAATCCAGTTTTTGCAACCACATTCAGTGGTTCAGGTTCGGAAATTGTAATATCAAAACATTGCTTATAGGCAGGAACCTCTGTTGGACTTATACATATTTGATAGTTGCCGGAACTCAAATCCCCAAAAGAAATTTCACTGGAAAAGTTATCGGATATATTAGCTCCGTTCCCTATTAAGGTAACTTCATAATCTAGAACTTCCAGTGCGGAAATGTTGATTGAACCATTGTTAGAGGCTACACACGACACCCCTGTTGTTTTAATGGTGAAATTATTGGCAGGTAAGTAAAAAACATCGCACCCATTGATATTCACGGTACTTCCTCTTGGAGTGTCCGGGCATTGATCAAAATTATCGGGAACACCATCACCATCCATATCTGCTGGAGGAGTAGCAAAGGGTTCAAAATTCCATTCGGAATGTCCTGGTTCGTTTTTAACATTAACGCTAATGGTATGGGTCTCATCCTTTAAGCGTACTTTGTGCACATCTTGAAATGTAAAATAGGCCAAGGTCTGATCGTCCATCTCAAAGGGGCTATACATATTCGAGTTAAAACCATTCTGGTATCTTCCTGCTGTTGAAATGCGAAGTTGGTCCAAATCTCCGATGAGCCATGAGGAATAGCCACCATGATATTTTTCGGCTATGTTGAGGGCGTTGTTGGAAACATTGAGTTCAAAATCGCCTCCTTGATATTCATCGGCCAATACACCATTGACAAATAGATGGGTGATATTTCCGGAATTGGAAGCCGCTATATGAGTCCATGTATCAAAGGGAATTCTAATGCCTTGTGTGGTTGAGGAAAGTTCACTACTGCCAGAATAGGACTTGAACCTTACCGCATAATCTAAAGCTGTTACTTCCACAATATCAAACGAGAATACATCTTTTTGGTCCAGGATTACATTACCGTCGACATTGTTTCCCTTTAGTCGTATCCAGGTCTCGAAAGTATAATCGTTAGAAAAATCAAGGCTGCTTTCAGCGGTTTGTCTAGCATAAGCATATTGATTTCCACCAAAAGAAATATACCCATTATAATTTTCTAGTACGGGATGAAGTGCGATCTCAGACCAAGAGTCATCGTAATAAAGCCCGTTCACACGCGCTTTAACCCTGAATTGGTATATTTTTCCCATATGATTGGCCACAGTGAAGGATGTTGTGTCAATGTCTGTGGCAATCTCTTGCCATACCCCATCATCTATCTTTTGTTCCAAGGTAAAGGCATCCCACTGCAATGCTTGGCTTACTTCCCAACTTACGGTCAACCCATTATCGTCAGTTTCTTCTATATTGGAGATCTCGGGGTTTGGCAATAGATCAAATACTGCTCCAGTAATGGTGTTGTACCCTAGAGATTCGGGGGTCCATGCCTGAATATTGTACCATCCATTGATGTTGTTGTCATTGTACCATCCCCAATTAAGGTAATAAAATGGTTCTCCGCTTATTTCCTGATATCCATTGACCACAAAAACATGACCGTCCCCGGTCCGACTCGCATCAACTGCTATGGGAACAGGCCTTCCCAATTGAACGTTATCATAAAGATGTGACCAGAATTCAGACCAATCCACATCATGATAATGCCCAGAAAACCGAAAGAAATTTTTATAGACAAATGGCGTGTTGTTGATATTTGAGGTGGAACCGGATGGCTCATAGTCCATCTGTAGGGCAACACCGGTATGGTACATCAATGTCCCTATGGCTTTTTGTTCAATCTCGGTTGATGGTTTTCCCATATATTCATCCAACATGTTTTTCCAATCATAGGTGGTTCCATCAAAAAAGGCGGAATGTCTTCTTAATTCTCCATTGTAGTCATCGGAATAGGTGTTGTTTCCGATGCCAGTTTTTGGCCATTCGTAAAAATGTAGTATTTGCCCCATAGATATGGCCACACAACCAGGAGATGCATGCTCAGGGGTATAATAATTTGAAGGGTAGATTGTATTTCCCATGTCGTCTACACAATTGACCCCGCCCCACACATCGGTAACAAAAGGAGACATGTCTTTATTTGTAATTCTGGTTTTGGAAGAAAAGTAACTTTTCTTTTGTGGTAGAATTTTTTCAACTTTGTCATTTATTGTCCTTTGAATCGGGGTTTCGTTCTTTACTTGATATTCACCTTTTTCGGAAAAAGCAATAACATGATATTGATCATTGGATGACTCTATCAATACAAAACCGGCATTTTGAAAGTTGAAGATGTAAGTTTGCACCTTTTCATCTGCATTCAGGAGGTATGAATTTTTGATATGTTGTTCGGTTCCTCTTAATTTGGAGTAAAAATCCAATGCAGTCTTCTGAGCATTGGCTTCCATTTGAGAAAATAGGGAAGACATTTTTAAAAGGAACAGTAGAACAAAGCCTAAAATTTTGATATTCATGGAGCCTATGTTTTATTTAACTTGAGCAGGGTAACCTTAAAAAAAAACTACCCCAAACCACAAGCTATTATTAAGAACAATTGAATTAATCACCCGTAGGAAGTACAGAATCTTCACTAGTCCAGGTTACGGTGTTGACCACCTGAATATAATAGGAGTACACCCCCTTTATATCCACTTTGTCAAAATTAGTGATAGGATCGAACGGGGTAAGGTTATTATCGAGATCTATTTGTAATAAAGTATTACTGTCCACGGCGAAACGTTCAAACTGGTGAGGTGTAAAGGCATTTGGGTATCGATCTGAATACGAAACCCTTATATTGTCAAATGAGCCTTTGAAAAAATTGATTTCTCCTCCTCTGTACATGTAGTTGAAGTCCAACCAAGTATCATTGACAGGTTGGATCCATAAATCATCAGTACTTGAATCTACTAGAACACCGTTGATATAGAATTTGGCGGTACTGTCCGACACAGAACGGCTTATGGCGACGTGAGTCCACTCATTGAATTTTAAATTGATACTGGATTGGTCGGATTGCATGGTGCCCACAGCTTCATTGTTACTATTGAGGCGATTGTATTTAATAGCGAAGTCGGCATTGTCGTCCTCGATGAGATAGAGTTCAAAATTTCGTCCGCGTTCCATGATACAGGCTCCGTTGGTATCCTTGCCTGCGTTGGTATCTTTGTCGCCTATGGATGCTTCGGAATTTACCTTGATCCATGTTTCATATGTCCATTCCTCACCGGTTAGGGAACTCATATCGTCCGGACTACCTCCGCTAAATGCATAAAATCTATCATCCTTGGTGTTGGAACCAGAAAATGTGGGGTAGGTAATGTTTACTCCCTTGACAAAAACCGTGTCGATTTGAACAATGGTTCCGGGGTATACCGGGTTATCGTCTTCCGTACATGAAACATTCATTTGAACCATAAAAGCTACTATAACTATTGATAAGATGTATTTAGGTGTTTTCATTTTTGGTTTTTTATTGAGTTATTTCGGTTTGAGGGTTGTACCACCCGTTTTTTGCAACATCTTCGTTGGGAATCCCGTATTGTGGATTTTTTCCTCCAAAAGTGTACTGGGGTTCCTGCATGATTTCCAACTGTTGTGCCGGTATGGGAAAATGAAGTAGGGAACCATCCTGTAATTGACTATTTCGGCGCATATCAAAATATTGGATGCCCATTCCAGTCAGGGGCAATTCGATGGCTCTTTCGTAAGTGATGGCTTCCCTTATTTCGGGCTCATTGGGTGGAATGGATGGTAATCCACCTCTTTGAGTCCGAGTCCCTGCATTAACGACATTGGCAGCTTCGGGTAAACGGCCCAATCGTAGTAGTGCTTCTGCCCTGAACAGGTCAATTTCTGCCTTTCGCATCATAATCACGGGAGCAAAAAAATTGGCATTGATGTAGCCGTCCAAACGCGAATAACGGTATGTAGACCATCTATATTTTCCCCGTTCAGGCCTATTATTGGATGTGTTGTATTCAAAATCTGTAAGTACCCTTTTGTCATTGGAAATGATTCTTCCTTCATGAGGAAGATCACTCACATCACCATTTTCTGGCCAATTGGGCGGAATGGTGCTATCTATCATATGGACAATCCTCATATCTACCTTGCCCCAATTTGGACGTGCCATATAATACTTGTACCAAGACATCCATTTTCTGTCCCCTCCGTTTCCATCTCCTTCGACGGTAAAATCTTCCTGAATACCTCTTTCGGTATGGTACAATACCTTCTCCCAACTCACAGCATTGTTTTGGTCCAGGTTTCGTGGAGCATAGACGAGCAAACGTGCAATAAAAGAATGTGCCAATCGGGACATATCTTCGTTGGTAAAGGAATTGCCGTTGATCCAATCATCGGGGAGTATAAAGCTGTTGTTTTCAAAAATGTTAATTGCCTCTTCCAATTGATCAATGGCCATTTCAATGGATGTCATATAGCCAGAGACCTGCAATGTTTCATAATCTGTATACTCATCGGAAGGGTAGCCTTTGTCGAACACCAGTCCGATATAACCATTTCCCAATCCTTGCATAAAATGCGCCATTCCTTTTACCATCAAGGTTTCACTATCTTTATCCTCGTTTTCGAGTCTATTGTCTACAGCAAGGACCACATCATTGGCAGTGGTCACCACACTGTACATATACCGCCAATGATTTCGGATGAACGAATGATAGGCATAGGAGGAGCTGTTGTCCAAAAATTCCCTTGGCTCTTGGCTCATGTCCAGTGTCCCGTAATTGGCAAAGTTTACTGTGCCCCAATCGGCCATGACCCACATGGCAGGTCCAGGTGAGCCAAAATTATGTTGTTCTTGAATAAACCAAGTATTGAACAGACCTGCAGCAAGCCCTTTTACCCCATCGGTTTCGGTTAGTACGGATTCCCTGTCTGGGTTGTTGATGTTTTCCACTTCTAAACCTTCACATGCCGTAAGAAGCATGAAAAAAATAAAAAAAGATATGTGTTTAAGAATTGAATTTTTCATGTTACCTATAGTTTGAATTCAACGGAAAGTGTGTAGTTTCTAAAATTTGGATACCCAAAATTGTCGAAGAGAAAACCCTCGTCCCCGGCTTCTGGATCGTAACCGGAGTAATTGGTGAATGTTAGTAAGTTTCTTCCCAAGGCTCCAATTTTAATATAATCGAATAGATTTCCCGCCTTGCCCAAATCTTCCTTGTCGATTTGGAAATAGATAGCAGCTTCTTTCAGCTTTACAAATGATGCATCCTCGACCCAAAATCCGTTAAGAGCTTGAGCATCATAAAGCCCTTGGTAGTAATCTACGGTCTTTTTGTTTTCAGGTGCCGTATGCAATTGATCTATCATAGCATGGCGATTGTCCCTGACCAAATATTGGGCGGTTCCATTGTACAGCTCGCCCCCCTGTTTCCACTGCCATAACATATAGAGCGACCATTTTTTGTAACGTATATTGGTGTTGAGCCCCAATCTGAAATCAGGGTTGATATCACCGATTTTTAGATTTTTTTCGGCACCTGTTTCGTCTAGGATTACATAGGGCTTCTCCTCGGCAGTACCGATATCGGCAGTCTTTACGACCAGTCCATCACGGTTAATGCTGTATTCACCAATTTCATTCCCGTCAGGCAATTGGTTTTGCATTTGCTCCAAACTCCTTACAAAATCTACACCATACATACTTCCATAAGTTTCACCCTCCCGAATTTTAAAGGCATTTCTTGGACCAGTCCTATATTCTGGAATATCCAGTTTGGTGATTTTTTGTCGTGTTCTGTCAAAAACAAGGTTGACATCCCACAAAAAGTCGTTTGTGGAAAATATGATGGAATTAAGGGTTGCCTCAAAAGTATTGGTCTCCAATTCCCCTGCATTTACCCACTGGTAGGGAAATCCTCCTACATGCGATGGTAACGGGGAACGTAAATATTGATCGGTTACTTGGGTATTGGAATACGTGGCCTCAAACCTAAATTGGTTTAAGAAAGAGGTTTCAATGCCAAGTTCCAACTCTTCTGATCGTGAAGGCTTTAAATTAGCATTCCCCAAGGTACTTTTGGAAAAAACGCCATCGTTTGCATTGAAAGTTTCATATTGTGCCGAAAAGGATGGACGAAGTCCAGAGGTACCAAAGGCACCCCTTAGTTTAAATTCTTGAATGCCCGGGATGGTTATGTCCTTGGTAAGGCGGTATGCTCCCGAAACACGGTAATAGTTCTGCCATCTTTCATTGGAACCAAAGAGTGACGAGCCATCTCTTCTATATAAACCATCAACAATGTACCTGTCCTTAAAGACAAAGGATGCTATGGCAAAATAATTTTCAGCTTTGATGTCGGTATTGGAATCATCAGCGTAAATATTATCACGTGTAAAATAATTTAAGGAAGGGAGGTCCGGTAAGGTAAATTCGGAACCTTCCGTATTGATATTTTCAAAATGATTGTTTTCATAGAGGTAACTTAATTTCCCATTAAAGTCGAGTTCTCCCCAAGTTTTCTTAAAATTGATGGTTGCCCTAACCGTTTGATTAAATATGTTTGAAGTATACTTTGTAAGTCCTCCATCAGAATATCTAGGTTCTATGGGGGCACTGTAATCTATACTTGTGGGGTCGTTTGAATCGATCAGGTTAGGCAAAAGATCTACGATAGTGCCTTTTGGGACATAATCGGTTCTTCTATAGTCTTGGGACTCTATGGCATAAGCTCCCTTAAAGCTTAACCAGTCAGTGAATTTCCAATCGATTTCATAGGAGCCCAAAAACCTTGATTTCCTAGATTTACTTTCTTTTTTCCACAGATCGTACAAGGGATTTGCAAATTGGGTGTTCCAATGGTTGGGATAAAAGTTATATTTCTGCCCATCTACGTTATTGCGCAATAAATCGATGTCTGGATCGCTCATCAACACTTCAAAAAAAGCAGCTGTTCCTCCACCGAGAAAGTCATTTGAGGTTCGAATAAAATTATTGCTGGCAGATAGTTTGATATTATCCGAAATGGTATGATCAATATTGACCCGTACGCTATTTCGCTTATAACCCCCTGTTTCTATTATAATACCTTGGTTCTGATTGTTTTCATAGGACAGATATAAGTTGGTATTGTTCACCCGATGTCCGATTCCAATGTAATTGGTGGAATATTGTCCATTGTTGAACATTTGGTTTTGTAGATCATTATTCACCCTATACGGCATATCTTGGTAGTGGTCCTCTTTTTCAACACGGTTGCCCTGTATGCGAGGATCCCATCCCGTAGTATAGCTGCTAGGGTAGCCCACAAAATAATATTTTGTAAATCTGTCCGTGGAAGTCCAATCTGGAGCGAGCATATAATGGTGCGCATTTGATAGGTCAAGATAATTAGCCACTTGTTGAAAACCAGATTCACTTCTTACCGTAATCGAAGTTTTGCCATCTGCAATTTTCTTGCCCCGTTTTGAAGTGATCACAATGACCCCGTTTGCTGCGCTTGACCCGTACAATGAGGACGCAGCTGCACCTTTTACAACTTCCATGGACTCTATATCGTCTACATTGATGTCTGCCAAAGAACCTTGAAGTATAATACCGTCTACTAGGATCATGGGAGCATTGTTGCCCGTCAAGTTCGTGGATCCCCTAAGAACGATGTTCGGGCTGGTTCCGGGAGAACCACTGAAGGAGGTTACGCTTACTCCAGCTACTTTGGCTTGGAGGGAAGATGAAATAGACGCTTGGGGAACTTTGCTTATTTCATCAGTATTTAGTTTTGCCACACTTACCGACATCTTTTTTCGTTCGGTACCGGTGGCTACACCAGCTACGATTACTTCATCCAGTACATTGAACTGTGGGACAAGGTCTATATCAAAATAAGTGCGGGATCCAACATTGACCATTTTTGTCTCATACCCGATATAAGAGAACTCAAGAACTTTCGAGGATTCTACGTCCATGTTGAACTTTCCATCAAAATCCGTGACCGTTCCCGTATCACTTCCTTTAATGATGATACTTGCGTAGGGTAGTGGATTGTCGAACTCATCATTGACTTTTCCCGATACATTCTTCTTTCCCTGAGAGTTTATCTCCACTAACTTTTTTCTTATAAGGATGTCGTTTCCTTTAATGGAGTATTCCAAAGGAAGTCCGTTCAGGGCTTTGTTAAGAACTTCCGTAACCGTGGCATTTTCAACATTCAAATCAATAACCGTTTCCAAGTCTTTCAGACCACTGTTAAAGAAGAAATCGTAGGATGTTTTGTTTGTTATCAATGTGAAAAGATCTTCGATGGAGATTTTTTGGTCAATGTTCAAAGTTTCTTCTTGAAATGCGATGCTTGCCGTTACAGTATTGGCATGTATTAGGCAAAAAAAGAACATTAATACCGAGTATATAGTCCCCTTTGGGAACTTCTTTGTAAAGTAATTGTACATATTGAGTTAGTTTTACAAAAAAAGGTTTGGTTGAATTATTTAAGCGTATTCAGAGTCAGTTTTTATGGCTGCATTATTTTATGGGTTTTATTGGTTAATAAATAGTTTTACCTCATTGTCCGAGACTTCATAATTGATTCCCTCGGTATATTTGAGCATTTGCAGAAAGTGGGTAAGGTCGTTTTCTTTTTTTAGGGTGCCCGTATAGCGGACATCGTTCAGTTCATGGTTGGAGAGGATAAATTTAATTCCGTACCAACGGTTTAGTTTTGGAATTAGGTCTATAAATTTTTCACCATTGAATAACATTCTTCCAGAAGTCCAAGCGACCACTTCTTGGACATCGACTTCCCGTATGTCTATACTGTTCTCACCTTTGTATAATCTAGCTTGGGTCCCTGGTTTGATAACGATACTTTTGTTTGCGGGATTGCTAACTTCAACTGAACCCTCGATCAGTGTAGTACTGGTATATCCATTTTCAGGGTAATTGGAAAAATTGAACTCGGTTCCCAAAACCTTGACCTTTAAATTGGATGATTGCACAGTGAATGGAGCATGCTCATTATGTGCCACATCAAAAAATGCTTCACCTATAAGTGCTACGGTTCTATTATAAGATTGCTTGGATAAGCCAAAAGTCAGAATGCTATTGCTGTTGAGTTCAATGTTCGTCCCATCGGTCAACACAACATGATAAGGCTTGCCATTTGGGGTGTAAACCTTATATGTTTCATGGGAATCTTCCTTGGCACCATCAACGGCCACAAATTTTATTTGTTCATTGTCAACGCTTACAAAAATTCCATTGTCGGTCAACCAGTTGTTTTTTGTTTCGCCATCAATTACAAAAAAATCATGATCGGGCGTCTCGATCAAAATGTCATCATTATTAAACGATGTTGCCTTTAGGTGATTTTTAAAAGTACTTTCCTTTTTTGTAGAGTAATAATATATACCCGAAACAGATAATAATAAAATCAATATGGATGCATATTTTAAAACGGTCTGGATGGTGAAAATTCTCGTTTCCGAATAAGGCATATTGGTATGACGTGATTCGAGCAACTTAATGTATTGTTGTTGTATAAAATCTGATGTAATATGACTTTCATTTGAATCGGAATATAATGTCTTGACTTTCTCGATAATACTTGCTGCTTTTTCAAGCGTTTCGGTTGTATCCTTAGAAAGACCACCCTTTAGCCTATTCCAATATTCCGAATGTTGTTCTCCATCGGAAACAACCCAGCCAATAAAGCTGTCATTATTCAAAAGATTATCTATGGTAATATCGGATCGTTGCATCGGATGCTTTTTAATTAAGAGCGTTGTTTTCTATTTTGTACTATGGAAAAAATGTTAAATTTTTTTATAGTGTTATCTTTTTCCAATGTTTTGGTGTGAATCATTAAGGAACATTGATTGTATGACCAAAGAAAATAGCATTGAGGAACTACTTATTGGTGCTGTATCATGCTTCTCTAAAATTGGGGTTATCTGCACACAGAACAAACCTTTCTTTTCCTATACGGTCAACAAGCAATATAGTCGATTTTTTCAAGTAATCTTTAATGTAATGTTCTTGTATATAGCCTTTTATGTGTGGGTTCTGTGTGTATTGGGCCACAGTGGAAAATCTATTTTTACTTTGGGCAAGCCAAATCTGGTTGTTTTTGTAAATGGGCAATGACTTATTGTGGTAGCCATACCCCAAGAGATGGGTAATATCAAGGTCAACCTCAAAATATCACTTCCAATATATTCTTTGCCTTTATACTCTCTTGCTTCTCCAAAGTTGAGTCTTGTTGAATTGTTTTTATCCTTTTGTTCGTTTAGGGCAACAAAATTTTCATTAACCATTTTTTTCCTGATGGATCAAGAACTGGCTGCTCTCTTGGTAATTAGCGTATTGCCTTCTACAACTCATGATCTTAATTTGTTGCTATTTGCTTTGTTCAAGCTATTATTGCTTCCTGAAACCAGAATAATCGTATTGTATTTGTTCAGGTCTGTTCTATAAAAAAATATCTTCAGGTGCTTTGTTTATGAGCATTTGCATACGTTGCTCCACCAAGTGCCAAACTTCACCGGCCTCATAAACTGAAACCTCTCCTTTTTCCAACATCATCACTTTTGGCATTTTGAGGGCAACAAAATTTGAGCTCCCCAAATCAATACTTGTTGTACTATAGCCTGTTTCTACGGGATATGCCTGTACTTGGTTTTGTTCACACATTCGACTTAGGTTTTATAAAGCGCTTTGAGACCTAAGGTTTGTGTATTTTGTGAAACCAGTAGAGTACCTCTGCCAAAAGATTTTTCCTTCCCATTGATAAGTTTACTAAACGGTTTTTATAACTACACCCTTTTATACGGCAGGCACATAATAGTCTTTCCAAGGGATAAGATATCCATAAGATCTATGTTTTAGAGTCGAGTGTGGTATGCTGTTGTTTTCTGCTGTGATTTGTCATGCTAATTTTGGAAGCTTGGACAAAGGATGGTACTTCCTGTTGTGGAAATTGACCAAGGACCAAGAAGCATCATCATAAAATACACTGTCTCTGTATTTTTTGTGTGTTTCAAAAAAGGTCTCTACCATAAGGTATTGAGGTTGTTCGGCAGGTACAATGTAAGATGTCCCTTTTTTTGTTTCGACATCATCTTCACTCGCAAACACTTTTATTTTGTGTTTCAGTAGTAGATCCAAATAAGCTTTTGTTCTGCTCTTGTCATAAGGATTTCCAAAAATGTAGCCCTCTATGCCACTTTTTTTAGCTTTTTCAATAGTTGTTTTAAAGAATCGATTTTGATAATCGAATAGTAAGTCTTTGTTCTTTATTGCCGCTTTAATAGTAGCCATACTGGTTACGTATTGATTTTTGATCGTGAAAAGAAATGATAGATTGCCTGTAGGGGTCTTCTGAAGGTGGCTTGTTCAAATAAAATAGCCAAAAATCCTTGTAAGTCGCCGTAAATGGACCCATATCCTGGATAGCTGGCATCGTATTTTTCCGTGATGAAATATAAAGAACAGATACTATCCAAATCTGAGGCAGATTGTTTGGCGAAGGTCTTGGTCAAAAACGTATAGTTTTCATCGGATGTTACAGGGTTCAGAGAGGCAGAAGGGGGGCAAAAAAAAAGTAGAATTGGAGTCCATTTCATGAAAATCTGTTACCACATTGGGATACCATTCATGGAACCATATTAGACGAGCAGTGCTTTCGGGTTGAACGGCCAAGAGCAAATCTCTGTTCAGGTCAAACCAATAATGGTTGGTCCTTCCTTGTGGCCATCTCTCATTGTGATTTATATCAAACCTATCGGCCGCTAGTGGGTTTCCTTTGAAGGTATTCACCCAATTGGTATGTCTGTCCCTTCCATCTGGATTAATTCTGTGGGCTAAAAAATAACAGCGTTATTTATATAATCGACTATCTTGGGATTATTGGAGGCTAATATGGTGTAGGCAGTTAGTAAAGTTGCTTCTGTTCCATAAGTTTAATTTCCGTGTACGTTATAGGCCAAGTTTATAAATAGGGGAGGTCATTGTAATCAGTAATATCCATGTTGTGATTAATAACTTGTAAATATTTTCTCTTGATTTCGGATAAGTTATGATGGTTTTCCAGACTTGTTATTGTCAAATTTTCATTGGTCTTTCTGTATGTAGTCAATTTGACCCTGTCCGAAAGTTCGGCAAGTTTCGTTAGATAGGAAACTACTTTGTCATGCCGAGTGTGAGAGTCTCCAATGCGATAGCCCAAAAAATCTTCTGGAGAGGGGATGGATTTCTCAAAAGGCAAATATTTTTCAGAAATGAGGTTTTGGGGAAATACAAAGAAATTTAGGTAGAATAGAAAGACTATAACAATGGTCAAACGAAAATTTATTTTTTTCATCATGAAAAGGTAAAGTAATTACTTTTTATGAGATGTATTTTCCAAAATGTACTAGCATTTAAATGTTAAAATTTTGAATCAATCACGATATGGTATAAAAAAACATAGGAGAAATAAATTGTTTTACTCCTTTATAAGTAAGAAAAGCAGGTGGATATAATCTTCTCCCAATGTTCTAAGTTTTTTAATGGCACCGGCCAGAATATTTCGAACAGTTTGGTATTTGATATTTAAAAGATCCGATATTTCATGATTGTTGAAATTTTGGAAATACTTCAGAAATACGATTTCTTTTTCTCTTGGACTCAGTTGTTCAATCAGATTTTTGACTTCTTTGAGTATGGCCTCGTTTTCAACGGGATCGTGATTGTCTATATTTATTTCTTTGGTGAGATGGAATTCAACCTGCTTACTTTTTTTGGTTTTTAAAAGCTGGTTCCTAAAACTTTTAAACAGGTAAGTCTTTACTTTTTTTACCTCCCCAATATTGTTTTTATAATGGAGTATATTTAAAAAGGTATCATGGATACAATCCTCGACTTCGGTGGGGGGAAGATATTTTTTTCCAAAATTATATAGCATTTTATAATGGGTGCTGTATAAGGAGCGAAAAGCGTTCATGTCTCCCTCCAGAAAAAGTTTCCATAGGCTTTCTTGCTCGGTATTCTCGGGAGGGCGTAATTCTCTGGGGGTCAATTTTGCCATCTTTTTTTCGAAAACTTCTGGAGGGTATTTTTGATTCAGTACAACAAACTTAACGGTTTTTAAAGAATAAGCATAATTACCATTATGTTTTCGATAAATGTTTCTGCTAAAATGAATTAAAAGATAAACAACTCTGTTTCCGTAGTGAGTATTTGCAGTGTTTTATGCTCAAAAATGAATTTCCTATATGGTTTAAACTAGGGGGGCAAATGACAATACAGTATTTTATGGGGTGAATTATGGTAATGCTACTTCCTACACCATTTTTAGCCGGTAGGCATACATTGTGTAAGCAAAGG
>Ga0209344_10000471_pt1 | contig 70117 bp, 70 predicted proteins | sample Cruoilmetagenom6_FD_187293 | JGI IMG/M metagenome (GOLD analysis project Ga0209344, IMG submission 187293) | Oil polluted marine microbial communities from Coal Oil Point, Santa Barbara, California, USA - Santa Barbara Oil Seep Sample 6 (SPAdes)... | ecosystem: Environmental > Aquatic > Marine... | reverse complement strand
CAACTTCTATCTGAAATCGCCTCGACAGGCGCGCAAACAGATACATGAAGGATCCATAGAAAAACGGGTCACCCTCGCACAGGCACACTACATCAACCCCTGCGTTCAGATGTTCCTCCAACTGCGTGGCGGCCTTGTCATAGGCCGCTTGCGCAGGTGTCCGTTCGGCGGTCATCGGCACTTCGATCACAACTTCCTGCACATTTTCAGGCATGTCAGCAGCTGCAATTGATCTCGCGAAACTTTCCCCACCAACCAGCGCAGGGTAGGCGATAACTTGCGCGCTACGGATTAGCCGGGCGGCCTTCAACGTCATCAACTCAGGATCACCGGGGCCCAGCCCGACCCCATATAAAACCCCACTCACCACAGAAACTTCCCCACCACCTTCTTGTGATAATTACGCGCGCTGCATGCATCAACGGTCAGGCGCAACTGGTCGCAACCACCCATTTTCATCGTTTGATCAGGCTCCACTGAACCACAGGTCTTTGTGGTTGCCATCCCCGAAACGAACCGATCGGTGCAGCGCGGTCAACCGACAGCCTGATAAGCTGCCCACCATGAGTTTTCTGCAGCCCGATCAATACAGTTTCACTTTCCAGCGTAACCGCGTTGCATACCATTCGCCCCAAAGGCTTTAGCGCAGCCCAGGCAGCGTCAAACACACCAACCGACAACCCGCCACCAATAAAAATTGCATCTGGTGCCTCCAACCCGATCAAAGCCTCCGGTACCATACCATCAATCAGCTCCAGCTTCGGAGTTCCCAGTGCCAGCGCATTGGCCGCAGCCATCGCCCGCCGGTCTGCGCGCGGTTCAATCCCCACGGCCCGTGCATAGCGGGCACCACGCATCCATTCCACCGCAACCGACCCGCATCCGGTTCCAATGTCCCACAACAATGCCCCCCGCATGGGCATCAGGCGCGCCAGCGTTACCGCACGCACCTCTTGCTTGGTCATAGTGCCGTCGCTCTGAAACAACTCATCCGACAACCCCGGAACCCTAGGTAACAGCGCGGCATCGCCTGCCGCCAAACATTCTACCGCCAGCGTGTTGAATGCTGGCACAACGTGGTTCCAGCTTTCCGCCACCCCGTCAAAACGCGCTTCATTCGCGCCCCCCATTGCCGCAAATACGCTCATCCGGCTTTTCCCAAAACCACGTTCACTCAAAAACCGGGCAATCTGCTCGGGCGTGTCTTCCCCGGTGGTCAGGATCAACAACCGCACGTCCGGTTGAATAAACGCAATCATCTGTTCAACCGGGCGCCCATGCACCGTCAGAGTTTCCACATCTGCCATGCTCCAGCCCATCCGCGCCGCGGCCAGTTGAAAGGCCCCAACCTGCGGATGGTAGATGATTTCACCCGGATCAATGCTGCGCCCGATCCGTGCGCCAATAGAAAACCATAGCGGATCCCCTGTCGCCAGAACCACCACACGCCGCCCCCGCATCCCCTTCAATGTCTCAATCAACGCGTCAAAAGGCGACGGCCAGGCGATCCGCTCACCACTGACCCCTTTTGCGAGCAAGTGATGCCTGTCACCGCCAACAATAACCTCAGCTGCTTCCACAACCGCGCGGGTGGCAGGGGTCAGCCCATTCAAACCATCCTCACCAATCCCTACGATATGTAACCAGGCGCTCATACCCCGATCTCCGGCAATCCCGCAGCCAGCGCATTCACCGCAGCAGAGGCAATCGCTGATCCGCCACGCCGCCCGCGCAAAGCCACATATTCACACCCCCGCGCATCACGCACCAGTTCCGCCTTACTTTCCGCTGCACCAACAAACCCGACCGGGAAACCAAGAATCAACGCCGGCTTCGGCCAACCATTATCCAGCAGTTCTAGCAGATGAAACAGCGCCGTTGGCGCATTGCCGATGGCTACAACCGCACCTTCGATCCGATCGCCCCACAACTCCACTGCTGCTGCCGATCTTGTGTTGCCAATTTCAGCCGCACGGCCCGGAACTAAGCCATCATTCAGCGTCACAACAACTTCGTTGCACCTTGGCAAATAACGACGATTGATCCCAGCCCCAACCATTTCACAATCACATAGTATAGGCGCACCGCCCAGCAGCGCCGCGTGTCCTACCTCATGCGCATTTTTTGAAAACGCCAGCCGATCCGCTACCTCAACCATACCGCAGGCGTGGATCACCCGGATTGCCAATGCCTCCAAACCTGGGCCAAAGCGATCCAACCGTGCTTCGGCCCGTACAGTTGCAAAGCTCTGCGCATAAATCGCTTTCGGGTCCCGCTCATAGGGTCGCATTATCCACACCCCCTCTTTTTCCTGCAAATATCCCCGCCGGAGGCATCGGTTTTTCGCAGGAAAAACCGCTCACACCCGCACCTTGCGCGCGCTTTCGGGGCCATGGGGATGCTTTGCATGGGGATATTCAGCATGAACGTGATCATGGGAATGCCCGTGATGATGGTGCCCGTCCCCGTGGTCATGTTCGTGGTGGCTATGATCGTGATCCAGGTTCAGCCGGCATTCTCCGGTGCAAAAATCAGCACACAGGTCACAGGTCGCAACCGTTGCGCCGGGGGCATTGGCACCTTGCCCTTCTACATGATGGTGGTGGCTTTCCTGCACAGCACCGACTTCGGCTTCAAATCCCAGCACCTGAGTTCGGTATTTGCAAGTGCCGCAGGTCGGTGGCACCACCTCACCTATTTGTTCCATAATCCGTTCGGCAAAAGTTTCCAGAACCTTCGGGTGATCATTCAGATACCCGGCTTTGATGAACTGAATATCTTGATGCGCACTCGCCACCTGATCAGTAAATCCGTAAATCCGATCGATCAGAATCCCGGTAAAAAGGAAATAGGGAAACACGATCACCCGCTTATACTCCAAACGGGTTACATGGGTCAGGCATGGTTCCACCAACGGAAACGTCACACCTGAATAGCCAACTTCGCACCAACCAAAGCCCATGCCTTCCTGTAACATGCGTGCGATCTTACTGACATTTCCATTTGCATCCGGATCGCTGGCACCCCGCCCGATCACCACAAGACAGGTATCTTCAAGCGCTAGTTGGCCATATGTGGCATTGGCCTGATCCACCGCTTCGCTGATCCGCGCCCCAGCGGCCGCTATCATCCGGGGATCGACCCCTAGTTCGCGCCCATATGTCAGATCAATGCCATGTTTGGCGGAATAGGTGTTCAATACTGTAGGAATATCGTTCTTGGCATGCATTGCCGCGAACAGCATCCCCGGCACTGCCAATATCCGGTCACAACCTTTGGCGCGCAATCGATCCAGCCCATCACGGATCACCGGATTAGCAAACTCGAGATAGCCGTAATCGGTTTCCCAATCCCCGGGCAGGTAGGCTGGCAGCTTTTTTGCCAGCACCGCAAATTCATCTACTGCACCCTGACTGCGCGACCCGTGACCACAAATCATTACCCCGATTTTTGTCATTTCTCAAACCTCCTGCGGTTCTTCTGATCCGGCTTCTCCTGCCTGTTTGGCATTACGCTTGCCCTTCAGTGCACCCCAAAGACCTGCCAGCAAAGCACCACCCAACGCCGCCCCGCCAAGCCAGTGATTGTGTCCGGCAACCTCGATCAGATGGCCGGGGTCGGCCTGCGCACCAGAGGCGGAAAATAATGCAATAAAAACGGGAACGGGTTTCATGATACGTCCTTCAATTCCGGGCCAAACAGCCAGAGTGGCATAACGTATCGATCAACGATGCTGCGTCAGATCCCCTATATGGGTCAATCATCAACAGCCAACCTCTCTGGCCCCTCGGGGCTTCGTTCTGCCCGGGTATAGGCGGGCGACCAGCCCTGCGCAATTGGAATAACGGCACACAGGTTGTCAAATCCGACCCGCGTTATTGTGCACCTGCGCAGGTGTCATTCACAATTCCAGCAGTTTCATAACCCCTGATCCATTCCTAAATAAACTTCAGCACAATTGAAGGAATGAAAATATGGGCCAGCTAGTTGACGGAGTTTGGAATTCTGAATGGTATGATACGAAAACTTCTGGTGGAAAATTTCTGCGGACAACTGCTAAATTTCGCAACTGGATTACCGCTGATGGCACAGCGGGGCCATCGGGTGACGGCGGGTTTCGCGCGCAATCAGGGCGCTATCATTTATACGTATCTTACGCCTGCCCATGGGCGCACCGCACATTGATATTTCGCCAATTAAAGGGACTGAAAGACCACATATCAGTGTCGGTTGTTCATCCGGATATGTTATCCGATGGCTGGACATTCCAGACAAGCTTTAGCGATACAACAGGGGACACTTTGTTTGGCCTGCCATTCCTGCGGGACATCTATACAAAAGCGGACCCAAATGTTTCAAGCCGCGTCACAGTGCCAATTCTTTGGGACAAAGAACTGAACAAAATTGTTTCAAACGAAAGTTCAGAGATCATTCGGATGTTCAATTCAGCGTTTGATGAAATCACCGGTAACACTGATGATTACTGGCCCGAAAACCTGCGCACAAACATCGAAACCATAAACACTCGGGTATATACAAACGTTAACAACGGTGTTTACAAAACCGGTTTTGCCACCAGTCAATCGGCCTACGACGGGGCCGTTAACACATTATTTGATACCCTGGGCTGGCTGGAAAGCCACCTATCGGAAAACCGCTATCTTCTGGGCAGCACCCTAACCGAAGCAGATTGGCGCCTGTTCACTACACTGGTTCGCTTTGATATGGTTTACCACCTGCATTTCAAATGCAATCGGGCCCGCGTTACAGACTATCCAAATCTCTGGGCCTTCACCCGTGAACTTTATCAATGGCCCGGCGTTGCGCAAACGGTAAACATAGATCACATCGTACGTCACTACCACTATAGCCACGACACTATTAACCCTAACCGTATTCTTCCGATAAACCCCATAATAAATTGGTCAGAACCACATCGGCGTGAAGCCGTTTAATGTGTTGTTCCATAGTGTTCAACCAATGCTGACAGGTCTTCTGGAGGAATTTCTGTTGGCATAACCACACAGGCATTTGGTATGTGCTGGAAAATTGAACCATCCGAAAAAAAGCTGGTATCTGACACAAAAATCACCTTGGTATCCGGCAGACGATAGGCAGCAAAATCAGCTATAGCAAAGGCACTGCCGTCTTCCAGAATAAGGTTCAGAACAATGATATTCACCTTCTCGAACCGAAGCGCTTCTATCGCTTCCACCTGACTATGGGCCAAAATGACGCTACAGCCACAGCGCTCAAGATGGCGGCGCCAAACCCATCCTAGATCGGGGTTGCCTTCTACAATCAGAACTCGCATATTTCCTCAGTAGCCCGATTGGGCGGTTGTTTATACGAAATCCATTCCCCAAATATGAATTACCTGCGAATTCGTTAACAATAGGTTAACCCTTGCATCAACTTCGTTAACTTTTACAATTCTGTTGCTTCGCACGCGCGAATCCGCTCAATGGGTCCGGGCGACAAGGAAAACCCAAATGACAACCTGGATCACAATCTGCGACACCTGCAAGCGCGAAGGCTGGGAAACCAGCAATATGGCAGAAACCGACGGTGAAAAACTTGCGACCCTGATAGAGGCGCGAGCCGCAGATTCAGCGGTAAAAACCCGTCGCGTATCCTGCCTGATGGGGTGCAGCCATGGCTGCAACGTTGCCATTCAGGGCCGAGATAAACTGAACTACACCGTAGGCAATTTTTTACCGGATCGAGAAGCAGCAGAAGCCATCGTCACCTATGCTGAACTGCACAGTGACAGCGAAAATGGTCAGGTTCCTTATCGAACATGGCCCCAGGGTATCAAGGGTCATTTCGTCACCCGTCATCCGCCATTGCCAAACGACGAATGACAGACCGGCGCGATCACGGCGGTGGCTTGGACGCAGCAATAGCCAGATATGGCGGATCACGCGCGCAATGGCTGGATCTTTCTACGGGGATCAATCCGGTACCTTATCCAATTGGTGAAATAGGAACGGATGCGTGGACAAATCTGCCAGAAAAAACCGCGATGGACGGCTTGCTGTCTGCCGCCCGCAATTTCTGGAATGTTCCTGATGACGCCCAAATCATAGCCGCCCCCGGTGTTTCAGCCCTTATTACACGAATGCCCGAACTAAGCTGGAACTCTGACGTTTACATCCCCTCTCCAACCTACAACGAACACGCCGCAGCTTTCGCACGGATTGGATCATACGGCGAAGAGGGGCCACTCGCAAAAGTACGGGTATTCGTGCACCCCAATAATCCCGATGGCCAACGATGGGATGAACACGTTATCTGGGGCGACCATCAGGAAATGACGATAATTGACGAAAGTTTTTGTGATGTCAGCCCAAAAGCAAGCCATGTCGGCCTGACAGGGGAACCCGGCATAATTGCGTTGAAAAGTTTCGGAAAATTCTGGGGTCTGGCCGGGTTGCGGCTTGGATTTGCAATCGGAACATCCCACACTTTGGCGCGCCCAGGAAACGGATCTCACGATATTGTTGATCTGGCTGAGTTGTTGGGCCCCTGGCCGATTTCCGGCCCGGCACTTTCCATTGGAACCCGCGCCTTGTTGGATAAAAACTGGGCGAACAAAACGCGCTTGCGCCTGAAAAAAGATGCAAACCGTCTGGATATCCTAATGGCGCCTCATTCCAATGTCGTCGGCGGAACCGACCTGTTTCGCCTCTACAAAGTCGACAATGCCGCCAAATGGCAGAAACGTCTGGCGCAGAATCGTATCTGGTCACGCATATTTCCCTATTCAGACCACTGGATCCGCCTTGGCCTTCCTGCCCCTGATCGCTGGTCCCAACTTGAAGCTGTATTGTGAGCCACGCCGCAATCCTCTTCATTGCACTGTTGCTTGATGCCGTCTTTGGTGAACCCCGTTGGTTGTGGTCGCGCCTGCCCCATCCTGCGGTCGTGATGGGCCGTGCAGTTGGCTGGATTGACCAGAAATTCAACACACCCGGCCATACCAGACTGAAAGGTGTTCTTGCGTTCGGCACCCTCACGCTTGTTGCGTGGATCATTGGCGTGGCCATCGCAGCCCTACCCTTTGGTCAGTTGTTCGAGGTAATTATCGCCGCAATGGTTCTGGCGCATCGCAGCCTTGTCGATCACGTAGGAGCCGTTGCAAATGCACTGCGTCTTTCATTGCCCGCTGCGCGTACCGAAGTCGGTAAAATTGTTGGTCGTGATACATCCGATATGGATAACTCCGCTGTTGCACGCGGTGCTATCGAAAGCGCGGCTGAAAACCTGTCTGACGGTGTTGTCGCCCCTGCCTTTTGGTTCCTGCTGCTCGGGCTGCCAGGGCTGTTGGTTTATAAACTAATCAACACCGCAGACAGTATGATCGGTTATAAAAGCCCACGCCACCGAGATTTCGGCTGGGCGGCGGCTCGGTTTGATGATCTGGCAAACTGGATCCCCGCTCGCTTGACTGCGCTGTTGATTGCCACCGCTCACCTGCGCCCGGATGCATGGCGCATCATACGGCGCGACGCATCACTACACCGTTCACCAAACGCTGGCTGGCCGGAATCTGCGATGGCCGCAACCCTTGACGTAGCCCTTGCAGGCCCACGCAGCTATGCCGGTGAACAACGCGATTTTCCTTTTGTGAACGAAACTGGTCGTCATGACATTGCCGCTGCTGAAATTGACGCCGCCGCAATCGCTCTTTGGCGAACCTGGGCATTAATGACAGCAACGGCAGCACTTGTGGCCATGCTGACCATTGCCTGACCGGGACTTCCTGCTAACCTGCACGAAATTTTTTACCGGAGGTTCCATGCGTTTTTTAACTATTACCATTGCCGCTGCGCTGTTCAGTGCAACCACAGCCGTTGCTGACGTCCCATGTGGCGGTTCATTTTCCGGCTTTATTTCTTCGATGAAAAAGGCCGCTGTGGCAGACGGTCATGCAAAATCCAGCGTCAAACGCTTTTTCGCCGGCGCCCAACATGACCCGAAAGTGATCAGGGCCGACCGCGCACAGGGCATATTCCAGATGAGCTTCATCGATTTTTCCCGGCGCGTGATTAGTCAAAACCGCATCGATAACGGCCGCCGCAACGCCCAAAAATATGCTTCTGTATTTGACACGGTTGAACGTAAGTTCGGCGTTTCGCGCGGTGTCCTGCTGGCCTTCTGGGCACTCGAAACCGATTACGGCAAGGTGCAGGGCGATTTCAATACACTGAATGCCCTGCTTACTCTTAGCCACGATTGTCGCCGCCCTGAACTATTCCAGCCGCAGGTGTTTGCAGCGCTATCGCTGTTTGAACGCGGCGACTTTGACCCGAAAAGAACCAAAGGCGCCTGGGCCGGGGAAATCGGCATGGTGCAAATGTTACCCAAGGACATTCTTGAAAACGGGGTCGATGGCGATGGCGATGGCAAGGTCAGCCTGAAAACTTCACCTGCTGATGCGTTGATGACAGGCGGCAAGATGCTGCGGGAACTGGGTTGGCGCGCCAAAGAACCATGGTTGCAGGAAATCACCCTGCCTGCCAAACTTGATTGGGCCAGCACTGGCCTGACCACCAGCAAAACCGTCAGCCAGTGGGTCGGGGATGGTATCAAAGCAAGAAATGGGTCACTTGGCCCTGGCAACCTAAAGGCCTCGGTGCTTTTGCCAATGGGGCGCAAGGGCCCGGCCTTCCTCGCCTACCCCAACTTCAGCACATACTTTGAATGGAACAAAAGTTTTGTTTACGTCACCTCTGCCGCCTATTTCGCAACAAGGCTGGAAGGCGCGCCAGTCTATAACGCCGGCAACCCCGATCCCGCCCTGTCAGACGCAGAGATGAAAGCGCTGCAAAAGAAGCTGAAGAAACGTGGCCACGATGTGGGTAAGATTGACGGCATATTAGGCGCCAAAACCCGCGCCGCGGTGCAAAAAGAACAAGTTCGTCTTGGATTGCCCGCCGATGCGTGGCCAACGGCGGGATTGCTGGGCAAGTTGTAAATTATCCTAACGGCCCGAACCACAACTGGATGCGCGACTAGGACCCGACGACGGGGCGCTACATTCAGGCCGACCCGCTTGGGCTGGTGGATGGTGCGAGTGTGTATGAGTATGCGTTGCAGAATCCGGGGAGGTATGTGGATTTTAGGGGAGAAAGCCACACAACCCAATGTTTGCAAATGCAGTCTGTATTTGGTTTTCCGCTAGGCTGTAACCCACCTGCGCCAGTGGTTCTTGGCAGTTGCAGCGCTGGAGACGACCCCTTCGACGAAGATTGTGACGTAGAACTAGACTTCAATCGTGCGATATGTCGGCAATTGGTTAGCCCAAAGCGGAAGTATGCCTGCTATGCTCAAGCTGCTGAAGTATACGCCGCATGTCGAAATAATTTGCCAAAGCCTCATTTTGGCTATCCCTGATTGCGAAAGAACACATGTCTTACATAGAATACGAAAACTTAATTGTTAGAGCGGGAATTCGCGAATCTTGTTTGGTTGCCAAAGTATTCGCTCCAGTGGCGACGGCTGAAGGCGACCACAAGTGCCAAGTGGAAATCTTCGGAATCAAAAGCGGTGGAAATTCAACGATCTATGGTGTTGACAGTATGCAGGCTATGGGGCTTGCAATTCGGTTTGTAAATACAATGATTCTGACAAGTGAGGAATTCCAACAAGGGTGTATTTTTGTTTCGGTACCACATTCCGAACCTGAACTGGTCGACAAGGAGTATTTCTTGAACGCCGACCCTTTTCCCAATTCGTTTCTTTAATACTAGAGCACCCATTTCCGGAACTATGTCTGGATGGGCGCGCCGTAGCGTTCGTTGAGAATGGCAATGTCTACTTCATCCGCACCGACCATATCGGACGGCCGGTTTATGCGACCGATAGTTCTGGCACGAAAGTGTGGCAGGCAAGCTATCTGCCGTTCGGCGGGGTGCAGTCGAGCTAGGCGGCAGTATCGACCTGCGGTTTTCGGGGCAACGGTTCCAGAGCGACTCTGGTCTGCACCACAACTGGATGCGCGACTATGACCCGACCAATAAACCCTACGCGTAGACCACTGCCTAAATAGGAACGCATTCACGCACCCTCTGGCAGCCGAACACCCAAACAACACTAATAGCCGCTGCAAAAACGCAGTCGGTGCCACCTTCGATTTTCTTCAAATATCCCCGCCGGAGGCATCAAAGCCATCCTCATGCTACCATCTGTTCTGCCTTCTTCAGATCAACCGAGACCAGTTGGCTAACCCCCTGTTCCCCCATGGTCACGCCGAACAACCGATCCATCCGTGCCATTGTCACCGCATGATGAGTAATGATCAAAAACCGGGTGGCGGTTTGGCGGGTCATTTCATCCAGCATGTCACAGAACCGGGTGACGTTGGCATCATCAAGCGGCGCGTCAACTTCGTCCAGCACGCAGATCGGCGCCGGGTTTGCCAGAAACACTGCAAAAATCAACGCCAGTGCCGTCAGGGTCTGTTCCCCACCAGATAGCAGGGAAAGCGTCGATAGTTTCTTGCCCGGTGGCTGGCACATGATCTCCAGCCCTGCTTCCAGAGGATCGTCACTTTCAACCAGCACCAATTTGGCCTCACCCCCCCCGAACAGATGCTTGAACAGCAGCGCAAAATTGGTGTTAACCTGCTCGAATGCGGTCAACAATCGTTCGCGACCCTCGCGGTTCAGGTTGGCAATCCCGGTTCGCAATTTCTTGATCGCTCCTTCCAGATCGTTCTTTTCGCTGACCAGCAGGTCATGTTCTTCCTGAACTTCGCGCGCATCTTCTTCCGCGCGCAGGTTCACGGCACCCAAAGCATCGCGCTGCCGCTTCAACCGGTTCACGTCATGCTCGATCGCTTGCGCAGCGGGCATCGTTTCCGGGTCCGTATCCAGATCTTCCAGCAATTGTTCTGGTGTGGTTTCCTGTTCCTCTGCGATCCGACTGGCAGCATAGGTAACGGTTTCGCGCGCTGCATCTGCCCGGGCTTCGGCGCGCGCCCGCCCCTCGCGGGCCTCTGATGCCGCGCGCTCAGCGTCACGTTCACCGGCCAGTGCCACCCGCTGCGCTGTGTCGGCTTTTGCCAAAGTATCCCCGGCCTCTTTGCGCCGAATATCAGCATCGCCAATCGCATCTGCCAGCTCCGAACGTTTCGCAGCAATCTCCGCCGGTGCATTGGTAGCAGATTTCAGATCAGATTCAGATTTTTCGCGCCGTTCCAGTAGTTCGCCAATTCGTTTTTCCGCGGTTTCCAGCCGGTGGCGCCAACCGCTGACTTCCTTGGTCACTTCCTGTGACCGCCTGATCCGCGCTTCACCTTCGCGGCGCAGTTCGTCGTGGTCAGATCTTTTCGCCATCATCGTAATCCGCGAGGCTTCAACCGTTATCTTGATATCCTCAACTTCGTTTCGGGCCGCATCCAGATCACCCAGATCAGCCACGGTAGCTTCGGCCTCTTTCAACCGCCCCCGTGCACTCATCGCTTCTTCTTCATGGCGTGAAACAGCCATCGACAAACTTTCCAGCTTGCCGCCTGCTATGTTGCGATCGGCCTCAGCACGAGACATCGCCCTGCTTGCCTGGGTCATTTCGCGGTCTGCATCACGGCGTGTATCCCTGGCAACCTGGTCCGCCTCGGTCATTTCTGCTAATCGGGATTTCAACAGATCGTGGGCTTGCACTGCCCCAGTGGCGCGCGCTGTTGCTTCTTCCAGGTCCTGTTTCAATTCCTGCAACCTGTTTAGTTGCTGCAATCGCAGTGCAGCGGCACTTGGCGCATCTTCTGCACCGGCCCGAAAACCGTCCCAGCGCCACAAATCACCTTCGATTGAAACCAGCCGCTGCCCCGGCAACAGTTCTGATTGCAACCGCGCCCCGTCAGAGGTGTCGATCAACCCAACCTGCGCCATGCGTCGCACCAAAACTTCTGGTACATTCACATAATTTGTCAGCGCCTTGACCCCCATCGGCAACATTTGCGGATCAGCATAACCCGGCATCGTTGCCCAGCCCGATGCTGCATCACGGCCCACCTGAGGGGCGCGCAAATCATCTGCCAGTGCTGCACCCAATGCCTTTTCGTATCCCGACTGAACCTGCAATTGATCCAGAACCTGGCCATTCTCAGCGGTGTCACGTTCCACCAGTCTTGTCAGCGCCCCAACTTCAGCCCGCAATGCGTTTGCTTCGCCTTCGGCCTCAGATCGCCCAGCGCGTGCTTCCGCTTCTTTGGTTTGCGCCTCAGCACGCGCATCATCTGCGGCCAGCAATGCAACTTCTGCTGCTTCTGCCGCTTCTGCTGCAGCCTTCTGCGCTTTTTCAGCCGCCGAAAATGCTTTGCTTGCATCCGCCAGCGCGGTTTCTGAGGAACTCACCGCCTCACGCGCCCGCTCTGCTTCGGCTTCTCCTTTTTCCAGTGTCTTGCGGCTGTCTTCCAGCAAACGATGCGCGGAATGGTGCCGCGCCGACAACCGTGCCACGTCTTCACTCAGCTCACTCAGCGCGTCTTCGCGTTCCTGCAATATCCGCGCTGCATCTCGTGCTTCGCCAGCAGCGCCTTCTAACCGGGCCGCATGACCTTCAGATGCCTTGGCCAGTTCGCGCGCTTCCCAATCCAGGCGTTCAATAGTTTCCCCGGCATCGCGATTTAGCGCTTCTTCACGCTCGCTATCCTTGCTAAGTTGCTGGATCCGCGCCTTCAGCGTTTCGATTGCCTCTAGCGCCGCACTTTCCTGATCGGCCAGCGTATCGCGCTGAACCTGCAGGCGCTGCAGCACCGCTGCTGCAATTGCTTCTTCTTCGCGCAATGGCGGCAAAGCATCGTCGCAGACTTCGCGTGCTCTGGCAGCCTCAAGCGCTGCCCGTTCTGCTTGCGACGCAGCCTTTGCCCGCTCACTCAGCAACGCATCTGCTGATGCGCGCGTTTCCTCGGCCTCTTTCCAGCGCCTGTACAACAACATGCCTTCGGATTTGCGCAAACCCTCACCGAGTTCGCGATACCTTGCCGCTTGTCGCGCCTGCCTTGCCAATTGCCCCAATTGATTTGCAAGTTGTTCAACCACATCATCAACGCGCAACAGGTTGGTTTCAGCACCTTTCAGTTTCAATTCGGCCTCATGGCGTCGTTGATACAAGCCCGAAATCCCGGCGGCTTCTTCCAAAATGCGACGGCGCGCTTTGGGCCGGGCGTTGATTAGTTCACTGATTTGCCCCTGGCGCACCAGCGCCGGGCTGTGCGCACCCGTGGATGCATCGGCAAACAACATTTGCACATCGCGCGCGCGCACATCTTTGGTGTTCACTTTGAACGCGCTGCCAACATCCCGGGTGATCCGCCGGGTTATTTCCAGATTATCGCTATCGTTGAACCCGGATGGCGCCAGCCGATCAGAATTATCGATCATCAGCGCCACTTCGGCAAAGTTGCGCGCAGGTCGGGTAGCGGCACCGGCAAAGATCACATCTTCCATACCACCACCCCGCATCGCGGTGGGGCGGTTTTCCCCCATCACCCAACGCAGTGCTTCCAGCAGATTTGATTTGCCACAACCATTAGGCCCGACGACCCCGGTCAGACCATCGGCAATGATCAGATCGGTCGGATCAACAAAGCTTTTAAAGCCATTAAGTCGTAGCTTGTTAAATCGCACGTCAGCGCGGTCCTTAGGGTGATTCCTGTAGGCCGCGATTGTCCCGACCAAGGCCGCCTAAGTCAACGAAGAACCGCAAGGTATGGATAGGTCAGCGAAATTATCCACAAGATATGGACAATTTTGGTCGGAGAGTGCCCGATTGGATTTATCTGATTGCCGAAAGAGGATCAGCCTTGTCATCCGTCCAGATTTTGCCGCCGTCAGATGTTATCGGTTCCCACCTGTCGTCCTGCAACAGATCCGCTATCTTTTCCGGGTCCGGTGACATCACCAGAACAATCGATGATCGGGCACCCTTTGGCAGCACCTCACCAGGTGAAGGAAAATCGAACTGAATCGCTGCACCAAGGCCAAGCCGCGACGCAATGCGTGCCAGTGGCTGGCTGATATCAAAGTAACGGTTTGAGATATGGAAAACCATCAACCCATCTTCCGTTAGCCTTTCGGTATATAGTTGAACCGCTTCAAGAGTCACCAGATGCAACGGAATAGAATCCGAACTGTAGGCGTCCAGAACCAGGGTATCGAAGTGGAAATCCTGGTGTTCCAGAACGATACGCGCATCGCCCAGGTGGGTTTGGGATCCCGGCGCACATTCGGACATGAAGTTAAACATCGACGTGTCCCGCGCGACGCGATCCACCATAGCGTCGATTTCATAGAATTCCCATTGCTGGCCGGGTTGTGAATAGCAGGCCAGTGATCCGATGCCCAAGCCGACAATGCCAATGCTCTTGCTCTGCACTCCGTGTTCTGATCTGAGGATCTGCGCCATCGGGCTTTCCGGGTAATAATAGGAAAGTGGCGTCGGCAGATGCGAATCCTGATCAACAGCCTGATAGCCGTGCACAGTTGTGCCATTGCCATACACTCTCAAATTGTCCGTCTCAAAAACAATGTGCGCCCCGAAGAAACTGCGGTCCTTGAACAGATACGCGCCTTTATCGGCAAAAATGTCAGTCCCTAAGAACAGCCCGATTGCGCAGACAATTGTCACCGGCGTCTTACTGAACACAATCAAGGCGATGGCGAAGAAGGCCATCAGCCCCATCGCAAACTGCATTGGCATCGGGCGCGCTAATATCCCATCAACAAGCAGAAAAGGAACCAACACGATTGCCGCAACGAAAACCCCCATCGACACCGCGCGTGCATTCAATGTGTAACCCGCACCCATTAGCATAGCTGCGCCCAGAACGATCGAAACCTGTATTTCATAAATATCGTTGAACAGAACCGGTGCCAGTATCGAATTGAACAATCCGCCCAACGCGCCGCCCACGGATATTGTAATATAAAATAGGGTTAGATGCCGCGCTTTTGGGCGGCTAACATACAGCGTTCTGTGGGCCTCGACAGACACGAAAAATAGTGCCGGCGCATAAAGTACCGCACCTGACCAGGTCAGATGGCTGCCTACCCAATGGCTCATCAATATCGCAAGCATCGCAAGCGAAGCGATGGCCAGATAGCGTGAAATCTGCTGCCCAAACAGTTGCGGCTTTGAGAACGTGATTACAAAAGAGAAAATATAAAGTGCAAATGGCACCACCCAAATCAGCGGAAACGATCCAAGATCGGTGCTGACTTTGGTCGTGATCGCCAACATCAATGACGATGGAACGAACGCAAAAAACAGCCACTTGGCAATGGTCACACCCGAAACCTTGTCAACTGGCAGGCCCAAACTAGAATCACCACGCAGAACCGCTTCTTTGGGTCCTTTCAGTGCCAGAATTCCACTAATCGCCAGAAACCCGCCAAAACCCACAAACGCCGCGGCCCAACCGCGCCCTATTTCTGAAATGCCAAAAACAGGACCGGCAAGAAACGGAAAGGAAAGCAGCGCCAACAATGAACCAAGATTGCTGGCCCCATATAAAAAATAGGGATCATTCGCAGACGGACCACCAGATCGGGCATACCATGTCTGCAACAGTGGCGCATTCGCCGACAGCATACCAAAGGGCGCACCGACCCCTACCGCGAACAACAGCAAAGTCTGCCAGGCGGTGGAGATCGCCGGATCGTAGGCCCAATCGCTGGCAACAGAAAGCGGTAAGAACCACAAGGAAGCTGCCCATAGCAGAAAATGAACCGGCAACTGCAATTTCGGGGTAACATATTGGCTTAGAAAATGAGCATAAATGTAACCAGCCAACAGAACCACCTGGAAAAACAGCATCGCGGTCGTCCAGACGCCTGCCGCGCCACCGATTTTCGGTAACACCAATTTAGCAAACAGCGGCTGAACAAAAAACAAAAGGCTAGCGCTCAGGAATATGGTCAGTGTGAAAATGACTGGTACAAACACACGCCGAAAAAATCCTTGCGGAAGTTCACTGATCAAATCGCTCACGATGTATTCCTGCCTCGAAATCCTGCTGGGCTCTAACAGCATATATTTGTTGCGACTCCAAGCGCTCAACTGAATGCTGGATAGATTGAGCATCACATGTTGCTCTTATCGCAGTGCCGCAAAGCACACATTTCTCGTCGCATTCCCCCTTGACCATTCATGCCGATTCACGCCAAATACACGCGCATGGTTTCCCCGATCAACATGCCAAGCATGGGGGGAACAATTGGGAATGTGGTGCAGGTGACCCAATCAGGGGCCTAACTCCACAGCCGCCCCCGCGACTGTAAGCGGTGAGCGTTTCGTCATTGGCCACTGGGGCAACCTGGGAAGGCGACGGCGCGCTACGACCCGCAAAGCCAGGAGACCAGCCATGCGTGAACCCTGCCGTCGGGTGTGACGGAACAAAGGAGTATACGACATGACAACCAAGACACTTACGCCAACCCACGTTTCAGTAGATACCAGCATTCTTGGCATCGCCAGCGCTGCATTGGCCGGAATATTTTTGCTGCTTGCGGCTGGCTTTGCGCAGGCATCTGTGATGCATGACGGCGCGCATGATACACGCCACGCCATCGCTTTCCCCTGCCACTGATCCAATGACTAAAAACCTGTTCACCAGCGCGTTGTTCGCTGGTTTGACAGCGGGGCTGCTTGCGGCCTTGTTGCAGTTCTGTCTTGTGATCCCTCTGCTGCTGGAAGGGGAACTATACGAAACTGGTGTCCGTACCCATTTCGCCGCCAGTCTGGACGCCCCGGTGCAAAGCCCCGCCGGCCCTGCCGACGGGTTGACGCAAGACCCATCTCGCCATCTAAAAACCATCGGTTTCAGTGTCGTGGCCTACACGGCTTTCGCACTGTTACTGGTTGCGGGTATGGCACTGGCCGAACGCAACGGTCATCACATTACGCCACGTTCCGGGCTGATGTGGGGAATTTCCGGGTTCATCGCCATGCACCTAGCCCCAGCTGTTGGCCTGCCCCCCGAATTGCCCGGCACTATTGCCGCTGAGGTTGCACAACGCCAAATTTGGTGGCTGGCAACGGTTATTGCTACTGCACTGGGGCTTGGCCTGATCACCTTTGGTAATACCATGGTTCTGAATGTCATCGGAATCATCGCAATTGCCCTGCCTCATATCATGGGCGCTCCGCATCTGGATACATATTTTGGCATCGCACCACCCGAACTGTCAGCGCATTTTGTAACCCGCAGCCTTGGCGTCGCCGCCGCAAGCTGGGCGGTTCTGGGATTTGCTGCTGCATTCTTTTGGATCCGCGGTCGTACAGCAGGCTGATACGCCCTGAAAGGTACTAAAAATGGCACAAAAAATACCCGCAACCGTCGTCACAGGCTTTCTTGGCAGTGGAAAAACCACTTTGATCCGGCACATGTTGGCAAATGCAGGTGGCAAACGAATTGCGCTGATCATCAACGAATTCGGTGATCTGGGCATTGATGGTGACATCCTCAAAGGTTGTAGTGATGAAACCTGCACTGATGACGATATAATGGAACTGTCCAATGGTTGCATTTGCTGCACCGTGGCCGAAGATTTCATTCCGACCATGCAAAAGTTGCTGGAACGAGACAACAAGCCGGACCACATCGTCATCGAAACATCGGGTCTTGCTTTACCACAACCACTTGTTCGCGCCTTCAACTGGCCGGAAATCTCCACTCAGGTCACCGTTGATGGGGTCGTAACGGTAGTAGATGGCAAGGCTGTAACCGAAGGCCGGTTTGCCCACGATGTCGCAGCGATTGATGCACAGCGCGCGCAAGACGATACGCTTGATCACGAAACGCCCCTTTCCGAACTTTTCGAGGATCAGATTGCCTGCGCCGACATGATTATCGTCAACAAAACAGATCTTCTCAGCCCGCCCCAGACTGATCAGATCACTCGCAACCTGCGCAACCAAAGTCGCGCTTCGGTTCAGGTGGTCAAAACGTCAATGGGTGTGCTGCCTGTTGATGTCCTGCTTGGTCAGGGTGTTGGGGCAGAAAATGATCTGAGCGAACGTCATGAAATCCACCACCATCATCATGCAGATGATGCGGATCATCACCACCATCATGACCATGATGAATTTGAAAGTTTTGTGATCAGCACCGGCGAAATTACGGATCCCGGTGCTTTCACAAAACAAATCGCCAACCTCATCAACGCTCACGATATTCTGCGTCTGAAAGGCTTCATTGCGGTGAAAGACAAACCGCTGCGTTTGACGTTGCAAGCTGTCGGCCCGCGGATAGACAGCTATTTTGATCGTCCTTTTGGGGCACAGGAACCCCGTCAAACGCAACTGGTTCTTATCGGTCAGGCCGGAATGGACCGCGTCGCAATTACTGATGCACTGGCTGGATGACACTGGTCATCAGAAAAGAAAGCCCGTTAACGTCGGACGCTCGCGCCTTAATAGAAGGATCGGAATCCTCCTTGCGCGCGGTATATACGGCCGATGAATGTTTTTCTTTTTCACCCGAAGAACTCGATACTGCTGAAACCCAGTTCTTTATCGCGCGCAAAAACGACAACCCAATCGGCTGCGTCGCTATATGCGCCCAATATGACTACGCCGAGATCAAACGACTGTTCGTCACCCCTGCAGCGCGGGGTACCGGGGCTGCACAGCGGTTGATGCAACATCTGGAAGCCCAGGCAAAGCAATCCGGTTATACCGTGATCCGCTTGGAAACAGGTTCTAAACTTGCCGCCGGGGTCGCGCTTTACAAAAAACTCGGGTATCGGATACGCGGCCCCTTTGGTGACTACTGCGATCACCCGGCCAGTCTGTTTATGGAAAAACACCTCTGATCAAAGGCGACAAGACTTGTTTCGACTTTCCTTAAATATCCTCGCCGCAGGCTCCTCGTACAACCGCAGGCGCAAACGCTGATGCACCTTCTTGCGGCCACTCCCGGCGCTATTGACGACGGTACAGATCCGGTTGATCTGGGTCAGTCCCCCGCCGACGTGGTCTTTATCTCAGCCGCTGACACCGAACTCGCCGCCCTTTCGCAGGCGCGCACTGAAATGACAACCCCACCAACCCTGCGCCTGGCCAACCTGATGCACCTGCGCCATCCGATGTCAGTTGACCTGCATATCGAAAATTGCGCCAGCAAATCGCGTATCGTCATTGCCCGCATCCTGGGTGGTGTCGGGTACTGGAAATATGGCTTTGAACAATACGCGGCCTACCTGCATAATGCAGGCGTGCCATTCGTGGCCCTTCCCGGTGATGACAAACCCGATCCGGATTTACGAAAGTTTTCCACAGTTTCAGAAGAAAACTACCAGGCGCTTTGGGCCTACATGGTCGAAGGTGGCCCTCACAATGCCACCAATTTCCTGACCTACGCCAGCTATATGCTGGGCGAAAGTGAAAAACCCGTGCCTGCCAAGCCGTTGCTGCGCGCTGGTCCGTACTGGCCTGGTACTGGCATCTCCAACTTAGAAACAGTTAAGGAAAACTGGATCGAGAATGCCCCGGTCGTTCCGGTCGTATTTTACCGCGCTTTGGTACAGGGCGCGGGTCTTAACCCGATCAACCGATTGACCCGCGCGTTGTTGCGTCAGAAATTAAACCCATTACCTGTTTTCGTTGCTTCGCTGAAAGATCCGATCTCGGTTGCTACTCTTGAAATCCTGTTCAAACAGGCCGCCCCGGATGTGATCCTGAATTGTACATCCTTTGCAGTTGGATCACCTGATCCGGGGGGGCAATCAGCCAGCCCTTCTAACCCTCTTGCCTCATCCGCCGCCAACTCAGCACCCGTCTTTCAGGTGGTCCTTTCTGCATCCGCCGAAGATGATTGGTTATCCGGTCTGACTGGTCTGTCCGCGCGCGATATCGCGATGAACGTTGCCCTGCCCGAAGTTGACGGCCGAATTCTATCACGCGCGATTTCGTTTAAAGGTGAAGCCTACTATGACGACGCCACCGAATGCCCAATCGCCACATATCAGGCCCGCGGTGACCGGGTCGATTTTGTCGCACAACTGGCGTCGAATTGGGCAAATTTGCGCAACATCCCGGCAAACAACAGAAAAGTTGCGCTTGTTCTGGCCAATTATCCAAACAAAGACGGCCGGCTTGCAAATGGCGTTGGTCTGGATACACCCGCAGCGACCATCCACGTACTGAAATTACTCTCACAAAACGGCTACGCCGTTAGTGATCCACCTGATACCCCCGATGTACTGATGCAACAAATACTGGCAGGCCCAACCAACTGGCTGACAGACAGGGTTGATCGTACCGGTGGTGTCAAACTCGATCTCGCGACATATCTCAAACATTATTCGGCCCTCCCATGGGAACTGAAACAAAAGGTCGAGGACCGTTGGGGAAGCCCAGATTCCGATCCTTTCTTTTCAGCAGAAATATCCGCGCCGCAGGCCACCGCCGCAGGCGGTTTTTCCCTTTCCATCCTGACTTTTGGCAATGCTGTTATCGGCGTGCAACCGGCCCGCGGCTATAATATTGATCCCACCGAAACCTACCATTCCCCCGATCTTGTTCCGCCACACAACTATTTTGCATTTTACATCTGGCTGCGCCACGTCTTGGGTGCCCACGCCATCACCCATATGGGCAAACACGGCAATCTGGAATGGCTCCCCGGCAAGGCACTGGCCCTCAGCCAAAACTGTCTGCCCGAAGCAATCTTTGGCCCTTTGCCCCATATCTATCCTTTCATCGTCAACGATCCCGGCGAAGGTACGCAGGCCAAACGCAGGGCACAGGCTGTGATCATCGATCATCTGACCCCCCCACTGACCCGCGCTGAAACCTACGGGCCCTTGCGTGATCTGGAAGCGTTGGTTGATGAATACTACGAGGCCGCAGGCGTCGACGCCCGCCGCATCACCTATTTGCGCCGCGAAATCCTGACCCTAACGTCCTCCACCGGGCTAGACGTTGATGCCGGCATGACCGGGCAGGATGAAGAAACCGATCTGGCAAAGCTTGATGCTTATCTCTGCGATCTCAAAGAAGCACAGATCCGCGATGGCCTGCATATCTTTGGCCAGTCACCAACCGACCAGCTTGAACGCGATCTGGTGATGGCACTGGTGCGCATCCCGCGTGGTGACGGTCAGGGTGGAAATGCGTCGCTGATCCGCGCGCTGGCTGACGATCTGTTGCTTGATTTCGACCCGCTTGATTGCGACATGGCGCAAAAATGGACAGGCCCACGTCACAAATTCCTGCGCGCGGCAAACAGTGATACCTGGCGTAGCTTCGGCGATACAGTTGAACGCCTTGAATGGTTATGCGCGCGAATGATTGACGGGCTGAAACCTGATCCGGCCTGGAAGCGCACAACTGCGGTGATTGAGGAAATCCATGCAATGGTTTTCCCAGCGTTGCGTGCCTGTGGCCCTGCCGAAGGGGCTGGTCTTCTTACCGCTCTTTCGGGGCAATTTGTTGAACCGGCACCATCCGGTGCACCCACCCGGGGGCGGCTTGATGTCTTGCCGACTGGTCGCAATTTCTTTTCGGTGGACAGCCGCGCTGTGCCAACCCCGACCGCCTGGGCACTGGGCTGGAAATCAGCATCTCTGCTTGTTGATAAATACCTGCAAACCCACGGTGACTGGCCCCGCACAATGTTACTGACCGCCTGGGGTACAGCCAACATGCGCACCGGGGGTGATGATGTTGCTCAGTGCCTTGCGCTAATGGGGGTGAAACCGAAATGGGACAGCGCCAATCGCCGCGTCACCGGGTTTGAAGTCATTCCACACACCGCACTGGGCCGCCCACGTGTTGATGTCACATTACGGGTTTCCGGATTTTTCCGCGACGCGTTTCCGCAACTCATTTCACTGGTTGATTCTGCCGCCCGTGCGGTGATGGCGATGGATGAACCCGATGATATCAATCCTGCCGCCGCACGCGCGCGATCCGAAGGTGATGCTGCACAGTACCGCGTCTATGGCTCCAAACCTGGTGCCTACGGTGCTGGCCTTCAGGCAATGATCGACGAACGGTTGTGGGCAAACAAATCCGATCTGGCCGAAGCCTACCTTGAATGGGGCAGCTACGCTTACGGCAAGAACAGTGAAGGTAACAAAAACCGCGCCGGTTTTGAAACGCGCTTGTCCCAGGCACAGGCTATTGTGCAAAATCAAGACAACCGCGAACATGATTTGTTGGACAGTGACGATTATTACCAGTTCGAAGGCGGTGCGTCGGCAGCTGTATCAACTTTGCAAGGTCAGGACCGCCCGATTTACCACAATGATCATTCACGCCCCGAACGCCCGGTTATCCGCTCACTGGATGATGAGATTGGACGTGTCGTACGATCCCGCGTGGTCAACCCCAAATGGATCGAGGGCGTCAAACGCCACGGCTACAAAGGTGCCTTCGAAATTGCCGCGACTGTTGACTACATGTTCGCCTTTGCTGCCACAACGGGCGCGGTCAAAAGTCACCATTTTGATCTGGTCCACGCAGCTTTTCTGGAGGATGAAGACACAAGGGATTTCATTCAATCCAACAACCCGGCAGCCTTGCGCGAAATAGCTGAGCGCCTGAGCGAGGCAATCGACCGAGGTCTCTGGGTGCCAAAATCCAACTCTGCTCGTGGGCTGGTCAACCAGTTGCAAAACCTATGATCAATGTTCTTTTCGTTTGCGGCAAAGCCCGAATACGAAGCCCGCTCGCCGCAGATATTCTGAACCGCTGGCAGGGTTACTAAACCGATTTTGCCGGCCTGAGTAACGATGCCGACGAAGTGCTGGCCTACGAACATATCGAATGGGCGGATAAAATACTTGTAATGGAACACAAACAGAAGAAACGGCTGCGGCAGAAAATTGGTCGCCGTGCTGCCGGGCTGAAACTGAATTCTCTGGACATTCCTGATGATTTTGGGGCTAACGATCCAGTGCTTGTCGATTTGCTTGTCCGAAAGCTCTCCTTCCATTTTGGATCAGCGCAATGACCCACTTGCGTTATGCCAATAAATCCGATGCCCTTCAGCGCGACACACTTATCGATATCACACGCGCCAGCCCAAAACTGATGCAAGCGCTGCGCACAGCCAGAAACCTGAACCCGCCTGACTGGTGGATCGTATCCGGTGCCATCTATAATCAGGTCTGGAACCATCTGACCGGCCGCCCGGATTTGTTCGGCGTCAAAGATATCGATTTGTTTTACTTTGATCGCGACACCAGTTACGAGGCCGAAGACCGCATCATTCAAACAGCCACGTCGCTTTTTGCCACCGATCCGCCAATTGAAATCCGCAATCAGGCACGGGTTCATCTGTGGTATGAACAACATTTTGGCGAAAACTACAGTGCCCTTGAAAACTGCCAACAGGCTATTGATCGTTTCGCCAGCAAAACCCATTCTGTCGGCATGCGCCTGCGCGACGATGACAGCATTGATATCTACGCCCCGTTCGGGCTGAACGACATATTTTCGTTTCTCGTCACGCCCAATACAACACGCAACAACCGGCAAACCCACGAACGAAAATCCGCGCGCCAAATACAGCTTTGGCCGGAACTGAAAATTGTACCTTGGCCTGACGAACCGATCTAGGGCAACACGCAGTCCACCTGCGCTTTGATGATCGCCTGATCCCCTTCTAATGATCTGCCCTGAACCTCGCACCCCGTCGCTATTTCTATTGCCCGCATCGCCTTGGCCAGAATCAACCGCTTTCCCGGCAAGGGTTCAAAACTGATCCGGTGCACTTCGACCCGGCTGGATCCGGATGCCATATAAACTTTGAAGGAACTGTCTGCGATGGTCACGACCTGCATCGGCTGACCCAGCATTGAAACGCTGGTACAGCCCGTTAGCACAAATCCTAAGCAGAAACATATAATTCGAATGACCATCCCACAATCATGGCCCCACTTGGTTAACGACTGGTAAATCACTTGCATTGACCAAATACCGACCTTTCACAGCACCTGCACCACTGATACATTTCCCCAAAACCAGATATACAATACCCAGTTCACCGAGGGCAGCATGACAAATCAAACACCAAGCGATACTGATCGACACAACATGAAGATGGCCAAGAAAAAGGCCGCGCGAGATAAGATCATGGCCACCAAGACCGACAAAAAAGGTCTGATCATCGTCCATACCGGCAAAGGTAAAGGCAAATCTTCTGCTGCTTTCGGGATGATTTTTCGCTGCATTGCCCATGATATGCCCTGCGCCGTCGTGCAGTTCATCAAAGGTGGCATGTCCACCGGGGAACGCGATCTTATCCTGTCAAAATTTACCGATAAATGCGCGTTTCACACCATGGGCGAAGGTTTTACCTGGGAAACACAGGATAAATCCCGTGACATCGAAATGGCCAGCGCCGCATGGGAAAAGGCCAAAGATCTGATCCGTGATCCAAACAACAAAATGGTGTTGCTTGATGAAATAAACATCGCGTTGCGTTATGATTATATTCCAATTGCAGATGTGGTGAAATTCCTGAAAACTGAAAAACCGGAAATGACCCACGTGGTGCTAACCGGGCGTAACGCCCACGCTGATCTGATCGAGGTTGCTGATCTCGTCACAGAAATGGAGCTGGTCAAACACCCGTTTCGATCAGGCATTAAAGCCCAGATCGGGGTGGAGTTTTAGGAATGATAGGGCCAGCAGAAATCCGGGCTGCCCACACCCGTATCAATCCACATCTTCGTCAGACACCCAGCCTTCAGATCGAACCTGGGGCGCTATGTGATGGTACGGTTGGACTAAAACTGGAACTGTTCCAGCACACCGGATCATTCAAGGTGCGCGGTGCGCTGAACACCTTGCTGGCCAACCCAACGTCAGACGCTGGCGTCGTGGCGGTATCAGGCGGCAATCACGGCGCTGCTGTTGCTTTTGCAGCAACCAAGCTGGGTGCGCGCTCCACCATTTTTGTCCCCCAATTGGCAGGCCCTGTCAAGCTGGATAGAATGCGGGGCTTCGGGGCCGAGGTCATCGTTTCCGATCTGGATTTCATAACGCTGACCGGGCAGTTCCGCAAGTTCGCCAAAGAAACCGGCGCGCTTGCCGTTCACCCCTTCAACGACCCATTGGTTATGGCAGGACAAGGAACCGTCGCACAGGAAATCGAACAGCAACTGCCTGAACTTGACACATTGTTCGTGTCGGTTGGGGGGGGCGGTTTAATTGGTGGCGTTGCAGCCTGGTATGGAAACCGCATCAAAATCATCGCCGTTGAATCCGAAGGGACACCAACATTTGCGACGGTTTTGAAAGATGGGCCAGACACCGAAATCACGGTTTCCGGCATCGCGGCCAGTTCACTTGGTTCCCCGACAATCGGATCACTGTCCTATGACATTTTAAACCGATTTGACGTGCCATCAATCGTGGTTCCTGACCATGCGATCATTGAAGCAGGGCGGCGCCTTTGGGATTGCGCACGGATAATCTGTGAACCCGGTGCAGCAACCGCGCTTGCCCCGCTGACGTCCGGCGTTTATGTCCCGAAAAAGGATGAACGTGTCGGGGTGCTGATTTGCGGCGGTAACGCATCGCCAGACTGGTTTCTGTAAACACGACCGTTATCAAAAGCTTTTTATCTCAATCAGAAACAGCGCCCTAAAATTGTTTAATGGTTTTAGCATTTCCTGACGTAGCAAGCTGCACTTTTGCCATTCTTTCCTTTTCCCCCAATGCCCGTATCTCGGTCAGTGTTAGCCCGGTTGACAGCGCCTCTGGATCCAACTTCAGTTCAATCACAGCGGGTAGGTTTGCGGCGACAGCCCTTTCAAAAGCTACCGGGAAATCATTCGTGCTTTCAACGGCTTCGCCATGTCCACCATAGGCCCGCGCCAAGGCTGCAAAATCTGGATTGGCCAGATCAGTGCCGCTAACCCGCCCGGGATAGCTTTTTTCCTGATGCATCCGGATCGTTCCGTAGCGCCCATTATTGGCGACCACCACAATCACGTTCGCCCCATGCTGAATTGCCGTCGACATCTCGTTCAAAGTCATCTGGAAACAACCATCCCCAGCAATGCAAACCACTGTTTTTTCGGGGAAATTCAACTTGGCCGCAATCGCCGCCGGAAACCCATACCCCATACTGCCAGATGTGGGGGCCACCTGTGTTCCATAGGTTTTGAACCGGAAATACCTGTGAACCCACGCCGCAAAGTTGCCCGCACCATTGGTCAGAACCGCATCTTCGGGCAAATGTTGGCTAAGCCAGCCCATGATTTCTTCCATTTTCACGGCACCCGGTGTTTCCTTTGGCTCTTGCCATGCCTTGTAATCTGCACGCGCACCTTGCATCCAATCAGTCCAGACGGGGTTCTTTAACCCATTGGTCTTACATAATTTTTCGATTACATTTGCCGCATGTGCAGTAATGCTTAAATCGGTTCGATAAACAGTTCCCGGCAAATCGGGATCCGGGTGAACATGCACGATCACGTTGTCCGGGTTTGCCGGATCAACCAGTTCGTAGCCCGACGTAGTAATGTCTCCAAACCGAGACCCAAGAATTAATAGAAGATCTGCATCCTGCAATCGTTGGCCCAGTTTTGGATTCATCCCAACACTCAGATCACCCACGTAGGTAGCTGCTCGGTTATTCATGTAATCCTGCCTGCGAAATGCAGCAGCCACCGGCACTTGATAAGCGGCCGAAAACATCTCCAAATTTTTTGCGGCTTCAGCGGACCAGCCTGATCCACCGGAAACCACCAGTGGCCGTTTTGCCTTTGCCAATGCCGCAACAATCTGATCAATCTGGCTATCAGTAACACCAGCAGTTGCTATCGGAGTAGGTTTCAAAAACTGAACTTCGGTTGTTCCGCTCAACATATCTTCTGGCAGCGCCAGAACCACCGGCCCCGGGCGTCCCGACCGGGCCACGCGAAACGCACGGGTGACATATTCTGGCAAGCGGTCAATATCGTCAACTTCAGCTACCCACTTGGCCATTGATCCAAAAAACGATTTGTAATCAACTTCTTGAAATGCCTCCCGGTCACGATGTCCCCGTGCTATCTGACCAACAAACAACACCATTGGCGTGCTGTCCTGTGCTGCAACATGCACGCCACATGATGCATTGCTGGCACCGGGGCCGCGTGTAACAAAGGCGATACCGGGCCGCCCAGTCAGCTTGCCGGTAGCTTCGGCCATCATCGCCGCCCCGCCTTCGTGGCGACACACGATGTTTTCAATTCCACTGTCATGGAACCCATCCAAAACTGCCAGAAAGCTTTCACCCGGTACCGAAAACACCCGTTCCACACCCTGAGCTTTCAGCTGATCCACAAGAATTTGCCCGCCATGTTGCATTATGCACAATATCCCATATTTCTTTGTCGCTCTTGCACTTCGACTCAATCTATCTAAGTCCAATCAGAACACTTCCGGAAAGACCATCAAAATGTTGCGACCCAAATTACTTGGCATATCTGGCTCTCTGCGTGTGGATGCGACGAACCGCAAACTAATACGCGAAGCCGCCCGCATTTTTGGGGATGCATCTTATGTTGAGGCTGATCTCCACCTGCCACTTTACGATGGCGACGTTGAAAATGCTGACGGCATTCCCGACATTGTACAGGCCCTGGCCGACCAGATTGCGCACGCGGATGCAATCCTGATTTCAACCCCCGAATACAACAAATCAGTTTCAGGTGTTCTGAAAAATGCACTAGATTGGGTCAGTCGCACAGAATCCAACCCCTGGCTCGAAAAGCCGGTGGCCCTGATGTCTGCTGCTGCCGGGCGTACGGGTGGCGAACAGGCACAGGCTATTTTGCGCCTTTGCATGGTATCATTTCGCCCGCGGATTGTTCCGGGACCGCAGATGAACCTTGCGGGATCCGGTAATGCTTTTAACGACAACGGACAGCTTTCGGATGAACGATCAATCAGAACGCTTACAGAACTAATGGCAGGCCTGCGCGCACAAATCGGGCATTAGTTGAACTTCACGGCAAATTTGATCAGGCATCAATTCAAACAAGGTTTGATATTTCGATCAGGTTGGCATCCGGGTCGCGTATATAAATGGATACTATCGGCCCGGTGGCCCCCGTTCTGCCCACCGGCCCGCCCGCAATTTCAATATTCTGCCCGGCCAGATGCATTGCCCAATCAGCAAGCCGCGTGTCTGACAGAAAACACAAATCCGCAGATCCGGGTGTGGGCATCATGGCTTTCGGTTCAAATTCTTTTCCAACCTGGTGCAGGTTGATTTTCTGTGACCCAAATTTCAGCGCAGTTCTTACACTACCGTCTGCAGGGTGGAACTGTTCCACCTCTACCGACAGAACCCGCCGGTAAAATGCAACTGTCCGATCTATATCGGCCACCGTCAAAACAAGATGATCCAGTGAACGTATCTTTGGCGCCATTCCCGTTTGCCTTCCGTATTGACCTGGCTAAAGTAAGATTATGCAGGAAACGACTGGCAATACACAAACACACGACGACACGCTGGATCCAGCGCGATCCGCAGCTATGCATGCTACGTTTGGATTGTCAGGCAATGCACCAACCAATGGCGATCCTCTGCCACCATTTTGGCATAAGATTTATTTCTGGGACGTTTTGCCTGCCGCGTTGCTTGGGCAGGACGGCCACCCAAAAACCGGCACCGGCCTGATCCCCGATCTGGGGTTGCCGCAACGGATGTGGGCAGGTGGCAGGCTTACGTTTCAGAAACCAGTGCTGATTGGCCAGCATGCCAAAAAATCTACCGTGGTAGAAAATATCGTCCAGAAAAACGGGCGCAGTGGCCCGCTCGCCTTTGTCACACTGCGCCATGAGGTTTCGCAAAGCCACCAGATCTGCATCACGGAACATCAGGATATCGTTTATCGCACAGCACCCCAGACTCGTCCAGTTATCGCACCCCCTATGGCCAGAACCGATGAAACCCTTTCTGAACCAGTTGCCTTCAGCCCAACCCTTCTATTTCGCTATTCCGCCCTTACCTTCAACGGCCATCGCATCCACTATGATCTGGAATACAGCAAGGGCAAAGAAGGCTATCGCGGTCTTGTGGTGCACGGCCCGATGCTAGCGCAATTGTTGGCGCACATGGCAACCCGTCAGATCGGGCCGCTTAAGAGTTTTTCGTTCCGGGCAACTTCGGCACTGATGCATGATGAAACAGCAGATCTTTGTTGGTGCGACGGCACGCTTTGGGTGCGTGGGCCTGATGGTCGGTTATGTATGGAAGCAACGGCAACCTAAAGGTTTGCTTCCACTCTGAATTCTTCGGGAATAAGGTCGATCTCATCCAAAACCAGATCGGCCATAATCTCTGCCACTTTAGGCGCCATTCCAAAGCCGATCTTGAAACCACCATTTGCAATAAAATGGCCCGGCCTGTCTGGATAGGCACCCAACATCGGGGCGCGGGTTTTGGCGCGCGGGCGTACACCAGCCCATTTCGCCAACACCTTCGCACCGGCAAGTTGTGGGCAAACCACAAGTGCCCGGTCAATCAGGTTATCCAACAGGGTATCCGTTGCCAGTGGATCATCAAAATATCGTTCACTGGTTGACCCAACTGCAACCGTCCCGTTGTCATGTGCAATAAAGTGCAGCCCTTCAGTAAAATACTGCGGTACATCACCTGCGTCATATTTGAACAGAACGGCCTGCCCTTTCACCCCATTGCCAACCTCGCGACCATAATCACGCGACATTTCCAACAATCCTTCATACCCCGTCGCCCAGACAACGCGCCCTTCCGGATCAGCCGCAGGTACAACCTGTACTGTTAACCCGCTAAGCGCACGGGCAAGGCTGTCACACGCGCGGCGCGGGTCAATTCGGGCAGTCAGCGTATCGTGAACAACCAGACCGGTCGGGCTTGTGGGCACCCAGTCTGTAAATTCTTCTACCTGACAAACCTGCCATTTGGCCTTGCCTTCCCACAGGGTAACGGCCGCAACAACGCGTTCACGCGCCAGAGCCAACGTATGATCATCCGCAATAGGCTGAAGCCGCCCGGTCCTGCCATAACCAGACGCCAGCCCTGACGCGGCATCAACCTCAGCCCAGAAATCTTCCGCCATGATCAGGCTTTCAAACTGAAACGCCTTTTTGGGTTCCCAGCGTTCCGGTGTGTGGGGCGCCAGCGCACCAACCACACCGCCACTTGCGCCGCCGCCTACACCACGCGGATCAACCACGCGCACTTTTGCCCCGCGGCGCGCACAAGCCCATGCAATTGACATTCCGAATATCCCTGCACCCATAATGGTGATATCGACCGTTGCCAAACCGCGCGTCCTCTCGCATTGTCGCCGAAATTTCTTGTGTTTCTAGGATATCCGATGGCGACAGACCAGATGGCAACTGTAGAATGGCGTGATGGGATAACACCGGTATCCACACGCTTTGATGATCCATATTATTCGATCAACGATGGATACGCTGAATCATGTCACGTCTTTCTGGGTGGGAATGAATTGCCGGCCCGTTTTGAACCCGGTTTTCAGGTTGCTGAACTTGGCTTTGGAACCGGGTTGAACATGCTGGCGACCTTGATTGCCTGGATCGGTTCCGGGCATACTGGCCAGTTGCGGTATACCAGCTTTGAAGCCTATCCGATGTCGGCCGCCGATATCAGATTGGCGTTATTGGCGTTCCCGGCAGCACAAGCGGTTGCAGCGCCTTTTCTGGAACAATGGGAAAACGGCAAACGAACCATCAAAACCAAAAACCTTCATGCGGAAATCATTATCGGTGACGCCAGGAAAACGCTGCCAGCGTGGAAGACCAAAGCTGATGCATGGTTTTTGGATGGATTTTCACCAGCAAAAAACCCCGAACTCTGGGAAGAAAATCTGATGAAAGCCGTCGCAAAACACACCACGCCCTATGGCACATTCGCAACATATTCAGCGGCGGGTCACGTGCGCAAAAACCTTGCCGCCGCAGGCTTTAAGGTATCACGCATACAAGGGTTTGGCCGCAAAAGACACATGACCATTGGTCAGCTGGCATAACTGGGATGAGTGAAAACAACACACGCCTGGGTATCATGTTGATGATCGCCACGACTTTTGTCTTCGCAATGCAGGACGGGCTTTCACGGCATCTGGCGGGAAACTACAACGTGCTAATGGTGGTGATGATCCGTTACTGGTTCTTTGCGGCCTTTGTGATAACCCTTGCCTCTCGCAAATCCGGTGGCATCCGGCAGACCGCCAGAACCACACAACCGGCGTTGCAGGTGTTTCGGGGTCTGCTGCTGGCAGCAGAAATCTGCGTTATGGTGCTTGCATTTGTATTTCTTGGATTAGTTGAAAGCCACGCAGTCTTCACGTGCTATCCCCTATTGATAGCCGCGCTCTCCGGGCCGGTTCTTGGTGAAAGTGTCGGCTGGCGCAGGTGGATTGCGATCGGTGTTGGGTTTGTCGGTGTGATGATCATTTTACAACCCGGCATTACGGTCTTTTCCCCCGTGGCACTGATCCCGCTGGCCTCGGCCAGCATGTTTGCGCTTTATGGTTTGCTGACAAGATTTGCAGCGCGCAAAGACAGTTCAGCCACCAGTTTTTTCTGGACCGGTATAATAGGCGGTATTGCAATGACGATCGTTGGTATCTGGTCATGGGAACCGATGGCCGGGTCGGATTGGGGCCTGATGGGGGTGCTATGTGTTACTGGGGTGTTGGGGCACTGGTTGCTGATCAGATGCCTTGAAGTGGCTGAGGCCAGCGCCGTGCAGCCATTTGCCTATCTGCAACTGGTTTTCGCGTCCTTCATCGGAATTTTTGTGTTTCACGAAATGCTCAAAACAAACGTGCTCATCGGTGCGGCACTGGTGATTGCGGCTGGTGTTTTTACGCTTTTGCGTTCAGGGCAGGTGTCAAAACACCAGAACTAACGCCCCTTCAGTTCTTCAGACATACGCAGCGGAGAAATTTCGCCGCTTAACCGTGCACGATAAACCGGCAGAGATTCCATCACCCGCATTACATAATTCCGCGTTTCCCTGAACGGAATATGTTCCACCCAGTCAACTGCGTCCACTTCGTTAGATCGGGGATCACCGTATAATTTCGCCCATGTTTTTGGTCTGCTTGGGCCAGCATTATATCCCGCTGCAACCATCGGAAACGCCGGGCCAAATTCATCGATCAGTTCCGCCAGATAGGCACTGCCCAGGGTCGCGTTATATTTCGGGTCTTCAACCAGACGATCAACGCTGAATTTCAAACCCAGCTTTCTTGCCATTGCTTGCCCGGTTCGGGGCATAAGCTGCATCAACCCGCGAGCGCCGGCATGGCTTTTCGAACCCGGAAAAAATTCGCTTTCCCGGCGAACGATAGCCAATGCCAATTCGCGTGACACCGGCAATTCCCGATCGACAATCTCAGTTACCGGAAAATAGGCACGCATAATTACCGTGCCGTTCCGGGCCGCGTATTTTGCCAAATAAAGCGCTGTATAAGGTTCGTTCAGATCAAGCGCCAATTGCGCAAGTGATCCGCGTTCCTGTGCTGACAACGATTCGGCCAGATGGCGGGTAAAACGGGTAAACAGCAATGGTTTTCCGGCCTTGTGAAACAACATCGCCGCCTGCATAACCGACGATTGCCAATGGGCAGTTTCACGAAAATCAACATAGGTTTCCTGACCGGTTAGGGCCAAATCCATCGGCAACCCGGCCCTTTCCGCTGCCAGTTGACCGTAAAAGCTGGTTTGAAATTCACCGGCAAATTCATAGGCAACGCGCGCATCGTCGGGCCTGTCCAAAGCGTCATAGGCCCGCCCTTCCCAATACCCTGCGCGACCAAGGCTGATCGGGGTGTAAACGGCTACGCGGAACCTTTCAAAATGTTCCAGTGCCAGTTCAGGATTGTTCAGATCTGTCAGCGCGATAAAACCGGACAACCATTCCAGATCCGCAAAGTTACTGCCTTCGCTCATGAAGTGCTGGCTTGCCAGTTGATAGGCTACCTTTGGCTTTCCCTTGCGCATCATTTCCCGCGCCAGTTGCCTTCGCCGGTTTGCCCATTCTTCCGGTTGCCCAAGGTTTTCAGCCGACGTGCTTTGCGCCAGTATCAATTCCATTGCGCCGCTGTTGCGCCCTTTAAGCATCCGCCAAGTAAATCGAGCGTGGATAAGGCCCGGATCATTTGCCAGTGATTTGGGAACCGCTGCCACCAGTTTATCAACGCCTTTTGCCCTTTTCATCAGTCCAAGTCGAGCATTGGCAAGGGCGCGGTGCCCTTTGCTGACCAGCGCATTCATTCGGCCAGCTTCGGTTTTCTTCCCGCGCCACAACAACATATCCAACCGTTCAACATGATGGTTTTTCAGAACCGGCCCAAATCTTTTTAGAAATTCAGCCTGTTCACTTTTGTAAAATGTCAGGGTCGTCCAACTTTTCACGATAAGGGCATCTGCCGCGCTGTCAGACCCACTTTCCCGAAGTGCCGAAATCAGGCGCATGGCACCAGTGCCCGTGCGCGGTGGTTGTTGTGCAAAGTAATTCAGTACGACCTGAACAGGCGCATTTCTTGGTATTGCCCGTTCGCCCTGCTGGCGCATCAAGGGAATTCCAGGCCAATCTGAGCGGCGTTCCAGAAAATCCTGATATTCAGCAAATTTTCCAGTTCCGGACCTTAGACGATACCAGGTTACAATATCCTGACCAACCTGCCCGGCCGGTTCCATGTCTGCAGTTGCAGTTTCCCATTTTGCAGCCCCCACGGCCACCATTGCCTTGGACACTGCATCAACAGCGCGCTGATCCTGTGCGGTAACACTTGTCACCATCCAGAATACCGTTATCAGCCATATAACCACACGCTTCATGGTATTTTTCCCATTGGTCCTATGCGACAGTCCACAAGAATAATGCTCATTCCTTAATCAACAACACACAAACTTGGCAATTGTATGTTTGGCGGCTAGTTTTCGCCACAATTGCAGATGGGCGACTCACTTTGCCCCAACACGTAGGAGACGTATATCATGATCACAGGGTCCATTCCCGCCCTTGTTACGCCGTTCAGAAACGGTGAACTGGATCTCGATACGCTCAAGCAGCTTGTTGAATGGCATATTGAACAGGGCAGCAATGGGCTGGCCCCTGTCGGCACCACTGGTGAAAGCCCTACATTATCGCATGAAGAACATGAAACCGTGATCGAAACTGTCGTTAAAACGGTAGGTGGGCGCATTCCGGTTATCGCCGGCGCGGGATCAAACAACACCACAGAAGGTATCCGGTTCGTACAACACGCAGCAAAGGTTGGCGCAGATGCTGCGCTGGTGGTTACGCCTTATTACAACAAACCAACGCAGGCTGGTCTTGTTGCACATTTCAAAGCTTTGCACGACGCTGCTGAAATTCCGATCATCATCTACAACATCCCCGGTCGTTCGGTTGTGGATATGTTACCTGAAACAATGGGCGAACTGGCAAAACTACCCCGCATCGTCGGAGTCAAAGATGCAACCGGTGATGTTGCACGGGTATCCCTGCAACGTAAGACCTGCGGCGACAATTTCATTCAGCTTTCCGGCGAAGATGCCTCGGCCCTTGGGTTCAATGCTCAGGGTGGAAGTGGCGCCATTTCGGTTACCGCCAATGTCGCACCAAAACTTTGCGCTGAATTTCAGGCGGCCACGCTTGCCGGGGATTACGTCAAGGCGCTTGAATATCAGGACCGGCTGATGCCGCTGCATAGCGCGATATTCCTTGAACCGGGCTTGGTTGGTGCAAAATATGGGGCATCTTTACTGGGTAGATGCAGCCCGGAAGTTCGCCTGCCATTGACAGATTTGACCGAAGGAACCAAAGGCGAAATCCGCGCCGCGATGGTCCATGCCGGTCTGATTAATTAGCGCCGGGCGCAGGTAAAAGGCCTTATTATGGGATTTGACATCCATATGATCTGTGGCCTTACCGGTGCAGGTAAATCAATTTACGCAGAAATATTGCGTAAAAAATTGCAGGCTGTCAGGTTTTCCATTGATGAATGGAACAATTCTCTGTTTTTCATGGATCGTGATCCTGCGTCCGATTTTAGCTGGTTCTATGAAAGGGTTCAGAGATCCTGCAACCAAATGCGCAAAACAGCCGCACATGTGATCGATACTGGTACACCAGTAATTTTTGATTGCGGTTTTACTGACTTGAAAGAACGCACTATTTTTTACGATTGGGCCGATGAACATTCCTATACCGTGACCCTACATTTTCTGGACGTTGACCCGGATACAAGATGGCGCCGCGTTGAAAAACGTAACCTGGAAAAAGGCGAAACCTTCATGATCACTGTCACGCGCCCTATGTTTGACTTTATGCAAGGCATATGGGAAGCGCCGGATGCTGATGAAATGAACCGCCGCAACGGGCAACTGATAGTGTACTGAACAACAAGATGGCCAAAAATTCGGACCCAAACTACAAAATTATCGCCGAAAACCGGCGCGCTCGCTACGATTATGCGATTGAGGAAGATATTGAATGCGGCATCATGCTGTTAGGGTCCGAAGTCAAATCCATGCGCGTGGGTCAAACCAACATCGCTGAAAGCTATGCGATGATTGACGACGGTGAACTGTGGCTGGTGAATTCTTATGTGGCACCGTATCTGGCGGCAAAAACATGGGGTCACGATGAGCGGCGAAAACGCAAATTGCTGGCTTCAAAGAAAGAACTTTCCCGTCTTTGGCAAGCAACGGCGCGCAAGGGCATGACACTTGTTCCGCTGGTTATGTATTTCAATCACCGCGGCAAGGTGAAAATTAAGATCGGTATCGCCAAAGGTAAAAAGACCCAGGACAAGCGCGCCACAGAACAAAAACGCGACTGGAACCGCCAGAAAGCTCGATTGCTACGCCACAACAGTTAGGGCCGGGAACGGGACGGTCGGAAAATATGCGTTGTGACTATGCTACACAGCACCCGCCCCTTGCCTAAGCCGCCCCTCCTCGTTAGGCAATTTGCATAAAAGCAAAAAAGGCCGACCATGACACATAGTGATCCTAAAACGCTGGTCTCAACAGATTGGCTGGCCACGCATCTGAAGGATCCTGATCTGCGGATTATCGATGCGTCCTGGTATATGCCTGCTGACAAACGAAGTGGTCAGGCGGAATACAACAGCGCGCATATTCCAGGGGCACGGTTTTTCGACATCGATGATCTTTCTGATCATCGCTCTGAATTGCCCCACATGGCACCGCCTGTTGAAAAGTTCATTAGTCGCCTGCGGGCAATGGGAATTGGCGACGGCCATCAGGTTGTTATCTACGATGGTTCCGGGTTGTTTTCGGCAGCTCGGGTCTGGTGGTTGTTTCGCCTCATGGGAAAAACCGACATTGCCGTACTTGATGGTGGCCTGCCAAAATGGCTGGCCGAAGACCGGCCAGTCGAAGATTTGCCCCCGATCGTTCGTGACCGCCACATGACGGTGCAACGACAGGCACATCTAGTAAAGGATGTAACGCAGGTTGCTGCTGCATCAAAGTTGGCGGATTATGCAATTATCGATGCACGATCCGCAGCGCGATTTCATGGCCTTGAACAGGAACCCAGACCGGGGTTGCGTTCTGGTCATATTCCGAATTCGCATAACGTTTTCTACAATGGCTTGTTAAATGATGATAAGACAATGAAATCTTCTCAAGCGCTTCGAAATGTGTTCGCCAGTGCCGGTGTTGATCTGAACAAGCCTGTTATCACATCCTGTGGGTCTGGTGTTACCGCCGCGATCCTCAACCTTGCGCTTGAACGCATCGGCCATAAACGTCATTCTCTATATGATGGGTCATGGGCCGAATGGGGCATGTATGGCGACCTTAACGTCGCAACCGGAGACTGAAAATGCTAACCAACCTGAAACCACAACCCGCAGATAAAATTCTTGCCTTGATGGCGCTTTATCGTGAAGACCCGCGCACCGACAAAATTGATCTTGGCGTTGGTGTTTATAAAAACGCTGACGGTGTCACGCCGGTTATGCGCGCGATAAAAGCGGCAGAGCACCAGCTCTGGCAAACTCAGACAACGAAATCCTATGTCGGCCTGCCAGGTGATCCGGCCTATGGTGCTGCCCTGCGCGACCTGATCCTTGATGGCGCCGTCGAAAACGATCGCGTCGCCGCCGCCGCGACCCCTGGGGGTACAGGTGCGATCCGTCAGGCGCTGGAACTGATCCGCCTTGCCAGCCCGGATGCAACCGTCTGGCTATCCGCACCAACCTGGCCAAACCACCCGTCGATCATCAAATACCTTGGTATGAACATGGCCGAGTATCGTTATTTTGACGATGCAACCCGAGACGTGGGTTTTCCTGGCATGATGGATGATCTTAAGTCGGTCAGGCGGGGCGATGTGGTGTTGTTGCATGGCTGTTGCCACAACCCCACTGGCGCGAACCTGACGCTGGAACAATGGGGCCAGGTTGTTGACCTTCTGGAACAGACCGGCGCAATCCCTTTCATCGACATCGCCTATCAGGGTTTTGGTGATGGGCTTGATGCTGACGCCGCAGCCACTCGTCTTGTAGCTTCGCGCGTTCCTGAAATGCTGATTGCGGCAAGTTGTTCAAAAAATTTCGGCATCTATCGGGAACGCACCGGTCTGCTGATGGCGATCACACCAGATGCCAAAACCAAACCTGTCACACAGGGCACCCTGAATTTCCTGAACCGACAGAATTATTCGTTCCCACCTGATCACGGCGCACGTCTGGTCACCATGATCCTGAATGACGAAGCATTGCGCTCAGACTGGAAAGCGGAACTGGAAGAAACCCGTCAGAATATGCTGTCTTTACGTAAACAGCTGGCCAGCGAATTGTGCCAACGTACCAACTCGGATCGCTTTGATTTCATCGCCCGCCATCGCGGTATGTTCAGCCGCATCGGTGCAAGCCCGCAACAAGTACAGGAAATGCGCGACAGCCATGGAATATACATGGTGGGCGACAGCCGCCTAAATATCGCGGGGCTAAATGCTCTAACGGTTCCGATACTGGCAAAAGCGATCGTGCAAAGTGGTGTCTGAACTAAGAATATAGCCAACTTTTTCTTGTCTCAAATACTCCCGCCGGAGGCATCAAGCCTCAAAACCCGGACGCGAACGCCCGGGTTTTGTTACTATTTACCAAGAAAGTAGAACCCTAGTTGTGATAGGCAGCTTCACCATGTGAGCTCAGATCCAGCCCTACTGATTCAGCCTCATCGTCGACCCTTAGTCCGACAATCATGTCAACAAGTTTGAACAGGATTACCGACACGACACCACACCAGATGATGGTAATAACTACAGCTTTAATCTGGATCCAGGTCTGGGCCATCAAAACATAATCGTCCCCCATGATCCCGCCCAGTGAACCGGCCGAAAAGATACCCGTGCCTACGGCGCCGATGATCCCACCGACACCATGGATACCAAAGACATCCAGGCTGTCATCGTAACCGAATTTGTTTTTGATCGTGGTGACGAAATAGTAACAAACCAGTGCTGCGATTGCCCCCAGAAAAATTGCGCCAACCGGCCCAATCGAACCTGCGGCTGGGGTGACAGCTACCAGCCCGGTTACCATGCCTGAAGCCGCTCCCAGCATCGATGCCTTGCCTCGTGTCATCGCTTCTATTGCAGACCATGCCAGGATCGCCCCGGCGGTTGCAGTGAAAGTGTTGATCACGGCCAGCGTCGCACCGCCGTTTGCTTCCAGATTGGACCCGGCGTTGAAACCGAACCAGCCGAACCACAGCATTGATGCACCAACCATAGTCAGGGTCATCGAATGGGGTGCCATGTTTTCTTTGCCAAAGCCACGGCGCTTGCCAACCATGATTGCCCCGACCAGTGCTGCGATACCTGCATTGATATGCACAACCGTCCCACCAGCAAAGTCCAGTGCGCCCATGTTAAAGATATAACCAGCCCCGTCCCAAACCATATGTGCAACTGGAAAATAGGCAAATGTCACCCATAGGATTGTAAACAACAACAGGGCGGAAAACTTGATCCTCTCAGCAAAGGCACCAACGATCAGCGCCGGTGTAATGGCAGCAAAGGTCATCTGGAAGGCTATAAAAATATATTCAGGGATAACAACGCCATCGGTGAATGTCGCGGCCATCGAATCCGTTGTAACACCGGCCAGAAATAGCTTGCCCGTACCACCCCAGAACGGGCCGGTGCCCCCGCCAAAGGCAAATGAATACCCGTATACAACCCAGATAACCATCACCACCGCGGTGATCAGTGTGCACTGCATCAACACCGACAACATATTCTTGGTCCGCACCAATCCACCATAAAACAGTGCCAGGCCGGGTAGAATCATGAATAACACCAGAATGGTTGAGGTCATCATCCAGGCTACGTCACCCTTATCCATCGTTGCTTCTTGCGCCATTGCTGGCAACGCCAAAGCAGACGCAGCGCCTGCCAGGCCAATTATTTTCAAAATGTTGGACATCTTCATCTCTCTCTTACTCGGTTGCGTTACAGCGCATCATTGTTGGTTTCGCCGGTGCGAACGCGCACGGCACTTTCCACATCCAGAACTAAAATTTTGCCGTCACCGATCTTTCCTGTTTTGGCGGAAGCTGTGATCGTTTCAACGACCTGATCGGCCATCGACGCTGCAACCGCTATTTCAAGTTTGACCTTAGGTACAAAATTCACCTCATATTCAGCGCCGCGATAAATTTCTGTATGTCCCGATTGTGATCCAAAGCCCTTGATCTCTGTGACCATCATGCCGCGCACACCGATAAAGGTCAGTGCTTCACGCACTTCCTCAAGTTTGAACGGTTTGATAGCTGCAATTATCAGTTTCACTGTTTTCCCCTTGCAATTGGCGGGTTTCCCCGCAGTTATTCCCGCAACAGCAAAGCGCTGCAGTGCAGCAAAAGGCAAGAATTTGGATGGGGGTGACTTTGTTTTTTGGGATCAATATGCACATTTTTTGCACTAATTTCCCATTTTGATTAAAAATTAGGCATAAACAAAAATCTTAGCCGACCCTAACCCGCTCTACAATCCGGTCAAGACCGGCTATCTTGCAAAAAACGGCAGGCAGCGGATCTAAGACAGTATGAGTGGTAAAAAGAAGAAACGGGCAGGTTTGGTCGCCGACAAACGGTATCCAGCGGCGAAGAAGCCCGTGAAAAAGACTGCCCCTAAAAAACGCAGGCCAGCGGTAAAACGCAAAAGGCGAAATCCTGTTGTCGCCCTTTTTGCGTTTTTGTTTGGCTGGCTTTTCCGCCTGACATTCAGATTGTTCCTTCGTGGATCTGCAGTGGTTGGCCTGCTTCTGGCACTTGGAATTGGATATTTTTATCTAACCTTACCCCCTGTCAACGAGCTGCTGGATGGGCGCGCGCGCGGATCGGTCACTTTGTTGGATCGGGATGCAAACGTGTTTGCCTGGCGTGGCGAACAGTTTGGCGGCCAGATCAGCGCTGAAACCGTATCGCATCACTTGCGAAATGCCGTTGTCGCGACCGAAGATAAACGGTTCTACAGGCATTTTGGAATATCACCGCGTGGTGTGGCAAGTGCCGTTCGCATCAACCTTCGCGAAGGGCGCGGCCCACTTTCCGGCCACGGTGGTTCCACCATAACACAGCAATCGGCAAAGTTGCTTTGCATAGGCGTCCCTTTCGATTCCGGAAAATGGGAAAGCGAAAAAGCGTATGAGGCTGACTGTCGTCAGGGTTCGCTTTGGCGCAAGATCAAAGAAGCTGTCTATGCCCTGGCTATGGAAGTCAGGTATTCAAAAAATGAAATTCTGACAATTTATCTGAACCGGGCCTATCTTGGCGCCGGATCCCGAGGGTTTGAAGCCGCCAGTCAGCGCTATTTTGGAAAAAGTGCTTCCCAAACCACCCCCGCAGAGGCGGCAATGCTTGCCGGATTGTTAACCGCTCCTTCGCGTTACGCCCCGACAGCAAATCTTCAGCGATCACAGAACCGGGCGAATGTTATTGTAGGGTTAATGCAGGATCAGGGGTATCTGACAGCAAAACAGGCCAGCCAGGCACGCGCAAACCCTGCACAACTTTCCAGTGCGGCAACAGCCCGCGCAGGTGGGTATTTCGCTGACTGGGTCATGGATAGCGGCCCGGCATTTCTGACCCGTGAAACCACCGAAGATGTGATCATTCGCACCACATTTGATCAACGCATCCAGAACGCCGCCGAAGAAGCCCTGCAAACTGTGTTTGACACCAAGGTTCGCAAAGGATCGACAGCGCAGGCCGCAGTTGTGGTGATGTCAGCTGACGGTGCCGTTCGCGCGATGGTTGGTGGTCGAAAGTTCCGTGGTGTCGCAGGCCAGTTCAATCGCGCCATTCAGGCAAATCGTCAGACCGGATCGGCCTTCAAACCTTTCGTCTACGCCACAGCGCTGGATTTGGGCTATTCATACGCCGATACGATCATCGACGAACCGCTTACGATCGACATCCCGGGATCGGGGCCGTGGTCACCGATGAACTATGACCGGAAATTTCACGGACCAGTCACACTGACTGATGCATTGAAAAATTCATTCAATATTCCGGCTGTTAAAGTTTCAGAAAGCGTGGGGCGCGAAAATGTGCGTAAAATTGCTTCGGATTTTGGCATCCGAAGCGATCTGGCTTCAGGCCCGGCACTGGCATTGGGTGCATCGGAATCCACGCTGATCGAAATGACCAGTGCCTATGCTGGCATCCTGAATGGTGGTTCAAGCGTCACGCCATATGGCTTGATAGAATTGCGCCTTCAAGGGGATGACAAAGCTATAATCGGGCAAGAAGGCGGAATGGGAGAGCGAGTAATTTCAAACGATGCGGCAAGGCAGTTGATCTATATGATGAGCGAAGTTGTAAACGGCGGAACCGGCGGGCGTGCGCGTCTGCCCGGTCGCGAAGCGGCTGCTAAAACCGGCACAACGCAAGCCGCTCGTGATGCATGGTTTCTGGGCTTTACGGCAGATTACGTTGCAGGTGTCTGGATGGGGTACGACGACAATACCCCATTGACGGGCGTAACAGGTGGGGGGCTTCCCGCTGAAATCTGGCGCGAAACAATGCTGCGTGTTCATCAGGGTATGCCATCTAACCCATTGCCAATGATACGCCCCGCACACACCCCGCGGCCAGTTATTGCGAATGACACCAAAAAACGCAGAAAGCGAAATGGTGAAATTGCCGAAGGTGTATTGATAGAAATCCTGCGCGATATTCTTGGCCGACCATCCGAATAACCCGGGTTCAGCCGGCTTTCTTCACATCAGCAATCATCTGATCCAGATCGCCGCGCCGTTTGTCCAGCATCGCACCAATTTCGGTGCGCTCAGCTTTGACCAGGCTGATCCCTTCAATCTTCATATCGATGAACCGGCCGTTCTTGTCTGCGACAACAAAGACCACTTCAAACGGGGCTTCACCTTTTAACACCGCAATTGTCGTCACTTCGTAAAATGATTTGATAGCTTTGGCTTTTTTTACGGAAACGCTGCCACCTATGAATTCGCGAAACCGCTTTCCATACTTGCGACTGATATACCCCTGAAATGCTTTGGCAAAGGCCGCCTTTTGCGCAGCACTGGCTGATCGGCCATCTGCGCCCAAAACCAGCTGGGATACCCACTTCACATCTGCGTAATTGACAAATATCTGTTCAAAATCGCGAAGCATTGCTGCCTCTGTCTTGCCAGAATTGATGATAGAATTGATATCCGCTACGACCCTGCCGATCAGTTTTTTGGCGTTTTCTACGCTGAATGCCATAGCGCGCTCCGGGGCGGTCAACAGCAGCATCGCCACAGTGGAACCAGCAATAAACTGTCGACGTTTAATGAAACTATTCATCAAATTCCTCGTAAATATCATAAAGTTCGTCGTCTATTTCGTTGTGACCCTGCCCAAGCTGAAATCTGCGGTTTTCCAGATAAAGCAACCGCGCCTGTGCATAGCTGTCAGCGCTGTCATACAGAATTGAATCGACGGTGTCATCAAAACGATATCGATCCCCAATTCTTGAAGCACCCGATGCCAGGGTCGTAACATACCGTTCCGGCGTCTGAATAATCAGGCCAACCGGATCAAGAAAAAAATCAACAGCCATTCCCACAGTATCACGTGTGGTCGATGGCCCCAGCAGGGGAAGTTCCCGATAGGCGCCTTCCTTCAAGCCCCACACATGCAATGTTTCACCAAAATCTGAAGGGCGGGATTCTAAACCCATATTGGTGGCAGGATCAAAAATGCCGCCAACTCCGACAGTGGAATTCAAAATAAACCGGGCGGTGTTATGCAGTGCGCTCCCTAGTTTGAACTGTAGTATATCGTTCACAACTGTCCCCGGCTCCCCAAGGTTGGATGCAAAATGGTTAACACCAACGCGCACTGGTTCCGGTATCCCCGTTCCATAAATATCGGCTGCAGGTCCGACCAAGTGTTTGTCGAGCTTCCGGTTACCCTCATGAATTTCGCGGTTTCTCGTCTCTAAAGGGTCATAGATGCCACTTGCAACATCCGGCCCGGCACATGCCGCAAGCAGTGCAAAAACGATAACAATCCCAAAAAAATTATCTGATCTGAACAAATATCGACATTACAAACCCAAAAAAACCTTCGCAACATAAGCGTTCTGTACTGCACATAACCGATGTTTACGGGAAACCCACCCGTTAACCAAGTCGCAGTGCTTTCCTGTACCTAATTGGCGACATCATGCGCCGCGTTCAACCCTGAACATAAACGGCTCAAGAAAATGTGCAGGTTTCCCCAATCGTAGTGAAAACAATCAAAGCAAACGGGCCCGCAGAAATTCACCAGTTGGCAAACGAAACTGCAAAATCCCCCCGATACATCGCTTTTGCCTGGCGTGCCTGTGACGCCTTTCTACAGACTCCTAGCAGAACACCGCTCGCCTACGTAATCGAACCGCTTGCTGATAATTTTGCCCATGCCTTTCTCGAGGGTTGATAATTCTGTTTTCTCTTCCCAACTTCCCCGCTAGCGTCCCATAGGGAATATCCATAGGAGAAAATGAAATGAGCGGAAGAATTGAAGCTAGACTTGCAGAACTAGGGGTCATTTTACCAGACGCACCGGCCCCTGCGGCCAACTACGTACCTTTCGTTCAAACCGGTGATATCGTGTATGTGTCCGGCCAGATATCCAACGGTGCCGGAACACTGATCACCGGCAAACTGGGATCTGATATGTCGCTCGAAGATGGGGCAGCGGCAGCGCGCACCTGCGCGATCAGTCTTTTGGCGCAGGTTCGCGCCGCCTGCGGTGGAGATCTTGATCGGTTGGTTCGGGTGGTAAAGCTTACCGGGTTCGTCAATTCCACTGACAGCTTTACCGACCAACCCAAAGTAATCAACGGCGCTTCGAATTTTATGGTTGAAGTACTGGGGGATGCAGGCCGCCACGCACGATCTGCGGTCAGCGCAGCCTCACTACCACTAGGCGTATCAGTTGAAATCGAAGGTATCTTTCAAATAAAATGAACACGCAGATCAACGCTTTTCTGGGCGCGCCGATTGCTCATCGGGGATACCATGACATCACGCAGGGCCGCCCGGAAAACTCTCTCGCGGCCATCAGTGCAGCGATCCGGGCGGGGTATGGAATAGAGATTGATATTCAGGCGTCGGCTGATCATCAGGCGATGGTTTTTCACGACTATGATCTTGGCCGTCTCACTTGTGAAAATGGTCCGGTTCGCCAACGCCTCGCAGAGGATCTTTCGCAAATAACGCTGAACGGATGTGACGAAGGAATTCCAACATTGGCCAAAGTTCTTGACCTCGTTGCTGGTCAGGTTCCCTTGGTCATCGAGATCAAAGATCAGGATGGTGCAATGGGTTCAAATGTCGGCAAACTGGAAAATGCTGTTGCCCAGGACCTGCGATCTTACAAGGGCCCTGTTGTCGTAATGTCCTTCAACCCTCATTCGGTAGCGCTGTTCAAAGACCTTCTTCCAGAAATACCAAGAGGGCTGATAACAGGTGCCTATTCTGAAGAGCACAGCCAAATTTTGCCCGCTACTGTGCGTGATAGACTGCGTGAAATTCGGGATTATGAACGGGTGGGCGCAAGTTTTGTTTCACATCAATCAACCGACCTGAACAGGCCGCGCATCATGGAACTGAAAAATAGTGGCGCAGCCATCCTGTGTTGGACAGTTAAATCCGAACTTGCCGAACACGAGGCCCGGAAAATTGCGGACAATATTACGTTCGAAAATTACCCGGCCTCGATCCCAGAAACTTGATGTGGTTCTGTTTTACCCAAATTATCAACCCGTCAACTGTGATAAATTCAGATGAATGAGACCGAAGTCGAAATCAACGTGCTTTCAACTCTGTCAGAGGTTTCTGCTATCGCTTGGGATGCCTGCGCATGCCCAGAATGTTCTGACAACGAAGGACCCGAAGACCCATTCTCAACATATCGGTTTCTGTCAGCGTTGGAACGGTCCGGATCAGTTGGGGAAGGCACGGGCTGGACCCCGCGTTATCTGACAGCAAGTGTTGGGAAAAAATTGATTGCCGCGGCACCACTATATGTCAAAGGCAACAGTCAGGGTGAATATATCTTCGATCATAGTTGGGCGCATGCTTATGAAAATGCAGGTGGGCGCTATTACCCGAAACTACAAATCGCGATCCCCTTCACACCGGTAACAGGCAGGCGGTTTTTAACCCGTCCCGGATACGAGGAAACCGGGCAATCCGCTTTAGTCCAGGGTGCGGTTCAACTTGCTGCCGAAAACCAGTTGTCATCGTTGCATGTCACTTTTTGTACTGAACATGAAGCACATTCAGGGGAACAAATGGGACTGCTGCACCGGACCAGTCAACAGTTTCACTGGCAAAACGAAGGCTATGCCTGTTTTGATGATTTTCTGGCAAATCTATCGTCGCGCAAACGTAAAAATATCCGCAAGGAACGCAAAACCGCCGGTGATTTTGGCGGGTCGTTTCTTACCTTAACAGGTGATCAGATCCAACCCGAACACTGGGATGCGTTTTGGCGTTTCTATCAGGATACGGGGTCGCGAAAGTGGGGCACGCCATATCTTACCCGTGCTTTCTTCGAAGAGATTCAGGCAACAATGCGTGATGATGTTTTTCTGGTTTTGGCTGAACGCAACGGTCGGTTTATAGCGGGCGCACTGAATTTCATTGGGCGTAACACACTTTTTGGCCGATACTGGGGGTGCATCGAAGATCATCCCGGCCTGCATTTTGAACTTTGTTATTACCGTGCGATCGAATTCGCCATCGCTCGTGGTCTGTCCCGCGTCGAGGCTGGCGCGCAAGGTGAACACAAGCTTGCGCGCGGTTATATGCCTGTCACAACTCATTCTTTGCACTGGGTCGCAGATCCAGGGTTTAAATCCGCCATAGAACAATTTCTGGCCGCAGAACGCACCGCGATTAATCAGGAAAAAGAAATTTTAACCAGTTATGGCCCCTTTCGAAAAACCGGCAAAGAAGACGGGTGAACAGGTATCCCGATTGACACTGCAGATGCAGCCATTTTCATTGTGCAGCAACGGGGCCACTTACAGAACAAACCCGGTTCCAAGCAGATGGGCGTAAAAACCCCCGGCACACCAACATAACTTTTTTCGCCCATTAACTTGTCATCCAAACTGACCGGTTCAATACCGTTTTCACCAGATACGCAGGAATGTTGCATCCGGCAGCGGATCACCAACAGATATTTTCATTGGCATTCTCGTAGATGATTGCGCGCCATTAGTTTGTCGATATAGGTTCTGCGAACAGATCGACCAGTCTTAATTCGGGGAATCGCATGAGTCATATTGTTGTTGTAGGCGCGGGCCAGGCCGGGCAAGCGCTGGTTACCAAATTGCGCAACTTGAAATTTGAAGGTCAGATCACGCTGATTGGTGACGAAAAAAAACCACCGTACCAACGCCCCCCGCTATCCAAAAAGTACCTGCTGGGTGAGATGGAGGTGGAACGGCTCTATCTGCGGCCTTTGACCTTTTATAAGGAAAACAATATCGCCCTGCGACTTGGCCAACCGGTATCTTCAATCGACACAAAGGCAAAAACTATTTCTGTCGGCGGGGATGGAATTTCCTATGATCAACTCGCATTGACCACGGGATCGGTTCCGCGCCGCCTGCCCGCCGCCATTGGTGGTGAACTTGGCGGTGTCTATACCGTTCGTAGCCTTGCCGACGTAGACGAAATGGAACCCGAATTTGATTCTGGTCGCCGGGTACTTGTCATCGGTGGTGGCTACATCGGCCTGGAAGCTGCTGCCGTTGCTGCCCGAAAAGGTTTGTCTGTTACAGTTGTTGAACTTTCCGAACGAATATTGCAAAGGGTCGCCTCGCCGGAAACCTCGGATTTTCTTCGTGCTGCGCATGTTTTCGAAGGGGTTGAGGTACTGGAAGGTGTCGGGCTGGAACGCCTGTTGGGCCAAGACCGCGTTTCATCTGCACTCTTGTCAAACGGAACAGAACTGAAGGTCGATTTTGTTATTGTCGGCGTAGGAATTTTGCCCGGAATTGCCCTGGCAGAAGCGGCCGGGCTGGAACTGAATAACGGTATTCAAACAGATAAGTTCGGGCGCACATCTGATCCCGATATCTGGTCCGCAGGTGATTGCGCTTCATTTCCTTACAAAGACACGCGCATCAGATTGGAAAGCGTTGGCAATGCTATCGATCAGGCGGAACTCGTTGCTGAAAACATGCTGGGTGCTGAAAAGGAATATGTGGCAAAACCCTGGTTCTGGTCGGATCAGTTTGACATCAAATTGCAAATCGCAGGTCTGAACACCGGATACGACAACATCGTTACACGCCCCGGTGAAAAAGATGGTTCCATATCGTTCTGGTATTTTCAGGGTACAAGTTTGCTGGCAATTGACGCGGTCAACGATCCTCGGGCCTATATGATCGGTAAGCGGTTGATCGAAATGGGGAGATCCCCCGAACCAAAGACGATTGGCGATCCGGAAACAGATCTGAAATCTTTGTTAAAGGGTTAGGGCAATTGCGGATCATCGCAGGCAGCTTGAAGGGCAAATCGCTGGCCTCTGTTGGCAAGGGCGACGTTTCTGCGCATCTGCGCCCAACCACAGATCGGGTACGCGAAAGCCTGTTCAACGTGTTGATGGGTGGTAAATTCGGCAACCCTATTGCCGGCGCCCGTGTCTTGGACCTGTTTGCAGGGACCGGTGCACTTGGGCTAGAATCGCTTTCACGTGGTGCAGAACATGTGACCTTTGTCGATAATGGCATCAAAGCACGCGCATTGATCCACCAGAATATTGATCTGACCCAAGGTCAGGGCGCAACGGATGTCTTTCGCAGAGATGCAACAAAGCTTGGGGAACGGTCAGGCGAACCATTTAATCTGGTCTTCCTTGATCCCCCTTACGGGATGGGGCTTGGGGAAAAGGCGCTTGAAGCCAGTCTGCAAGGTGGATGGCTTGCACCAAATGCCTTGATCATATGGGAAGAAAATCACCCGCCAGAAGTACCAGCGGGACTAACCCAATCTGATCAGCGTAAATACGGCGACACTTACATCACTTTTCTGGAGTTTTCTGAATGACCCCGAAGCTTGTAATTTTCGATTGTGACGGTGTTCTTGTCGACAGTGAACCGATCACAAACGATATTCTGCGCCGCAATCTTGCCGCCCGTGGCTTGTCTCTGACATTGGAACAGATCACTCAGATGTTTGTCGGTGGCACCATGAAAGGTGTTGGCGAAAAGGCGGCCGAAATGGGGGCGAATATTCGGGAAGGGTGGCTCGATGAAATCTACGCTGATATGTATGCCAGCCTTGCAAAATCTACACCGTTGATCAAAGGTATTCTTCCGGTTCTTGATGCTCTTGACGATGTTGGTATTCCATATGCGGTGGGGTCAAACGGCACCGAACAAAAAATGGAAATAACCATCGGTCAACACCCAAAGCTGTGGAACCGACTGAAGGGCCGCCTGTTTTCAGCCCATGTTCACGCAAAGCCTAAACCAGCCCCAGATTTGTATCTCTTTGCTGCCAAGGCAATGGGTGTCGCGCCTGAACATTGCGTGGTTATAGACGACAGCCCGTCAGGTTGCCTTGGTGCAATAAATGCGGAAATTCGGTGTTTTGGGTTCGCAGAACATGATGATGGTACACGCCTCGCCGCGGTTGGTGCGACCGTATTCCACAGCATGACGGAATTACCAAATTTACTGAATATCACCCCTTAGCAGGGAATAGTATTAGGTTATTACCGGTAAGTGGGGTGGAATTTCCCAACAGGTGACAACGTAAATATTTCAACCCCTGTTGCCGTCACACCAACTGAATGTTCAAACTGTGCGGTCAGCGATTTGTCACGCGTAACCGCTGTCCAATCGTCAGCCAGAACCTTGGTTTCCGGGCGCCCCAGATTGACCATGGGTTCGATGGTGAAAAACATACCTTCTTCCAGAACAGCCCCGGTTCCCGGCCTTCCGTAATGCAACACATTAGGGGGGGCATGAAAAACTCGCCCCAGTCCGTGACCACAAAAATCACGCACCACTGACATGCGATTAGTTTCCACGTATTTCTGAATTGCAGATCCAATGTCGCCAAAGGTGTTGCCGGGCTTCACAGCCTCGATACCTTTCATCAGCGCGTCATGTGTAACTTGAACTAGTCGTTCTGTTTTTCGACTTAACCGACCGGCCACATACATACGGCTCGTATCGCCATACCAGCCATCTACAATAACAGTGACGTCGATGTTCAATATGTCACCATCCTTAAGCTTATCATCCTTGCGGCGTTTTTCCATATCTTTCGAGACCGTTTCGCGTGCTCCTAAAGGAATCGGATCGCCGGGTATCCCGTGGCAAACAACGTGGTTCACGCTAATGCAACTGGCGTGCTGATAGCCCTTGTATCCGATGGTCGCTGATTTTGCGCCCGCCGTTTCAACCTTGTTGGTGATGATCTCATCCAATCGGCTGGTCGTCACACCCGGCACAACAAACTCAGCGATCTCATCAAGAATCTGCGCCGCTAGCAAACCAGCAGCATGCATACCTGCAAAATCGGAGGACTCGTAAATCCGAATGCGGTCTTTTGTCAGGCGGCCACGATTGCTCTCGTCCAAGGGAACTCTCCGCGTGGGTGATAGATGGTGACTACATAAGTGACGCAAGTCCAAAGTGCCAGAGGGCGCTATGCCAGAACTTTCATGGGTCTGCCAAGTGAAACGCCCTGCACCGAAATAACGGTATCATAACAAATTACTTCAACCCCTGCTGCGCGGGCCTTTGCGAACCCGTCACTATATGCCGGGTCAACATCCCCGGCCAACCGGAACTGGGTACAATCGGTCCGCTGCACCAGATAAAACATCACTGCGCGGTGCCCAGCCAGAACCATTGTAGCCAATTCGTTCAGATGCTTGACCCCGCGTGCGGTTGGTGCATCCGGAAACTCCGCCCAGCTGTTTTCACGGCTCAGGTGCACATTTTTCACTTCTACATAGGCATCTGGCAGACCCGGTTCGCTTAACAGAAAATCCACCCGGCTCGCTTGCCCGTATTTCATTTCGGGGCGAACACCTGAATAGGCGGCCAATTCGCGAACCTGTTTCGCCAGCAAAGCCTCTTTCACAACCCGGTTTGGCACTGCGGTATCAATCCCTGCCCAGTGTTCGCCCGGCAATTCCGACAGGCGCCAGCCATAATCCAGTTTCTTTTTCGGATCATCATTGGGTTCCAGCCAAACTCGCATACCCGGTGTGTTCAACCCCGTCATCGCCCCTGTATTCGCACAATGGGCAACAACTTCGCGCCCGTCGTCCAGCACAACATCAGCCAGGAACCTTTTATAGCGACGTATCAGCCGACCAGGAACAAGAGGGGTAGCAAAAAGCATACCAAGCGACCTATACCGCTAGGGAACACGCTTCAAGGAGTTGTCCAAATGCCTAACCCGACAGCCGCCATGCTGGTCATCGGCGATGAAATCCTTTCCGGGCGAACGCGCGACACCAACACCCATTACTTGGCTGGTGAACTGACCAAAGCAGGGATCGACCTGAAAGAAGTTCGTGTCGTCGCGGATGACGCAGCCGGGATAGTTGCCGCCATCAATGCGTTGCGCAACCAACATGAAATGGTCTTTACCTCAGGCGGTATTGGCCCAACTCATGACGACATTACAGCAGATTGCATCGCCGCTGCTTTCAATGTCAGCATTAGCATTCGCGACGATGCGCGCGCAATTCTGGCTGCCCGATATTCAGACATGGGAACTGAACTAACGGCCACGCGTCTGCGAATGGCGCGTATACCGGACACCGCATCGCTGATTGAAAACACGATATCCGGTGCGCCAGGCTTCACCATCGGAAATGTCCATGTTCTGGCAGGTGTCCCCTCAGTGTTTCAGGCAATGGTTGCCTCTGTTTTGCCTACACTTAAGGGCGGTGTTCCGCTGTTTAGCCAAACCTACCGGGTGAACCGGGGAGAAGGTGACATTGCTGAACCCCTGGAAGCACTTGCAAACGCCTATCCGGATCTTTCCTTTGGATCATATCCATTTCAACGAAACGGCGCCTATGGAACGAATATTGTTGTCCGCGGCAGTGATGGTATCCACGTAGAAAAAGCGATGACCCAACTCGCCGCCCAGTTTCCAGGTGATCCGTAATGACAATCGTTCCTGCAAAACTTCTTTATGGCGTACTGGAAAATACCTGGCCTGCGGCAAATCTGGCGACAGTTGGCCCCTGGACCATTCGAAATGGCAAGAACGGTGGTCAGCGGGTGTCTGCAACAACCGCGTCTGGCAGGGTTGCACCGGGCGACCTGGTCCAAGCAGAACAAGCAATGAACGATCTAGATCAGGTACAACTTTTCATGATCCGAGAAGGGGATGAAACCCTTGATACGATGTTGGCAGAAAATGGGTATCAGATCAAAGATCCGGTAACAGTTTACGCCTGTCCCACGCATATTCTTACGGCGGAACCACCTTCACGGATGTCTGCATTTTCCATCTGGCCACCATTGCAGATTATGAAGGATATGTGGGCCGAAGGTGGGGTTGGGCCGGGTCGTCTGGCGGTTATGGATCGCACCCCGGGCCCAAAAATGGCCATTCTTTCACGTCAGAACGAACGCGCCGCGGGGTCCGGCTTTGTTGCGATTCACGGGGAAACCGCAATGATTCACGCGGTCGAGGTGATTTCGGAGATGCGGCGCCAAGGCGCAGGTGTCAACATAATGCGGGCCGCCGCCAAGTGGGCACAAGATGCGGGGGCCACAAAAATTAGTGTTGTCGTTACGGATGCAAATACCGGGGCAAATGCACTATATGCTAATTTAGGGATGACGATCGTGGGTCACTACCACTATCGTATCAAACAAAAAGAATAACTGTTTCGAGGCAAACACATAAATGGATTCAGAACAGCCAACAGCACTCGACCTACCTATGGTTGATCCTCTTCCAGAGGGGACACAGCGTTATTTTGATGTCTGTCAGGAAAAACTTGGCCTGATCCCCAATGTACTGCGCTCGTATGCATTTGACATCGAAAAGCTGAATTCATTCACAGCAATGTATAATGAGATCATGCTTTCAGACAGTGGTCTGTCCAAGTTGGAACGGGAAATGATTGCGGTAGTCGTATCCTCGATAAATCGCTGTTGGTATTGTCAGGTCGCCCACGGTGCGGCGGTTCGCCAACTATCCGGGGATCCTGGACTTGGTGAAGCGATGGTAATGAACTACCGCACCGCCAATCTGGATAAACGACAGCGCGCAATGCTGGATTTCGCAGCAAAAGTAACTGAATCCAGCGCAAAAACAGAAGAATCTGATCGCGAAAGCCTGCGGCAAGTTGGGTTTAGTGACCGCGATATCTTTGACATTGCTTCAGTCACCGGCTTTTTCAACATGAGCAACCGCTTGGCATCCGCAATCGGAATGCAACCAAATAAAGAATATCACGGACAAAGTCGGTGAAGTTTTGCAGCGCGATAATGGTCGCCACATTCGGGTTGATGCCAGTCGCAGCACATGCAGGCCCGCTGACGTTTCCTGCAAACGCAACCCTGTCTGCATCTTTTTCAGAACCTCAGGCCAGCACCTTGATACCGACCACCGTTTTTGCCGAAAACCGCATTGGAAAAGTCACCGTGCAGGGCGATATCCGACGTGAGGCATGGAAAATATCTGATCCCGGCCTGACGACATTGCAAATCCTTGACCCTCTGCGTGAACAGTTGCTTTCAGATGGCTATGAGATTGTTCTGAACTGCAAGGACAAAGAATGTGGGGGGTTTGATTTTCGATATGAAATCAACCTGTTGCCAGAACCGGATATGCATGTTGATCTGGGTGACTACCGCTATTTGACCGCTCGGAAGATTGTTGAAAAACAAGCGCCCGAATATGTCGCCCTGATGATCAGCCGCAGTGCAGTCACCGGGTTTGTCCAGCTAACGCGGGTGGGAAAACCACTCGAAAATGGCAAGGATGTTGTTACCTCATCAAAATCGACTACCACCCCAACCGATCTTGTGCGCCCTTCTGAAAACGCTGATTTATCAGTGTTGCTGGAAACAGTTGGCAGGGCAACATTAGAAGATCTGACATTTGCCGTTGGTTCGTCGTCGTTAGGATCGGATTCTTTTGGATCCCTGGTCGAACTGGCTGCTTATTTGAATGAAAACCCTGAAATGACGGTCGCGCTGGTTGGTCATACCGATTCAGAAGGCTCCAATCAGGCAAATCTTTGGTTATCGCGAAAACGGGCAACCTCTGTCATGAACCGTCTGATAAATATTCACGGCGTTGCGCAACGTCAGTTAGAATCTGATGGCGTCGGGTATCTTTCCCCGCGCGCGTCCAATCTTACGCAAGACGGGCGAACCAAAAACAGAAGGGTCGAAGTGATACTCACCTCGACCCAATAGTTAGGTAACAGTTACTTGGAACCATCTGATATCTTACCAGATATCAGGGCCTTTTTCTGCAAACGAATGAACAAGAAAATCAATGAATGCGCGAACCTTTGGCTGCGTAAAGCGACCTGGTGGGTACACAGCATAAATGCCTTGTGTTTCAATCGGCAATTCAGGAATGGCTTCTTCAATCAATCCCTGATCCATCGCATCTGCATAAAGAAACGAAGGAAGGTAGGCGATGCCCAATCCTGAAATTGCCGCATTCAGCAGCGATTGCCCGTCATTGACGGTCAACCAGCCAGCGGTGCGCACCTGGCGCTTTTCACCGGATGGGGCTGTCAGTTTCCAGACTGCATTGTTGGCCTGGTTTGAATAATGCAGCAATTTATGATCGTTCAGATCATCGATTTTCTGCGGTCTGCCATATTTTTCAAAGTATTCTGGCGATCCGACCATTCGTTTAGTCGTTTCAGTCAACTTGCGGGCACGCAGCGTGCTGTCTTCAAGTTCACCAATTCTGATGGCCATATCAAACCCTTCAGAGATAAGTTCAACATAGCGATTATTTAGGACCATGTTCACAGTGATATCGGGAAACTCCGTCAGGAATTCACCAAGTACCGGGGACAAGTGATTGACCCCAAAGTCCGTTGCAACTGATATCCGGAGCAGACCGGATGGTGCAGATTGCATAGATGTGACCAACGCATCAGCTTCGCCGGCGTCATTTAGCACACGTCGTGCTCGGTCATAGTAGGCAAGCCCAATTTCAGTCGGGCTAACTCGTCTTGTCGTCCTGTTCAGCAACCGGGCTCCCAGCCGGGCTTCCAAAGAGGACACGTGTTTAGAGACGGCAGACTTAGAAATTCCCATTTTCTTAGCAGCGTCTGTGAAGCCACCTTGATCCACAACCGTGGCGAAGGCTTCCATCTCAGTTAATCGGTCCATTACGCGTTACCTATAGTCTTGGCCCCTGGGATAAAGGTATCAACCTGAAATCAGGCAAGAATTGGGAAGGGTGCAGACAATACTAGGTTATCTTCTGGAACTGTCCACAGATCGAGGGTTATCGCAACACTTTCTAGCCACATTGTCAGGTATAGCATATATTTTTCAATAGGTTACAGAGAAGCCGCCAACCGGGCACCTTGCTCTATCGCCCTCTTTGCATCCAGTTCCGAGGCTAAATCTGAACCACCGATTACATGCGCGTTCACGCCACGTTCATTTAAAGCGTCGGCAAGGGTTCGCTCACTCACCTGACCTGCGCAAAGTATGACATTTTCTGCCACAATTCGCTGCATGTTTTCCCGATTCTCTCCAAAAGATATCCAGATCCCATCAGAATCAATGTTTTCGTAGTTCACGCCACCAATCGTCTGTACCTTTTTCATCTGCAAAATGGCCCTGTGTATCCAGCCCGTGGATTTTCCCAGCCTACGGCCGAGTTTTTCCGATTTACGCTGAAGCATTACAATCTTTCGCGCAGACGCTTCGGGCATTGGGCCATCTGGTGAAACACCGCCCCGGTCAACATCTGGGTCAGATACACCCCATTCGCGTTTCCAGGCTTCCAGATCTTCTGTTGGGCTTTTCCCGGCTTCCGCCAGAAACTCGGCAACATCAAACCCGATACCACCAGCCCCGACAATTACCACGGTTTCACCAACCGATGCCCCATCGCGTAACACATCCACATAAGACAGCACATTATCACTGTTTTGACCGGTAATTTCAGGATCGCGGGGCAACACGCCGGTTGCCACAACAACTTCCTCAAACCCGGTTAAATCTTCCGCTGTGATTTCGACACCCAATCGTAGATCTATTTCCGATCTGCCAACCATCGTTTCAAACCACTCTACAAACCCGTGAAACTCCTCTTTTCCGGGCACAAGCTTGGCAAGGTTCAACTGCCCGCCAATTTCATCCGCTCTGTCAAACAGTGTCACCTTGTGCCCGCGTTCTGCGGCAACCAATGCGGCTGATAGCCCGGCAGGGCCCGCGCCAACTATCGCCACCGTTTTGGGTGCCGCTACAGGTTTATACTGCAATTCTGTTTCATAGCAGGCGCGCGGGTTCACCAGACAAGTCGATATTTTCCCGCTAAACGTATGATCCAGACATGCCTGATTACAGGCAATGCACGGTGCTATTTCAGCCGCACGACCATGCGCAGCCTTGCTGACAAAATGCGGATCAGCCAGAAATGGGCGCGCCATTGAAACCATATCAGCGCATCCTTCCACCAAGACCGCCTCTGCCACTTCTGGCGTGTTGATACGGTTTGAGGTTATCACCGGAATAGAAACTTCCCCCATCAGTTTCTTGGTGATCCAGCTGAAAGCCCTGCGCGGTACACTGGTGGCAATGGTTGGAATTCGGGCTTCGTGCCAGCCAATCCCGGTGTTGATAATCGTTGCACCCGCCGTTTCTACAGCGCGTGCCAAAGTCACAACTTCCTGCCAGGTAGATCCATTTGGGATCAGATCAATCACCGACAACCGGTAGATCAGGATGAAATCATCGCCAACTGCGGCGCGAACGCGGCGCACCACTTCCAATGGCAGACGCATCCGGTTTTCGTACGATCCGCCCCAACGATCAGTGCGCTTGTTCGTATGGGTCACCAGAAACTGGTTCAGAAAATATCCCTCTGACCCCATGATCTCAACGCCATCATAGCCGGCTGCACGCGCGCGCACCGCTGCAGTCACTATATCTGCTATCTGTTTTTCTATCCCACTTTCATCCAGTTCTTTCGGAGGAAAAGGTGAAATTGGTGACTTTACGGGCGATGGTGCAACACATTCTTTTCGATAGGCATAGCGACCCGCATGCAGAATTTGCATGGCGATCTTACCCCCAGCCTGGTGAACCCGTTCAGTTACAATCTGGTGGTTTGCAACATCTTGCGGGCCGAACAAACCGGCAGCGCCCTGAAAAATGCCACCTTCCATATTAGGCGCCATGCCACCCGTTATGATAAGCCCTACATCACCGCGCGCGCGTTCGGCGTAAAATTCAGCAACCCGGTTCCAGTCTTTGGTTTCCTCCAGACCAGTATGCATTGATCCCATCAACACACGGTTCTTCAACGTCGTGAACCCAAGGTCCAGCGGCGCAAGAAGATGTGGATACAAACTCATTGAAATTCTCCTGACACAACATTCTCGTCTTAGCACTGAAGTCACCCGCAACGCGACGCAAGAAGTAAAACTGATTTTCTTTACAGCTTAAATATCCATTTGCACAGGCCACTGCAGGCACAACGTCTCATCAGGTTTTACGACGTTTCCAGACAATGCCTGCGAAAGGCCCGCTTCAGCATATCAAGTTCAGCACGCAGTAATTCCATTTCAGCCCTGATATCGTCTTCCAGTGGTTCACCGGTCAGAATGGAAAATGCATCCAGCTTTTCACCGGTCTCTTTGTCGGATATTACAAACACCTGCACACCGTCCGACAGTAATTCTGGAGGAATAGCAATGCGCAGATGCCAAACACCCTGATCCTTACTGTCCTCGGTCAACGCCACACTCAGGATCGGTTGCTCCAGATGCGACACTTCAATTTCGGGTTCCAGGTCAGGTTCACCAATAGCGGAAACTACACCTTCCCAGATACCAGCCTGAATACGCGTCTTGGTGACTGTAAACTCGGACATCAGGAACCCCGGCCTATATTTCAGCGCGCGGGCGGCGCGTCAGGGTGACATCACGTAGCACGATCTGGTTCATTTCAGGCCCCTCAAATATCAGATCTACCCAAACCCGATCTATCCTTTTTTCGTTCAGGTTAGTGTAAGCTAGATCAAACTCAACCACGACCTCTTCTTCATTCAACGGCAGTTCCCTGACTATTTGTTCTGTGTTCGGCCCATGCTTGATATTCAGCCGCGCAAATATCTCCAGCGGTTGTTCCATTTCGACAACGGCTGTGAACCGCACTAAATGGAGGCGCTGCAGCCCGATTACAGCGTCATCCGGCAACTCAATCACCAGTGACAGAAAACTTCCGTCAAACCGGAACACATCCATCCGCAAACCGAATGGTGCAAGATCTTCTTCGCGCGAATTCCGGATCTGGCGGATCGTCAGTTCAGACACTCGGCAATCGTGATAAAGCGTGACTTCGCTACCGATCATCGATTTTGTTTCAATTGCAGCCATGCCCGGCGGGTTAAGGGGCCCACGCCAAAGTTCCGGGCGGTATGCCCAGTCAGCATGAAGCGGCTTCTGGATCGCGTTTGTGCCAATCAGAGGCAAGGTCAAACGACCATCAGCCACGTACAACACTTCGTCCAGCCGCCTGCGAATTTCTTTCGCCCTTGTACGCATCGCGCGCAAGGTCAAAAGATCAGCAGTCTGGGCGCGCCGAACGGTCCTGCCCCATCGGCGCAGTACTCGTTTATGAAAAACTCGGTCAATTATGCTGTTCATGCGAACTGCCATTGATCAGACCTGCCTTGTCATCTGGGTTGGTCCAAACGAATTAGCAGCAAAAGGTTTCATTGCAGCAAACGCCCGTATAGGGCGGCTGGCGTTGGCCCTTCATCCATCGGGTTTTCCGCCCTGATCCGCTTGGCAAATGCATCCAGCGTTGCCAACCCGACGGCACTGGACATTGGCTTGCGTTCGAACCCAACCACAGAAACCGTCACAATTCGTCCACGAACATCAAACAAGCCACGCCAATAGTCCTGTGAAATACCCTGGTTGTTATTTTCGCTTGTGTCGCGCAGGTGAATATAAAATGCGTTCCCCTTGCTGCGGGTATCCAATATTCTGACCGAACCGGTATTTCCATCGCGCGCAAGCGCGGCGCGGCCCGGTTCCGAGGTGAAAAACATTTCCAGCCTGTTAAGCGACGCACTGATCGCAGAATTGCTGGTTCCAGACACCGATGCGGTCAAAAGACCCGGCGTTTGTGGCGCGGGTAGTTTAACACTATTAGCTATCGAGGCGCAGCTTCCCAGCAATACGAACGCACCTGTCGCGGTATCCCGGGTAGCAGCTGAATCCACGCAATAACCGGGCGGCCCGGCAATCACTACGCTTTTTCCCGCTACCACCACCGATTCAGGTGCTTTGCGAAAGATCCCGGAACCATCGCCGGTTTCACAACCCGCCAGCGCCAAACACGTTAACCCTAAAAAGACCCGCCGCAATCCTGAAAAACTACAGATCCATGTAAACATGGCGTTCGACTTTGGTCCCGGGATGCGTAACAGCGCCCAGATTGCTTGGCCCGACAAGTTGCGCGTATTTCCAGAGCGCCCCGCTTGCATAAATCGTTTCACGCGGTCCTGCCCACCCTGACTTGCGTTCGGCTAGTTGATCGTCGCTTAGTGCAACCGAAATCTCGCCCTTGATAGCATCAATGGTAATCACGTCACCATCTTTGAGCAATGCGATCGGGCCACCATGTGCTGATTCAGGCCCAACATGGCCAACACAGAACCCGCGCGTCGCCCCGGAAAATCGCCCATCCGTAATTAGCGCTACTTTTTTTCCCATGCCCTGCCCGGACAACGCAGCGGTGGTAGACAACATTTCGCGCATTCCCGGTCCACCGGCAGCACCTTCGTTGCGGATGACCAGAACTTCACCCTCTTTATATTCACGGGCCTGAACAGCCGCAAAAGCGTCTTCTTCACAATCAAACACGCGCGCCGGGCCACTGAACACCTGTTCGTCCTCGGACATTCCCGCAACTTTTACAATTGCCCCATCTGGTGCAAGGTTGCCTTTCAGCCCGACAACACCCCCGGTTTGAGTGATTGGGGTCGCAATCGGGTAAATAACTTTACCGTCTACTTCCTTGGAAACCATATCAATTTCTTCACCAATGCTACGCCCTGTCGCGGTGACGCAATCTTCATTGATTAACCCGGCTTTGCGCAGTTCTTTCATGATCACCGGAACACCGCCCGCTTCATAAAGATCTTTGGCCACATAAGCACCACCTGGTTTCAGGTCGACAAAATAAGGTGTGTCCCGGAAAATTTCGCAAACATCATTTAGATTGAAATCAATACCAGCCTCATGGGCCAGTGCTGGCAGGTGCAGCCCCGCATTTGTTGATCCACCTGTGCAGGCAACAACCCTTGCCGCGTTCTGCAGCGATTCCAGAGTAACAATATCGCGCGCTCGAATGTTCTTTTCGATCAGGTTCATCACTGCCTCGCCCGAAGCAACCGCATAGTGATCGCGACTTTCGTAAGGGGCAGGTGCCCCGGATGAATTTGGCAACGCCAGACCAATCGCTTCCGATACACAGGCCATCGTGTTGGCGGTAAACTGGCCCCCACAAGCACCAGCGGACGGGCAGGCGACACGTTCAAGCGTGCGCAAGGCTTCATCGCTCATGTTACCGGCCTGATGCTGGCCAACCGCTTCAAACACGTCCTGAACCGTTACATCCTTGCCATTTAATCGGCCCGGCAGAATTGATCCGCCATAAATGAAGACAGACGGCGTGTTCAGACGTACCATCGCCATCATCATACCCGGCAGGGATTTGTCACACCCGGCCAGCCCGACAATCGCATCATAACAATGGCCACGCATGGTTAGTTCAACGGAATCGGCAATGGCTTCGCGACTGGCCAGCGAAGATCGCATGCCTTCATGCCCCATCGCAATTCCATCCGTTACTGTAATAGTGGTAAATTCCCGCGGTGTGCCGCCACCACCCTTGACCCCCAGTTTAACAGCCTGTGCCTGCCGGTTCAGCGAAATATTACAGGGGGCTGCTTCGTTCCAACACGTGGCCACGCCAACAAATGGCTGCGCAATTTCCGTATCATCCAACCCCATCGCGTAAAAATATGATCTATGCGGCGCACGTGATGGCCCTTCGGTCACGTGGCGGCTTGGTAGTCTGGATTTATCGAATCTTGTATTACGCATTTGCGTGGCTCCCCTTGTCTTGCTTGAGGTTTGGAATAGTGCCCCCGCCCCTGATTCACAAGTCATCCGCAGCCTCAATGTTGATTGATTGATCTGATTACAGATTATCAGCTGGTATTTGCAATTTTCCCTTCTTTGAATAGATTGTTCGCGATGACCCGATCCTTGCAAATCGTAATCTGCAATCCTGCACGCACTATATTTGCGTTGACTCCTAAATGCGGATCTACAAGCATCGTCAATGTATTCCTGAAGCTAGCTGGATTTGAACCCCGCGAATGGAACTCCCGAAGCTTCGCCAGCCGTGCCCAACAAGATGGCAGATTAGAAAAAGCAGGGCTTTCATTCGAAAATATGACGCTTGAAAAAATAGCCGACTTTCAAATGTCCCATCCAGATTACGCCTTGTTTGCGACAATCAGGGATCCTTATGCGCGCGTCGTTTCAAATTACTTCAACAAACTGAACCGCTATGCAAAAAGGCGAAACCGGTTGGCCCACAGCTATGGCAAGCTGCGCCAGTTATTTGAAGGGCGAAAATCCTGGCCCCATGTTGAAACCGGAATTCTGCACATGCAAAAACTGATCTCATTTGAGACTTTCTTAGCTGGGTTGCAAGAATACGGAACTGATTTCGATTCACATTTCGCACTTCAATCCAAACTACTGGGACTGGAACGTATGGATTATGATCGCCTTTTCAGACTCGAAACACTTAGTCATGAATTTCCACCAGCCTTGCTGAACCGGGGACTTCCCGATGATATGACCGAAAGACTAGGCACATTGCCTCAAAAGAACGCTACAAATTATACTGGTAATCAAGATCGCCTGATGACAGAAGTTAACCGCAGAACAATTTCGCATATTTATGCCAAAGATTTTGATCTGCTTGATTATCCCCGTTAAGCAATCCCCATAGAACTATCGTTTTTTCCGCAGGATGCCTATCCAGCATACAAACCAGCGTCAGGCAATAAATGAAGTATTCCCCCCAACAAAGCCTGTCAGAACCGCTAAGAAATAAATCCGAGATCTGGCGAATTATTACCGGTGTCTTTCTGATCGCGGGTATCTATTTGGGATTGCTGATAGCCACGTTCATTACGATTGGCTTTGTGCTGGACGATACGCAGCTCATGTTGTTTCAGCTGGAACTTACCAGTCTGGAAACGCCCAGAATGGTTCTTGGTGCGCTCTATTCATTCCTGGCATTGATAATCTCAGTCCTATTGGTGACTTGGCTTTTACATCGCAACAGTGTTTTGCGGCTAATAGGGCCGATGGCAGCCGCGTTGCACGATTTTGGTCGAACTTTTCGGTATTTATTCCTTTTATATCTTGTGCTGGCAGTTATGGGATGGGTTTTCAGCTTTGATGGCCCGGGCCCTGAACCCAACCTCGCGTTTTCGACCTGGGTGTCACTGTTACCCGTTGCGGTTCTGGGTATATTTATTCAAATCGGCGCTGAAGAATTAGCTTTTCGCGGTTACTTGCAGGGCCATTTGGCGGCGCGTTTCCAATCGCGATTAATCTGGATGTTTATACCTGCGGTAATATTCGCCCTCGGGCATTATGCGCCGGAAGAAAACGGTGAAAACGCCTGGGTGATTGTCATCTGGACCGCGTTTTTCGGTCTGGCAGCCGCAGATCTGACGGCTAGAACCGGAAATATCGGCGCAGCCGTCGCGTTTCATTTCATGAATAATCTGAATGCACTTTTGTTCGTATCTCTTTCGGGGCCGTTGTCCGGTCTCGCCCTTTATATTTATCCATTTAACGCATCAGAAGTTGAACTGGTTACACCCTTACTTGCGCTTGATCTGGCTGTCCTTTCCGTTTCCTGGTTGGCCTGTCGGATTGCATGCCGTGTATGATTGCATTTACCGCCCTTCCCACTTATTTGAAACGTAACTAACCAGCAGACAGGCCCAGCCCGCGATGAATTGGATATCCAACTACGTTCGCCCGACGATCAACTCGTTGTTTTCCCGCCGAGAGGTGCCCGACAACCTGTGGACCAAGTGTAAAGAATGCGGAACCATGCTGTTCCACCGCGAACTTGCTGAAAACCTGAATGTCTGCACCAGTTGCGATCACCATATGGCGCTGACCCCGCGTGACAGATTTACCGCATTGTTTGATGGTGGAGTATTTACTGAAATTGACGTGAAACAGGCGATCACGGATCCGCTGACGTTTCGTGACCAGAAAAAATATCCTGAACGAATGAAGATCGCGCAAAAAACAACCGGTGAAAAGGAAGCCATGTTGGTGGCCGAAGGTGACATTGGCCGCACCCCTATCATCGCGGCGGCGCAGGATTTTTCGTTCATGGGCGGATCAATGGGTATGTATGTCGGCAACGCAATTATTGCCGCAGCCGAACGGGCCGTAAAACTGAAACGCCCTTTAGTTTTGTTTTCTGCGGCAGGTGGTGCACGTATGCAGGAAGGCATCCTGTCGCTTATGCAGATGCCGCGTACAACTGTTGCGGTTGAAATGCTGAAAGAAGCAAATCTGCCCTATATCGTTGTTTTGACGCATCCAACCACAGGTGGTGTGACTGCCAGCTATGCAATGCTTGGCGATGTTCAAATCGCCGAACCCAACGCACTGATATGTTTTGCCGGCCCCCGCGTTATAGAACAAACACTGGGTGAAAAGCTGCCCGAAGGATTTCAGCGCGCCGAATACCTGCTTGATCACGGAATGCTGGATCGTGTGACACATCGCAAACAGATACGCGAAGAACTGATCACAATCATACGCATGCTCAGTGGCCTGCCCCCGGCGGTGAAGGGCGAATTACCAGCACCGGAACCAAAGGCGAAAACTGCCCAAAACTCCGGGGCCGATAAGAAGTGATGCCCCGAAATTCGGACATCATCCTTGAACGGATGATGACACTGCATCCTAAAATCATCGACCTGACGCTGGATCGAACATGGCGCTTGCTAAAAGCGCTTGGACATCCCGAACGTGCACTTCCCCCGGTAATTCATGTTGCCGGAACCAACGGCAAGGGCTCGACGCAGGCGATGGTCCGCGCCGGTCTGGAAAGCGCCGGAAAATCAGTTCACGCTTATACGTCACCACATCTGGCGCGTTTTCACGAACGCATCCGCCTGGCGGGTGATCTGATCAGCGAAGAAAAACTGACAATGGTTCTGGACGAAGCCGTCGCCGCCAATGGCCCCGACAATATCACCTATTTCGAAATCACCACGATCGCTGCAATGCTGGCCTTTGCCCGCACCCCGGCGGATTATACCCTGCTGGAAGTCGGCCTTGGGGGTCGGCTCGACACAACAAACGTCATCGAAAAACCAGCCCTTACCATCATCACACCCGTATCTATCGATCATCAGCAATATCTTGGTGATACGCTTGAAGAAATTGCCGGCGAAAAGGCTGGTATTCTGAAACGCGGTGTAACCTGCATTGTTGGCGCGCAACAGGATGCAGCACTGGCGGTCATCGAACGAAAAGCAGCGCGCCTGAATGCGCCGTTATTCATTCACGGCCAACATTGGCATGTGAGCGAAGAACGCGGACGGATGATCTATCAGGATGAAAGAGGCCTGCTCGATCTGCCCCTTCCCGCATTAATCGGGGCGCATCAGATTGAAAATGCGGGCACCGCCATTGCTGCATTACGAACCCTCGAATTTGATGAGACCGCCTGCGAAGCGGCACTGCGTGATGTAGTTTGGCCCGGCCGCCTGCAAAGATTGGTTAGCGGGCCACTTGTTGATACTTCAAAAGCCGCAGAATTATGGCTTGACGGGGGGCACAATGGCGCTGCCGGAATAGCATTGGCCGAGGCCGTTACCCGTTTGCCCCAGCGCCCTCTGCACCTGATCTGCGGCATGCTGAACACTAAAGATACCAGCAGTTTCCTTCGCCCTCTTGCTGCGGTTTCCAAATCACTTCATGCAGTATCCATTCCCGGTGAAAAGGCGACCCTGAGCGCGAAAGAAACCTGCCAGTCAGCGCGTTCAGTCGGTTTGCATGCAATAGTTTCTGAAAACGTGCGGGACGCCATTCAGGATATTGTGGCGGCCACGCCATCGGCCCGAATTCTGATCTGTGGATCCCTTTATCTGGCTGGCAGAGTGTTACGCGACAACGGATAACAGCCGCGCAAAAATGCGCGATTATTTTTGTCTCGCGCCTCTGGCGCTCGGGTTGCCTTCGGCTAGGATATTTGGGCAAAGAAGAAATTAGCGGGTTGGGTTTTGCCCCCATCCCTGGCTTTGCATTTCAATCAGTCGGCTTGCGGTTCGTTCGAATTCAAAATTTCCGCCACCTTCAAGGTACAAACGGTCGGGAACGTCCGCCGCGCTGACGATCAATCGCACTTTGCCTTCATAAAGTGCGTCGATCAGCGTCACAAATCGCTTGGCTTCGTTATAATTTGATCTGCTCAGACGCGGTACATTTTCAAGGATCAGAACCCGAACTGTATCCGCCACTGCCAGATAGTCAGCCGCCCCCAGAGGTTTGCCGCATAGTTGCCAGAAATCCACCCTGGCAACCCCGTTTTGAAATGCCGGCAGTACAACATCGCGCCCTTTTACCCGTAGGGTCAGCTTGCCAATATCACCATCCCCGATCAGATCGCGCCACAGGGTATCGATCGCTGTTCGCGCGGCTTCATCTGCCGGTGAAAAATAGACGGTTGAACCTGATAATTTATCCTGTCTGTAATCAGTTGGAGAATGCAGATGATGGATCAGCATCCGATCCTTGAGAAGTTCGATAAAGGGCAGGAACAGTTGCCGGTTCAGCCCATCTTTATACAGATCATCCGGCTTCCGGTTTGAGGTAGTCACAACCACGACACCTGCTGCAAACAATTGTTCAAACAACCGTCCAACAATCATTGCGTCGGTAATATCGCTGATCTGCATTTCGTCGAACGCAAGCAAGCGAACTTCTGCGATGATTTTATCGGCAACAGGTTTCAGCGCATCTTCAACACCCTGTTTGCGGGCTTCGTGGATTGCGGCGTGAATTTCCTGCATGAACGCGTGAAAATGCACCCGCCGCCTAGGTGCATCTACCGCATCAACAAACATATCCATCAGCATGGATTTTCCACGCCCGACGCCGCCCCACAGATACATGCCTTTTGGCACATCCGGACCTTTGGCAAAAATCCCAAGCAGGCCACGGGGCCGTTCAACACTAAGGTATTCACGGATCGCTTCGAGTTCTGCCAACAGTTCCTGTTGTGCGTCATCTGCGGTAATTTCGCCAGATGCCACCAGCGCCGTGTAGGTTTTTTGCATCGTGCTCGCCATTACACTCAGATAGTCCGCCGCGAAGGATAAGAAAAGCTGATGCGTGACCCAACAATTCGTTAATTGACCTTGGCCTGTTTTTCGCAGAGGTTCGCCCCTCGCGAACAGGAGCAATCAATGACCCACGCACGCACGCCCCTTCTCACTTCGGCCCTGATTGTATCCTGTATCATTATTCTGGTAAATTTTGCGATACGCGGGTCGTTTGGTGTGTTCCAGATCCCGATCGCCAATGAGTTCAATTGGTTGCGGTCTGATTTTTCGATGGCGATCGCGATCCAAAATCTTGCCTGGGGATTTGGCCAGCCGATTTTCGGAGCGATGGCAGAAAAAATCGGTGATAAACGGGCAATCATTGCCGGGGCGCTGGTTTATGCGGTTGGTTTGGTCCTCAGTTCATATGCAGTGACACCGGGGCAGCACCAGTTTCTTGAGATATTTGTCGGTTTTGGTATTGCCGGCACAGGGTTTGGCGTCGTTCTGGCAGTTGTCGGAAGGGCAAGCTCGGATGAAAACCGGTCCATGTCTCTGGCGGTTGTCACCGCCGCGGGATCTGCGGGTCAGGTGGTGGGCGCGCCAACTGCAGAATGGCTGCTTGGGTTCATGCCCTGGCAATCTGTGTTCTTAGTGTTTGGGGCCGCGATCTTGCTGATGCTGTTCACGTTGCCTTTCATGCGCACCCCGCAAGCCGTCAGTGATGAAGAAATAAAGGAATCTCTTAGTGAGATCCTGATCAAAGCCCTTAAAGATCCGACCTATAGCCTGATCTTTCTTGGCTTCTTTTCTTGTGGCTATCAACTGTCATTTGTAACCGCCCATTTCCCGGCTTTGGTGACGGAAATGTGTGGCGCGATTGACCCTTCAGGCACGTTAGCGTCAATTGGGGTTTCCACGACCTCGGCACTGGGGGCGCTGGCAATTTCGATGATCGGGCTGGCCAACATCATTGGCACATTAACGGCGGGATATCTGGGCAAGCACTATTCCAAGAAATATCTGCTGGCGGCAATCTATACCGGGCGCACAATCATTGCTGCTGTTTTCATTCTGATGCCGATCACACCAATCAGTGTTGTAGTGTTTTCATTCACTATGGGATTTTTGTGGCTGGCAACAGTTCCGCTGACTTCTGGCCTGATCGCATATATCTACGGCTTGCGGTACATGGGCACGCTTTATGGCATTATCTTTTTCTCGCACCAGTTGGGCAGTTTCCTGGGCGTTTGGCTGGGTGGTAAGCTATATGATATCTACGGCACTTACACAGCCGTTTGGTGGGTTGGTGTTGGGGTTGGGGCATTTTCAGCGATCGTGCATCTGCCGATCCGGGAAAAGCCACTTTTGGTGAGTAACGCTGCCTGAGCCCCAAGCAAAGGCGCGCAAATATCTACGCGCCTATTTTGGCCAGATCACCGGAAACCAGTCTTCGCGCAACCGTTGCCCTGCTAGCATGCCATGCCCCGGATAAGGCGGCGAGGTACGACCCGGCCTTTCCACATATCGCGCGTCATCACCGACCCACCTTAGCGACAACGCGCGCCGTCGATGATCAGTCATGTTACCACGCGCACCATGTGCAGTTCGAAAATCAAACAGAACCGCGTCACCTGGTTCCATCGCCCATTCCAATACAGAATTGTCATCCGGGTTTGCATCCGGATCGGGTACAGGCAACCAATCCTGTTCGCTTCCGTAAAAATCACTGTCATCTGCCCAACTGACCGGGCGTACCATGTTCTTCCAGCGATGCGATCCTGCAATAAAACGCAAGCTTGCCTCAACCACCGGATCAAGCGGGATCCAGATACTGACGGTGTGTTGACCTTCAACAAAATAGTACGGCGCATCCTGATGCCAGGGTGTTGGTTTTGGTGTTCCGGGTTCTTTTACCAACAGATGGTCATGGAAAATTTGTGCGGCGTCTGAACCCATCGACAACGCCGCCAGTTGCGCGGCTGGACTTTCCCGCACCACCTGCTCAAATTCAGGGATCCGAGGCCAGTTACAATAGTCGTCAAAAAAGCGCCCCTCTGATACGGAATTTTCACTGGCATAGGGGCCGGGATCAGCCATGTTGCGATCCACACCCTTTGCCATCGTATCAATCCAATCGCGAAAAATGCCACGCACCACGACCACGCCATCACGCTGAAATAAACTGATTTCATCGGCAGTAATCATCTGCGCCTCCATGCATCCAGAATATAGCGGCCAGTCATCAGATCCAGATGTGCACCACCACCGTTCTTAAACAGCGTTATATCCTGATCCGACGTTCGCGCGAACGCGCCAGTTTCCAGATCGTAGAAATCCGCAATAACCGTAGATCGGGTGATGGCACCTTGTTCAAGCGGTGTTTTTAATTCACCGATATGATCAAGCGTGGTTTCGCGGCTATCGACAAACACACAGGCCCGTTGCAGCGCTTTGTCATCAGCTTCACGCATATCCGGACGATAGGCCCCTATCAGATCGATATGCTGGCCCGGTTGCAACCAGTCACCTTTGATCAAAGGGCTTGTCGCCATTGTGGCAGAGGTCACGATATCCGCCGCGCGAACCGCGATTTCCAGATTTTTTGCAACCGTTACGTTATCATAGCGTGAAGCGAATTTTTCAGCCGCAGCAATACTGCGATTCCAGATTGTAAAACTTGCGGTAGGAAACAACGACCCATAGGCTTCGCGCAAAGAATTCCCAACCGTTCCAGCCCCAATTATCAGAATGCTCTTTGAATCGGGCCGCGCCAGTTTTTTGGCTGCAAGCAGGCTGTCACCTGCAGTTTTCCATTTAGTGACCAGGTGAAAATCAACAACGGCTTCCAGCGTGCCATCTTCATCGGAATAAAGGTACATCCCACCATTCACTGTGGGTTTATCCAGTTCGCTGTTGCCGGGAAAAACCGTTGCTGTTTTTACCGCCAGCCCAAGCCCGTCAATCCATGCAGATCGCGACAACAACGTATCGTCACCGCGATTAAGCAACGTGTCACCGATTTTTGCCCTGGGCAAACGATGCCCTGCCTCCGACGCGAGGATTAGCGCGTGCCAATCAAGAAGCGATTCACCCTCAGCGAACGGGATGTTGTCGATACTCATGCTGCCGCTTCAGGTGCTGACAACAACCCTTCCGTCAGCAACCGATCAGCAAAACCGCGTGGTGTTTCAAACAAATGTGTTTGCCAGCCTCTGGAACTTGCCACGTCGATGTTTTCGTGCCTGTCATCGGCAAACAGCAACCCATCTGGGGTAACGCCGCAGTCATCCTCGACCATCTGATAAATACTATGATCCGGCTTTACAACTTGCATATAGCCTGACACATACCGGCGATCAAATTCCTTTAGAAACGGGTAAATCGTTTCGGCATATTCAAAACTGCCTACACCAAAATTGGACAACGCGAATACCGGTATTTCCTTTGATCGCAATGCCCGCAATAACTTGACCGAATGCGGTATATGGGGGCTGGCCATCTTGATCCAATGATCAAACCACATCCGGATTTCATCGCGATATTCCGGATGTTCTTCGGCCTTGGAATAAATGGTCTCGCGAAAATCGGCACCCCGATCCACCTGATCATTCATTTCATGCAAATCAACCGCTTCAAACATCGCACGCCGGCGATCTTCGCCGATTTTGGCATCATAAAACCGTTCCGGGTTCCATTCGATCAACACATTGCCAATATCAAAAACCACTGCTTCAACAGCCATGTCACGCCTCTTTCTTGGCGGCCTGAACCGCTCGTTCCAACCCATCCAGAAAACGGGACCGATCCGCCTTTGTAAAGGCCCGCCCACCACCTTGACGAAATGGATCTGCCGCCCGCAAATCTGTCATCAGATCGCGCGTCGCCAACACGTTGCCAATATTTGCCTGCGTTAGCGGTTCACCGTTGTGTTTCAGCACCCGCGCGCCAGCCTCAACACATTTCGCAGCCAACGGAAT